>OGCM01003457.1_pt1 | contig 12147 bp, 9 predicted proteins | sample 1570151 | NCBI WGS metagenome assembly OGCM01 (sample SAMEA4370582, study PRJEB24528) | human gut metagenome
GCAAAATTTACTCGCAAATCACTCTTGTTCAATTATGCGGTATTGCCTTAACTTAAAAGGTTTAACATAGACGCGGCGGTATGGCAGCAGCCGTACCGTGAAGAGAAAGGAGAAATAAAATGGCTAAAAAATCTTCGCGTATGCGGCGGCTGCTCAGCGGTGTGCTGTCGGCCGTGATGCTGGCAACACTGGTGCCGAGCACTGCTTTCGCAATCGGAAGGACGGATACCGGCTCCTTCCTGACGGGTCCGTACCTGATGACCCCGAAAACAAACGGCATGGTTGTCGTTTGGGAATTGGATAAACCGATGAAGTCCACCATTACCTACGGTACGAGCGATGCGGACAAGAAAACGCTCGAGGTTCCGGTAGAGGAGGGCGAAAAGTTTAAGGGTGAGAGCATGCACATGTATCGTGCCCGCCTGACCGATCTGACTCCGGGTACGACCTATACCTACAAGGTTGAGACCGAGGACGGACAGACTGTGGAAGGTCACTTCCGCACGCTGCCCGAAAATTCGAATGAGATCCGCTTTGTGGTTGTCAGCGACAGCCATCGCTTTGAAACGGCAACCAAGGTTTCCGATGTGATTGCACAGTTCGATCCGGACTTTATCCTGCATACCGGCGATATGGTAGAGGGCACCGGCTCTCAGAAGGATCAGTTCCCGTACTGGTTCCAGAATGTCGGCTCGTTCCTGCACAATGTGCCGGTCATCTACAACAGCGGCAACCACGATTACGGTGTCTACTTTGATGAGTATGTCACCAAGGTGCAGAAGGAGCAGTATAAGTCCAACAAGACCGGACGCAACGTAGCGTTTGACTGCGGTCCGGTGCATTTCGATATGCTGGACAGCAACCCGTGGTCCCTGTTCGAGCTGAACTCCACTGCAGGCGGCGGCGAGGCGGATGCGGCAACCAAGGCCGTTGTAAACGAGTCGCTCGACTGGCTCAAGGCCGATCTTGCAACCGACGATGCCAAGAAGGCTGACTTCCGCGTTGTTACCATGCACCATCCGTTCGAGGATGACCTGACCCGCAAGTACGTTCCCTCCATCGTGGAGAACGGCAACGTAAATATCATGTTCAGCGGCCATACCCATCTGTATTCCCGCTATGCTTCTGCTGATCCGAAGCGCGGCGCGGATACCCTGTATGTAACCCAGGGCGATGCCCGCATCGGCGACGGCAAGATCGACACCGGCAAGCCGGATCAGCGCCTGGATGCCAACTATCCCAACCTGCTTGCAACCGGCAAGGGCGATATGCTCGAAGTAACCGTCAAGGACGGTCTGCTGACCTATAAGAATCTGGGCCTGAGCAGCGACGGCGAGAAGATATTTGAGACGGTTACGCTGTCCAAGGACGGCGCCAAGCTGGCGTACAGCGATATTTCCATCACCCCGGACACCGTTCAGTCCAACGGCACTGTCACGGTATCCGCAAAGGTGACCAATGTCGGCAAGGGTCTGGCGACCGCCTCCATGTGTGTCAAGGACAACGGCACCGACCGCTGGCTGTATGAGTTCGGCAAGAGCGGCAAGGAGCGCGTTGTCGGTCTGAATCCCGGCGAGTCCGTAACGCTGAGCGCACCGCTGACGCTTTCCGCACTCGGCACGCATACCCTCAAGCTGGACAGCTACACCAAGACAGTCAATGTTACCTTCCGCAAGGCGACCTACACCTACAGCAACCTGCGCCTGCAGCTTGGCAGCGGCACGGTAAGCGAGCCGACCAGCGATGTCATCTACGCCAAGGCGGATGTGCAGAACATCGGCAATGAGGACGGCACCGCAGAGGCAGTGCTGTACATCAACGGCGCAGCCGTTACCTCGCAGAAGACTGCGCTCAAGGCAGGCGAGACCCGCACGGTTGAGTTTGCCTACAAGGCACCGGCAGGCGGCAGCTATACCGTCAAGGTCGGCAACTCGGCAGAGAAGACCGTTGCCGTGCTCGGCTCCATTCAGGGCACCCCGATCGTAAAGGATAAGTCCGGCAAGGGCAACGACGGCATCATCCGCGGCAATCCGACGCTCGTTAAGTACAACGGCGGCTGGGGTCTGTCCCTGGACGGCGTGGATGATTATGTGGAAATTCCGGATAACAAGAACTATGTGGTAGACAACGGCGTTACCGGCATGGTTTGGGCAAACATCGATCGTCTGGCAACGGGCGATGAGTGGGACCACAACCCGCTGCTGATGAAGGGCGCTTCCATCAGCTACGGCACCAACTACCTGTTCCGCATGGCAGTCCGCAAGACCGGCATGGTCACCTACGGCGTTGGCTTCAACAACGATAACGGCGAGTACTTCTGGAACGACGACGAGAATATGGGCGGCGGCGTTACCCTCGGCAAGTGGGTACAGTACACCGGTGGCTTTGATCGTGCAACCGGCGGCGACAGCTACGAGGATACCAAGGCAAGCGGTCACACCGATGCACCGGATTTTGATTCTGAGATCCGCAACTGGGAAGGCAAGTCCATGTACTCCGGCTTTGCATTCCACCGTCATCTGCTGACGGGCCGCGGCCGCGGCAAGACGCACACCATGCTGACGGGCGACATCGGCCAGCTCCGCTTCTATACCACCAAGCTGACCGCAGAGGAGAACAAGCAGATTTACGCAAATCCGACTGCAAAGGGTCCGGAAAGCGACAAGCTGGTCGTATGGCTGGATTACGCACCGGAGAATATTGTCACCAAGGGCACGCACACCACTGAGTGGCGCGCAATGACCGGCAGTGCAGCAAAGTTTACCTATAACGCAGAGATCACCGGCGCGGCTTCTGCAACCGCAACCGTTGAGACCTCGGACGACGGCAAGACCGTAAAGGCTTCCCAGTCCGCAGAGCTGAAGAACGGCAAGAACACGGTTGATATTTCCGCACTGGGCAGTGCAAAGTATGTTCGCGTTACTACCGTACTGAACTCCTCTGTTGCAGAGAAGTCCACCGATATTCCGGTTATCAACTCGTATTCCATCAAGGCTGGCAATACCAATATCTGGGCAACGCTGGCAGACTGGAACGAGGGCACCTTCACCGATGCAGTAGGCTACGAATCCGATGATGTATTCAACGATTACTCTGTGGATTACGACAACTACGGCACCGTGGGCAAGAATGTCAAGGTTGTTGAGGGTACGGTAAGCACCTTCACCGACATCGCGGGCCACTGGGCAAAGGATGCCATCGAATATGTGACCGATAAGGCGCTGTTCAACGGCACGACCGCAACCACCTTCTCCCCGAACGAGGGCATGACCCGCGGCATGTTTGTCACCGTGCTTGGCCGTATGGCAGGCGCAGATATCTCCGCGTACAACACCCAGAGTCAGTTTGCCGACGTAGACAGCAAAATGTACTACAATGCATACGTCAACTGGGCAGCAGCCAACAAGATCGTTTCCGGCGTGGACGCTTCGCATTTCAATCCGAATGCGCTCATCACCCGTGAGCAGGCTGCGGTTATCATGGATAATTATCTGACCGCCACCGGCACTAAGGTAGAGGAAACCGGCAGTGCAGCCGCATTTGCCGACAGCGCAAGCATCCGCGCTTACGCGAAGGACGCTGTAACCAGAATGCAGAAGGCTGGTCTGCTGAGCGGCAAATCGGGCAACCGTTTTGACCCGCAGGGCACGGCCACCCGTGCACAGGTAGCTGTTATCATGCAGAATCTGTGTGAAAAGACCGGTAAATAAGCCGGTAAAATGAGAAAGGGTCTCCCGCTGAATGGCGGGAGACCCTTTGCGTTCGGAACAGGAAAAACCAGGAGAGGTTATCCCTCTCCTGGTTTTTCAGGTTTGATTGTGTCGAAATTTAGTTACTTGATCTCAGCGAACATCTTCTCAAGCGCAACCGCTGCGCCGACGGGAAGCCATGGGCGATACCTATATCAAGCCGCTGTTCGCGCTGCTGCTGCATTGCAGGACAAAGGCGGTATCGGACTGCCGATTCGGCTATTTACAGGCACAGCCGCCGGTCTACGAGGCCGGAAAGATGATTATGGGGGCATTTGTGCTGCTTGCGCCGGATACCGGTGATCCGATTCCGGTGGAGGTCATGCGCATGGTGAGCGCACAGCTGATCGAGGAGCCTGAGCTGATCGAGCGCCTGCGGACCGGTCAGCGCGATGCAGCCGTGCAGCTGTTGGAAGAAAAGCTGGATCGTCTGTTCTCAGAACACGGAAATTAAGCATAAAAGGGCGCGGTAATGCGGAAAATATTCTGCATTGCCGCTCCTTTTGCGCGCAGAACAGAATTTACAGAGAGAATGTGCTCTTGTGATTCCTTACAAAAACGAAAGGGATTATTTGTTGAAATAACAGATTGACACTTATACGGACTGTTGCTATTTTGATTATAGCTTTTGTTTCAACAGTTTCAAATATCTGGAAGGAGTCATTCCATGATTTATACGGTAACACTCAACCCCGCATTGGATAAAACGGTAGAAATTCCGGGTATGGCGCTTGACACGGTCAACCGCATCACGGAAATGCGGACCGATCCCGGCGGCAAGGGCATCAACGTGAGCAAGGTGATTGCCAAACTCGGCGGAGACAGCCGCGCAGTTGGCATTCTGGGCGGTGAGAGCGGCAGAACGCTCGAAAAGCTGCTCGAAAACGAGAATTTCACCACGCAGTTCCGGTTCGTTGAGGGGCAGACCCGCACGAATATCAAAATCATTGACCGGGACGGCCACACGAATACCGACATCAACGAGCCGGGTCTGACCGTCACGGACGCAGATTTAGATGCGCTGCTGAACGACCTTCTGGCTGAGGTGCACGCAGGCGACATCGTGGTGCTGGCGGGCAGTCTGCCGAAGGGCGCATCGCAGGACACCTACTGCGTGTGGACGAGCGCGTGTAAGAACGCCGGTGCGCGGGTGTTCCTCGATGCGGACGGCGCTTTACTGGCAGAAGGCTTAAAGGCCGCGCCGTACCTTATCAAGCCGAATGATGATGAGCTGTCGCGTCTGGCGGGCAAAAAACTGGAAACCATCGAAGAGTTGATCGCAGAGGGTCAAAAGCTGCTGGAGAGCGGCATCGAACGGGTGGTTATCTCGCTGGGCGGACGCGGCGCGCTGTATCTGCGCAAGGGCAGCACGATTTATGCTGAGGGACTCAAGGTTCCGGTCGGCAGTACGGTCGGTGCGGGTGACAGCGTGGTGGCCGCGCTGGCGTATGCCGAGTCGCAGGATATGAGCGAGGAGAATGCAGTCCGTCTCTCGACTGCAACCGGAGCCGCGAATGTCATGTGCAGCGGCACACAGGCCGCCGAGCGCTCGGTTATCGAGGCGCTGCTTCCGAAAGTACGCTTTTCCAAGCTGTAATTGTTGAAATCTATTGTGTTTTAAGATATGGTGAAGGAGAGTTTTATTATGAAAGCAAGGGATGTACGTCTGCATGCTGCGAATGATCCTGCGTCTGGATGCCTTTGAACTGCCGGAAATCCGCGATGATGAGATTCTGGTCAAGGTCGTATCCGACAGCATCTGTATGTCCACCTACAAGTGTGCCATCCGCGGCACCGAGCACAAGCGCACAAGCGCGTGCGTCCCGATGTAGCTGAGCATCCGGCCATCATGGGGCACGAGTTCGCGGGCGATATCGTCAAGGTTGGCGCGAAGCATCAGGATAAGTTCAAGCCGGGCATGAAGTTCACGCTGCAGCCGGCGCTTACTACGAGGCGTCTCTTGCGGAGACGATGAGTTGCTCGGTCGGTGCGTTTAACGCCGCTTATCACACCAAGATAGGTGTTTATCACCACGAAATGGGTATTAAAAAGGGCGGCAAGCTGGTCATCATGGCAGGCGCCGGTCCGATGGGCCTGGGTGCGCTGACGTATGCGCTGCACCGTGACGTCCGTCCGTCCATGGTCGTTGTGACCGATGTGAACGAGGACCATCTGGCACGCGCCGAGGCGCTGTTCCCGCCTGCCGAGGTCAAGGAGAAGGACGGCATCGACCTGCACTTTGTCAACACCGGCAAGATGGAGAATCCGGCAGCAGAGCTGCGCGAAATGACCGGCGGCACCGGCTTCGACGATGTATTCTGCTACGCGCCGGTTGCGGCGGTTGTTGAGCTTTGCAGCGCGGTGCTCGGCCGCGATGGCTGCCTGAACTTCTTCGCCGGCCCGACCGACAAGCAGTTCTCTGCCAAGATGAACTTTTATGATGTACACTATAATTCTACGCATGTTATGGGCACGACCGGCGGCAACACAGCAGATATGATCGAATCGCTCGAGCTGACCGCATCCGGCCGCATCGATCCGGCGGTTATGGTGACGCATATCGGCGGTCTGGATGCCGCGGCGGAAACTACGCTCAATCTGCCCAAGATCCCGGGCGGCAAAAAGCTGATCTACACGCACCTGACCATGCCGCTTACCGCGCTGACCGATCTGCGGGCAAAGGGCGCGGAGGATGCGCGGTTTACCGCGCTGGCTGACATTGTGGACGCACACAACGGCCTGTGGTGCCCGGAGGCAGAGGAATATCTGCTGGCAAACTTTCAGCAGCACGACTAATTGGAGGAAACAACCGATGGAACAACGCCGCAATGCAATCGTCGAACTGGTCAACCGAGAGGGAAGCCTGAGCTTTGTACAGCTGAAGGAGGCTTTTCCGTCGGTGTCCGAAATGACGCTGCGAACCGATCTGAAGGCACTCGATCAGGCGCGAAGAGTGGTTCGCGTGCACGGCGGCGTCAAATCGGTCGAGGTAGTCGTCGGCACGGACGACCAGTTCGGCAGGCGCACGGCGCGCAATGCGTCGGAAAAGCAGATCATTGCGGAGAAGGCGGCGGCGCTGCTGCGGCCGAATACCACGGTGTTTCTGGATTCCGGCAGCACGGCAACCGCCGTGGCACGCTGTGTGCCGGATGAGGCGATGCTGATCTTCACGAGCGGATTGATGTGCGCGATCGAACTCGCGCGGCTGGAAAAGCCCAAGGTGTCCATTCCCGGCGGCACGCTCAACCGGTTCAGCCACAGCGTGTGCGGCGTGCGCGGCATTCAGGAACTGGAGGGCGTGCATTTCGACCTGCTGCTGCTCGGCGTGACGAGCTACAGTCCGGAGACCGGCTTTGCCTGCGGTGTAGAGGAGGAGGCGCTGCTCAAGCAGACTGTGCTGCATCGCGCGGAGCATGTGGCGGTGCTGCTGGATTCCTCTAAAATTGATCGAAGAAGTACATTCCGCATTTGCGGTCTCGATGAGGTAGATACCGTCATTTCGGACGGCAGACTGCCGTCGGAATTCCTTTCGGCGTGTGAGAACGCGGGCGTAAAAGTGCTGTAAAAGTGAGAAAACCCTGTCTGGTGTTGGAACAGACAGGGTTTCTTTTAGGGCTAAAGTTAGGTATTCGGCTCGTATGCCGGCATGGCGGCGGCATCTTTATATTGCCTCTCGCAAATCGGAACAAAAATTTTTATCTATATCAGAAAATAAGAAAAACCGGTCATTTCAAACGAAATAACCGGTTGATCTGGTACGCCAGAAGGGATTCGAACCCCCGACCTTTTGGTTCGTAGCCAAACACTCTATCCAGCTGAGCTACTGGCGCATACACGATCTATTTTCTTTTGCTGTCGGCGTTTCGCTTTGTCGCTCTCGCTGACTGCCTTATTATAATATCACGGGTGGGACCTAATGTCAACAATTATTTTCAGATTTTTTGAAAGTTTTTTCGGAAACCTGTTTTCGGCAAAACAAAGCCGCCTGTGGGGGAACAGGCGGCTATATACAGCAGAGAAATTGGAGGTCTGCCATATACCTTATATTGCGTTTTATTTCTGCGGCGGAATGGTATCGAAGCCGATCTGCAGCTCTTCATCGGTGGGAATGTGGTTGCGCATGGTGCCATTGTGATACGCCTCGTATGCTGCCATATCAAAGTAGCCGGTACCGGTCAGACCGAACAGGATGGTCTTAGCTTCGCCGGTCTCCTTGCACTTGAGCGCTTCGTCGATTGCGGCGCGGATGGCGTGGCTGGACTCCGGCGCCGGAAGAATGGTCTCCACCTTGGCGAACTGAACTGCTGCGTCGAATACATCGGTCTGCTTGACCGAAACCGCCTCCATATAACCGTCGTGGTACAGCTTGGAGAGGATCGGACTCATGCCGTGGTAGCGCAGGCCGCCTGCGTGGTTGGGCGCGGGCATGAAGCCGTTGCCGAGTGTGTACATGCGGGCCAGCGGCGTAACATGGCCGGTATCGCAGAAATCGTAAACATACTTGCCGCGGGTAAGCGACGGGCAGGACGCAGGCTCAACCGCAATGATACGCGGGTCAGCCTTGCCGAGCAGCTTATCCTGCATGAACGGAGAAATCAGGCCGCCGAGGTTGGAGCCGCCGCCGGCACAGCCGATCACGATATCCGGATACTCATCGAGCATCTCCATAGCCTGCTTGCTCTCCAGACCGATGATGGACTGGTGCAGCAGCACCTGATTGAGCACGGAGCCGAGTACATAGCGGTAGCCCTCGTGCGTAGTAGCCACTTCTACGGCTTCAGAAATCGCACAGCCGAGCGAACCGCCGGTGGTCGGATCGTGTGCCAGAATAGCGCGGCCTGCCTCGGTCGTATTGGACGGAGACGGCGTTACATTCGCGTCAAAGGTTTGCATGATGGCCTTGCGGAACGGCTTCTGCTCGTAGGAGACCTTAACCATGAATACCTTCAAATCCAGTCCGAAGTACGCGCATGCCTCAGAGAGTGCAGTACCCCACTGACCGGCACCGGTCTCGGTGGTAAGGCCCTTGAGACCCTGCTCCTTGGCGTAGTACGCCTGTGCGATCGCGGAATTCAGCTTGTGGCTGCCCGAGGTGTTGTTGCCCTCAAACTTGTAGTAGATCTTAGCCGGGGTGTCCAGCGCCTTCTCCAGATTGTACGCGCGGCACAGCGGAGACGGACGGTACAGCTTATACATATCGAGCACCGGCTCGGGAATATCAATGTAGCGGGTGTCGTTGTCCAGCTCCTGGTGCGCCAGCTTTTGACAGAAGATGGGATACAGCGCTTCTTCCGGCAGCGGCTGGTGCGTGCCCGGATGAATCAGCGGGTCCGGTTTTTCCTTCATGTCCGCCCGCAGGTTGTACCACTGCTTGGGCATCTGGTCTTCGGTCAAATAAAGTCTGTGGGGGATCTTAGCCATGGTGATTTCTCCTTTGCAAATTTCAGATAGAGTGGAGAGATGGTGAATATCTTCATTCGTCACTCTCAACTCGGTTTTACAAAATAAAAAACTCCTGTCCCAGATTTCTCTTGGGACAGGAGCGAATACGCTCTTGCGGTACCACCCAGATTGACGCAAACTGCGTCCACTCTGCTCACACATCAAGCAATGCGCGCTCCCCTGATAACGGGCGGAGTCCCCGTCGCAGTTACTTGGCCGAAGCCGTTCGCCTTGCCCTGCTGAAGTCCATTCACACGGTCCTTGCCTGCCGCAATCACACCGCCTGCGGCTCTCTTGGAGGTTCGGTCTCCCTGCTACTCGTCTTCGTCATTGGTTTGTGTTGGTTTACTTGGTATGGTCACAGTATATTCGCAAAACAGTGGATTGTCAAGTGCAATTTGCGAAAAAACAATATATTATTTCTGATATAAATTCTTATCATGAGAATGAAGGCCGCAGTATCGTCTTTTTCTGCATACTGTGCTATAATGGGTAACAGAATGAGAATTTATCGAGGGAGCGAGTGCAAATGCGCGTGATCGAGGGGGAAAACGAACTGCGGCTGACTTGTTCGCGGAGTGTGAGCGGCGGCATTGCGCTTTTGCGGTGCGAAACGCAGGACGATATTGTGCGTCTGCCGGATGAGATAGACGGTGTACCTGTTACCGAGGTCGGCGCGTATGTACTCAGCGAGCGGGCCCCCGATCTGACAGGCAAGGATACGTTCGCTGTCCGTATTACCTGCGGCGGCACGGAGCCGAAGCACAATGCGGCGGCTATCCGCACGGTTACGCTCCCGAAGGATGCAAAAAGTGTTGGCAGCTACGCATTTTATAACTGCCGAAACCTTGAACGCATCGAGCTGACCGATTCGGTGAGTGAGTTCGGCGGTGGTGCTCTCATGAACTGCATGAGCCTGCGCGAAGTCATCCTGCACGCCGCACCGTCCGCGCCGACCTGCCTGCCCAGGCTGCTCGGCGAGTACGCCGGAGAACTCGATGTGCGGTTTGATGAGCACGCGCGGCTGCTGTTCCCCGAATACGTTGAGGAACTGGAGGACCTCAGTCCGGCGCATATTTTTCAGCGGCGCATTCACGGTGCAGGCTACAGCTACCGTCAGTGCTTTGACGGCGGTGTGCTGAATTTTCGGCAGTATGATGCTGCCCTGAGCGAACTGCTCGAGCGGCACGATTTTTCGGTCGCGGCACGTGTAGCCGTGCGGCGGCTTGCCGTACCGTTTGCGCTCTCGGATGCCGCAAAAGCAGAGTATCTTACGGTTTTGCGCACCCACGGCGGCAATCTGGCGCAGTCCTGCGCCAAGGCAGGCGAGACCGCTGCATTGACCTTCCTGCTGTCGCTCGGTGTGCTCTCTGCCGCCGATGTGGATGCCGCGTGCACGTCTGCCCGCGAAGCAGAGCAGACGGCAGCGCTGTCCGTTCTGCTGTCAGCCGCCGGCAAAACGCAGTCCAAGGGACGCGCCAAATCGTTTGAATTATGATATAAATATATAGAAGTTATCAATAAATCCGCAGGGCAGGGTGCCCTACGATGCAAGATGAACCTGTGAGGTGATGTTTTCTATGTCGCAGTCCTCCCGCTGGGCTTCCATCGGACGCGAAATCCTGTTTTCCGCCCGCACCGAACTGTACATGAACCTGCCGTTCCTCGATTCTGCGCTGGCGGCGCTGCCCGCGGCGGACGGCTATGATACCCCCACGCTCGCTACCGACACGCGTGTGCTATTTTTCAGCGGTGCCTGGCTGGCCCAACAGTACGAGCGTTCCCGCGCGAACGTCAACCGCGCGTACCTGCACACGCTGTTCCACTGTCTGTTGCGGCACCCCGGAAAGACACGCGGACGCGATGCCGATCTGTGGGATCTGTCGTGCGATATTGCGGTCGAAAACATGCTGGATTCGCTGGATTACCGCTGCCTGCAGGCGGAAAAGGTGTCAGTTCGGCGGCAGAATATCTACCGTGAACTGCGGGACGAGCTGCCGGTCCTGACGGCTGAGGCGGTCTATCGCCACTTTCGCCGCACGCGGCTGAATTCGTATGACTGTGCCACGCTCACGCGCGTGTTTGCGACAGACGAGCACACGCTGTGGTACAAGGAGGACGACGATCAGCAGGAGCGCCGCTGGCAGCAGCAGGCCGAGCGCACGCAGACCGCGATGGAGACGGTTTTCGCGAACAAGGCGGAAGGCGGTCAGGCTGTGCGGGAGCAGCTTGCCGTTTCCACCCGCAAAACGACTGATTTCCGCGCGTTCCTGCGCCGGTTTGCCGCTCTGCGGGAGGAGGTCTCGGTGGATGCGGATTCGTTCGACTACGGCTATTACGCCTACGGGCTGCGTCATTTCGGAAATATGCCGCTGATCGAGCCGTTAGAAACGCGGGAGGTGCGGAAAATAGAGGATTTCGTCATCGCTATCGATACCTCGATGTCCACCTCGGGTGAACTCGTGCGTGCGTTCCTCAGCCGCACCTATGAGCTTTTGCAGGAGAACACCAGCTTTTTCCGGCATTTCAACCTGCGTATTCTGCAGTGCGATGATCAGCTGCGTTCGGACAAAAAGGTGACAAATGCGCGGGAACTTGCGGAATATATGGAGCATTTTGAACTGATCGGTCAGTCTGCGACCGATTTTCGTCCGGTTTTCGAGCACGTTGACCGCTTAAATGCCGAAGGCGCGTTCCGCCATCTGCGCGGCCTGCTGTACTTCACGGACGGACTCGGCATCTACCCGAAAAAACGTCCGAAGTACGATGCGGCATTCGTCATGCTCGAAGGCGAAGCCTATCCGGATAAGGTGCCGTCCTGGGGGATTCGGGCGGTAATCAGCGAGGATGCGTTAGCCGTAGAATGAAAGTAGAATGAAAAAGGACGCTTTACGCGTCCTTTGAGGCTGTCGCGAAACTACAGTTTCGCCGACAAGCAGGAACGGACCGTGGGCCG
>OGCM01003465.1_pt1 | contig 12099 bp, 10 predicted proteins | sample 1570151 | NCBI WGS metagenome assembly OGCM01 (sample SAMEA4370582, study PRJEB24528) | human gut metagenome
CCTGAACGCCGGTGATCTTATCGGCCTCCTGGGTCTCCTTCATGTTGACGTGGGCAACCTTCGGTGCGCCGTTGAAGTAGTCGGGGTTGGCATCCAGGTAGACAACGCCGTCGCTGTACTTGGAGAAGGTGAACATACCGCCGCCCAGAGGAGCGCTGGTCTTGGAGCGGACGCCGCTCAGATCACCCTTGACAAAGCCAAAGGAGTTGTTGTCGTAGTCGTACAGGCTCTCATCGCCGTAGTAGTGCAGGGGGGCAATGGGCATCTGCAGCTGGTAGATCATGGTGGTGGACAGCTCGCTGGTGGTCAGCGTCATGCTGTAATCACCGGTCTTGACGATACCGGCAACATTGGCAACTGCATTGCCGACATTGACACCGGTGGTGGAGTATGCGTAGACATCCCCGGGGATCAACTCAGACAGGGCAGAACCGGCGGACTCGGCCTCCATAGCGGAGAAGCTCCAGTCGTACTGCTCGCCGATAGCCAGGAAGAAGTCCTTGGCGGTGGCATCGGCAGCCAGACCATCGAAGCCCCAGCCGGCAGCAGCGGAGGCAACATCGGTAGCACCGTTGGCCATCATAGAGTCAACGATCTCCTGGGCAAACTTCACGCCGCCGTCATTGACAGCATCCCAGAAAGCCTTCTGCTGTTCTTCGGTGAAGTTGGTGTAGTCGGTGTTGTCCTCGCCGGCCTCAGCGATCAGCTTGGACAGGGTGGACATAGAATTGCGGTACTCCTCCAGACCAACGATGGGGGTGGAGTACATGGTTACAGAGCCGTCATACGTAGGATCGAGGAAAACATACATCGAGAAGATGACGTCGTCGATGGTGACAGGCTCGCCGTCAGAGAACTTCAGGTCGTCGCGCAGCTTGATGTCATAGGTGACGGTGCCGTCGTCATTCTCGGTGACAACGCAGTCAGAGGTGCCGTAGTAGGTGTAGTCGGTGCCGTTGTACTCGCGGGTCTCGCCCTCGATGCCGTTCAGAATCATCTCGCCCTTACGATCAGCGCCCAGCAGGCCCAGCTGGGTCAGGTCAATGACATCCTGGTCGGAAGCAGAGGAAGCAAAGAAGGGGCTGAACTTGCCCTCAAAGCCGGTCTCTGCCAGAACGAGGGTGCCATCAGAAGCGGCCGTGTTGGATGCTTCGGCAGTAGCAGTACTGGTGCTCTCGCTGGTCGCGTCGGACGCAGCACCGCCGCAGCCAGCCAGCACGCTGACGCTGAGTGCGGCAGCAGATGCCAGTGCAATGACTTGCTTGGTGTTTTTCATGTGTAAAACCTCCTATATTTTGCCCTCATCCACAAATCGTCCCTCTGCTCCCCAAGAGCGTAAGGCGAGAAAGGCGAAAGCCCTTCTGTGCTGTCTGTTTCTTTACAGCGCACACTTGTCGACAGTGGCTTAGCTTTTAGGATACCCTAAAATTGACAAAAAGTCAACAGTAAATCACATTTTTGTACCTTTTGACGAAATTCAGAAACAAATTTTAGGCACTCTCCCGCCGGGGCACGGCCCTGCCGCAAAAGGTGCTTTTTTTGCTCTGTCCAAACGCCGTATTTGCCCGCCGCTGCAGGTTAAGGCAAGAAAAAATGCGTCCCACCGCCAAGTGGGGCGCATTTCAAATCGCGCATATGCAGTTGTATAAATATTACTCTTTTTCCCAACGCATCCGCCGGGAAAACGCGGCAGCGGCGGCAAAAGCGGCAGCTGAAAAAATTTCAAGCAGTATAAAAATGCCATGCGCTCCCAAAAGCATTTGTGCGCCATTTGCAAACACAGCACTCCCCTGCCCTGCCGCTGCCAGCACGGCGAACAGCGCGCACACCCGCGTGAGAGTGGGCAATTTCTGTGCGGTCTGCTCATGGATATAGGCCCGCATCGGGTCGCCGCCGCGCGTCAGGCGCGCCAGCACGACCACTGCGTACAGCGCCGTTATAAGCGCCGCCATATAGGGCAGCAGCAGCCAGACCGGGGCATGGGCCGTAGCACCGGGCAGCACGCCAGCCCCCACCGCCAGCGCCGCACCGCCGCCGCAGCATAGCCACAGCACGGACAGTGCCCTGCCGCGGGAGGGCGCCCCCGCATAGCGGTAATGTGCGCCGCGGTACTGGTAGTTGCCGTTCAGATCCTTTTCAAAATCATCGAGGTAGGCGTGCTTATTTTTGCGCCCCGCCATCAGACAAGCCCCGTCAGGTCATAGCCGTCCAGCCACTGCTTGGCGGCCTCGCAGACACCGCGCAGGCAGCTCTCCTCAAAGGGGGTGGTCAGCCCGGCATGGTTCAGCAGCTCGGTAAAGGTACGGCTGCCGCCCTGCTTTGTGTAGGCCATATAGTGCGCCCACGCATCGGCGCAGTCCTTCTGCAGCATTGCCCAGAACTGCAGGCTGACGGTCTGCGCCAGACAATAGTCGATATAGTAGAAGGGGCTCTGGTAGATATGCATCTGGCGCTGCCAGTACTCGCCTGCACCGTAGAACGGGATCTCGCCGTCCAGACGCATCCACGGCTGGTAGATGGCAGCCAGCTTTTTCCACTCGGCATGGCGCTCCTCCGGGGTCATGTCGGGCTTCTCATAGACAATGTGCTGGAAGTGATCGACCATTGTGCCGTAGGGAATGAAGGTCAGCGCCCCGGCCAGATGGCTGTAGCGGAACTTGCGGGCATCCTGGCCGAAGAAGCCGTCCGCCCACGGCCACGCGAAGAACTCCATCGACATCGAGTGGACCTCGCAGGCCTCCATGCTGGGCCATACATAGGAGTACGGGATGCGGTCGCGGTTCATATAGGCGGCAAAGGCATGGCCGGCCTCATGGGTCACGACCTCCACATCGTGCTGGGTGCCGTTGAAGTTGGCAAAGATGAAGGGCATCTCATAATCGCCCAGACCGGTGCAGTAGCCGCCGCCCGCCTTGCCGGGGGTGGACAGCACATCCATCAGCTCATCGTCCAGCATTTTGTTGAAGAACTCGCCGGTCTCGGGGGAAAGCTCCTCATAGAATTTTTTGCCCTGCCGCAGGATCGCATCGGCATCGCCCGCCGGCTTGGGGTTGCCGCTGCGGAACATCAGGGCGTTGTCCGCCATGTTCATCGGGTACTGCTTGCCAAGGCGGCGGGCCTGCTCCCGGTAGATGCTGTCCGCCAGCGGCACCAGATATTTGACAACGGCCGCGCGGAACTTTTCAATGTCTGCCTTGGTGTAGCAGTTGCGGCCCATGCGGTAGTAGCCTAAGGTCGTGTAGCCCTCATACCCAAGCTTTTTGCCCATCGTATCGCGCAGGTGGACGAGCTTGTCATAAATACCGTCAAACTCGGCCTGATGCTCCTTATACCATGCGCCCTCTGCCTTCCATGCAGCCAGACGGCGGGCATCATCGGGGTCATTCTTGAACGGGGAAAGCTGGCTCAGCGTGTAGACGCCGCCCTCAAAGGGGATCTGGGCGCTGGCGATCAGCTTGCCGTAGTCGGTGCAAAGCTTGTTCTCCTGCGCCATCTCGTCAAGGATCGCAGGCGAAAAGGCCTTGTCGGCGATTTCAGCGTTGACAAACATCAGGTCACCGTACTCAGCGGCAAAATCTGCGCGGAACGGCGAATCGAGCATGGCGCGGCTCCATGCGTTCTGGCACTCCTGCAGCTGAGGCGCCGCCTCGTTCCAGAAATTCATCTCCTTGTCGTAGAAGGTGTCGCGGGTGTCGATCGTGTTGCGCACACTCGCAAGCTGGGCCTGCGTGTCCACATGCTTGTTGAGCTTTTCCTCCTCGAGGAATACCGCGCGCGCCTCGGCGTAGCTTTCGGCGGCCTTGAACCGCGCGCAGAGGTCAGCGAACTGCTGCTTTACCGCGTCCAGATCGGGGCGCTGATAGGGCATCTCGGAAAACTTCATGGCTGTATCTCCTTTACGGACATTTTGTGAGTATTATAGCACATTCTGCTGCAAAATGCAAAAGTCTGTCCGCGCGGGCAACCCACATTTGTTGGATTTCTGTATAAAATTTCTCGGTTTCCGTATTGCAAATTTGACGCATATTGAGTATAATAAAGCTAGTAATATCTTACAAGGGGGAGTTTTGACATGCCGATCTCTGAGCCTACCGCTGTATTTTCCATCCGTGATGACCGTGATATGGAGATCAAGCAGGCGGTGCTGCAGGTGTACCGTGCGCTGGAGGAGAAGGGCTACAACCCCATCAATCAGCTTGTCGGCTACATTCTGTCGGAGGATCCGACCTACATCACGACCTACAAGAACGCCCGCGCCATCATCCGCCGCATCGACCGTGATGACCTGCTGCAGGCGCTTGTGCGTGACTTTGTGAAGCACTAAAAATCAGGATTTTAAAAAAGCTCCCGCGTATCGTTGGATACGCGGGAGCCTTTTTATTTAGGCTTGCAGGTTCAGGCAGCATGGCAGAGCCCCTCAGGCCTCGTAAACTCGGCCAGCTCCCCACTTCGTGGGGCGCCTTTCTCGCGGGCAAAGCCCGCGCAAAAGCCTCCCCTTACAGGGGAGGTGGTCGAGCGCCAGCGATGACCGGAGGGGCTCTGCCGCCTCACCTTACTCCGCGAAAAACGCGTTCTGCACGGCGTTGAGGACGGCGGCGCGGCCGGCGGTAAAGTTGACGCCGCCCTGCAGATAGCAGGTGTAGGGCGCGCGCAGCGGACCGTCACAGCTGATCTCGATCGTGCTGCCCTCGGTAAAGCTGCCGCTGGCCATGACGACCTTGTCAGTGTAGCCCGGCTCATCGGCAGGCTCGGGGCTGGCAAAGCTGTCCACCGGGCTGTTGTGCTGGATGCCCGCGCAGAAGCCTGTCAGCGCGGCGGCACTGCCCGAGTCAAAGCAGGTCACAATGTCATTGTGGTCGGCCGTGTAGCGCGGCACGGGGTTGACGCCCACCAGCTCCAGCAGGCACTGGGCGTAGATCGCCGTTTTCAGCGCCTCGCAGACAACGCCCGGGGCGTAGTAGAAGCCGAGGAAGGTATCCCGCAGGCTGTCCTGCGTGCAGCCCAGATCGCCGCCGATGCCGGGCGCGGTGAAGCGGTGGCTGCACTTTTCCACCAAATCGCGGCGGCCTGCAATGTAGCCGCCGGTCGGGGTGATGCCGCCGCCCGGATTTTTGATGAAGCTGCCCGCCATAATATCTGCGCCGAAGGCGACCGGCTCCGCCGTCTGGGTGAACTCACCATAGCAGTTGTCCACAAAGATGACTGCGTTGGGGTTGGCCTTGCGGGCGATGTCGGCTACCTTTCGGATGGTGTCCAGATCAAACGCATTGCGCTGGGTGTAGCCGCGGCTGCGCTGGATATGCACCACCGTGGCGGTCTTGGCCTTCTCGGCAATCAGGTCGTAGTCGGGGGTAAAGTCCGGCAGCAGCGGGCATTCGTCATACCTGACGCCGTACTCCCGCAGGGTGCCGCAGCCCTTGCCCGCCTCACCGATGCCGATCACGCCCTCCAGCGTGTCGTAGGGGCGGCCGGTCGCAGCCAGCAGGGTGTCCCCCGTGCGCAGCAGGCCGAAAAGCGCGACCGTCAGGGTGTGGGTGCCGCTCATGAACTGCGGGCGCACGAGCGCTGCCTCCGCCCCCATGCAGCGGGCAAAGACCTCCTCCAGCTTATTGCGGCTGTCGTCCCAGACGCCGTAGCCGCTCGACCCCCAGAAGTGCCGTGCCTCAACGCCGCTGTCGGTAAAGGCGCGCAGCATCTTGAGCTGGTTGTAGTCGCGGATCTCCTCCACATGGGCAAACTGCTCACGGCAGAGGGAAAGGGCCTTGCGGTCCAGCGCCAGCACCTCGGGGCGCAGGTCGTAGAATTGTTCGATCATTGCATATTCCAATCTGTAGTATAATAGTTTATTTTGCTGTTTTGTACAAATCCAAGCTGCTCATAAAAGCCGCACAGCGTCTGCTCACAGGCAAAGCGCACCGTGCGCTCGGCGGCCAGCGTGTTTGCCATCTCAACGATCAGCCGCCGGGCCAGTCCCCTGCCCCGCCAGGCCGGATTGGTCACGCCCGCCGCCATATAGCTTTCGGTGTTGCTCTGCTCATAGCAGCCGACTGTGCAGACGGGGCGGCCGTCCTGCAGCAGGGCATGGCACACCCCCACGCCGTGGGCCAGCGCCGTGCAGGCCGTGGAGTAGAACTCATCGGCCTCAGCGTCATTCTCGGCAAAGACCAGACGGCTGACCGGCAGCATAGAGGGCGCTGTGTCCCGCACCAGCTCCGCCGGGTATGCGGGCGGCAGCGGCAATGCACTGCCCTGCGGCAGCTCCCACAGGGTCAGCGGCGCGGCGGGCTGCCAGCCTGCCAACGCAAGGGGCTGCTCTGTGCGCAGCCGGTCGGCGCAGAGAAAGCGCAGAAAGCCGGCCAGTTCCTCGCGGGCGTCCTCCCCTGCACTGCCGCCGGGCAGCGCACCGCAGACCACGGCACTGCCGCCGCGCAGCTCCAGCACCGCTGTGCCGGGCAGCAGATAGAAAGCCCACCCGCTGGCCGGGTGCTGCCCGAACAGCCGCAGATGCGTGCCGAGGACAGCCTCAAAGTAAGGCTTGCCGGACAGGCGGCGCAGGTATTCGGTTTTATGTTCCGCAGTGGAGACGGATTGAATCATAGAGGAACCTCTCTCATCTCCCTCTGCGAGGGGGCCAAGTCAGGTTGTCGTCATCATTTCAGGTTGTTGACGATATTCTTATAATCCCGTCCTCTGACCTCAAAATTCGGGTACAAATCAAAGGATGCAGATGCGGGCGAAAGGCTGACCACATCCCCGGGTTGGGCGGCACCGCGCGCCAGCTCGACTGCATGCTGCATGCTGTCCGCGTGCAGAATGGTCAGCGCGCTCTCGTCAAAGCCCGGGCATGCGCGGACAGCCGCCTCGATGCGGGGGCCGGTGGCACCCATCAGCACCAGTGTCTTGACATGGGCCAGGATCTCGGGCGCGAGCGGCTCATAGGGGATCTTCTTGTCATAGCCGCCTGCGATCAGAATGATTTTCTGGTTGAAGCTGCGCAGACCGGCGATTGTGCGCGTCGGGCTGGACGCGATGGAATCGTTGTAGTAGGTCACGCCGTCCAGCGTGCGGACCGGCTCAATGCGATGCTCTACACCGGTGAAGGTGGAGCCGACCTGACGCATGGCCTCGACCGGCACGCGGCCCCAGACGGCAGCGATGGCGGCCAGCAGGTTCTCGACATTGTGCAGGCCGCGCAGCTTGACCTCGGCCCGGGGCAGGATCGGCGTCACGACACCGTTCTCCGCATAGCAAAGGGTGTCATCGCTCTCCCGCAGGAAGGCGCCCTTGTCTGTGTCATGCAGGCGGGTAAACCAGACCTGCTCGCCCTTGCAGTCCTTCTGCATACCGCGCGAGATCTCGTTTTCAAAGCCCAGCACGGCGCGGCAGGGCGGCACCTGCCACAGCAGGATGTTCCGCTTGGCGTCAATGTACTCCTGCATGTCCTTATGGTGGTCCAGATGGTTGGGGGTCACATTGGTGACAACCGCCACCTTGGGGCTGACGCGCATGCTGATCAGCTGGAAGCTCGCCAGCTCGACAACGGCGACCGCCTCGGGGGTCACATCCGCCAACTGGGGCAGCAGCGCAGCGCCGATGTTGCCGCCGAGAAACACCTTGCGGCCGGCAGCCTCAAACATCTTGGAGATCAGCGTTGTGGTCGTGGTCTTGCCGTCAGAGCCGGTCACTGCCACGATCTCGCAGGGGCAAAGCTCAAAGAAAAGCTCGACCTCGCTGGTGACCTTTGTGCCGGCCTGCAGGGCAGCCTGCAGCTCGGGCTTGTAATATTCGTAGCCCGGTGTGCGCATAATGATATCCTGCCCGGCAAAGCCGTCAGTATAATGCTCGCCCAGACTCAGGCGGACATGCAGGCGGCGCAGCGTGTCCGCATACGCGCCAAAATCCTCAAGGGACTTTTTCTGATCGCAGAGCGTGACCTGCGCGCCCAGCTCCACAAACTGTTCGATACAGCGCTTGTGGCTGACGCCCGCACCGATAAAGGCAACCTTTTTGCCCTGAATAAGATTCTGCAGCTGTTCGATCGGCAGCATAAATATCTCTCCCCTGCATTTTATTCTGCAGCAATACTGCGGCGCTCCGCCCACCGGACGGGGATCGCATGGTAATGCTCTATGTTATTATATACAAAACGCCGTAGTTCTGCAACAAAATTCGGCCCGCCAAAGCGGACCGAATCGGAGTTTATTTTGCGCTTACTGCTGGCCGCCCATGGGGATACCATGCTTGTCAAGCAGCGTGCGGATCTTGGTCATCGGGTCGATGATGGAGGAAACGCTCTTGTCATGGTTGATGGCGGCGATGAAGTAGGCGGTGTACTTGGAGACATCCACATCATAGTACCACTCGCGCTCCAGCAGTTCCGGCTTGCGGTAGGTCAGGTTCGTGCCCAGAACGGCCTTGATGATGCCGTCGTTGTAGGCCTTGTCGAACTTCTCCAGACCGGCGGTGAACAGCGGGAAGGTGCAGCAGGTAAAGATGTTGCGGGCACCGCGCATCTTCAGCTCATAGCCGATGTCGAGCATCGACTCGCCGGAGGCGATGATGTCGTCAGCGATAAAGACATCCTTGCCCTCAACGCTCTCTCCCAGATACTCATGCGCCACGATGGGGTTGCGGCCGTTGACCACACGGCTGTAGTCGCGGCGCTTGTAGAACATACCCAGGTTGCAGCCCAGCACGCTGGAGTAGTACATGTTGCGGTTCATGGCGCCCTCATCAGGAGAGACGATCATGAAGTTATCCTTGTGGAAGGAGACATCCGGCACATGATGCAGCAGGCACTTGAGCACCTGATAGGTGGGCATGACATTGTCGAAGCTCATGGTGGGCACGGCGTTCATGACGCGGGGGTCATGGGCGTCAAAGGTGATGATGTTCTTGACGCCGACCGCGCGCAGCTGCTGCAGGGAGAAGGCGCAGTCCAGACTCTCGCGGCTGACGCGGCGATGCTGGCGGCCGCCGTACAGGCTGGGCATGATAACGCTGATGCGGTGGGCACGGCCGGAGACAGCCTGAATAATGCGCATCAGGTTCTGGAAGTGGTCATCCGGGGAGAGGTGGTTCTCATACCCGAAGAGCTTGTAGGTGACGCTGTAGTTGCCCGGATCGACGAAGATGTACAGGTCGTCACCTCGGGTGGACGCCTTGACAAGGCCTTTTGCATCACCGGACTGGAAACGCGGGCAGTCGCAGGGAATGATGAAGGTATCGACCTCATCATTGCCGACCTCACGCGCCCAGCGCACAAGGTGACTGTCTACGAGTTTGCAAAGCTCCTCTGCACCGGGGCAGGCAATCAGACCGAGATCGGCGATCGCATCCTCCTTGGCAAAGAAATCACGCGGGCCAAGATTCTGTTCAGCCATTACAGGTACTCCTTACTTCCATCTGGTATTACTTATTTCATCAGGGCAGTGTGGCAGACCACAAGAACCCATTTATTCATATTGTAGCACAGCAGACGGATAAAATCAGCCCTGTAAGGCAAAAATTTCAACATTTTCGACATTTTCCGCGCTTTATACATGCTTCGCATTGTTACTTGCAAAAAATTCTGGCGGATTTTACAAAAAGTTTGCAAATGGAAATTTGAAGTTTTTCTTTAGGGGGAAAACTATGGGGCAATGCCTGTAGGGGCGAACATTGTCCGCCCGCGGAACTGTGCCGTAGCCACCGCACTGCACGGCGGCCTGAGGGCAGGCCGCCCTACGCCCGATCTTCCCGTCACATGCAGGGCGGGGTGCCCTCACCCCGCCGAGAACTTTGCGGTTACCGCACAGCTCCCGGGTCGTCGAGGACACCGACCCCCTACCGTAGGGGCGGATTCCATATCCGCCCGCAGAAGTGGTGGTTGCAGTAGTATTCCAACGGACGAGCACTGCTCGCCCCTGCATTTTTAGGACTATTTACCCCCGGTCTACTCGGTTTTGCACCCACCGGTGTGGCAGTTTTCCGCCGCGCCGCGGGCAGATACCCGGCTGCGGACGGCCAGAGTTCCAACCGCGAATTTCTTTACGACCACAGTAGGTACACATATACTCAATAGAAGCACGACGTGCAATTCTGGGTTCCATAGGGTTTTACCTCCTAACTGTAATTGTTCCACGGTGAACTTCAAGCTCGACCTGTTTCCCGCACTCGCTGCATTTTTTCCACTTTGTCACAGTTGCTATTTTTTCCACCGTAATCATATTTGACCGACCGCAATACGGGCATCTCCAAGAGCGCACTACTTTTTCGTACATTATTAAATCTCCTTTCATTCATCACAATCATTATAGTCGTCATAATCGTCACAGTCATCATACACGTCATAACCACCATAATCATCTTCGTGTTTTTTGCTTTTAGCTTTTATGCTCTCCCCGAATCCGCAGATAGTGCCTTCAGCTATATCCGCAAATTCATGGGTTTGATTCACTCTCTGGTAGTATTCTTCGCGTTCTTCTCCGGTATGGTGCTCTCTATCAAATTTTTTCTTTGCCGTCTTGCCTACAGTATGCATATACGCACCGGATGCCCTGCCAATCAAACCGACAATCGTTCCTAATACCGTCCACGCATCCATTTACTTTCCCTCTTTCCCTTTCATATTATTACTTTATGATAGTGTTTTTGCTATCATTTGTCAATTGTTAATCTACATAATTCTAAGTAAAGTAATTTGTATAATACTATCATAAAGTAGGGAGAGCATTTAATGGCTGACAACACACGGCTTGCGCGCGAGGTTGGCGCAAAAATCAAATATCTGCGTCTCAAGCAAGGCCTAAGCCAAGAATCGCTTGCGCTCTCCTGCGATATGAACCCGGCGTTTCTCGGCCATGTGGAACGCGGGATGCGCAGTCCCACTCTGAACACATTGCAACGCATCTGCGATGGGCTGGGTATTACACTTACCGAACTCTTGTTGACTGAACCGAACACAGACCTCGACAGTGCTGCGGCTATCCAGCATGTGACCGACCGTATGCGACGGCTCTCCCCCGCACAGGCCGCCCATGTAGCGGAGCTGATTGAGCAGGTTTGTTGCTTGCTGGATGAGGCCGAGAAATGACCCGCGGGCCGATGACGAGCATCGGCCCCTACAAGCTTCTTTCAGTATAGCCTTTGCCTTGGACAGAGAGTGTCCATTTGCTGATAAACCTAAAAATTTTACACAAAAAATGCGCCCGCCGAGGTTCCATCCCTCGGCGGGCGCAGTGCGGTTTATCGGTATTTACTTTTCGTTCTCGTCCTGGACCTTGCGGGGGATCAGGCGGACCTCCTGCACGCGGCGGTTGGTCGCGCGGGTGACGGTACCATCAAAGTCACCCCAGATGAACTTATCCCCTACCTTGGGCAGACGGCTGAGCTTTTCCTGCACCAGACCGCCGATGGCCACGGCATCAATGTCGTCATCCTCCTTGATGCCCAGCTCCTCGGCCGTGTCATCCACGCTGGCGCTGCCGGAGATCAGCCAGCTGCCATCGGACTGCTGGCGCACATCCTCGACCACATCGTCATGCTCGTCCCAGATCTCGCCGACCAGTTCCTCCAGAATATCCTCCAGCGTGATGATGCCGGCCGTGCCGCCGTATTCATCGACCACAACGGCCATATGATGCTTGCTCTCACGCAGGGTACGCAGCAGCGCGGAGATCTGGGTCACGCTGGTCGTGTACAGCGTCGGGCCGACAAGGTCCTCCAGCTTGACATTTTTGTCGTGCTTTTGCAGGGCCGCAAAGCAGTCCTTTTCATGTACCACACCAATGATATTGTCGATCGTATCGTGGTAGACCGGCAGGCGGGAGTAGCCGCTCTCGGCGAAGCGCTCAATGACCTCGTCCATCGGGGTATCATCCTCGACAGCCACTACATCCACGCGGGGGGTAAGCACATCCTGCGCCTCCACATCGTCAAACTCGATGGCGCTGCGGATCAGTTCGCTTTCACGGTTCGTCAGCTCGCCGTCCTTTTCGGCCTCGCTGACCATCGTCACCAGCTCACCTTCGGTGATGGTGTCCTTTTCTCCGGTATCAAACCGTTTGGCAAGGAACTTTTTCCACGCACCGAACAGGGCGTTCAGCGGTGTAAAAATCG
>OGCM01003469.1_pt1 | contig 12071 bp, 11 predicted proteins | sample 1570151 | NCBI WGS metagenome assembly OGCM01 (sample SAMEA4370582, study PRJEB24528) | human gut metagenome
TGTAAGCTTTATTTCTTTTTAATTTTCCTGTACCTGTCTTTTTGAAGCGCTTTGCTGCTGCTCTGCTTGTTTTAATTTTTGGCATGATATAGTTCCTCCTTTAATGAAATTACATGTAATTATTTTTAACGTTTTTCAGTTAAAACCATGCTCATACTTCTACCTTCCAGTTTGGCCGGCTTCTCTACTACTGCAACCTCTGCCAGCATCTCGGCAAAATCGTCAAGAATATGCTTGCTCTGCTGCATATGTGCCATCTCACGACCGCGGAAACGTAATGTAACTTTTACTTTGTTTCCTTTTGCGATAAATTTCTTTGCATTGTTTACCTTCGTGTTCAGGTCGTTGGTATCAATGTTAGGTGAAATTCTTACTTCTTTCACCTCAACGGTTTTCTGCTTCTTCTTAGCCTCTTTTTCTTTTCTTGCAAGCTCATATCTGTATTTACCATAGTCGATAATCTTGCATACAGGTGGCTGAGCCTTTGGAGCAATCTTGACCAGATCTAATTCAGCTTCCTGAGCCAGTTTCATGGCTTCCTTAACCGGCATTACACCTAACTGATCTCCGTTCTCTGCAATTACTCTTACTTCTTTGTCTCTGATCTGTCCGTTAATCATTAAATCGCTAATTGTCGTGCACCCCCATCATAAAAATAAAATAAGTGAATAGTTCGAGACTATCCACTTATATATCTGCATCATAATCCTATTATGGTTATCAGCTCAATATCTGACCAATAGTCACCCGATTGTGCTATGGTGAGAGTGGATACTCTACTTTGTTTTTGTTTCACACAAGTGATAGATTAACACATCAATCCTGTAGTGTCAACAACTTTTTTGACTTTTCCTGAAATATTTTTGACTTTTTGACATTTCAACACTTTCCTATGCTGACCTTACAGCTTTACTTCTCTTTTATCTCCCATACAGAATACTGCTACAACACCCGGACCGGTATGTCCTCCGATAACAGTTCCGATATTGTTAATATAAATGTTCTGGATTCCCATTTTTTCCTGAACTCTTTTTGCAACATACTCTGCATCTTCCGGGCAATCACCATGTGTAATCATTATGATCTCATTTTCATATCCCTCTGCCTGCTTTGCGGCCATGTCTACGATCTTGTTCAGAGACTTCTTTCTGCCACGCTCTTTGCCAACTACTTTCAGACATCCATTATCATCCATAATGATGATTGGTTTAATCTGTACCATTGTTCCAAGCACAGCACTTGTCTTGGACACACGTCCGCCTCTATGCAGATGATTCAGATCATCCACTGTTACATCATGGCAAATATGAAGCTTATTCTCTTCTGCCCACTTTGCAGCCTCCTCAATCGTTGCCCCGTTTTCCTTTTGTTTTAATACATAATATAGAAGTAACGCCTCTCCCAGACATGCACACAGTGTATCAATTACAATAATCTTACGTTCTGGATACTCCTCTTGAAGTTCCTCTGCCGCAATTTTCATACTGTTGCATGTTCCACTTAATCCAGATGAAAATGAAAGATGCAAAATATCTTTTCCTTCTTTCAGATATGGCTCCAACGCCTCACGTGCTTCGTCCGGATTAATCTGGGAAGTAGTAGACATTTTTCCTTCTCTTAATTTGTCAAAGAATTCTTTTGAAGACAGACCTTCCATATCCGAATATGTCTGTCCATCAATTGTATATTTCAACGGAATATACGGCACACCTCTCTCGGCCAGCCATTCTCTCGTTGTATCTACGGTACTGTTTACAGTAATGATATAGTCGCTCATCGCAAGTCCTCCTTATATAACCGCTTTTTGGCAGTGTATAAATGCTATACTCACCTACGCAATATCATACCATGTTTATAGGAAGGTTGCAAAATTTTTCTTATATTTGCTATTAACAATTCTAATGTTTTAATTCAATCTGATATTCAAATAACTCCGTCCGGACAGCGTTTTGTTAAAGCAGATGCTGCAGATCACAATCACCGTTCCTGCCAGAAATCCAATCCAGTTAAATACCGCAGTCAGTACCAGTAATTCCAGTCTCATAAATTTTAACGCATATCCAAGTTCAAAATTAGGCTGCGTATAGTTCGCAACTGCCACAAATGCCATGTACAGCATGACTTCTGCGTTAAACCATCCGGATTTCACGGAGAACTCTCCCATAACAAGACCGGCAATCACACTCAAAGGCGTACTAAGCATGCTCGGGGTGTTCAACGCTGCAAGCCTCAGACCATCAATAGCTACTTCCAGCATCAAAAGCTGAAAAATAAGCGGAATGTTGACGGTATCTTTTACCGCCACAAATGCAAAAATTTTCGGCAGCCAGCTCAAATTCTGCATAAATAACAAAAACACTGGTGTCAGAAAGATGGTCAGAAATGTAATAAGCGCCCGGGATATTTTCAAATACATGCCCGTCAACGTCGGAAAATAATAATCATTTGCTTCTTCAATAATATCCAGAATTGACGTTGGCAGAATCATTGCAGACGGTGAATTGTCCACCAGGATCACGACTTTCCCTTCCAGCAGACAGGCAGCTGCGGTATCCGGCCGCTCTGTAAATTTAAATTTCGGGAATGGATTGTACCATTTCCGTTTAAACAGGCACTCTGCCAGACTTTGCTGATTCATGCGAAGATCATCCACTTTGATATCCCGGATCCGGTAATTTAAATTCTTTAAAAGTTCCTGATCTACCCGGTCTTCCATATAACAAAGTGCCACATCCGTTCTGGAACTTTCTCCAACCTCCAGCATTTTCATAACAAGATGCCGGTCACGGATACGCCGCCGCATGAGGGCGGTATTAAATACAATTGTCTCCACAAACCCGTCCCTGGAACCACGGAGAGATTTATCCTTGTCCGGTTCATCCACACTTCTCGCCGGATATGTTCTGCAGTCGATGGCAAGGCAAGCCTGATATCCGTCAATGAACAAACACGTGACTCCTGACAAAAGATTCCGGAAAATCTGATCAAAATCCCCGATCACGTCCACTTCCACATAGGGAATGCAGGTCGTTGCGAACGCCGTTGCGTCCTTTGGCATATCTTCCTCTTTGATATTAAAAAAAGAGTCCATGATTTTTAACATAGACTCATCTTTCGTAAAACCATCTATAAAGTAAAATGTAGCGTCTTTTCCTCCAATCTGTATATCCCTTTGAACGATATCAAAACTGTCTTCTACCGGCAGCATCTGATTCATATAGTCTACATTTTTATCTCTTTTTGAAAAAACTTTTGTCTTGTCAGCCATACATTTACCCTCATCTTCTAAAATTCTACTTACATTTTCTTTTCGTTGTTTCATCTGTTAATCGGTATATCTTGAAAAGTAATAATAAGTCAAAATCTATGATAATAGTATGTCTGAAACTTGCAGTATCATACTTGATGCCCTGACATTTTTCAGTAATCCTTCTAATTATCTCTGGGATGTACTTCCGAACCCGCCATTTCTCACAGTTGTTACATCATCATCCATTGTAATTCCGTATTCCACAAAGATTCCCTGCATAAATCCACTTCCTGCTTCCAGTTCTACAGTCTTTCCTTCATTGGAATCATTCGTAAGTTTTGCAAAAATGTGTCCTTCATTGTCTGAGTAAAAATAATCGCTATCGATAATTCCTACCGTATTATTAAGCTGCAGACGGTACTTAAATCCAAGTCCGCTTCTCGGGTAGCATTTTAACACCCAGTTTTCCTGCATCTCCACGCGGATTCCAGTCGGAATCTTTACTGTTTTCCCTGGTGCGAGCACAATCGGGATCGGTGTATAGAAATCATATCCGGCAGATCCGGCCGTTGCACGTTTTGGAAGCTTGATCGACTGATAGATTTCCTTTAATTCCCCTTCTTTCATTTCTCCGAAGGTGTCCTGAAATCCTTCTGCGAACTGTTCAAAACTTACTTTGTGAAACTGTGCGATTCTCTTTGCCATCATATGTTCTCCTTTTTTTCCTTACATTTTTTTTGAAATCTCCCGTATTAATTGCCACATTCAATACTGATTTCATTAAATAAGGTAAGAATATCATCGATTGCCATGTCTTCTTTCTCTTTGCCCTTTTTGTCCAGTATCATGTGACCATTATGCATCATCACGAGGCGATTCCCATATTCTACTGCATAGCGTAGATTGTGTGTGACCATAATCGTTGTCAATTGTTTTTCTTTTACAATCTTATCCGTGAGCTGCATGATCAGCTCTGCCGTCTTTGGATCCAGTGCTGCTGTGTGTTCATCAAGGATCAGAAATTCAATCGGTGTCATAGTAGACATTAAAAGTGCCATTGCCTGTCTCTGACCTCCGGATAAAGAACCGACTTTCACGTCCATCTTATCTTCCAGTCCAAGACCAAGCTGGGCAAGCTGCTCTCTGTAATATCCTATCCGAGCTTTATTCGTCCCACGTCCAAGACCATATAATTTCCCTTTATTGTCTGCCAGTGCCATATTTTCCAGAATTGTCATACTTGGACACGTGCCCATGGACGGGTTCTGATAAACACGGCCGATTCTTTTATTTCTCTTATATTCTTTTTCTTTTGTAATATCTGTATCCCCGATCAGAATCTGTCCAGACTCAACCGGGATACTTCCACAGATAATATTCAACATGGAAGTCTTTCCGGAACCATTGCTTCCGACTACGGAAAGGAATTCTCCTTTTTCAATATTCAGATTAAAATTCTGAAAAAGACACATCTCATTGACGGATCCTACATTATAATACTTTGAAATTCCTTTTAATTCAAGCATTTCCTTTCACCTTCTTCTTTCCACCCATGCTGATTACAAGAACAACCAGGAATAATATTGCTGTAATAAGCTTCATTGCCTGTGGCTCAAAGTTACGGATTGCCACTGCCACGCATGCTTTGTAAATAATCGAGCCAACCAGAACTGCCGTTGTTGTCTTCACAAATGAAATCTTTTTAAAGATACTCGTTCCAATGATGACGCTCGCAAGTCCAATGACCATTGCTCCTGTTCCCATAGAAACACTCTCTCCTCCTGAGCAAATACACAGCCTGCCAGAGAGACAAGTCCATTTGAAATAGCAAGTCCGAGAATCTTTACATTTCCCTGGTCTTTTGCAAGAGAAGTTACAAGCACATGATTGTCTCCTACTGCTCTTAACAGATAGCCTGATTTTGTCTGCATGTAAAGATCCAGAAGGATTTTACAGATTATCGTCAGAACCAGAATCAGAATCAGAGTCATATATGGTTTTATTCCTGTCGGAAGTCCATTTATAAAATCATTTTTAAAAATACTCTGCTGTGAAAACAGCGGTACATTTGCCGTTCCTGCAATATACAGATTCATGGTCCACAGGGCTGTCATCATAATAATACCTGACAAAAGATACCTGCCAGCACACCGGCTGCAAATGCCACCGGAAGCGTCAGATATGGATTCACTCCTCTTGTAATGAGGGCTGCTGTTACAGCCGCCCCCAGTGGAAAACTTCCGTCTACTGTCAAATCCGGAAAATCCAGTATTTTATATGTAATGTAAAGTCCAAGTGATAAAATTCCATAGATAAGACCTTGTTCTAATATGGTTACGATAAGATTCATGAAAATGCCTCCGTTTACTTGCTCTGTGTGATCTCGTCAAATGCTTCTACTGCATTGTCTGAAAGATCTGTTGGAACTGTAATTCCAAGGTTCTCTGCCACTTTATTGTTCACATAGAATCCTGGAGTTGTAATTGTCTCAAAATTAAGTTCTGATGCTTTTTTCTCACCCTTCAATACCTGGGCTGCCATTTTACCAGTCTGTTTTCCAAGAGAAATGTAATCGATTCCCTCTGCTGCAAGGCATCCGATCTTTACCTGCTCGATCTCACTTCCGAATACCGGGATTTTCTTGTCATTCGCTTTTTCAAGTATCGTTGGAAGAGAAGCAACAACTGTATTATCTGTCAGGTTTGTAATGCAGTCTACTTTACTTAAAAGATCATCCGCTGCGAGAGAAACATCTGCAGTTGTTGTAATTCCTTTTGTCACAAGTTCAAAATCATATTTACCTACAAGGTCTTCATATTCTTTGATTGCTGATACAGAGTTTGCCTCACTTGTTGTATACATGATTCCGATTGTCTTTGCCTGCGGAAGCATCTCACGGATCATCTTAAGCTGCTCTTCTACCGGAAGTTTATCAGATGTTCCTGTCACCTCTCCTGCCGGGGTCCCATCTTCTGATGCAAGCTCTGCTGCAACCGGATCTGTAACTGCTGTATAAATGACCGGAATTCCAGCATCCATTGCTGCGTTGTATGCGCTTTGTGCACTTGGTGTTGCAATTGCACAGATCAGATCCACTTTATCAGATACAAAACTATCGGAAATCTGTCCTGCTGTTCCCATATCTGCTGCTGCATTCTTCGTCTCAACTTTTAGGTTATCTCCTTCTTTGATTCCTTCTTCTTCCAGTCCCTGTAAAAATCCCTCCCGGCAATTATCTAAGGAACCATGCTCTGCAAACTGTTCAATTCCAATCGTATAACTTTCTTTTGCATCACTGCTCTTGTCGCTTCCGGATCCTGCACATCCTGTCAGTAATGCTGCCATCATTGCTCCTGTTAATAATCCTGCTACTAATTTTTTCTTCATAATTTTGTCTCCTTTTCTTTGTTTAAATTTTTCCTGTCTGCAGTCTGCATATCGCCAGCCGACTGACCACTTGTTAGGAGAGAAAATGTTCTGAGGGATTTATCTGGATATAAAGAAAACCGCCTCAAACAAACTGTTTGAGGCGGTAATATTATCTATTATCGCGGTACCACTCAACTTGACATAATGTCCACTTTTCTCATGTACTAACATACACTCCTGATTGATAACGGGTTCGGTTCCCGACAAACCATAATCTTCTGCATTCAGAATTTCCGGCTGCCCTCGAAAGTCCATTCGATCATCCACTTAGTACGGCAATCACACCACCTGCCGCTCTCTGAAACTTCGTCAGATTATCTACTCCTCTTTCTCAACGGTTTCTATAAATATTTGTTTTATTTATGTTCTATACTTTAACGTGTTAAACTTATTTTGTCAAGTTCTTTTTTTGCAATTTTTCAGTATTTTTCGTATCTATTGCAAAATAGTCTTATTTTTCTCCTGACTTTCTAATGCCTCATATGCACTTTCATAGAAGAACTCCTGTGAATTAAGCGGTGCCTCTTCTCCCGGTTGTAATCTCGTATATTTTCCGCTGCTGTTCAGTTCTCTTGCCTGTACATTGTCACTGAGCATCGTGATAAACATCTCGTTCAGACGCAACTTCAGATCCGGATTCTCCACCGGTGCCGCCACTTCGACTCTATGTACCGTATTTCTTGTCATCCAGTCTGCAGATGCTATATAAATTTTCTGTTTTTCTTCTTTTCCAAATATGTAAATTCTGGAATGTTCCAGAAAACGTCCTACAATACTGATGACCCGGATGTTTTCTGTATATCCTTCCACTCCTGGGATAAGGCAGCAGATTCCACGTACAATAAGTTCTATCTCCACGCCTGCCTGAGATGCCTCAATCAATTTATCCATCAACTTTTTATCAGTCAGAGAATTCATTTTCACACCGATATAAGCTTCTTCGCCTCTCTTTGCATGACGGATCTCTTCCTCGATCATATCAAGTAATCGGTTCTGAAGACAATTTGGCGCTACCAGAAGTTTTTTGCTGACCTGAACCGTTTCTCCCATAAATAATGCCTGGAAGATTGCTGCTGCCTCCTCACCAATCTCCTGATCATACGTCATAAGAGACAGGTCTGTGTACAGTCTTGCTGTCTTCTCATTATAATTTCCAGTACCAATTTGTGTATAATACTCGATTTTTCCATTCGTCTTTTTTGTGATCAGACACAATTTTGAATGAACCTTATAGCCGTCCAGACCATATATGACTGTACAACCAGCCTCTTCCAGTCTTCTTGACCATTCAATATTATTTTCCTCATCAAATCTTGCTTTTAACTCTACAAGAACCAATACATCTTTTCCATTTTCCGCCGCATCGATCAAAGCTTCCACGACCTTGCTCTGCTTTGCGACACGATACAGTGTCATCTTGATTGATACAACTTCATCATCATTTGCAGCCTCAGAAAGCATATCTAAAAACGGACGTATACTCTCATATGGATAAGACAATAATTTATCTTTCTCCTTGATCTGCTCCAGAATCGATCTTTTGCTGTCAATCTGTGTAGACTTCTGAGGCACTCGTTTCTCATAGAACAATTCCGGATGATTGCGCAGGCTATCCTGGATCTGGAATACAAAAGACAGATCAAGTGGTGAACTTCCACGGAATACATATTTGCCATCCAGATCCAGATACTCGCAGATCTTATCCACGATATCTCCATCCAGTTCTCTGGAAAACTCCACTCTTACCGGAAGCAGACGCTTTCTTTTCTTGATGATTCCTTCCATAAAATCGCGGTAATCCAGATCTTCATCATACAACGCATCTGCATCTATATCCGCATTTCTCGTTACGCGGATCAGAGATTTTGCCTTCACAAAATAACCTTTGAATACTTTCGAAATAAAGTGGAGGATCAGCTCTTCTGCCAGCATGTAAGTTTCTTCTTCCCCCGGCACCTGCACAAGTCTCGGAAATACACCGGAATTACACGGAATAATTCCAAGTTTTTCTTTTCCGTTTTTCTTCTCCAACACGACAACTGCATAGATACCTTTATTTTTCAAAAATGGAAACGGCTGTCTTTTTCCGACAACAATTGGAGAAATGAGCGGGGCAATCTCTGCATCAAAATACTGTTCCAGATATTTTCCTTCTTTTTTGCCAATTTTACGGAAATCCACAAGGCGAATCCCTGCCTGTGCAACTTCATCCATCAGATTTTCATAGACTGTATCTTTTCTGCGGTTCAGCTTTGCGACCCGTGCCAGGATTGCCTGAATCTGTTCTTTTGCTGTCATTCCAGTTTTATTGTCTTTTACATTTTTCGAAACAATCATCTGATCGATCAAAGATCCTACACGCACCATGAAAAATTCATCTAGATTACTCTGGTAAATTGATGCAAATGTCAGCCGTTCACAGAGCGGATTTTTCTCACTTTCTGCTTCTTCCAACACTCTTTCATTGAATTTCAGCCAGGATAATTCCCGATTCATAAATATCGTTTCATTTGTCATTTTACTTAATTTTCCTCCTTTACAAATGCTGTAAATTCATTTAGATCAGACTGCGCAAGTACAGCATCTGCAATATTTACACAACAGTTTCCCATTCTTCCGATATTCTGAAGAACATGGTTAAACGGTACCGTCAGCTTACTGGAACATTTTCCCTTTCCTACACGCTCGACATGGGATTTTCCCATATGTATGGTGAGATCCAGAACCTTTTCTTTTTTCTTCACAATTTTTTTTGCATTCTCTGTACTGCCCGTCATAAGTACCTGAATTGCCTCCCGGTACATACCCTGAATCTGCTCCAGACTCTTCGTCAGATCACGCATGGCTTCTTTGGAGTATTTGTACTTCTGTTCTTTCTTCTCACGGACAGATTCTGCAATCTCCATACTCAGACCATTGACGCGGTCTACATCTCCAAGCATATACATAAGCCCTGCTGTCTGGGTAGTCTGCTTCTCTGTCAGGGAACCGGAAGAAAACATATTTGTCAGATACTCATTGATCTGCTCTGTTAATTTCCCTACATCATGTCCCTGTTCCATCACTTCTTCCAGTTGTTCATTGGTTTCCCCTTTCACAAGATTGATCAATTTCTGGAGTGTTTCACCTGCCATCTCACTGCATCTTGTAATCTCTTTTCTCGCAAGGCTCAGTGCAACTGTCGGTTGTCCAATCAGTTTATCATCAAGAAACTGCGGACGTGAAGGCTCTCTCTTTTCACTTGTCTTTGCGTCCGGAATGATTTTCATAACAATCTTCACCATCAGCCAGATCAGTGGAATCCAGATCAATGTCATCACAATATTAAAGCTTGTATGTGCATTTGCAATCTGTCGGGAAATCACCTGAACCTCCGGTCCCTTAGGTGAGATCATCTGGATCACATATGCGAATGGTTTGATAAGCCAGATAAAGATCAGTGCACCGGACAGGTTAAAAATACAGTGTGCAACCGCAGTTCTCTTGGCATCTCTTGGCTGTCCGACACTGGCAAGAAGTGCCGTAATCGTTGTTCCGATATTGTCTCCTAAAAGAATCGGGATTGCACCGGTCAGTCCCAGAATACTGGTTACACCATCCGGACCTGCCTGAGATGCAAAATTCTGCAGTACTGCGATGGTCGCACTACTACTCTGTACAACCAGCGTCATCATCGTTCCAACTACAACACCAAGCACCGGCATATCTGCAACTTTTGCAATTAAGTCTACGAAAAACGGACTGGATGCCAGTGGCTTCATAACACTTCCCATAGTCTCAATTCCAAGGAACAATAAACCAAATGCAAAAATAGTCTGTCCGATACTCTTTGCTCTTTCTGATTTTACAATAAATGAAATAATAAATCCAATAAATATAATGATGTAAATATAATCACTCAATTTAAATGCGATAATCTGAGCTGTCATTGTCGTACCGATATTTGCACCTATTATAATCGAAATTGCCTGTGGCAGATTCATAAGTCCTGCACTGACAAAACCAATTGCCATAACTGTCGTTGCACTACTGCTCTGAAGCACTGCTGTTGTAAGCGCACCTGCCAAAACACCAAGGATCGGATTCTTTGTAAGTAATGCAAGAATCGTCTTCATTTTCTCTCCTGCTGCCTTCTGCAGACATTCGCTCATCATATTCATACCATACAAAAATATTGCAAGACCACCTAGCAGGCCAAATACAATCTGTAACTTTTCATTCATCTTCGAATTCTCCTCTTTCTCTTTTTCATACACTACTTACTGTAAGTCTTCCCAGTTCTTAACTCCACCGGTATATATACTTTTCAGCATATATAATGTGATATCAGATAGTGGATTTTTCTGGTTTACAATCACTGCAATTTTGTCTTTTGCCACCGTATTATAGTTCAAAAGTTCTTTTTCATAATCTTTTAAATCTCTTGATGACATTGCCATGTCACAATTTCCTGACATAACACTGTTCAGACCCTTGGTAGAATCCGTTGCCGTAACTTGAATAGTTGCATGTGTATTAATCTTCATATATGCATCTGCGATTTCCTTCATCAGTGCAGCCATTGATGTTGAACCTTCGATTCGTATTGTTCCTTCTGACTGGTTCGATAAAAATGTCGCATTCTTGGCAATTGTTTCATAATGCCCACTTACCATTTCCTGTCCTGCACTTTGAACATATGTCATAAAATCCTGTTCCACATCATTAAGTGTTCCACTGTAGGCAAGATAGAACGAACGAGTCAGCGGATATTTCCCCTTATTATCAGAAACCGCTTCTCCATTGATTTCCAAAGTCTTTACACCCTCGATCCCGGTAGTTCCCGCTGACACATAACCGATTGCAGATGGATTTTTACTCACAGTTTCAATGACTGAGTCCATACTGTCAGCAATGGTAGCTGTATTCACTGTTTTGTCTATACCATCAGCTCCGTCTTTATTAAATCCTGCAAGCGAAGCAAATGTATCTCTTGTCCCTGAGCCTTCTTCCCTGGAAATCACCTGAATTTGCCCGAGTTTATTAAGTTCTTCACTATTATTTTTATCTACCTGAGAGTTTTTCTGTCCGCAGCCAATTAAAGCAGTCATCAGACAGACTGTAAATAAAAATGACCATTTTTTTCTTGTCATTACATGTTCCTCCTCATTATCAAAATCAGTGTAACGTATCTTCGTAAAATCTATGTTAAGTCAAATGTTAAATGTATGTAAAAAGTAATTTTAAAAAGAAAAGCACCAACAGAAGACTCTATTTCTTCCATTAGTGCTTATTAGTACTTATCGTTATAATGTTGTCTGCCCTTTTATTTTGTCTCCACGGGAACTTATTTTATACCTTTTTCTTTCATATTTTTTGCATAAAGAAAGCCTTCCAGCATGCCCACTGAAAG
>OGCM01003474.1_pt1 | contig 12059 bp, 8 predicted proteins | sample 1570151 | NCBI WGS metagenome assembly OGCM01 (sample SAMEA4370582, study PRJEB24528) | human gut metagenome
CGATTTTTACACCGCTGAACGCCCTGTTCGGTGCGTGGAAAAAGTTCCTTGCCAAGCGGTTTGATACCGGAGAGAAGGACACCATCACCGAGGGTGAGCTGGTGACCATGGTCAGTGAGGCCGAGAAGGACGGCGAGCTGACGAACCGCGAGAGTGAGCTGATCCGCAGCGCCATCGAGTTTGACGACGTCGAGGCCCAGGATGTGCTGACCCCCCGCGTGGATGTTGTGGCCGTGGCCGACGACACCCCGATGGACGAGGTCACCGAGCGCTTTGCCGAGAGCGGCTATTCCCGTCTGCCGGTTTACCACGATACGATTGACAATATCATCGGTGTCGTACATGAGAAGGACTGTTTTGCGGCCCTGCAGAAGCATGACAAAAATGTCAAGCTGGAGGACCTGATCGGCCCGACACTCTACACGACGAGCGTGACCCAGATTTCCGCGCTGCTGCGCACCCTGCGCGAGAGCAAGCACCACATGGCCGTCGTCGTCGACGAGTACGGCGGCACGGCGGGCATCATCACGCTGGAGGATATTCTCGAGGAGCTGGTCGGTGAGATTTGGGACGAACACGACGACGTGGTCGAGGACGTCCGCCAGCAGTCCGACGGCAGCTGGCTGATTTCCGGCAGCGCCAGTGTTGACGACACCGCCGACGAGCTGGGCATCAAGGAGGACGACGACATTGACGCCGTCGCCATCGGCGGCCTGGTCCAGGAGAAGCTGAGCCGTCTGCCCAAGGTGGGCGATAAGTTCATCTGGGGCGACTTTGACGGCACCGTCACACGCGCCACGAATCGCCGCGTCCAGGAGGTCCGCCTGACCCCCCGCAAGGTCCAAGACGAGAACGAAAAGTAAATACCCATAAACCGCACTGCGCCCGCCGAGGGAATGAACCTCGGCGGGCGCATTTTTTGTGTAAAATTTTTGGGTCTATCAGCAAATGGACACTCTCTGTCCAAGGCAAAGGCTATACTGAAAGAAACCCTGTAGGGGCCAATGCTCGTCATCGGCCCGCGGGTCATTTCTCGGCCTCATCCAGCAAGCAACAAACCTGCTCAATCAGCTCCGCTACATGGGCGGCCTGTGCGGGGGAGAGCCGTCGCATACGGTCGGTCACATGCTGGATAGCCGCAGCACTGTCGAGGTCTGTGTTCGGTTCAGTCAACAAGAGTTCGGTAAGTGTAATACCCAGCCCATCGCAGATGCGTTGCAATGTGTTCAGTGTGGGGCTGCGCATCCCGCGCTCCACATGACCGAGAAATGCGGGGTTCATATCACAGGACAAAGCAAGCGCTTCCTGACTTAAACCACGCTTCTGGCGCAGATATTTAATTTTTGCGCCAACCTCGCGCGCAAGCCGGGTATTGTCAGCCATGAGGTGCTCTCCCTACTTTATGATAGTATTGTACAAATAACTTTACTTAGAATTGGTCGGATTCACAATTGACAATTGATATAGAAATAGCTATTATTAAGTAGTAATCAAAAAGAGAGAAGGGCCACTGCATGGACGCATGGAAGGTTTTGGGAGCTGTAGTTGTTGCGACTGGAAAAGTATCCGGTGCGTGCCTTCATATGTGGGGAGACGGCGCAAGGATAAACTTTAACAGAAGTAGCCACACCCATGAGGAACGAGAAGAAGGATACGAAAAGATAGCACACATACATGAATTTGCAGATACAGTTGAAGACACCATTTGCAATTTTGGCGAAAATATAAAAATGAAAAGCGATGATTAAGGAGGCTTTGAAAATGATTGATAGAAGAGAATTTGTTGTACGCTGCCCTCAGTGTGGAAAGGTGCTTAGAAGGGGCAAATGCAGCACAACTTCAGGAATGTCGGGAAGAAATACCTGCACGTCCTGTAGAATTACGGTAAAGTGGGAAGTCTTTGGAGGGAGCGTAAGCGCTCAAATTGAATAAAAGGATTGCGTATGGAACCAAGAATTGCACGACGTGCATCTATTGAGTATATGTGTGTCTACTGTGGCCGTAAGGAAATTCGCGGTTGGAATGCAGGCCGTCCGCAACCGGGCATCTGTCCGCGGCGTGGCGGAAAACTGCCGCACCGCTGGGTGCAAAACCGCGTTGACCGCGGGTAAACAGACAGGCAAAATCGAACGCCATCTTCTCCATGGGAAGATGGTATTTTTTTGTAAAAGCTTAAATCCAGCAAAAACTATGCCAAAATCGAAAGCGTTTGCTGAAATGGGAAAATGCTTTGATATTTTATAGTGCGGTTGCAATTATGACACTGGATAAAAACACCCTAGGCAACTACAATGGCATCAAGGTTCTGCATCTGCTGGATTGGCTGCTGGCAGGGTACAGTGCCGCGTAAAAGGGCTCTGCCCCATAAAAGACCCGGCAACCCTCCTGCCAAATGTTCGTTTGCAAATTTTTTGTAAAATCCGCCAGAATTTTTTGCTACTTGCGTGGCTTACAATGTTTAAACCGCGGAAAATGTCGAAAATGCAGAAATTCTTGCCTTGCAGGGCTGATTTTATGCCGCCGCTGTGCTACAATACTAGTAAATGGGGCATTGCGGCACGCCGCGCCCCTGTGGTATTGACAACACAAGATGGAAGTAAGGAGTACCTGTAATGGCTGAACAGAATCTTGGCCCGCGTGATTTCTTTGCCAAAGAGGACGCAATCGCCGATCTCGGTCTGATTGCCTGTCCCGGTGCAGAGGAGCTTTGCAAACTCGTTGACAGTCACCTCGTCCGCTGGGCGCGCGAGGTCGGCAACACGGATGTCGACACCTTCATCATCCCGTCCGACTGCCCGCGTTTCCAGTCCGGCGACGCAAAGGGTCTCGTCAAGGCGTCCACCCGCGGCGACGACCTGTATATCTTCGTCGATCCGGGCAACTACAGCGTTACCTATCAATTGTTCGGGTATGAGAACCATCTCTCCCCGGACGACCACTTCCAGAACCTGATGCGTCTGATCCAGGCCGTTGCAGGCCGCGCCCACCGCATCAGCGTCATCATGCCCAGCCTGTACGGCGGCCGCCAGCATCGCCGCGTCAGCCGTGAGAGCCTGGACTGCGCCTTTGCGCTGCAGCAGCTGCGCGACGTCGGTGTCAAGAACATCATCACGTTTGACGCCCATGACCCCCGCGTTATGAACGCCGTGCCCACCATGAGCTTCGACAACGTCATGCCCACCTATCAGGTGCTCAAGTGCCTGCTGCATCATGTGCCGGACGTTTCCTTCCACAAGGATAACTTCATGATCGTCTCTCCCGACGAGGGCGCCATGAACCGCAACATGTACTATTCCAGCGTGTTGGGCTGCAACCTGGGCATGTTCTACAAGCGCCGCGACTACAGCCGCATCGTCAACGGCCGCAACCCCATCGTCGCCCATGAGTATCTGGGCGAGAGCGTTGAGGGCAAGGACGTCTTTATCGCCGACGACATCATCGCCTCCGGCGAGTCCATGCTGGACATCGCCTACGAGCTGAAGATGCGCGGTGCCCGCAACATCTTCACCTGCTGCACCTTCCCGCTGTTCACCGCCGGTCTGGAGAAGTTCGACAAGGCCTACAACGACGGCATCATCAAGGCCGTTCTGGGCACGAACCTGACCTACCGCAAGCCCGAACTGCTGGAGCGTGAGTGGTACTACGACGTGGACGTCTCGAAGTATACCGCCTACTTCATCGCGGCCATCAACCACGACAAGAGCGTTTCTTCCATCATCGACCCGATGACCAAGATCCGCACCCTGCTGGACAAGCACGGCATCCCCATGGGCGGCGAGCAGTAATCATGATTTTCCTTCGGTCCGCCTTGGCGGGCCGAATTTTGTTGCAGAAATACGGCATTTTGTATATAATAGAAGTAGAAACTACGCCAGAGGAGAGATATTTATGCTGCCGATCCAACAGCTGCAAGAGCTTATTCAGGGCAAAAAGGTTGCCTTTATCGGTGCGGGCGTCAGCCACAAGCGCTGCATTGAGCAGTTTGTCGAGCTGGGCGCACAGGTCACGCTCTGCGACCAGAAAAAGAGCCTGGACGACTTCGGTGACTACGCCGACACGCTGCGCCGCCTGAAGGTGAATTTGAGTCTGGGCGAGCATTATACCGACGGCTTCGCCGGGCAGGACATCATCATGCGCACGCCGGGCTATGAGTACTACAAGCCCGAATTGCAGGCTGCGCTGAAAGCCGGTGCAATGGTCACGAGCGAGGTGGAGCTTTTCTTTGAGTTTTGCCCCTGCGAGATCGTGGCCGTGACCGGCTCCGATGGCAAGACCACGACGACGACGCTGATCTCCAAGATGTTCGAGGCTGCGGGCCGTAAGGTCTTTTTGGGCGGCAACATCGGTGCGGCGCTGCTGCCCCAGCTGGCCGACGTGACCTCCGACGCTGTGGCCGTCGTCGAGCTGTCCAGCTTCCAGCTCATCAGCATGCGCCGCAGCCCGAAGGTGGCCGTCGTCACGAACGTGACCCCCAACCACCTCGACCACCACAAGGATATGCAGGAGTACATCGACGCCAAACGCAACATTCTGCTGTGGCAGACCCCGCCCTGCCGCGCCGTGCTGGGCTTTGAGAACGACATCACCCGCGGCATGGAGAAGGACTGCAAGGGTGAGCAGGTCTGGTTCACCCGCCTGCACGAGACCGACAGGGGCGCGTTCCTGCGCGAGAGCGACGACACGCTCTGCTATGCCGAGAACGGCGTTGTGACGCCGATCCTGCCCCGCAAGGAGATTCAACTGCGCGGCCTCCACAATGTGGAAAACCTGCTGGCCGCCTGCGCTGCCGTCTGGGGCCGCGTGCCCATCGAGGCCATGCGTCAGGTCGGCTCGACCTTCACCGGCGTCGAGCACCGCATTGAGCCGGTCCGCACGCTGGACGGCGTGACCTACTACAATGACTCCATCGCGTCCAGCCCTACGCGGACGATTGCGGGTCTGCGCAGCTTTGACCAGAAGATCATCCTGATCGCGGGCGGCTACGACAAAAAGATCCCCTATGAGCCGCTGGCCCCGGAGGTTCTCGCCCACGTCAAGACGCTGGTGCTGATGGGCGCTACCGGCCCCCGCATCGAGAAGGCCGTCCGCGAGTGCGACGGCTTTGCCGGGAGCGGCCTGACCATCCTGCACGCCGACAGTATGCAGCACGCCGTCGAGCTGGCACGCGGTGCCGCCAAACCGGGCGATGTCGTCAGTCTCTCGCCCGCCTCCGCGTCGTTTGACTTGTACCCGAATTTTGAGGTCAGGGGACGGGATTATAAGAATATCGTGAAGAATTTGAAGTAAGCGGCTGAGGCGGACGGGCAGAACCCTTCCGGTCATCGCTTCGCTCGACCACCTCCCCTGATGGGGAGGCTTTCACGCGGGCGCAGCCCGCGCAAAAAGGCGCCCCATCAGGGGAGCTGGCCGAGCTTGCGAGGCCTGAGGGGTTCAGCCGCCTGCCCACTGCCCGAAACCCACGCTGGAAAAGGTCCCCCTATGATTCAATCCGCTTCCACCTCCGAGCTTCAAACCGAATTTCTCCGCCGCATCGCCCACAAGCCCTACTTTGAATCCACCCTCGGCACGCACCTGCACCTGTTCGGCAACCACCCTGCCAGCGGGTGGGCGTTCTACCTGCTGCCCGGCTCCGCGGTGCTGGAACTGCGCGGCGGGTCGGCGGTGCTCTGCGGTGCGCTGCCCGGCGGGGAAGCGGGGGAGGACGCCCGGGAGGAATTGACGGGCTTTCTCCGCTTTCTGCACGCCGACACCCTGCGCACCGAGCACCCGCTGACCCTGCCCGGCTGGCAGCCCGCCGCGCCGCTGACGCTGTGGGAGCTGCCAAAGGGCCGTGCCCTGCCGCTGCCGCCCGCGCCCCCGGCGGAGCTTGTCCCGGACAAAGCGCCGTCGATGCTGCCGGTCAGCCGCCTTGTCTTTGCCGAGAGCGACGCCGAGGCCGACGAGTTCTACTCCGCGGCCTGCACGGCGCTGGCCCACGGGGTGGGCACCTGCCGCGCGCTGCTGCACAACGGCAGACCCGTCTGCACGGTGGGCTGCTACGAGCAGAGCGATACCGAGAGCTACATGGCCGCGGGCGTGACCGACCCCGCGTGGCAGGGCAGGGGGCTGGCGCGGTATTTGATTGTCGGGCTGGCGAATGAGCTGACCGCCGAACGCGCGGTGCGGTTCGCCTGCTTTCCGGCGCTGTGCGACTTTTATGCACAGCTTGGATTTTTACAAATCGGCAAAATTCAACATTATACTACAGATTGGAATACTACATGATCGAACAATTTTACGACCTGCGCCCCGAAGTGCTGGCGCTGGACCGCAAGGCCCTCGACCTCTGCCGTGCGCAGTTTGCCCATGTGGAGGAGATCCGCGACTACAACCAGCTTAAAATGCTGCGTGCCTTCACCGACTGCGGCGTCGAGGCACGGCATTTCTGGGGGTCCAGCGGCTACGGCGTCTGGGATGACAGCCGCAACAAGCTGGAGGAGGTCTTTGCCCGCTGCATGGGGGCCGAGGCCGCACTGGTGCGCCCGCAATTCATGAGCGGCACCCACACGCTGACCGTCGCGCTGTTCGGTCTGCTGCGCACCGGCGACACCCTGCTGGCCGCCACGGGCCGTCCTTATGACACGCTGGAAGGCGTCATCGGCATCGGAGACGCAGGCAAGGGCTGCGGCACGCTGCGGGAGTTTGGCGTGAACTACGACGAGTGCCCACTGCTGCCGGACTTCACCCCCGACTATGACCTGATCGCCGAGAAGGCCAGGACCGCCACGGTGGTACACATCCAGCGCAGCCGCGGCTACACCCAGCGCAATGCGTTTGACCTTGCCACGATTCAAAAGGTCGCGGACACCGCCCGCAAAGCCAACCCGAACGCGGTGATTTTCGTGGACAACTGCTACGGCGAGTTCACCCAGACCGCCGAGCCCGTCGCCTTCGGCGCGGACATCATGGCGGGCAGCTTCATCAAGAACCCCGGCGGCGGCATCACCCCTACGGGCGGCTACATTGCGGGCCGTAAGGACCTTGTCGAAAAGTGCAGCCACCGCTTCACTGCGCCCGGCATCGGCGGGGACCTGGGCTGCACGCAGGACAGCCTGCGGGATACCTTCCTCGGTTTCTACTACGCGCCGGGCGTCGTCTGCGAGGCGCTGAAAACCGCCATCTATGCCCAGTGTCTGCTGGAGCTGGCGGGCGTCAATCCCGTGCCGCGCTACACCGCCGACCACAACGACATTGTGACCTGCTTTGACTCGGGCAGCGCCGCCGCGCTGACCGGCTTCTGCGCGGGCATCCAGCACAACAGCCCTGTGGACAGCTTTGCCAGCCCCGAGCCTGCCGACGAGCCGGGTTACACCGACAAGGTCGTCATGGCCTCCGGCAGCTTTACCGAGGGCAGCACGATTGAAATCAGCTGTGACGGCCCGCTGCGCGCGCCCTACACCTGCTATCTGCAGGGCGGTGTGAACTTTACCGCAGGCCGTGCCGCCGTGCTGAACGCCGTGCAGAACGCTTTTTTCGCAGAGTAAAAAGGCTTCCCCCCTCGGGGGAAGCTGTCAGCGGCCCCGCCCGCTGACTGATGAGGGGCAGGTTTGCCATTATAACCCATAAACGGGAAGCCGCGGCAAACTCGCCCCTCATCCGGCCCTGCGGGGCCACCTCCCCCCCTCGGGGGAAGCCTTTGAAGTAAAAAAATCTCCCGCGTATCCGAACCGATACGCGGGAGATTTTTTACATTCTACTGTTTTAGTGCTTCACAAAATCACGGACCAGCGCTTGCAGCAGGTCGTCGCGGTCAATGCGGCGGATGATGGCGCGGGCGTTCTTGTAGGTCGTGATGTAGGTCGGGTCCTCCGACAGGATATAGCCGACGAGCTGATTGATGGGGTTGTAGCCCTTCTCCTCCAGCGCACGGTACACCTGCAGCACCGCCTGCTTGATCTCCATATCACGGTCATCACGGATGGAAAAAACGGCGGTAGGTTCAGAGATCGGCATTTCAATTCTCCCCTTCATTATGATATTACTAGCCCTATTATACTCAACATGCGCCAAATTTGCAAGATGAAAACGCAGGATTTTTATACAGAAATGCAAATTCCGTTTCTTTGCTTTTTGCCCGCCGCTGTGCTATAATACAGACAAAACTGTCCGTAAAGGAGCTACACTATGAAATTTTCGGAAATGCCCTATGCACGCCCCGACCTGGACGCCGTCAAGCAGCAGTTTGCTGACCTGCTGGCCCGCTTCAAGGCGGCTGCCACCTACGCCGAGGCCCACGCCGTTTTTCTGGAGGAGGAAAAGCTCAACAAGCATGTGGACACGCTCGCCCAGCTGGCCAGCGTGCGCAATACGATTGACACCCGCGACAAATTCTACGATGAGGAGATGAACTTCTGGAACGAGGCCACTCCCCAGCTGCAGGAGTGCCAGAACGCCTGGAGCCGCGCGATGCTCGATTCGCCGTTCCGCGCTGACTTCACCGCCGAGTACGGCGACCTGATGTTCGTCAACGCCGAGATCGCGGACAAGGCGTTCTCGCCCGACATCCTCGACGAGATGGCACAGGAAAACAAGCTGACCACCGAGTACGGCAAGCTGATCGCGTCGGCGCAGATCCCGTTTGAGGGCGGCGTCTACACGCTGAGCCAGCTGTCCCCCTTCAAGAACGACCCCGACGATGCCCGCCGTCTGGCCGCCTGGAAGGCCGAGGGCGCATGGTACAAAGAGCACGAGGCCGAGTTTGACGGCCTCTACGACCAGCTCGTCCACCTGCGTGACACCATGGGCAAAAAGCTCGGCTATGAGGGCTACACCACGCTGGGCTACTACCGCATGGGCCGCAACTGCTACACGAAGGCCGATGTGGAAAAGTTCCGCGCCGCCGTCGTCAAGTACATCGTGCCGCTGGCCGACAGCATCTACCGCGAGCAGGCCGGGCGGCTGGGCAAGCAGTACCCGATGAACGCAGCCGACAACGCCATGATGTTCCGCAGCGGCAACCCCCGCCCGGCGGGCGACGCCGACGCTATCCTCAGGCAGGGCAAAAAGTTTTATGAGGAGCTTTCCCCCGAGACCGGCGTGTTCTTCAACAAAATGCTGGACGACCAGCTCATGGACGTGCTGTCCACCCCCGGCAAGGCGGGCGGTGGTTACTGCACGGGCCTGGGTGATTACGAAATGCCGTTTATTTTTGCCAACTTCAACGGCACCCAGCACGACGTCGAGGTCGTGACCCACGAGGCCGGCCACGCCTTTGCCGCCTACATGAACCGTGACCGCATCCCGTACTCCTACGTCTGGCCCAGCATGGAGGCCTGCGAGGTCCACTCGATGTCGATGGAGTTCTTCGCCTGGCCGTGGGCTGATGGCTTCTTCGGCGCGGATGCCCGCAAGTTCCGCTACAGCCATCTGGCGGGTGCGCTGACCTTCATCCCCTACGGCACAATGGTGGACCATTTCCAGCACATCGTCTACGAGCATCCCGAGCTGACCCCGGCCCAGCGCCACGAGGAATGGAAAAAGCTGGCTGCCATCTATCAGCCCTGGATGCGTCTGGACGGCGAGATCCCGTTCTACGGCGCGGGTGAGTACTGGCAGCGCCAGATGCACATTTATCAGAGCCCGTTCTACTACATCGACTACTGTCTGGCCCAGACTGTCAGCCTGCAGTTCTGGGCGATGCTGCAAAAGGACCGCGCCGATGCGTGGAGCCACTACATGGCCTACACGAAGCAGGGCGGCAGCCGCACCTTCACAGAACTGCTGAAAAACGCCGGCCTGACCACGCCGTTTGAGGAAAGCTGTCTGCGCGGCGTCAGCGAGGCGGCCAAGGCGTGGCTGGACAGTTACGACCTGACGGGGATCGTCTGATGGCGGACCGCGAGCGCGAGAAGAAAAAGAAGCGCGCCTATCTCGACGACTTTGAAAAGGATCTGAACGGCAATTATCAGTATCGCGGCGCGCATTACCGCTATGCGGGTGAGCCCCCTCACAGCAGGGTGCTGGCTTCGCTGTGGCTGTTTTGCGGCGGCGGGGCTGCGCTGACCGTCGGCGCGGGCGCACTGCCCGGGGCCACGGCCCACGCACCTGTGTACCTGCTGCTGCCCTACATGGCGGCACTGGTGCTGGCGCTGTATGCGGTGGTGCTGCTGGTGCGGCTGACCCGGGGCGGCGCGCGCGTGCGGGCTTATATCCACGAACAGACCGCACAAAAATTGCCCTCTTTGTGCAGGGCGACAGCGGTACTCTGCGCTGCTGCCTCTGCGGGGCAGGGGGTGGCTGTGTTTGCAGTGGACGCACAGCTGCTTTGGGGAATGCAAGGTGTTTTTATACTTTTTGAACTGCTCTCCTGCGCTGCTTTTGCCGCTGCTGCGCGGCTCCTCAAGCGGATGCTGTGGGAAAAAGAAGAATAATTATACATTATTATAACATTATTATAATAGAGTGTGCTCTGCAGAAAAAAACGCAGGGCACGCTTTTTTAGATGAGCAGGAAAAGTCTTCCTCCGGGGAGAAAAAAAGACTTTTGGGGGTCACAAAATTTTTCTCTCAAATTTGGTAAAAGGTACAAAAAACAGCAAAAGTGTGATTTATGGTTGACTTTTTGTCAATTTTATGGTATCTTATAAACTAAGTCATTATCGACAAGTGTACGCTGTAAAGAAACACAGGGTGCGGAAAGGGGGCGTCCCCCTTTCTCGTATTGCGCTCTTGGGGAGCGCAATAATGATTTGTGGGTGAGGGCAAATTATAGGAGGTTTTACCACATGAAAAACACCAAGCAAGCCATTGCACTGGCATCCGCTGCCGCTCTCAGCGTCGGCATGCTGGCAGGCTGCGGCGGTGCTGCTTCCTCCGCTGCGACTGCGTCCGGCGAGAGCACCAGCACGGCCACGGCCGAGGCATCCACCACTGCCGCTTCCGACGGTACGCTCGTTCTGGCCGAGACCGGCTTTGAGAGCAAGTTCAGCCCCTTCTTTGCTGCTTCTGCCTCTGACCAGGATGTCATCGACCTGACCCAGATTGCCCTGCTGGGCGCTGACCGTAAGGGTGAGATGGTCCTGAACGGCATCGAGGGCGAGACCCGCGAGTACAACGGCACTGACTACACCTACCACGGTCCTGCCGACTGCGTTGTCACCGAGAACGCCGACGGCACCGTTACCTATGACATCAAGCTGCGCGAGGACCTGAAGTTCTCCGACGGCGAGCCTGTCACCATCGACGACGTCATCTTCTCGATGTATGTTTTCCTCGATCCTACGTATGATGGTTCTGTAACCATGTACTCCACCCCCATCGTTGGTCTGGACGAGTACCGCAGCTCCATGACCACGCTGTCCAAGCTGATCGCTGAGGCCGGCGAGGACAACACCGACAACACGAACTTCACTGCCGAGCAGCAGAAGGCTTTCTGGGACGCTGTCAACGACGGCGGTGTGAAGTTTGCCCAGGAGATCATCGACTACTGCGTTGAGAACGGCGCTGCCGCCGACGCTAACGATGCTGCCGGTGCCGCCTCCGCCTGGAACTTGGGCGAGCTGCCCGCAGGCGCAACCGCGAAGGATATGTTCGAGCTGATCGGCGCGAACTACGACTGGAACTTCTCTTCCATGGAGGCCGAGACTGCCGGTTCCAAACTGTCTGACCTGATCTCCGAGGACGTCTACGCCTACTCCACCACCGGTGTCAACGTCGGTGACGCCGTTGCTTCTGTGGCCGGTATCGTCAAGACCGGTGACTACAGCATGACGCTGACCACCACCGAGCTGTCCACCACCATGATCTACCAGCTGCAGATGCCCATCGCTCCGCTGCACTACTACGGCGATGAGAGCCTGTACGACTACGACAACAACTCCTTCGGCTTTGCCAAGGGTGACCTGAGCAGCGTCCGCGCCAAGACCAGCGCTCCCATGGGTGCCGGTATGTTCACCTTCTCCAAGTACAGCGACGGCGTTGTCTATCTGGATGCCAACCCCTCCTATTATGACGGCGCACCCAAGGTCGCCCACGTCAACATGAAGGAGACCCAGGAGGCCGATAAGATCACCGGCGTTCAGG
>OGCM01003476.1_pt1 | contig 12059 bp, 10 predicted proteins | sample 1570151 | NCBI WGS metagenome assembly OGCM01 (sample SAMEA4370582, study PRJEB24528) | human gut metagenome
CGTTTATCTCAGTCGGAGATTGTACTCCCACTGAGAAAGACTTGTTATTACTCACTACTTGCAGAAGTGGGAGTCTTCTCGACTGAGATAAAAAAATCGCAGGGTGATGAATTTCTCAGCATCCTGCGGTTTTCTTTAATCCTGAAGTACACTTAAATCAAGTGTGTAGATATAATCCTCCGGAACCGTTCTCTTTTCCAAAAATCCTGCCATATAAATCGGACAGTAAAAAATCTGATCTTTCACTTCTATATTTTCATTACAAAATACAATGGCATTCTGAATATGATAATTGGGACTTTCCAACACATGATTTAATGCACGGTGTTTTGTATAATCCTTTCCGGATTTTACTTCAAGTGGCAATGCCTCCCCCTCAAACTCAATAACAAAATCCAGTTCCCCCTGTTTTTTGTTATTAAAGTAATATACCTCAAATCCATGTGCACACAGTTCCTGTGCAACTGCATTTTCATAAACCGATCCAAAATTAATATTGTTTTCTTTATTTAATATCCTGATCTGCAAACCATCTGCGTACATTGCTGCAAGCAGTCCCACATCAGAAAGGAATAATTTGAACAAATTTGTTGCTTTTGACAGAAGCAACGGAACCTGTGGCTCCTGAACACAATAAACCGGCAGTGCAACCCCGGCTTCTTTCAGCCAGATGAAGCTATGCTCATATCTTGAAAATTTGAAGTTCTCATTTAAGTTTTTTAAAATAAAGCGTTTGTTCTTGCTGTTCAGTTCACTTGGAATCAGCTGGAAAATCTCCTCCAGATAGAGTTTATGCTCCGGATCATACCTGGCAATATCTTTTTTGTACAGCTGGATGATCCCTTTCTGAACCTGCATCACTTCATTCAGATTATTTGTATCCAGATATCGCTGTACAGCCGCCGGCATACCGCCAACGATCAGATACAATCGAAACAGATCCATCATTCTGTCATGAATCAGATCATCCACAGGGATCTTTTCTTCAAAACAGTTTTTTAATTTGTCCAGAACCTTTTCCGATACACGGTTTGCCTTGCAAAATTCAAAAAAATCCATGGGGAACATCTCATAAATCGACATGTAACCAACCGGAACCGATCGTATATCCTTTAATTCCACTCCAAGCAGCGACCCACTGAGAATATACCGATAACTGCCTTCTTCGACTAAAAATTTAATAGCAGTCACGATTTCCCTGCATTCCTGGACTTCATCAAAAAATATCATTGTCCGGTCTTTTTCCATGGGAATGTCTGTCAATGCGGAGATTCTCATTAATATATCATCACTTCCGGTAGCATTTTCAAACAAAGCAACCGCCTGTGGCATCTCAAGAAAATTAATCTCGATCACATATTTGAAATGCTGCTTTGCGTACTCCCGGATACAGTACGTTTTTCCTACCTGCCGGGCCCCTGTAACCATCAGAGCCGCTTTCTTTTCTTTTTCAAAAAATTGTTCGATTCGCTCTGTTATGCTTCGATACAGCATGTTACACCTCCTGCTTTTTACAGTTTTCCCTGTTATATCCTTAGTATGCCATGTTTTTTCTTATCCCGCAAGTACGTTTGTCCGTTTTTCCAACACTTTTTGACTGTTTTTGTCCGTTTTTCCAATGCTTTTTCACCTACTTTTGTCCGTTTTTCCAATACTTTTTCACCTACTTTTGTCCGTTTTTCCCGAAAAGCGAAAAAAAATGTACCGAAACAGCGTATTGTATTGCTCTTTCGGTACACAGATGTCTGATCCTTGATTATAATCCGCTATTCTTCATCTGCCATGCTGACCCGCTCGATATGCATAGCCAGATAGCCGATCTCCAATTCCTCGAGCGGCTTATGTAATGCATGGCTGAGATGATCACATACGGTGGTTGCCAGTTCAAAAGCATCCGGAAAATTGTGCTGTACATAGTCATTCATATTGACTTTCAGAGATTCCCCTTTCAGTACACGGGCAACCATATATTTCACATGGTTCATCAGCCGGTTATAACTCAATGACATGACATTGATGCGGATGCCCCGCTGCTCTTCGATCACGGAAACGCAGTCCCGCACAGCCCGCGCCATCTGCATCGAGACAGATACGGATTCTTTTTCCAGTGCGGAATGAATATGCAGCGCCACATATCCGATCTCATCCTCGTCAATGTCGATCTGCTTTTCCTCTTTCAGAATCGTCTGTATCATAGAGGCCACCTTAAATTCCGAATGGAACAGCGTCTTGATATCTTCAGTCAGCGGATTGGAGATCTTCTCTCCCTTCTGCAGACGCTGGACGGCAAATGCGATATGATCTGCCATCGGAAACAAGATACTCCGGTCGATTTTTCCAAAATGCCGCTCCGCTTCATTCAAAATCCGATTCGCCATCTGAAAATATTCCGGCTGGATGGATTTGATCAGTTCCGCCGCGTCTCCTCTTGAAGAGGTCTCCTGTAAAGAATACACCGTACAGTCTGCAGGCTGTTCAAAACGCTCCCCAGGCTTTTTTCCAAATCCGACGCCTTTTCCCAGCAGGACATATTCTTTGCTGTCATTCATATCAAGGGCAATCACCCCGTTATGGTTTAGTACTTTACATATACGATACACGATTCGCTTCCTTCTCCCACAATAAATAGTTTGTAATACAACTGTAATACTATTATTTTAACACAGAAATTTTCATTTTCATACCCATAAAATTCAAGTCGAACGCACGTGAGACTTGGTGCGTGATTCTGGTCAGCGAAAGCTGACATATTCTTCTCAGAATCACTGCACATCCTCGCGGAGCGTTTATCTCAGTCGGAGATTGAACTCCCACTGAGAAAGATTTGTTATTACTCACCACTTGCAGAAGTGGGAGTCTCAACTCAGACTGAGATCAATTCTGTGAAAACCAAAACCAACTCTGCCAGGGAGCACACAACGGTGTATGTACACAACTATGTATGTATAGAAAAAAACAGACAGCCGCACATTCTTTTCGAATATACGGCTGCCCGTTTTCTATATTTCTGTCCAAAATCACTGTTCCATTCACTAATTTGCAGTATATTCCCGGATGTTTTTGCGAACTTTCAGCACCATGGACGGAGCTACAGAAAGTTCATCTACTCCCATCTCCATAAATGCATCCGTCAGTTCCAGATCTGCGCCAAGTTCTCCGCAGATACCGGCCCATTTTCCACATTTGTGTGCATTTTCCACAACCATACGGATCATGCGCAAAATCGCTTTGTGATGCGCGTTGTAAAAATCATCCAGTTTAGCATTCTGACGGTCAATCGCCAGTGTATACTGTGTCAGGTCGTTGGTTCCGATACTGAAGAAATCCACCATCTCTGCCAGTTCATCGCTGATCATCACAGCTGCCGGTGTCTCGATCATGACACCCTGCTCCGGCATTTTATACGGGATTTCCGCTGCTTCCAGCTCAGCCCGCACTTCTTCTACAATGGCAAAAATCTGCTCCACTTCCTCTGTGGAAGTGATCATCGGATACATCACAGACAGATTTCCATATACCGCTGCACGAAGTAACGCACGCAGCTGTGTCTTGAAAATCTCCGGCTGCTTCAGACAGATACGGATGGCACGATAGCCCATGGCCGGATTATCCTCCTGACCGAGGTTAAAATAATCCACCTGTTTGTCTGCACCGATGTCCAGTGTCCGGATGATCACTTTTTTGCCTGCCATCAGCTGCAGCGCCTGTTTGTATGCATTGAACTGCTCTTCCTCTGTCGGAAAATCCGTTTTTCCAAGATACAGGAATTCGCTTCGGAACAGGCCAATACCTTCCGCATCATTATCCAGTACACTTGCGATGTCAGACACGCTGCCGATATTTGCATACAGATGCACCTGTCTGCCGTCCTTCGTCACCGTTTCCTGCCCTTTCATCTGCTGCAGCAGCTGCTGTTTCTCAGCCTCTTCTGCCATGCGGGCTTTTGTCTGTTCACACACTTCTTTGGAAGGCTCTACGACAAAAGTACCTGCAAACCCATCTACAACTGCCTGCATCCCATTCTGCAGGGCATCCAGTTCCACCGGCACGCCGATCAGAGCCGGAATGTTCATCATACGCGCAAGGATCGCCGTATGAGAATTGGTAGATCCGTGTACTGTGACAAAACCGAGGATCTTATCCTTGTCCATCTGAACAGTCTCACTCGGAGACAGATCATCCGCTACAATGATCGATGGCTCCATATCATTCATATCCACCGGTGCATGACCGGACAGATTCTGAACGAGACGGTTGGAAATATCACGGATATCTGCGGATCTCGCCTGCATATAATCATCATCCATGCTGGCAAACATCTCGGCAAAATTATCACCGGTCACTGCAACCGCATACTCTGCATTCACCATTTCATTGCGGATCATATTGCAGATGGCATCCTGATAATCCTCATCTTCCAACATCATCTGATGCACCTCAAAAATCGCTGCGCTGGCTTCACCAACTTCTTTCACTGCCTTATCATACAGTTTCTGCAGCTGTTCCTGCGATGCACTGACCGCATCCTGCATACGGGCAATCTCACCTTCTGCATCTGTGATTTTTTCCCGTTTTACCTGGACATCATTCTTTTGGAACACTACGACCGGTCCCAGTGCAATTCCCTTATAAACAGATTTTCCTTTGTATTCCTGTGTCATATTATGCTTCCTCTTCATATACATCTACTGCAAACAGCGGATCTCCGGCTTTTACCTCACCCTCTGCCAGCAGTCTGACCTTCTGGTTATCCTCCAATTCGGTGCACAGAATCGGAGAACACAGTGACGGTGCATTGGCTGTCAGATAATCAATGTCGATCTCCAGCAGTTTGTCACCCTTCTTCACGCTCTGTCCGTTTTCCACAAAACAGGTAAAGCCTTTGCCTTCCAGATTAACTGTGTCGATACCGATGTGCAGCAGCATGGATAAACCGCTGTCTGTCAGAAATCCGATCGCATGTTTTGTATCAAATACGAAGATGACCTGTCCATCTTCCGGTGCTACGATGGTTGCTGCTGTCGGAGTCACGACTGCTCCGTCACCCATCATTCTGCCTGCGAACGCATCATCCGGTGCAGTTGCCAGATCTGCTGCGATACCTGTGATCGGGCTTGATACGATAATGGTCTCTTTTACCACTTCTTTTGCTTCCTGTGTTTCTGCGGCAGTCTCTGTCTGTACAGTATCTGCAGCATCAGAAGCCGTTTCGTCTGTATGGAATTCCTCATTCGGAGCTTTCTCCAGATAATCCTCAAAATTTGATTTAATAACGGTTACTTTCGGTCCGTAGATGATCTGAACACCGTTTCCTTTGTGAACCACACCAGAAGCGCCGGTTGCTTTCAGGAGCGCATCGTTGACCAGTTCCGGTTTGAATACCGTACAACGCAGTCTTGTGGCACAACAGTCCACATCAGAAATATTCTTCTTGCCGCCAAGACCCTGTAAAATTCCCTCAGAAACAGGATCATCCCCTGCGGCACCATTTTCGCCTTCTTTTCTCGCATTGACATCTGCTCTTGTGTACAGTTTTACTTCTTCTGTGTCATCACGGCCCGGTGTCTTCAGGTTCAGTTTTTTGATCAGGAAGCTGAACAGGAAGTAATATACAATGAAGTAGATCACACCGATGATCACTACCCATACCCAGCTTGTTTTCTTGTTGCCCTGCATGATACCGAACAGGAACAGATCGATAAATCCGCCGGAGAATGTCATTCCGACACCTACATTACAGATATGCATCAGCATATAAGCCAGACCTGCAAATACGCAGTGGATACCGTACAGCAGCGGTGCCACAAACAGGAAGGTAAACTCCAGAGGCTCTGTGATACCTGTCAGCATGGAAGTCAGTGCTGCGGAAAGGAGCAGACCGCCGACCGCTTTTCTTTTTTCCGGTTTTGCTGTGCGGTACATTGCCAGTGCGGCTCCCGGAAGGCCAAAGATCATCAGCGGGAATTTACCAGACATAAATCTGGTTGCAGATACTGCGAAATGATCCACGGTCGGATCAGATAACTGTGCAAAGAAGATGTTCTGTGCGCCTTCGATGAGTTTTCCACCGACTTCCAGTGTTCCACCCACACCGGTCTGCCAGAATGGCAGATAAAATACGTGATGCAGACCAAACGGAAGCAGTAAACGCTCCAGAAATCCGTATACCCAGGTTCCTGCATAACCGGATTTCAGAACCAGATCACCAAGTGCGTAAATACCGGACTGGATCACCGGCCATACAAAGAACATCAGGATTCCGACACCCACAAACACGATACCGGAAATGATCGGTACAAAACGGGTTCCTCCGAAGAAAGATAATACCTGCGGAAGCTCAATCTTGTAAAAACGGTTGTGCAGTGCCGCAACACCCAGACCAACGATGATACCGCCAAATACACCCATCTGAAGGGATGTGATACCACATACATCTGTGACAGAACCGGACAGCATTGTGTCCGCACCGCCCTTGATGTTGATCAGTGCCCCAATTGAAGCATGCATGATAAAAAATGCAATAACAGCTGCCAGCGCTGCTACTTCTTTTTCCTTTTTCGCCATACCGATTGCTACACCCATTGCAAATATAATCGGCAGATTCGTAAAAATAATGTTACCGGCAGCGTTCATAACCTGCAGGATCTGATTCAGTACGGTTCCCGGTCCCATAACGCCCAGCAAACCGTAAGTTTCCAACATTGTTTCGTTCGTAAAAGATCCGCCGATTCCCAGCAGCAGACCTGCGACCGGCAGAATAGCGATCGGCAGCATAAAGGAACGGCCAACCCTCTGCAAAATTCCAAAAATTTTGTCTTTCATAGTTCTCCTCACTCTCTCTCGTAGACAGTATTTGTTATAGTGTACCCATTTTTTGAATTCACATAGCAGGAAGTAACTTTTTTCATGTCGGCCGAACCACAAAAAAGGCACTAACCCTACATAAATATCAAAAAAATATCTATGCACGGTTAATGCCTGCGTAATCAGTAACACACCATGTATGTATTATTTATATCACATTGATACTTTTCTGTCAATGTGATCACACATCTGTTCTTGTTTCTTTTCCGATACAAAAAATTCAATCCGTATCCTCTGCTTCTCCATCCTCGTACTTCCGGTTCAGTACTGCTGCAAGAACCTGAAGCACGATTGCCAGCCCGATGACACATTTCAACACCGTCTTTCCTGAGCCGACAGTGATCGTCTGGACAATGCCCCCCACTTTCGGTATGGAACGTACCATCTTTCCAACATACTGCTCATAAGTCACCGGATTCATATCATTTTCCGCGTTGGCATCGCCTTTTGTGATAAACTCACCCATCGCATTACTGTTAGATACCACACGATGTGTGATGATGGATCCCTGGGCATCCGAGCCGTAAAAAGCGATAATATCGCCCGTCTCAATGTCTCCCGGTTCCACATATTTGATATATACCAGGCTTCCTGTGGGAACCGCCGGTTCCATACTGCCGCTGACGACAGTGTAAAGCTGATATCCCATAGTCTTCGGTACGATCAGCGGGACACATATCGCAATGATGGCAATCAGTAAAATGATGCCGACCGCCCGAAACACCGCCGCCAGTGGATTTTTTCTCCTTCTGTGTGATTGATCTGCTCTGCTCATTTGTCTTTCTCCTCTGTATCGCAATCTGTAACTTCCCAGTAACCGTTTTTAGGAGAACCATGTCGTATAAGAAAACCAAGCGTTTTTAACTTTTTAATATTTTTTTCTATACTTCGACTTCCTAATCCCAATTTTTCAGCTATTTTTTTTGCTGATAACTGTTTATCATAACAAAGAAGCTCCACAATTTTCTTTTGGGTATCCGTCAACTCATTCATCTGAGTCTTCTCCGAACTTTCTCCGAACCTTTTCCGAACTTTCTCCGAATCTTCTCCGTCCTTTTTCTCCGCCATTGTCATTGAATTGTTTCTGAACAATTCTACTCGAAACATATTGTCAAACTCCTGAAATCTTGGCTTCGGAAGTCCATATTGTTCTGCAGTACTAACGATTCTTTTTATTCCACTTCCCCATGCTTCAACAAGCCCCATCTGGCTGAATATATTAGCAATACCCTTATTCCGAATCTTAGAATGGCCATTCATGACTTCTTCATAGGTCAATCCATTATACAGTCCCCCTGGTGAAGTCACCTCCAATCTGTCATCATAAATCGCAACCTGAATACATGATTCATCCAACAGATTCCGATGACAATGGGCATTGATAATCATTTCTCTGATTGCTTCTGTAGGAAGTTCATATTTTTCTTTTCTTATCAAACCATCAATTGCTGCTCCCAATCTTATATTTCGCAATACAAAATCTACTGCTTCTTCAATTTGTTCATAAATCGGTCCTGTAAACTCTCGCTTATCCAGAAATACAGTCCGATCCGTCCCTTTGAAAACCGCACATTGAGTTTTAGAAAATGGGAAATAATCCGATGTCAACAGTACATAAGCATTTGTCGCTAAAAGATGTCCTTCACTCTGTTTCAAAATTTTCCAGTTTATCAACTGCTCTTTCTTTACAGAATATTCCGTCATCCCAGTTTTTTTTCGAAACTTCTCGATATCCTGGCAAAGTTTTTCTGTAGCATTTTCCGAAACAGGATAACCTACACAGGTAAGTTCATCCCATGAGATTCTGGCACCTTCCATTTCCAGTTCTTTTATTTTCTCTGGAAATGCCTGTCTGGATGTACCTGCTACACGGATATAAGTACCATTATCTTTTCCTTTTGACTTCAGATAATATGGACGATGTTTGCCTGCTTCTACTGATACAACAATAACATCTTTTCCTTCTATAGTCTGTGGTTCAATATCGGGAATAATCTGTGGCATACAGGAATCTGAAACTGCATTGGCAATTCCATCCATTAATTGAAATAGTATATCACTTTCTACACCAATAACCTGATGTGTTTTATCATCCACACCTATAATCAACTTTCCCCCTTGTGTATTGGCAAAAGCGATTACAGTTTTCATGTATTTTTCACTTTTATCGGGGAGTGTTACTTTATACTCTATATTTTTTGATTCACCAGAAAATATTGTATTGTCCATGTTTCTCACTTCTCTATCTTTTAGATTACTCTGATTTCATTAATTATAAAATCAGTATATGTCAAATCGCTTAATTTTAACAGCCCCTTTCTGTATTTTCCACTTTTCACTTATCTTTTTCTTTCTTTGGGAAATACTCGATCATGAGCTTCCGAAATTCAGAAACCTGTCCGGTTTATTTAGAAACTTGTGCAACCACTTAGAAATGTGCTTGCGTGCTTTTACTATAGCATAGAGCTTTCTTTTGTGCAAGAAGAAGCTGTACAGACGAACGCTCCCAAATCTATACAAGAAAAAGGTACAGCGACTTTTGCCGCTGTACCTCACAACCTTATACATCTTCACATGTATTTATATCTTCTTTTATTTTGTCTCTTTTTTCCGACGTTTCATTGCCACAAACAGAGCGATCAGTGCCACAACAGCAGCAACGATAATTGCGATACTTACACCCAGAGTCTTATTCTTGTCCTGCTTTTCCTTGCCGGCATCGATATTACCGGTCGGTGTATCCTCATCATCCAGATTGATCTGATCCTGCGGTGTCTGCTCATCCGGATTCTCTACTGTACCATTCTGGTCTGCATCCTGTCCGCCGTTGGCATCTGTTCCACCCGGAGTTGTCGTACCGTCTGCATTTGTTCCGGTTCCATTTGTTCCGGTTCCGTTTGTTCCGGTAGCTCCATTCGCACCCGTACCGTTTGTTCCATTGGCTCCGGTTCCGTTTCCACCGGTGGTACCTGTGGTTCCTGCCGGAACGGTCACGGTATTTGTAATGGTATTGCCCGGAATTACGACAGTAACATGGTTGACCGTCTCCACAACACGATTGGTGGCTCCCGGTGCGTATTTGAATGTAAAGACATTCTCTGCCTCATTGTCACTCAATGTCTTGGTCAGTGCCAGCGCCTGCGGCACATAATTCTCGATATAGCGGTAAGCTACCACCGGTTTGTCACCGACGTTTCCATAAAACGTCTGGCTTTCTGCCAGTTTATTGCCCTGCTCATCCTCATAGTTCACGGTATAAGCTACCATGTCACCCTTGATTCCGTAAGCAACCACATAATCTGCATCGCCGTTTACCCGGAATGCAGGTGCTGCCAGTGCTTCGGAATTATCACGTCCGCTGAGACGGATTCCCTTGACATAATATTTTTCATCTGACACTTTGATGTCATTTATATCAAAAGAAACCGTAGAACCGGCTGCCAGATCAACTTCTTCGACCTTCTGCTGTCCATTGATGGTTCCCTTATTTCCTGCTGATAACGTCACTTTGTATGTGTAAGGTGTCACAGTCTGTGCTGCCTTTACCGGTGCAACTCCAAGCCCTGCGATCACGGATACACTCAGAAGAGATACGAATAATTTTTTCCATTTCAACATATTATTTCTCTCCTTTCCTCTGTGCCGTTTCCGCTTCTTTCTTTCTGCGATTCATAGTCACTACCGCCAGGATCAGGCATACAACGCCGCTGGCCAGTGCGATCACACTGTATCTGAGCATCAGATTCGTATCGCCGGTTTTTACACGTTTGGTAGTGGTGATGACTTTGTCCTCCCCGCGGACTTCTGTCTTCTCTGTCTTCTCGATGGTCGTAACCGTATCCTGTGCTACCTTCTCTGTTGCAAAATTCATACGAAGCTTTGCCAATGTCAGCTGATAACCGTTACCCTGTGTCTCACCTTCGACACCTACCGTCAGATGAACCGTTCCGCTCTCCTGAGATGCCAGACGTCCCAGGTAAAAATATTCCTGTGTGGAGTTATCTACCTGCTTCAATCCTTCGCCGGCTTTGGAAGAACCCTCGCCGCCGACGGTTGTGCTGTCATACAGCACGGTTTCTTTCTTGTCGCTGCCTACATAAGTCAGACGGTAGCTGTATCCGCCGCCCGCCGCAGACTGCTGTGCATCCTCCAGTGTCTGGATGACTTCGTTGGTCATATACCAGTCGGTACTTCCACTGTCGGAATTCATTACGTTTACTTTCAGTTCGATGCTGTCACCCGGCTGGATATTTGCCATTTCGTCTGTCACATCATTATCCTGAAAATTACTGCTCATCTTGCTGCCGTCGAATGTCACCTGCCATCCGTCAGCTCCCTGATAATCTCTTGCAAATGCTGTTGTCGCTGCCCCGGCCGTCATTACGAGGGTCATTACGAGGCACAAAATCTTCTTCTTCATAGCTCTGTACCTCCTTACTGCAGACTCATAACAGTCTCATCATCGTTCACGCTGACATCCACACCCCAGGCACTCTTGATCGCTTCCTGTGCGTTATGCGTCTGAACTGCATCTACTTCCGCATCTATATGAAAACTGTAACCGTCATATTTATAAGTGTATCGAATGGTATTTCCATCTACCTGCTTTGTCACATCCTGTGCAATGGATTCATTGACACGGATCGTATCGGACAGTGCCGGTGTGGTCTCTCCCACTGGCAATGCCTTTGTATAATACAGAACCGTACGCTCCGGTGTGGACTGATCCTCTGCGATCACCCAGCCGTTATCGGTCAGATAATTCAATTCGATCAGATCCGGAGACAGCGATGTATTTTTCTTTCCCTCGGCATCCTGCCAGCTTCTGGTCAGAATGACACGAACGAATGTATCAATGTTTCCGCTGTTCTTCACGCTGATGGCTTCATTATAGCGTTTGCCCGGTGTAAACTTCTCATCCTCACCCAGCATATTTGCAAGCAGTGTACCCTCTGTGCTACCTGACCACTCATTATCTGATACATAATCCCTGCTGCTGACTACCGCATCATTTTCTACCAGAGATACACCGATACTCTGCATATTCATCTGTGCGGAATAATTCTCACTGTAATACGTCAGTGCCGCTCTCGCACTTCCCACACCACTTCCTACCAGAAGCACTGCGGAGGCAGCCAGAAGCAGGACTGTGATCTTCGGAAATGATTTCTTTCTCTTCTTCATGTCAACCTACC
>OGCM01003491.1_pt1 | contig 12005 bp, 10 predicted proteins | sample 1570151 | NCBI WGS metagenome assembly OGCM01 (sample SAMEA4370582, study PRJEB24528) | human gut metagenome
TCATCGCCGGCATGGGCGAGCTCCATCTGGAAATCATCGTTGACCGTCTGCTCCGTGAGTTCAAGGTCGAGGCCAACGTTGGCGCTCCCCAGGTTGCTTACCGCGAGACCATTCGCAAGGAAGCCAACCAGGAGACCAAGTACGCCCGCCAGTCCGGCGGTAAGGGCCAGTATGGTCACGTTAAGATCAAGCTGGAGCCCAACCCCGGCAAGGGTTATGAGTTCGTCAACGGTGTCGTTGGCGGCGCTATCCCGAAGGAATATATCCCCGCTGTTGACAATGGTATCCAGGGCGCGATGAAGTCCGGTGTTCTCGCCGGCTACCCCGTCGTTGATGTCAAGGTCACCCTGTGGGATGGTTCTTACCATGAGGTCGACTCCTCTGAAATGGCGTTCTCCATCGCTGGTTCTATGGCATTCAAGGATGCCATGAAGAAGTGCGATCCCGTCATCATGGAGCCCATCATGAAGGTCAATGTTATCGTGCCCGATGAGTACATGGGCAACGTTATCGGCGACCTGAACAGCCGCCGCGGCCAGATCACCAACCAGGAGTCTCAGGACGGTACCGCCCGCGTGACTGCTATGGTTCCTCTGTCCGAGATGTTCGGCTACGCCACCGACCTGCGTTCCAAGACCCAGGGCCGTGGCCAGTACTCCATGGAGCCTGATGAGTATCAGCAGGTTCCCAAGAGCGTTGCCGACAAGATCATGGCCGAGCGCGCTCACAAAGTCTGATTTTATAAGTCATACTTCATAAAATAGACTTGCAATTTCTCTTTAAATTTTGTATGATAGTCTTACGCAAGACTACCAATATGTTTTAATTAAAGGAGGACACTTCCAATGGCTGAAAAGGAAAAATTTGACCGCTCTTTGGAGCACGTCAACATTGGCACCATCGGTCACGTTGACCACGGCAAGACCACTCTGACCGCTGCCATCACCAAGACTCTGGCTCTGAAGGGCGACGCCGACTTCATGGATTACTCCAGCATCGACAAGGCTCCCGAGGAGAAGGCTCGTGGTATCACGATCAACACCGCTCACGTTGAGTACCACACCGAAAAGCGTCACTACGCCCACGTTGACTGCCCGGGCCATGCTGACTACATCAAGAACATGATCACCGGTGCTGCTCAGATGGACGGCGCTATCCTGGTCGTCGCTGCTACCGATGGTCCCATGCCCCAGACCCGTGAGCACATCCTGCTCGCCCGTCAGGTCGGCGTGCCCAAGATCGTTGTCTTCATGAACAAGTGCGACATGGTCGACGACGAGGAGCTGCTGGATCTGGTCGAGATGGAGATCCGTGAGCTGCTGAACGAGTACGACTTCGATGGCGACAACACCCCCATCATCCGTGGTTCTGCTCTGAAGGCTCTGGAGTCCACCAGCACCGATCCCAACGCCCCCGAGTACAAGTGCATTTGGGAGCTGATGGACGCTGTTGACAGCTACATCCCCACTCCTGATCGTGCTGCTGACAAGCCCTTCCTGATGCCCGTTGAGGACGTCATGACCATTTCTGGCCGTGGCACCGTCGCCACCGGTCGTGTCGAGCGTGGTACTGCCCACGTCGGCGACCAGATGGAGATCGTCGGTATCAAGGAAGAGAAGATGACCACCACCATCACCGGCCTCGAGATGTTCCGCAAGAGCCTGGAGTTCGCTCAGGCTGGCGATAACATCGGCGCCCTGCTGCGTGGCGTTGACCGTGACCAGATCGAGCGTGGCCAGTGCCTGTGCCAGCCCGGCTCTGTTCATCCCCACACCACCTTCGACGGCCACGTTTACGTCCTGAAGAAGGAAGAGGGCGGCCGTCATACCCCGTTCTTCAACAACTATCGTCCTCAGTTCTACTTCCGCACCACCGACGTTACCGGCATCATCACCCTGCCCGAGGGCACCGAGATGTGCATGCCCGGCGACAACGTCGATATGCATGTTGAGCTGATCACTCCCGTTGCCATGGAAGAGGGCCTGCGTTTCGCTATCCGCGAGGGCGGCCACACCGTTGGTTCCGGCGTTGTTTCCAAGATCGAGAAGTAATTTCTTGCTCTGAAAAGCAATACAAAGGGCGCTGTCCGCAAGGGCAGCGCCCTTTTTTGGTGCGCCCCTACATCATAAAACACATTGCGCCGCGTTTGTGCACTCTACACAAACGCGGCGCAATTATTTTGCAGGAAAAATCAAATAAAAAGTCTAAAACCTATTGACATTCTAGGTAAATAGGTATATTATACTGGCATCGGGTTTGAACAATGCAAACCAAAAACAGGAAAGGGGAATACCGCTATGTCCGCTATGTGTTGTTGTCGTATGCGCTCTCACCGGGCATGGTCTGTGGGTCCTACCAGAACCCCCATGTGTTGAACCTGACCTTTGTCCGGGAACCTTCGCAGAGAAGGCCCGGATTTTTTTGTACCTAAGGCAACACCGCATAATTCCCGCCTTACGGCTTAAGCACCGCTTCGGCGGATCTCCGCGCCAAGAGCCGCCGCAAGCGGCGGTTGCGCTCCGAAGCGCCTCGCTGCGGCTCGGTGTGCGGCACGGCATCTGCGTTGCCAAAATGCTCGATAATACATCCAGTATTATCTGTGCTTTTGGCTTAGCAGCTGCCGCACCTCGCTCGCCGTATCGGCACTTAGAATTAAGCGGTATTGCCCTAAATTTGTTCGTGACCCGATAGGGAAGGGGAGACTTTTGTGGATTGGAATGTGGTTGCACAGTACCTGCCGCTGTTTGAAAAAGCGGCGTGGCTGACCCTGCGTCTGGGGCTGGCAGGTATCGCACTGGCTATTTTCATCGGGCTGGTCTGCGCACTGGTCCAGTATTATAAGGTGCCTGTGCTGCGCCGCATCGTCGGCTTTTACATCCAGCTCAGCCGCAACACGCCGCTCCTGGTCCAGTTGTTTTTCATCTATTATGGTTTGCCGAAGATCGGCATCAGGACTGACGCTGCGGTCTGCGGCATTGCAGGTCTGGCGTTTCTGGGCGGCAGCTACATGGCGGAGGCATTCCGCAGCGGGCTGGAATCCATCGAGCCGATCCAGACCGAGAGCGCCTACAGCCTCGGCATGGACCGGATGCAGACGATGTGCTACGTCATCCTGCCGCAGGCCATGTCCACCAGCGTTCCGGCGTTCGTCGCCAATGTCATTTTCCTTTTAAAGGAAACCAGCGTGTTCAGCGCTATCAGCCTGATGGACCTGATGTTCACGGCGAAGGACCTCATCGGCCTGTACTACAAAACCACCGAGAGCCTCTTCCTTCTTGTGGTCTTTTACCTGATGATCCTGCTCCCGGTTTCGCTGCTGGGGTCTCTGCTGGAAAGGAGGCTGCGCTATGCCGGATTTGGGGCTTAACGTACTGCTCAAGGGCAAAAACATGGCCCGCCTGCTGGGCGGCCTGTGGGTGGCCCTGCGCATCAGCCTGCTTTCCGTCGCCATAAGCATCCCGCTGGGCATCCTGCTGGGCGTGCTGATGAGCGGCAAAAATCCCGTTGTAAAAGCCATCCTGCGGGTTTATCTCGAAATCATCCGCATTATGCCGCAGATGGTGCTGCTGTTCCTTGTGTTTTTCGGCACGACCCGCGCGTGGGGCTGGGACCTCTCGGGCGAGACGGCATCCGTCATCGTGTTTGTGCTGTGGGGCACGGCAGAGATGAGTGACCTTGTGAGAGGCGCGCTGATCTCCATCCCGAAGCACCAGTATGAGAGCAGCGAGGCGCTGGGCCTGACGAAGGCGCAGACCTATTGGTACATCATCATTCCGCAGACAGTGCGCCGCCTGATCCCGTTGAGCATCAACCTGATCACCCGCATGATCAAGACCACCAGCCTTGTGCTGATGATCGGCGTCGTCGAGGTGCTGAAGGTCGCGCAGCAGATCATTGAGGCCAACCGCATGGCCAGCCCGAACGCTGCATTCGGCATCTATCTGGTCGTGTTCCTGCTGTATTTCCTCGCCTGCTGGCCCATCAGCCTGCTGGCATCGTACTTAGAGAAAAAATGGAGGTAAGGAACCATGGCAGAACCGATTTTGACCGTAGAGCATCTGGTCAAGGGCTATGGGGAAAATACCGTGCTGGATGACATCAGCTTTTCCGTCCGTCCCGGCGAGGTCGTCGTGGTGGTAGGCCCCAGCGGCTGCGGCAAGAGCACGCTGCTGCGCTGCATCAACGCGCTGGAGCCCACCCAGAGCGGGCGCGTCCGCCTGGGCAATGAGACTGTCGCCTACGGCGGCAAGGGGCTGACGAGTCTGCGCCAGCGCATCGGCATGGTATTCCAGAGCTATGAGCTGTTCCCGCATCTGACCGTGCTGGACAACGTTATGCTGGCTCCGCTCAAGGTGGCTAAGCGTCCCAAAGACGAGGTACAGAAGGAAGCCGAGGCCCTGCTGGACCGCGTGAACCTGCTGAACAAGGCCAGGAGCTACCCGCGGGAGCTGTCCGGCGGCCAGAAGCAGCGCGTTGCCATCGTCCGCGCACTGGCGATGCACCCTGAAATTTTGTTGTTCGATGAAGTGACGGCAGCCCTTGACCCCGAAATGGTCCGCGAGGTGCTGGACGTTATGCTCGATCTGGCGAAGCAGGGCCGCACGATGATCATTGTCACCCACGAGATGCAGTTTGCCCGCGCGATTGCGGATCGTGTCATCTTCCTGGACGGCGGCAAAATCGTCGAGGAGAACACGCCGGAGGCGTTCTTCGACCACCCCAAGACAGAGCGCGCGCAGAAATTCCTGCGCACCTTCACCTTTGACAGTGTGAAGTGATCCCCCGTAAATGGCGCAAAGATAGTAGGGGCGAGCACTGCTCGCCCGTGCAGCTTTACGCAGCCAAGCATTGCCCGGTTGGCCTCTTAATGCAGGCAATCGGGCAGCGGGCGGGCAATGCCCGCCCCTACAACATAGATTCACTTTTGTGGAAAGAAATACATAGAGGAAAACGAAAGACGAAAAAAGGAGGATATCACCATGAAAAAAGCAACCAAATTGACCGCCGCGGCCCTGGCCGCAACCTTGAGCCTGTCTCTGGTCGCCTGCGGCAGCAGTGCCTCCACGGGCACTGCCTCGACCTCGGCATCCGCCGACGGTGTTGTTTACCGCACGCTGGACGAAATCAAGGCGGACGGCACGATCAACATCGGCGTTTTCTCTGACAAGAACCCGTTCGGCTACGTCGATGAAAACGGCGAGTATCAGGGCTATGACATCTACTTTGCCAACCGTCTGGCCGAGGATCTGGGCGTCAAGGTGAACTACGTCTCCACCGAGGCCGCCAACCGCATCGAGTACCTGCAGACCGGCAAGGTCGATGTCATTCTGGCCAACTTCACGGTCACGCCGGAGCGCGCCGAGGAGGTCGATTTTGCGCTGCCCTACATGAACGTTGCACTGGGCGTCGTTTCCCCGGACTCCAACGTCATCACGTCGCTGGACAGCTGGAACGCCGATGACCAGATGATCGTCATCTCCGGCACTACCGCAGAGACCTACCTGACCCAGAACTACCCCGACATCCCGCTGCAGAAGTACGACTCCTACGCCACAGCCAAGAGCGCGATGGAGAACGGCGGCGTGGCCTGGGCCAACGACAACACCGAGGTCATCGCGTTTGCCAGCCAGAACCCCGGCTACACTGTCGGCATCCCGTCCCTGGGCAGCCAGGACACGATTGCCCCCGCTGTCAGCAAGGGCAATGAGACGCTGCTGAATGCCATCAACGACGAGATCAAGGCTCTGGGCAAGGAGAATTTCTTCCACGCCGACTATGAGGCCACTCTCGTTGACACCTACGGCACTGACTACGAGGACAGCCTCGTGGTCGAGGGCGGCGAGACGAGCGCACAGTAAAAGGGGAAGGCTTAGGAAAGCAAAAGCGGCAGACCACAAACGGTCTGCCGCCTTTTCTATGCCTTATTCCACGCCAAATTCCGCTTTTACCCGCGCGTACATCTCCCGCTGGGCGTTCGCTTCGTTATCGTCATCCACGCTGCCAAAGGCGCGCTTGGCGGCGCTGCCGGGGCCGGTGGAGCCGTGCTCACCAAAGCGGGCGGTCTTTTCGTTCTCGGGGTCACGCCAGTTGTCCCAGCCGTCGGCGCAGACCTCGTCGCTCAACGCGCAGTCCAGCCAGTAGCAGGCCGCGTCCGCGCGCCAGGGGCGGCCCAGATAGACGCTGCCGGGCGCACAGCTGCCCTGCACGGTGCAGTTCACAAACAGGTAGCCGGGCTTGCCTGCGGGCGTGCTGGGAGCCGTGATATAGCAGGTGCCGCTGATGTGGTGCCACGGCTCAAGGCGGCAGGTGTCGAACACAGCGTTTGCACCGCCAAAGATAAAGTCGATGTTGCCGCGGATCGTGCAGTTTTTGTAGTACTGCACGGTGTCCAGCCGGGGCGTGTTCTCCCGCGGGCCGCGGAAGCCGTTCTGCTCGCGCTCCTGCAGGGGCAGGGGAGCGGTGAACAGCGTGTCCTGGTTGCCGTAGAGGTTCACATTCTCCATCAGCACGCGGCTTGCGTCGGCGTAGACGGCCAGCGCCTGACCGGCCTTTGCGCCGTCCCCGGCGTTGTTCTGCACGGTCAGGTTGCGCACAACGGCCCTGCCGCCGCCCAGAAACAGCGTTGCGCTGCGGAAGGTGCCGGTCTTGACCTCGCCCGGCCACGGGTCACGCCCGCCCACAGACGCCGTGATGACTGTCGCGTTGCGGTACTCGCCCTCGATGACATAGTCCGCCAGCTCAATGAAGGGCCGTTCCTCGTAGATGCCGTGCCTGATGTAGAACCGCACCGGCTCGTCCGGCGTGGCCGCACAGGCAGCAACGGCCTCGGTCAGCGTGCGGTAGTCGCCCGCACCGCTCTCGTCAACGATCCATGTTTTGCGTTTCGTTTCGGTCATGCAAAAAATCCTCTCATAAATGCAATATCGCTGGCAGCGCGGGCTGGCACAGCCTCCTCGCGCAGCACAGGCAGAGCGTGCTGCGGCAGCTGCCGCAGCATGGCGAACGCGCCCGCGTAGTCGGTCAGGCTGTCCTCCAGGCTCGTGTGGAGCAGCCCGCCGTCCGGCGCAAAGGCCTGCCCCTTGAAGTGGACGGCCACGATCTGGTCGCCCAGCAGCTCGCCCACGTCGTTCCAGATGCGGTCCTGTGCGCCGACGTTCCCGGCATCCACCAGATTGCTCATGTCAAAGATGACCTTCAGGTTCGGGCTGCGCATCGTGTCCAAAATATGCCGCGTCGCGGCGGCGGAGTTCATGCTGTGGTAGGTCACAGGCTCTACGGCGACGGTCACGCCCAGTGCCTCGGCGGCGGGCAGAATGTCCGCCAGACTGCGGCAGAGCAGCTCCTGCGCTTCCTCGCGGGTCGTACCGGCAGGCTGCTTTTCCATGCTGGTCGTCTCGGTGCCGATGCACCCGGCACCCAGCGCCTTGCAGACGGCCAGCTGGCTCTTGAAGTCCGCCGCATTCTTCAAACGGCTCTCATCGTTGATGGCCAGCTCCACGTAGGTTCCCAGCACGGCCACCTGAATGCTATGCGCCTTTTCGGCGGCGACGGTCTCGGCGACCAGCGCGTCGGTCACGTCCGCATAGCTCCTGACGGACGGCACACACTTTTTATAGGCCAGCTGCACAGCGGCAAAGCCGTCGGCGGCAACGCGCCCGAACAGCTCGTCCGGGCTGCCCTTGCCGTAGTCGTGCAGGCGGGCACCGACGATAAATTTCGGCATAGTGTGCCCTCCTTACTGCTTTTGTGCGGCCAGAATTTCCGTGTAGGCCAGCAGCAGCGGGCCTACGCCCTTGGCGTCGTTCTCGACGATGGGCTCACTGAAATAGTACGCCAGACTGCCATCGCGGCGGGTCGCGCCGCCGAGACCGGCCACCAGACAGATGCCGCCCAGCTGCAAAGCGCCGTCCGCGCCCACGCCCAGATGGCGGTCACAGGTGCCGTAGAACGCCTTCTCACCGTAGGCCGTGTAGCGCTTGGGCAGGTAGCCCAGACGCACGCCCTTGAGCACGGCGTAGGCGAACAGTGCGCTGCCGGAGGTCTCAAGGTAGTTGCCTTCGACCCCGGCCTTATCTACGACCTGCCAGAACATGCCGCTCTCGGCATCCTGGAAGGCGATCATCGCGTCCACCGCGCCCTTCAGCATTGCCATGATGGCGCGGTACTCGTAGTAAAGCTGGTTGTCCATCCGCTCCAACGTGTCTACCATGGCCACCAGGAACCAGCCCATGGCGCGCAGCCAGAAGTTGGCGCTGCAGCCGGTCTCGGGGTTCGCCCAGTACATCTCGCGGCTCTCATCGTAGCCGTGGTAGTACAGGCCGGTCTTGGCGTCTTTCATGTGCTTCTGGATGTTCATGAACTGCTTGTAGCTGTCAATGCAGCCGTGCATCCCGTTGCAGCGTGTCTCATACTCCATATAGAAAGGCTGGGCCATGTAAGTGCCATCCAGCCAGACCTGGTTGGGATAGATCTTCTTGTGCCAGAAGTTGCCCTCCTTCGTGCGGGGCTGGGTCTCCAGCTGGCCGCGGATCGTCTCAATGGCGTCGCGGTAGCGCTGGTCGCCGGTCAGGTCGTACAGCGTAAACAGGTTTTTGCCCTGGTTGACGTTGTCCAGGTTGTACTCGGCGGGGTCGTAGGTCTCAATGATGCCGTTGTCCTTGACAAAGTAGTCCAGAAACTTCTTGGAGAAGTCCAAAAACTTCTCGTCGCCGGTGGTTTTGTACAGGCTCAGGCAGGCAGTGATCATGCAGCCGTCGATGTAATTCCACTTGTTGGGCTTGCCGCTGCGGACCTTCTCGATGTTCCAGAGCGGTGCCTCGGCGGTGGAACCTGTGATCAGGTAGTCTACGTAATGGCCCAGCGTGGTCAGAATCTCTTCATGGGTCATGGTTCAGTCCTCCTCAAAGCTATCTACGTTTGTCAGCTGCAGGCGCTCCCCCTCGTAGCCGGTGATTGCAACGTTGTGCAGCTCAATTCTTTGCACGTTCTCGGCATGGACGCCCACCTTGCAGGAGGCACCCGCGCCGCACATCATGGCGGCCTGACCGGCTTTAGCGTCCGGTGCAAAGCTGATTTTTACGTTGCGCATCTTGACACCCTCGATCGGGTGCTCGGGCAGACCGCTGAACCAGCAGCCTGCGTACTGGGCGTCGGTGGCCGTGATGTTTTCCATCTCCAGCGTGCCCAGTGTCGGGGTCATCTCGTCGACAGGCAGGGCCTCGTGGGTCTGTACATAGTCGCTGCGGCCATCGGGGTCGCAGAAATAGAACATATTGATGACAAACGGTGCCAGCACGCCATCCATAACGACGTCACGGAATACCAGCCCGTCGATGATGGCGTACTTGCCGCGCCCGCGGCGGGTCTTGACACGCAGACCACGGTCCGTATGGTCCATCAGGCATTGGGTCACGGTGACGTTCTTGACGCCGCCGCTCATCTCGCTGCCGATGACAAGGCCGCCGTGGCCGCGGCTCAGGCAGCAGTTGCGGATAATAACGTTCTCACAGGGAACATGCAGCTTCATGCCTAAGAACAGCTTACCGGATTTCAGCGCGATGCAGTCGTCACCGACGTGTACATGGTTGCCGATGATGTTGACATTCTTGCAGCTCTCGGGGTCGATGCCGTCGGTGTTGGGGCTCGTGGAGCTGTTGCGGATGCGGATGTTCAGGATGTCCACATTCTCGGAGTAGGTCGGGTGGATGGTCCAGGAATAGCTGTTGCAGACCAGAACGCCGTGCAGCACGACGTTTTTGGCACCGCTGGTGAAGAACAGGCGCGGACGCCAGGCAATATTATTTTTCTTCGGGTTCTGGTACCAGTCGCCGTTCTGGGCGTTGGCGTCAATCGTGCCCTCGCCGGTGATCGTCACGTTCTCGGCGTTGATGACGTTGATAAGACCCGCAAAGCTGTCCAGCGGGTTGCCCTCCCACAGACCGAGGTAGTGCTCGTCCCTCTCGTTATGGCAGGGGAGAACACCGGGCAGAATGGGGTAGTCAGTGCGGTTGGTGCCGCCCAGCAGCGTGCATCCCTTTTCGAGATACAGCGTCGTGCTGCTCTGCAAAAACAGGCTTTGGGTGCGGTAGGTGCCGGCGGGCACGTAGACCGTGCCGCCCGCGGGGCAGGTGGACAGCGCCGCCTGCAGCTTGGCCGTGTTGTCGGTCACGCCGTCGGCGACGAGACCGTAGCGGGAGGCATCCACGAAGAAGCTCTCCTCCGCGGTGGTAAAGTCCAGCGTATCGGTCACGCCGTCAAGGGTGACGGCCAGCGTGTAGCTGCGGCCCGGTTCCAGCGAATAGAGTGAGAACACATTCGTATCGCCCTCACAGACTGTGGCGCCGTCCAATGAGACTGTATAAGGAGCCGGGGCGCGGTAGCAGCCGGAGTTGACCAGCTCAAACACTGCGCTGCGCGCCATAGAACGTACAAGCGTGATTTTCATGTGTGAACCCCCAAGTGTTCAAAAATAGTATAAAAATAGTTTGAAAAACAGCAAAAAATGTGCTATTCTAAAAATGACAACAATAACCAATCGCCGGGTGCCCCGCACCACGGCAGTGAGGAGCAGCGTTATGGTTTCGGAATATGTCTACTCGCCCCACGTTGACTTTTTTATTGACCGTGTGGACCGTGACTCCGGGTATGAGATGGCCAACTTCCATATCCATCATAAATACGAGATCTATTATGAGATAGAGGGCAGCCGCCGCTATTTTATTGAGGATGCCGCCTATATCGTCAACGCGGGATGTGTGGTGCTGATCGGTGAGAACCAGATCCACAAGACTGCCTCGCTCGGCGACACAGCCTCGAGCCGTATCGTGGTGAATTTCAGCCGCGAGTACCTCGACAAAATTATGGACATCTTCCCGGAGGTGGACTTCTTCTCCTTCTTGAGTGAGGAGCATAACCACCTGCTGTCAAATATCACAGTCAAGCAGCAGAACCACATCCAGGGCCTGCTGCAGCAGCTGCTGGCCCTGCAGGAGGAAACCTCCCCGGAATCCGATGCACTGCGCAAGATGCTGCTGGCCACGCTTTTGCTGGAGCTCAAGGACCTCTGCCGCCAGCAGCAGGAGCAGGGCGGCGAGAATGGCCGCGTCAGCAACCACATTGTGGATCAGATCCAGGCCTATATCGCCGAGCACTACGCCGAGAAGCTGACCCTGACCGGCATCGCCAGTCAGTTCTATATCAGCCCGTATTATCTGAGCCGCCTTTTCAAGAAGTCCATCAACCTCTCGCTCATCGAGTATATCAACGGCGTGCGCATCAAGGCCGCGCAGAACCTCATTGAGAAGTCGAACGAGAGCATCTCGGACATTGCGGAAAAGACCGGCTTTATGACGACAGCGCATTTCCGCCGCGTCTTTAAAGATGCCACGGGCCTTTCGCCCCAGCAGTACCGGCAGTATTATAAGAGAGTGAATAAGTAAAGCCAGAACTATCCGCCGCCCTGTCTTGGGGCGGCTTTTCTTTTTAGGAAACGCCGTAGGGGCGGATTCTATATCCGCCCGTGCCCGTTTGCGGCGGCGCAGACTTCCGCGGGCGCATATAGAATGCGCCCCTACGGAGAACCGCATCCCGGCGGGACAAGCAGCGTTGTAGGGGGCGGCGTCCCCGACGCCCCGGCAAGCTTCTATATAGGAACAACTCCCGGCAGGGGAGTCCGGTTTTCAAAATAAAGGCTGCCCCGTACCCCATTCCTGTGGTACGGGGCAGCCGTGTGCTACAATAGATTTTGGACTGCCAAAGCGGCGTTTAGCCCTTCACGGCGCCGGCGGAAATGCCGTCGATGAAGGCATCCTGTGCGCAGAAGAAAACGACCAACTGCGGGATGATGGAGATCAGGGACAGTGCCAGGATACGGTTCCAGTTGAAACCGCTGTCAGCGTCCATGGACAGCTTGACGAAGATGGACATCGGGTACTTGCTGGGGGTCTGGACGTAAAGCAGGGGACCCATGTAGTCGTTGCAGCTCCACATGAACTGGAACAGACCGC
>OGCM01003497.1_pt1 | contig 11987 bp, 9 predicted proteins | sample 1570151 | NCBI WGS metagenome assembly OGCM01 (sample SAMEA4370582, study PRJEB24528) | human gut metagenome
GCAGCGTGCCGAAGTCATAGCTGCCGCGGATGAACGGATCAAACCCGCCGATGAGCGCCCCGGAACCGGCAAACATGATGCCGAAGCCGACGAGCCAGTAGCACGGCGTACCGATACAAAAATCCATCATATTCTTCATCAGAATATTGCCGGTATTTTTTGCACGGGTCAGGCCAGCCTCGCACAAGGCAAAGCCCGCTTGCATGAAGAACACCAGAAACGCTGCAACCAGTGTCCATGTAACGTCTGCGGAATTGTACATAGAACAGAACCCCTCTCTTACTTTTCAAAACAGAAAGGCGCCGGACAGAATCACACTGTCCGGCGCCTTTGCCGTTCTTTCGTTGCGCTTATGCTATCACAGAGTTGCGGCCTAGTCAAGAGGGCAGGGACATGTTTTGTTCATATTTGTGGAAAATGCTGTACAACCAGCCGAAACTACCGCTGAAAAATTGTGCATCCTGTAGGGGCCGGGCATGCCCGGCCCGCAGCTTACCGCAATATCCCTTTTACGGTTCAATTCGTAGGGGAGGGATTCATCCCTCCCGGGCACCCTCCCACCGCCGCAAGCGGCCGCGGCGGCCAGAGGGCTGGCCGCCCTACACCCCCACATCAAACCCGTGCGTAGGGCGGGGTGCCCTCACCCCGCCGAAACTTACCGCCATATCCCGTTTCCCCATCGCCGCCCTGTAGGGGCCGGGCATGCCCGGCCCGCAGCTTACCGCAATATCCCTTTTACGGTTCAATTCGTAGGGGAGGGATTCATCCCTCCCGGGCACCCTCCCACCGCCGCAAGCGGCCGCGGCGGCCAGAGGGCTGGCCGCCCTACACCCCCACATCAAACCCGTGCGTAGGGCGGGGTGCCCTCACCCCGCCGAAACCTGCCGCCCCCTACATGCACCATCTGTACATTTCCCTAAATTTATTCATTTTTTTGTAAAAAAATCTACCCAAAAAATTTTCTTTGTGCTATAATATCATCAAATAGCCCTTTATCGGGGGCTGCTACCATTCAAAGGAGGATCATTCATGCCCAACCTAGCTCTTCTTGCCCTTGAAGCCAGTGACGGTACCGTTGTGCTGACCAGCATCACACTGGTTTTCGCGATGCTGGTGGCCCTGTGCCTCATCATCACGCTGGAAGGCAAGATCTTCGACAACATCAACAATAAGAAGAACGGCAAGCCTGCCGCGCCGAAGGCCCCTGCGGCCAAGGCTGCTCCTGCCCCCGCTGCCAAGCCCGCCGCCCCTGCGGCCAAGGCTGACAACGGCTCCATTCCCGGCGAGATCATCGCCGCGATCTCCGCTGCCGTGGCCACGGTCTGCGGCGGCAATGCCGTCATTCGCGGCATCAAGCGCGTTTCCAAGCCTGCCGCCGGTTCCCGCCGCGGTGCCTGGGGCGACGCCGGTGTGCGTGAGCACACGACGCCCTTTATGTAAGGAGGTACGGAAATGGGTGCTATTTTTACCAATATTGCAGAGATTTTTGCAAAGTCCGGCTGGGCACAGATCTTCTTCACCGAGGGCGGCTGGAAGTACGCCGTCATGCTGGCAGTGGCCTGCGTGCTGCTGTATCTGGCCATCGTCAAGCAGTTTGAGCCTCTGCTGCTGCTGCCCATCGGCTTCGGTATGCTGATGACCAACCTGCCCCTCGACGGCATCTTCCACATGGACATCTTCATCAACTCCACCAACCACATCGACTGGGCGCTGCTCGGCTCGTCCGGCGGCATGGTCGACTATATCTACTTAGGCGTCAAGCTCGGCATTTACCCGCCGCTGATCTTCCTCGGCATCGGCACGATGACCGACTTTGAGCCGCTGATCGCCCGCCCGTCCAGCCTGCTGCTGGGCGCTGCCGCACAGCTGGGCATCTTCTTCACCTTCGTCGGTGCTAAGATCCTGGGCTTTACGAACCAGGAGGCCGGTGCTATCGGCATCATCGGCGGCGCGGACGGCCCCACCGCTATCTACGTCACCACCAAGCTGGCCCCGCACCTGCTGGGCTCCATCGCGGTTGCCGCGTACTGCTACATGGCGCTGGTGCCGGTCATCCAGCCGCCCATCATGAAGGCTCTGACCACTGAAAAAGAGCGTCAGATCGTCATGACTGCCCCCCGCCGTGTCTCCAAGACCGAGAAGATCCTGTTCCCCATCATCGTCACCATCATCGTTGCCCTGACCCTGCCTGACGCCGCCATTCTGGTCGGCTGCCTGATGATGGGCAACCTGATGAAGGAGTCCGGCGTTGTTGAGCGTATCACCAAGACCGCCGGCAATGAGCTGATGAACATCATCACGATCTTCCTCGGCTTCTCCGTCGGCTGCACCACCAACGCCGCCACCTTCCTGAACATCCAGACCGTTGAGATCATCGTTCTGGGCATCGTCGCCTTCGGTGTCGGCACCGCCGGCGGTGTTCTCCTGGGCAAGGTCATGTGCGTTGTTACCCACGGCAAGATCAACCCGCTCATCGGCTCCGCCGGTGTTTCCGCCGTTCCCATGGCCGCCCGCGTTTCCCAGAAGGTCGGCCAGGAGTACAACCCCCGCAACTACTTGCTCATGCACGCCATGGGCCCCAACGTTGCCGGTGTTATCGGCTCCGCTGTTGCCGCTGGTATCCTGATCAATATGTTCGGCTGATACTGACATAAAAAGTAAGCACCCGCATGGTTCGCGCCATGCGGGTGCTTTTCTCTTTGGCTTCTCCCTTGGGAGAAGCTGCCGCCCGCAGGCGGCTGATGAGGGAAAAGTTCACCATAACATCCCATCAACGGGGAATTCCGCAGCCCTGCAAAAGCCCCTCAGGCCTCGCAGGCTCGGCCAGCTCCCCACTTCGTGAGGAGCCTTTCTCGCGGGCTTCGCCCGCGCAGCAAGCCGCCCCTTACAGGGGAGGTGGCCGAGCGTCAGCGATGGCCGGAGGGGCTTTGCCGCGTTCACTCCACCTCAAACCTCTCCCCGTCGATCTCGACCCATGCCACGGCCTCGGGGTCGAGGATGTCGTAGCTGTCAACACGCAAGGTCATCTGTCCGGAATTTTTGTCCCCGCGGCCATAGGAACCCTTGTAAAATTCCCCGTCCCAGCCGTAGGTCAGTTCCGTGCCGTCAGCGCGGAACAGCTTCACGCGGGACTGCACATCGTACCGCGAGGTCCCGCCCAGCGGCAGACTGCCGTGATTCATGCCGATGACGCTGACCGCCAGCGGTTCAATACGGATTTCTTCAATGTCGAATGTTGCGTCGGGATATTCAGCAGCCTCTTCGTCGGTCATATCATAATGGAACCAGTGTCCACCCTTCAGCGCGATGGTTTTCTTCACATCCACTGTCAGTGTTGGGGGCGCATCCGGCAGCGTGATTTTTACGCTTGCCTTGGCGCTATAGTTTGTCAGGTCGCCGATATACAGTGTTCGATTGTTGCCTTTCTCGTACAAAAGAGGTATATCCACAAAGCAGGATAGTGTGTCGTTCTCGCTTGCTTCATAACGGCCATCCCACGGGCCGACGGCATAGCCACTGATCGGCCCGACATCGGCGTTGCTTGCGCCGTAGTCCCACTTCCGCTCGCTGGCGCCTTTGGGCTTGTACAGCGTAAAATTCGCGGTGTCCCACACCAAATCATCGCCTTCCATTCCGCGCGCATTATCCACATCGTACAATATCCGTAATGTGTACTGCCCCCGCAGCAGCGCCTTTACACTGACCGTGTGGCCGTTGATCTCGGCGGTCAGCGGTTCGTCCAGCACCTCGCCGTATTTCTGCACCAGTGCGTTCGTCTCGTTAGCGGCGCTCATGGGGTGGAAAAGCCCCAGCACCACCGCGCCCGCGGCCACTAAGCAGAGTGCTGCCGCCGCGGCTGCCAGCCGCCAGCCCCGCAAAACCCGGGGCTTCGGGCGGCGCGCCAGCACTTTTGCCCGCAGCGCTGCGGTTTCCTCCGCCGTCAGGGCGTCTGCCAGCGGCGGGTGGTCGTTCATCCAGCGTTCCAGTTCGGTCATAGGTCAGCCCTCCTTCAATAGCTTTTGCAGTGCCAGCCGTGCGCGGTGCAGCCGGGTGCGCACAGTTGCGGCAGGCATGTTGAAATGTACGCCCAGCTGGGCCGCCGTCTCGCCATACACGTACCTGCGCAGAAAAAGCTCCCCGTCGGGCGGCGGCAGCGCCATGATCTGCGCCATCAGCTCGCGGGTTTCCAGCTCGCTTTCCAGCGCAACGGCCAGCTCGGCGTCGTCGCGGTCATCCAGCGGCAGCGTCTCGCCCCGGCGCAGCAGCGCACGGTAGCGGTCAATGGCGCACTGCCGCGCCGTCCGCACCACCAGCCGCCGCCGATGGGTCTCGTCTGCGGGCAGGTGTGCCCCGCGCCAGAGCTTGTAAAATGTGTCGGCCTCGGCCTCCTCGGCGTCCTGCGGGTGGCCGGGCAGAATGGCCCGGCAGACGGACCGCACCGCGCCGCCGTAGTCCCGCAGCAGGGTGTCCAACTCGTGCTCTGTCATGGGCGTCGCCCCCTTTCATAAAGATTATACGACAAAATTGGGGAGAGTGTTTCAACTTTTTTGGCTTCTCCCTCGGGAGAAGCTGCCGCCCGCAGGCGGCTGATGAGGGCAAAGCTTCCGTCGCATCCCACAAACGGGAGACCACCGCAAACCCGCCCCTCATCCGCCCTCGGCCGGGGCCTCGGGCACCTTCCCCCCAAGGGGGAAGGCTTCCGCACCGCCCCTTTACCGCCCGCCCGATTTGTGCTATAATACGCTTGATAATGGGGAAGTATTGGAAAAGAGGTGCATATATGCTGAAAGTAACCCTGCTGGGCACGGGCGGCACGCAGCCGCTGCCGGACCGCGCACTGGCCGCCGCCGCGGTCACGGTGGGCGGGCGCAGTGTGCTGCTGGACTGCGGCGAGGGCACGCAGGTCGGCCTGCGGCGGTACGGCGTCAGCGCGTATCGGCTTTCGGCGGTGCTGCTGACCCACTACCACGGCGACCACATTCTGGGCCTGCCCGGTCTTTTGCAGACCTTGGGCAGCCTGAACCGCACCGAGCCGCTGACGATCTACGGCCCCAAGGGCATCGAGCCTGTGGCGCAGGCCGTCACGGCACTGGCCGGGCCGCAGGCGTACCCGGTGCGCTGGCAGGTCGCAGACGAACCATTCCACATAGACACGCTGAAAATCACCCCGTTCCCGCTGACCCACCGCGTACCCTGCTGCGGCTATCTGCTTGCGCTGCCCCGCGCCGGGCGGTTCGACCCCGCAAGGGCGCGGGCTGCGGGCATCCCGATGCCCTACTGGAAAACGCTGCAAAGGGGCGAGGCCGTCGGCGGCTGCACGCCGGAGCAGGTGCTGGGTGCGCCGCGCCGCGGGCTGAAGGTGGTCTACGCCACCGACACCCGCCCCTGCGCCGCGCTGGAGGCCGCCGCCCGGGACGCCGACCTGCTCTGCATGGACGCGACCTACGCCGACGACGCTGACCTGCCCAAGGCGGAGCTGTACGGCCACGCCACCTGCCGGGAGACCGGTGTACTGGCCGCCGCGGCCAACGTGCGCCGCCTCTGGCTGACCCACTACAGCGCCGCCGTGACCGACCCCGCGCCGGGCCTGGCCGCCGCGCGCACCGCGTACCCCGCCGCCGTGGCCGGGTATGACGGCCTGACCGAAGAACTGGAATTTGACAGAGAGCCATGACCGAGAAACGAAAAAATCTGCTGTTTATCGCTATAATTCTGGCGCTGGCCGCGGTGCTGTGGCTGGCCGCCCACCACGGCGGCACGGGCCGCACGGCGGTGCTGCGCTACGGCGACCCGCAGGTCGAGCAGCGCATTGATCTGCGTAAAAACGCCGAATATGACATTGACACCGGCCTGTACACGATCCACCTGCGGGTGGAAAACGGCGGCATCGCCTTTATAGACAGCCCCTGCCCCGACCACCTGTGCGAGGGCTTCGGCACCCTGAAAAACGAGGGCGACTGGGCCGCGTGCATGCCGGCGAAGGCAAGCGTTACCATTGAATAAATGTAGGGGCGGATTCCATATCCGCCCGCGGCACCTGCCGTAAGCTGCACGGGCGCATATAGAATGCGCCCCTACGGCAGCATATGTTTAACAAAAGGAGTTACTATGAACCCGACATTTAAACAAGTAACCAAGACCCGCTACGTCCAGCTGGTTTCCGAGCTGGCGCAGGAGATTTTCGTCCAGCATTACACCAAGCTGACGCCCAAGGTCGCCGCTGCACTGGCCGATAAGTACCAGAGCGACATCCTGACCGACGACGAGATCCACAGCGGCGTCATCAACTACTTCTTAATTTACCTCGGCACCGAGCCGGTGGGCTATTTCGCGCTCGACCTCGGCCCCGCGGGTGCCATGTGCCTGAGCCGCCTTTTCTTAAAGGAAAAGGCCCGCGGGCAGGGTATTGGCCGCAGCATCGTGGCCTATGCGCAGAAGCTGGCCGAGGGCGATGGCCGCAGCCGCCTGTATATGCGGGTGTGGGCACGCGACCTGAAGGCCGAGGGCTTTGCCAAAAAGTGCCGCTTCCGCAAGGCCGAGACAGCCCCCGTGGAGGTCCTGCCCGGCACCACGCTGGACATCACGACCTGGGAGAAGCTGTGGCGGTAAAAGCAAAATCTGGAGATACACCATGAAATTTCTGCACCTTGCAGACCTGCACCTGGGCAAACGGGTCAACGGGTTTGATATGCTGGAGGATCAGCGGTTCATCCTTGAACAAATTCTGACCCTCTGTGAAAAACACGGCGTCGAGGCCGTCGTCATCGCGGGCGACATCTACGACACGCCGGTGCCGCCCGCCGCGGCCTGCACGCTGCTGGACTGGTTCCTGACCCAGCTGGCCGCACGCCGCATCCCGGTGCTGGCCGTCTCCGGCAACCACGACAGCGCCGAGCGGCTCGACTTTGCCAGCAGTCTGCTGGCCGAACAAAACGTACACATTGCCGGGCGTTTCACCGGCTGCCCCAAGCAGGTCGTACTCAATGACCGCCACGGCCCCATCGAGTTCACGCTGCTGCCCTTTGTGCGGGCGGCCACGGTGCGCCACTACCTGCCCGACGCCGACATCACCGACTACGACTCCGCCGTCGGTGCGGCGCTGGCTGTCTGTGAGCCCGCCGCCCCGCGCCGGGTGCTCGTCGCCCACCAGATGGTGGTCTCCGGCGTCTGCCCGCCGCAGCTCTCCGGCAGCGAGACCGCGCCCCTGACCGTCGGCACGGTGGATTCCATCGATGCAGCGCGGTTTGCTGGCTTCTGCTATGCGGCGCTCGGCCATATCCACCGCGCCCAGCGCGTCGGCATCGACGCCGTGCGCTACGCGGGTGCGCCGCTCTGCTACCATCTGGACGAGTGCGGGATGCAGAAATCCGTCACCCTCGTGCGGGTCGGCAAGCGCGGCGTGGAAAAAATCGAGCAGCTGCCGCTGACGCCCCGCCGCGCCATGCGCCACCTGACCGGCCCGCTGGCCCGGCTGACCGCCCGGCCAACCGACACCGAGGACTACATCTGGGCGACCTTGACCGACCCGACGCCGCTGCCCGACGCTATGGCGCAGCTGCGCGCCGCCTATCCCAACGCCATGCGGCTCGACTACCTGCCCCAAGGTGAGGTCGCGCACCCGCTGGACATGACCCAGGCCGTGCGCGGCAAGCCCTTTGTCGAGCTGTTCCAGGACTTTTTCACCAAGATGAACGGACGCCCCCTGACAGTGGAGGAGACCGTGGCTGTGAAAAGATTGCGCGAGGAGGCGTCAAAAAGCGAATGAAACCCCAAAAGCTGATCCTGACCGCCTTCGGCCCCTACGCGGGCCGCACCGAGCTGGACTTCTCGGCGTTCGGCGGCAGCGGACTGTTTCTGATCGGCGGCGACACCGGCGCGGGCAAGACCGCCCTGTTTGACGCCATCACGTTTGCGCTCTACGGCGAGACCTCCGGTGAGAACCGAAAAACCACGATGCTGCGCAGTGATTTTGCCGCCCCCGACGCCGAGACGAGCGTCGAGCTGGCCTTTACCCACCGCGGGCGCAGCTACACCGTGCGCCGCTGGCCCGACCAGCAGCGCGCTGCCAAGCGCGGCACCGGCATGGTCAAGGTGCCCGCCAAGGCCGAGCTGATCCGTGAGCCGGACGAGCCGGTCAGCGGTGCGTCAGCCGTGACCGACGCCGTGGTCAAGCTGCTGGGCATCGACGCCAAACAGTTTGCCCAGGTGTCGATGCTGGCGCAGAACGACTTTACCCGGCTGCTCAACGCGCCGTCCGCGGACCGCGCGGCCATCCTGCGCCGCATTTTTGACACCGCCGACCACCAGCGCCTGGGTCAGGCCGCCGTCGAGCACGCCCGTAAGGCCGACGAGGAATGTAAGCGTCTGGACGATGTACTTTTGATGCACGTCGGCACGCTGATCGGTGACGGTGCCGACGAGGAGACCGCCGCCGACCTGGCCGAAATGCAGGCCGAGCGCGACCCGTTTGCCGCAGGGGCTGCCGCCGAGCTGGGCAGGCTGCTGCTGGAGGCCGACGACGCCAACGAAAAACGACAGACCAACGTCATGAACGAGCTGGACGAGAAGATCGCCCGCGGTGACGCCGGCCTGAAAATTGCCGAGGAACGCGCCGCCCGCCGCCGCCAGCTGGCCGGGCTGGTGGCCGAGGAGCAACGCGCCGCCGATGTGGAGCACCAGACCGACCTTATTATGACCGATCTGGAAAAGCGCACGGCGAACGTGAAGGAAAATATTGCCAAAAACGAGGCGGACCGCGCCGCGCTGAGCCAGGCCGAGGCCGACCTGCTCAAGACCGACCACCGCATTGAGCTGGCCGAGGGGCTTTCCGCCGACTGCAGGCAGCTTTTGCAAAATCTGGCGGACGCCGACAAGGCCGACGAGGACGCCGCCGCGCGTCAGGCAGAGTATGTGGCCGCACAGGCTGCACTGGACAGCGCCGAGGAAGAATACAGCACGATGCAGCGCCAATTAAACGCCAACCGCGCGGGCCTGCTGGCCAAGGACCTGCAAAAGGGCAAGCCCTGCCCGGTCTGCGGCTCCACCAAGCACCCGAAAATCGCCGCGCTGCCCAAGGACCATATCACCGAAAAGCAGCTGGAGGAGCGGGAGAAAGCGCTGACGGCCCAGCGCCGCAGCACTGCCGCGGCCAGCCGCACCGCCGGTGACGCCGCCGCCCACGCGCATGAGCTGCGGGCGGCTTTGCAGCGGGACGCGGATGGATTTTTCGCGCGCCGCGGGGACCGTTACACCGGCAAGCCCGCCGCCGAGCTGACGCCCGACGAGCTGAAAATCGCGCTGACCGCCCAGCAGACCAGCCTGACCGAGGGTCTGCGCGGCCTGCAGGCCGACCACCTGAAGCTGAAGCAAAAGACGGACCGCGCCCGCAGCCTGGCCAAGCAGGCCGACCTTTTGAACGGCCAGCTGGCAGACCTGGAAAAGCAGCGCTTTGCGGCCACCCGCCGTGCCGCCAACGCCAAGGCCGGGCACGCTGCCGCCAGCGCCCGCGTGCAGCAGATGCGCGAGACGATGCCCAAGCGCGACAACCCCGACGCACTGACCCAGCTGCAGGACGCGCTGGCCCGCCTGCGCAGGGACCGCGCTGCCGCCATGGCCGCCCGGGACGCCGCCGTGCACCGTCTGCACACGAACCGCGCCGCCATCGACGCGCTGCAAAAGACGATGCGGGAGAGCGCCGCTGCCCGCGAGAAGCGTGCCATGTGGGACAATCTGTCCAAAACGATCAACGGCAATTTGACAGGAAAAATCAAACTTCCGTTTGAACAGTACGTACAGGCGTTCTATTTTGACGGTGTGGTCGAGGCCGCGAACCTGCGCTTCACCCGCATGACCGACGGCCAGTACCGATTGCTGCGCCGCAAGAGCGAGGCCGTCGGCGGCAAGACCGCGCTGGACCTCGACGTGTTCGACGCCTACACCGGCAAGACCCGCCCCGTGGGCAGCCTGTCCGGCGGCGAGAGCTTCATGGCCGCGCTGAGCCTGGCACTGGGCATCAGCGACACGATCCAGCAGAACGCGGGCGGCGTCGTCATTGAGACGCTGTTCATCGACGAGGGCTTCGGCTCGCTGGACTCCGACAGCCTGGAAAAGGCTGTGGACACGCTGGCCGGGCTGGCCGGGGGCGATAAGCTCATCGGCGTCATCTCCCACGTCGAGGCGCTGCAGGACCGCCTGACGAGACAGATCCACGTGACCAAAACGCGGGCGGGCAGTAAGGCGGAAATTGAGATTTCTTAAAGGCTCCCCTTTGAGGGGAGCTCCGCCCGCAGGCGGTGAGGGGTGGCCGGGTGTAGACCTGTAAAGTGTGTGTCTCCCGCCCACCCCTCCGCCCCGCGGGCACCTCCCCTCAAAGGGGAGGCTTTTTAGCTTGCACTTATTTATAAAAAGTATAAAAATATGACAAAATCAACGCTGCAACAACAACTGGAAACCCTCTCCGCGGCGCGTTACCCGCTGCACATGCCCGGGCATAAGCGGCGGGTGCCGCCCGCACCGGGGCTGGGCTGCTATGCCTGGGACTTGACCGAGATCGACGGCGCGGACGACCTGCACGACGCGGACGGCATTCTGGCCGACGCCATGGCCCGCACGGCGGCGCTGTACGGCGCACGGCGGTGCTGGTACCTCGTCGGCGGGTCCACCGTCGGCCTGCTGGCGGGCATCCGCGCACTGGCACCGTTCGGCAGCACGGTCATTGCGGCGCGCAACTGCCACAAGGCCGTCTACCACGCGATTGAGCTGGGGCAGCTGACGGCCCGCTGGCTCACGCCGCCCGTGGACCCGCAGTTTGGCATCTACGGCAGTGTGCGCCCCGCCGATGTGGCCGCCGCGCTGGACGCTGCGCCCGACGCCCGCTGCGTGATCCTGACCAGCCCGACTTATGAGGGCGTTTTGAGCGATATACGTACTATCGCGGAAATCTGCCACGCCCGCGGCGTGCCGCTGCTGGTGGACGAGGCCCACGGTGCGCACTACCTGCCCTTTGCCGCCCGGTACGGCTGGCGCGGCGGGGCCGTAGCCGCAGGGGCCGATCTGGTCGTGCAGAGCGCCCACAAGACGCTGCCCAGCCTGACCCAGACCGCGTTTTTGCAGCTGAACGGCGACCTGGCCGACCCTGCCGAGGTCGAGCGCCAGCTGGACGTGTTCGAGACGAGCTCGCCGAGTTACCCGCTCATGGTCAGTCTGGACGGCTGCACCCGCTGGCTGGCCGACGAGGGAGAAGCCGCCTTTGCCGCGTGGCGCACCCGGCTGGATGCCTTTGACGCGGCGGTGCGGGATCTGAAAAATACAAAAATCCTGTGCTGCGGCGCGGACGCACTGACGGCGCATCCTGACTTTTTTGCGCATGACAGCGGCAAAATTTTGCTGCAAATCGGCGCGGCGGGGGCGGCGTACCTGCGGGCCGACGGCTTTGAGCCCGAGATGGTCTGCGGCCCGAACGTGCTGGCCATGACCAGCCCCTGCGACGACGCCGACGCGCTGGAACGGCTGGCCGATGTGCTGCACGCCTGGGACAAAACGGCGGCCCCGCCCGCGGCTCCGCGGCATATTCTGCCCGCCCCCGGCGCGGCCCGCTGCACGATTGCCGAGGCGCTGCTGCGCCCCGCGCGGGCCGTAAGGATGCGGGACGCGGTGGGGGAGACCGCCGCGGAGTATCTCTGGGCCTATCCCCCCGGCGTGCCGCTGGTGGCACCGGGCGAGGAAGTGACGGCAGAGCTGGTGACGGCCTGCCGTGCATTGGAGCAGGCCGGAACCGCGCTGAAGCATACAGGCGGCAGCGGGGCGGAGGAGATTGCGGTTTTGTAATTTGTAAAGGGAGGGCAGCGGCAAAGCCCGTCAAAGCCCCTCCCGCTGTCTGTTGTTTTCCTTCTGCCCCTATTGACAAACCACGGATTTCCGTGTACAATAATAATAATAATTCTAAAATGTATAAAGGGGTGACTGTTTTATGAAGCACATCCAGACTC
>OGCM01003498.1_pt1 | contig 11987 bp, 9 predicted proteins | sample 1570151 | NCBI WGS metagenome assembly OGCM01 (sample SAMEA4370582, study PRJEB24528) | human gut metagenome
ATCGAATAACGTCTATATTTGTGGTACACTAATTTGAAGATGCAATGAATACATTAGAGCGTAAATTGCCGATAGGGATACAGACATTTGAAGATATACGCCGAGGAAATTATCTTTATGTGGACAAGACGTCTATTTTATGGCAAATAATAAATACGGGAAAGCCTTATTTTCTTAGTCGTCCCCGTCGTTTTGGCAAAAGTCTGCTTATTTCTACTCTTGAAGCCTATTTTCAGGGTCGTAAAGACCTTTTTGAGGGTTTGGCAATTGAAAAGTTAGAGAAGAAATGGGAGCAATATCCGGTTTTGCATCTTGACTTGAATGCGAAGAAATATGAGACGGCGGCAGATTTGGTTGCCATGCTAAACCAATATTTGGAAAAATGGGAAGCCGTCTATGGCGATGAGAAAAAAGACCGCAGTCCTGAAGAACGTTTTAGCTATGTCATTGAGCAAGCCTGCTTGAAAACAGGAAAAGGAGTTGTGGTATTGGTAGATGAGTATGATAAACCCTTGCTGCAAGCCCTTTTAGACGAGAACCTGCTGGATGAATACCGTCGTATCCTGAAAGCCTTTTACGGTGTACTGAAAAGTTCCGACCGCTATCTTCGGTTCATCTTCCTGACAGGAGTCACAAAATTTGCCCAAGTAAGTGTGTTCAGTGATTTGAATCAGCTGAATGATATAAGTATGAAGATTCCATACGCCAATATCTGCGGTATTACTAAAAAGGAATTAGTATCCACATTTACTCCCGAGTTGGAGCGCTTGGCAGAAGTACAGGAGATGTCTTTTGACGATACTGTCGATAAAATGACAGCGATGTACGATGGATATCACTTTACATATAGCGAAGATGGATTGTTTAATCCCTTCAGTGTGCTCAATGTTTTTGATGGATTAATGTTTGATAATTACTGGTTCCAGACCGGTACCCCTACCTATCTTGTAGACTTGTTGAAACAAAGTGATTATGACTTACGTTTACTCATAGACGGTTTGGAAGTCGGTAGTTCCGGCTTTGCCGAATATCGGGCCGAAGCAAAGAATCCTCTTCCGATGATTTACCAAAGCGGCTATTTGACGATTAAAAATTTCGATAAATCATTGAACCTATATACATTAGGCTTCCCGAATGACGAGGTGAAATATGGTTTCCTTAAATTCCTGATACCCTATTATACCCCCATCTCTTCTGATGAAACGGACTTTAACGCCGTTAAGTTTGTCCGTGAACTTCAGTCGGGCGACGTTCATTCTTTTATGGAACGTATGAAATCATTCTTTGCCGACATTCCCTACGAATTGAATACAAAGACTGAACGTCATTATCAGGTTATTTTCTATCTTGTCTTTAAGTTGATGGGACAATATGTAGATGCGGAAGTCCGCAGTGCAAAAGGGCGTGCCGATGCCGTGGTGGAAACAAAAGACCGTATTTATGTTTTTGAGTTTAAGCTGGAAGGAACAGTAGACGAAGCTCTGAAACAAATAGATGAAAAAGGATATCTGTTACCTTATCAAACAGACGGGCGTGAGCTGGTTAAAGTCGGTGTCTCCTTTAATGCTGAAGAACGTAATATTGGTGAATACAAAGTAGTATAATTACTTATTGAGTAAAATATAGAATAGAGCCATTCCGGAGCCCGCTTCTTTGGAATGGCTTTTTTGTTCTCTGAATTGAATAAGTTAACGAGAGTTAAAGTCTGATAGACGATTGGACGAGCGAGTATGACAGTCTGTATACCTATCAAACAACTTAAAAGTTTTGATATATGAAAAACAGAACAACCTTTGAGAAATTCCCTCGAACAAATGCAGGGAGAAGTAAGAACTGGAAAACACTGCGGGCTCTTTGTCTGCTATTGTTTTTAAGCGTCTCTTTTACCGCTTATTCTCAAATAACGGTGAATGTAAAAGACATCTCTTTAAGAGCCTCTTTAAAGAAAATCGAGCAAGTAAGTAATTACAAATTCTTCTACAATGAGAATCTTCCTGAATTAAATCAGAAAGTATCGTTGAATGTACAGAATGCAACGATTCAGCAGGTCATGAAGCAACTTCTAGGCAAAATGGAACTCACTTACAAACAGGAGCAAGAAAATATCATCGTTTTGATTCGTAAAGAACAAGAGAAGAAGCGGAATATAAATGTTTCCGGAACGGTAGTAGATGAGAAAGGTGAACCTGTTATCGGTGCGAGTGTTACGGTGGTTGGAACGGCGTTAGGTACTATAACCAATTTGGAAGGGAAGTATTCTCTAACTGATGTTCAGGAAGATTCAAAGGTTGCTATTTCATTTGTTGGCTATGGCGCATTGACATTTTCGGCGAAGGACAAGCAGTTGGCAAGAGTTGTATTAAAAGAAGATTCTGAATTGTTGGATGAGGTGGTTGTAATTGGTTATGGAACGGAAAGGAAATCTGATTTATCAACCGCTGTCAGCCAAGTTAAGTCTAAAGATTTTGAAAGCATATCTTATAGTGATCCCGGACAGGCTATTGCGGGAAGAATGCCAGGAATTTATGTCAAACAAGCAAGTGGAGCACCGGGTGGCAATCCACAGATTTCTATCAGAGGTACTGGAACCATTAGTTCCGGAAGTTCACCTTTGGTTGTTGTAGATGGTTTACCGGTGACGGATGATGTGGGACTGAATTCAATCAATCCTAATGATATAGAGAGCATTAACGTTCTGAAAGATGTAGCTTCTGCAGCAATTTATGGTTCCAGAGCTGCAAATGGTGTAATTCTTATTACTACAAAGAAGGGGAAAGCTGGTAAGGCACAATACACATTTAACACATATTATGGTGTTCAACAAGTTGAGAAAAAATATGATCTTGTAGATGCATATCAGCAGGCCGAATTGATGGCTGAAGCTTTTCAATATAAGAATCAAGAAATTCCCAATTTTATAAAGCCATATTTAGAGCATCAACAGGGATTGGTAAATACCAATTGGCAAGATCATATATTTAGAGATGCACCTACAAATTATTATGAGTTATCGGTTTCAGGCGCAAATGAACAAACCGTTTATTTTGTTTCAGGCAGTTACTACAAACAAAAAGGAATAGTAATCGGTTCTGACTACGAAAGAATTTCGGGCAGAGTAAATTTGACATCAAAACTATCAAACAAATTTGAATTTGGAATTAATTTAAATCCCAATTATTCTATGCAAGATAAGATAACGGAAGGCTGGGAAGAGTCTCCTTTATCAATGGGGATTTACAATTCCTATCCATTCTTCCCGGTATATGAACCCGATGGATCTTATGCAATAAGCAAACAGATCCATGCGGTTCAAAATTATGGAGGTATGGCAGAAGTGGAGAACAATGTTGCAACTGCCAACTTAACGACCAATCAAGTTGAAAACTTTAAGATTCTAGGTGGTGCATACTTGTCTTATACGCCACTTAAAGGTCTTACGTTCAAAACTTATGTTGGAGGATATTTTATATCCAACAGAGCCGAGTATTATAGACCATCTACGATTGGCGCTTATAGGCAAGCCGCTCCGACTGTAGCAAAAGCTGCGTCTTCTACCTATGAAACCTTCAACTGGATGTCTGAAAATACAATAACCTTCAACAAGAGTTGGGGAAAACATGATTTTGAAATACTGGGTGGTATGCCATTCCAAAAAGAAACGACAAATAATAACTCTATTGATGCGGAAAACTTTCCTAATGATGATATCCCCACATTGAATGCGGCTCTTACTATAAACACCGCTTCTGCAACCCGTTATCAATGGGCGTTACTCTCATATTTTGGAAGACTGAAGTATGACTATAAGAAGAAATACTTTTTTACGGCAGCTTTACGTATGGATGGCTCATCGAGATTTGGACGCAATAACAGATTTGGACTATTTCCATCACTTTCTGCCGCATGGAGAATATCAGAAGAGAACTTTTTTCCGAAAAATGATATTATTAGTGAATTAAAACCACGTATAAGTTGGGGTATTTCAGGAAATGATGAGATTGGTAATTACTCCAGTTTGTCTCTGATGAGTAGCGCTAAATATAACTTCAATGGCAATCTGGTAGCCGGAATGAGACCAAACACATCTCCCAATGCCAACTTATCCTGGGAAAAAAATAATACTGTTAATGTCGGACTTGATGTTGGCTTATTTAGGAATGCGCTGAATTTAAACTTTGAATATTATGTATCGAAAACAAGCGATATGCTACTTGAAGTGCCGGTACCTGCATATTCCGGTTATTCTACCTCTTTACAGAATGTAGGTAGTGTTCGGAATAAAGGTTTTGAATTTGCAGCTTCATTCAAGAACCATATCAAAGATTTTAATTATCAGATCTCTGCCAATTTCTCGACCAATAAGAATACAGTATTGTCATTGGGGGCAAATCAAAATGAAATAATTACGGCACGAAATATCACAAAAGTAGGTCATCCCATCGGAGCATTGTATGGTTATCGGATCATCGGTATATTTGAAAACGAAGAGCAACTGAAATCTTTACCTAATTATCGGGACTCACAAAAAGTGGGTGACTATATTTTCAAAAACATTGATGACAGCGATAATACCATAACGGAAAAAGATCGGGAAATCATCGGTAATCCTCACCCCGAATTTACTTATGGTGGAAACATTCAATTGTTTTATAAGAATTTTGATTTAGGTATAACGATACAGGGAGTTTACGGTGTTGATGTTATAAACAGAGACCTTCCTACTACCATTTTAAGTAGTGAAATTTGGTCTGTTATGTCCAAGGAATATTATAACAACAGATGGATAAGTCCTGATAAGCCCGGAAAATACGCAAAAGCCGGGTCAAACTCGAATACTTTAAGCAGAGAGTCTGACTTAATGATGCAAGACGGAAGTTTCTTTAGAATAAGGGATATTTCCTTGGGATATACATTGGATAAGAAGTGGTTAACGCGAACCTTTTTGACTAATGTAAGAGTCTACGTCTCGGTTAAAAACCCGCTTCTTGTTTCCAAATACATGGGGCTGAATCCCGAAAGTGAAGGCTCGTCAAATCCACTTAACGCTGGTGTGACCTTAGGACAATATCCTGCAGAAAAGAATTTTGTCGTAGGTGCTTCCATTAGTTTTTAACAACCTTAAAAATTGCATTATGAAAAAAATATTATTTATTCTCATTAGTGGTATTTTTACTATAACTTCTTGTACGAATATGTTGGATTTATATCCTATTTCCAGTTCGACTAAAGAAAATAGTTATACTAAGCCCGAAGATTTCACACAGCTATTAAATTCGGTTTATGCTTTTCTGCAATCAAACGGCCAATATGGACAAAATTTCCATTTCCTGATGGAAGTTCCTTCTGATAATTCGAAAGAAACGTCTGCCACAGTGCGTGGAGGTGTGTATTATCAATTTGAGATACTTCAGGTAGCAACAGACAATAGCATCATAGAAGCTTCATGGACTGACTGTTATAAAGCAATTCAATCTTGTAATATTTTACTTGAGCGGATAGACAATATAGCTATGGATGAACCCCTAAAAACAATTACTATAGGAGAAACCTACTTTTTAAGAGCACTTAATTATTTTAATCTTGTCAGACTGTTTGGTGATGTTCCGTTGATTCTTACCGAAACTAAAGACCCCGCAGATTTATTAAGTGTCGGTCGTGAAAATAAGTCTAAAGTATATGAACAGGTAATTATCGATTTGAAAGAAGCGATCAAAAGATTGCCTGCTATTCAGGAAGAGAAAGGAAGGGCTACTATAGGGGCGGCATATACGCTTTTGGGAAAAGTATATCTTACATTGAAGCAGTATCAGGAAGCTGTGGAAGCACTGCACAACGTAAAAGGATATGCTTTGGTGAAAAATTATTCACAAATATTCGGTCCGGATAATGAATACAATGAAGAATCCATTTTTGAAGTTAACTTTACCTCAAACTTAGAAAACGAGGGAAGTGCTTTGGCTAATCTGTTTGCACCTACAGGCGAAGGTCCGACATTGGGTATTGTGGGAGCTGTATACAACCAGAATATACCGACACAAGAATTGTACGATTTATATTCTTCAGATGACAAGCGCAAGAATGTAACAATCGGAGTCAGCAACAATAAATTATATGCAAAAAAATATGTAGGTCCTACCGTTAAGGATCAGGATTCTGATATAAATGTAATAGTTTTAAGATATGCGGATGTAGTTCTTATGCTGGCAGAAGCTTTAAATGAAATAGGATATACGGGTGACGATTCAGGTGAGGCCTTTACGCTTCTGAACAGTATACGTTCGCGCGCAGGAGTATCTACTTATGATTCAGACGATTTGCCGGATCAAACAAGTTTCAGAAAAGCCATTGCGGATGAAAGAAGATTGGAACTCGCTTTTGAAAACCATAGGTGGTTCGATTTGATTCGTACAGGTACTGCTGTCGAAACAATGAATAATAGCAGCCAGGAGAGCAGTAAGTTCACGGTGAAAGATTATCAATTAGTATATCCTATACCGCAACGCGAGATTAATGCAAATCCTGTCGTTATTAAACAAAATCCGGAATATTAATATAAAAAATAAAAATAGAGTCATGAAAGATATTTTAAACTTCATCATTATTTTATCGATGTCCTTATTGTTAGCCTCATGTGGAGATGATAAAGACGGGATAAATCAACCAGATCCGATAACAGGGTTGACAACGGAGGTATTTGAAGAAAGTATTTCTTTATCATGGGATGTACCAAACGGGGAAGTAAAGAAGTATGTCATTGTATATAATCCCGGAGACGGACTGATTGATATCGTTGATCCTGCTATAACTAAATATTCAATTGAAAAGTTGAAACCGGGCACGGACTACGAGATTGATTTGTATTGGGTGAATAATGCAAATGTACGTTCTCTTGCAAGTACGGTTAATGTAACGATTCCACAGAAAGAAGGAGTGATAGAACATATTTATGTAGGCGATTTGCTGCTGCCAAATCAAAAGGCAATCGATAATTTACAGTTGAAATACACTTCTGTGACCGGTAAATTACGAATTGGAAATGGGACATCAGGCAGTGATATTACAGATGTATCTATGCTTGCAAACATTACCGAGGTGGGTACAAACCTTGAGGTAGATGGTAATAGTCTTCTGGGAAATCTTGATTTTCTAAAAAATCTAAAGAAGATTGGCGGTAATTTTTGGTTGAGAAATAATCCAATGTTGACTTCAATAACCGGTCTGAAAAATTTAAGTGAAATAAAGACGAATCTTTATATTATGGGAAATCCCAGCCTTACAAACTTGAATGGATTAGAAGGGCTTACGGCAGTGAAACTAATTAATATAGGGATAAGAAGTGGAAACAAATCAGACAAAGGTAATGAAAAATTAACTGACCTTTCCGCATTAAAACCAATATTAACCAGTCTGCCTACAGTAAGTTATCATTGTGAAGGTAATGCCTACAATCCATCAGTAGATGATATCTTAAATGATAGAGGGTCTGATTCTAAATAATTAATAGCTATGAAATATCTGAATATTTTGCTTATAATATTGCCTTTTATATTCTCATGCAGTAGTGATACTCCGGAGAATGATAAGGAAAAAATCCCCCCTATAATAGATACTTCTATTCGTGTCGGAACTTTTAACGTGGATGTAGGGCAAACGGCGACAGCGGAAGAAATAGCATTGAGTCTAAAGTCTTTTTATTTAGATATTCTTTCATTGGAAGAATGTCCCATTTTGATTGATAAGAATTCCGGAGTTGAAGAGTTTTATTCAATAATAGGTAAAGCTTTGGGAATGGAATATTTTTATATCGGTGATATATCCTCCGGAAATCATTGGATTGAATGGGGAAAGGATAAAACTGGAAAATATGCAGGAAAATACAAAGTAATATTGAGTAAAACTCCTATATTGCAGTCAAAAGAATTTGCTTTGGAGGGAAAAGGTTGGACACATTCATCGACTATTCGGATTGAAACCAAGATTAAAAATAAGGAACTAACCTTTTATAGTCTGCATATTCCGGGTAGCGCAGGAGTAGTTGAAGGTTCTGTCATGAAGAATTTAGTAGATGTTGTTTTGATGAAAGATACTAGTAAAAGAATCATAGTCATGGGCGACTTCAATGATTTGCCGGAAACTAATGCCATGCAATACATCTTTAATTCAGGCTTTAAGAGTGTATGGGATGATGTGGAAGATGCTGAACAATATATTGATAAATACAAATATGGGCAGATTGATAATATATTAATCAATAAGAATTCTGGTATGAAAGCGGAAATCGCATATAGCATTTTTAAAAAAGACATTAGTCTTTCAGATCATCCATTTCTATGGAGTAAAATAATTATTGGAGAATAAAGTACAGTAGTAATTTATAAACAGATTGATAGAACGATGGATATAAAGAAAATAGTTAATTTCATATTTTTACTCGTTTTTAGTTGTATAATCAAGGCTCAAATGACAATACCGCCTTTCCCTAAATGGGAGAAAGGATACCTTGATATTCATCACATCAATACCGGGCGGGGGAATTGCGCTTTTCTGATTTTTCCTGACGGAACGACCATGATGATTGATGCCGGTGATTTTGATGGCAAGGAATATGCCGCTAAGTATGCACCGATGCATGCAGCTCCGATATTTCCGGATAGTAGTTATACGCCCGGTTCGTCTATCATTAATTATGTGACAAATCTATTGGGAAAGGATGTAGTGATTGACTATTTTCTTCTGACCCATTTTCATTCCGATCATTATGGTGATGTTCAGAAGGCCACTGGAACTTCCAAAAACGGATATCGTATTACGGGGCTGACGGAAGTCGGAGATGTGATTCCTATCAAAATGTATGTTGATAGGGATTATCCTGACTACCAATTCCCCGTGGATTTACGATCAAAGAATGATGGAGTAGATTTGCCTACTTTCTTGAACCTATTGGAGTTCCTCAACTATCAGGAAAAACACAACGGATTGAAAGTCGAAAAGTTCGACATAGGCTCTAATACGCAATTTGTATTAAAGAAAGAACCGAAATCTTATCCGGGGTTTGAAGTCAGGAATATAAAATCGAATAATCGGTTGTGGACAGGGGAAGGTAAAAAAACGACTATTCTGTTTACCAAGGAAGAATTGATGGCAAAAAATGGCAAGTATAGTGAAAACCAAATGTCGACGGCTATTGTGGTGAAATATGGCGCATTCAAGTATTATGCGGGAGGGGATAATTCTGGTTTGGTAGACCAAGACCATGCGGAATGGTATGATATAGAAACTCCTATGGCACCCATAATAGGAAAGGTGTCGGCAGTGTCGCTCAATCATCATAGCAATCGGGATGCCACTAACCGGAACTTTCTCGAAGTGCTCGATCCTAAAGTAGTAGTGGCTCAATCATGGAGTACCGATCATCCGGGAGCGGAAGTGGGGCAACGGTTGTTATCAAAGAATATCGGAACGCAGCCTAGGGATGTTTTTATGACTTACTATGATGATGAAACGGGGGTAGCTATTGGTCCTTGGTTTGCCCGTAGCTTGAAAGCAAAACAGGGGCACATTGTGATAAGAGTATATCCAGACGGGGAATATGAAGTATATGTGCTGGATGCCCGGAAAACAGACTTGGTTATATCGAACAGGTTTGGTCCTTACTCTAGTGAATAATTCTGTGGTATCTTAAACTTATTAAAAAAAGAAAGTATGAAACGTTTTATTTTGTTGACAATCCTTTGTTGCCTTGTGCTTAGTATAAGTGCACAGATAGCAAGAGATGAAATATTTGAAGACATACATCGCTCGGCAGCCAACCATTATGCCTATCCTGATCCCCATTTCACAATGACTGCCCCACCCAAGGGGTATAAACCGTTCTACCTAAGCCATTATGCTCGTCACGGTTCCCGTTATAGAGTGAATCCTGATGATTATACGAAGCCGTTGGCAATTCTTCGCGAAGCAGAGAAAGACGGAGTACTTACAGATTTAGGCAAGAAGGCCCTCTGGCTTGTAGACAGCCTTGCGCGCGGAGCAGAAAATAGATATGGTGATTTGACTCCATTAGGTGCCCGTCAACACAGGGGAATTGCCCGAAGAATGTACAATAACTTTCCTGAAGTGTTTCAGGGAGCGGCAGAGGTGGATGCACGTTCTACAACCGTTATCCGCTGTATACTCTCTATGACGGCTGAGTGCTTGCAATTGCAATCTCTGAATCCGGAGTTGAGAATCAAGGATGAGGCTACTTCTTATGATATGTATTATATGAATTATGGAAATGAATACTTCAAAAAGAAGCGTCAGGAAGATGAAGTGATTGCTGTAAAGGCAGCTTTTCGGAAAGAGCATCTCCATCCCGAACGTTTGATGAAGTCTCTTTTTAATAACGATAATTATGTAAAGTGGAAAGTGGATGCTGGCAAGTTGATGAGTTATTTGTTTGAACTGGCAGCCATTACGCAAAGTCACGACACGGACCTTGATCTTTATTCTCTTTTTACCAAAGAAGAGTGTTATGATTTATGGCTAATCAGCAATCTGAATTGGTATATTGACTACGGGCCGTCTCCGCTCACTCAAGGTAAGATGCCTTATGTGGAAGCAAACCTGCTTGAGAATATACTGAATACTGCAGATACTTGCGTCGTGAAAAAAGAGAATAGTGCTACCCTGCGCTTCGGGCACGAGACTTGTCTACTTCCTTTGGCTTGTTTATTGGAATTAGGTGATTGTGCATATCAGACTACTGATATAAATAAATTGTCAGATATATGGCGTAACTATCGTATCTTTCCAAAAGCTTGTAATATTCAGTTCGTTTTTTACCGTAAGAAAGGAAATGATAATATCTTGGTGAAAATTTTACTCAATGAACAAGAAATGAAACTTCCGCTTGCAAGTGAGCTAGTACCCTATTATCATTGGGAAGAGGTGGAAAGATATTATAGGAATAAATTGGCTACTTTTGTCCATTGAAAGAAACAGTAATATACAAAAACTGGTCTTAAAAATGTTAGTCACCATTCCGGGAAGTAAGTAATGATTGCTTATCTTTCCGGAATGGCTTTTTTATAATCAATTAAATGAAAAGTTTTATGGAAAATTCATGTAATGATGAATTGTTTTGTTCATTGAAAAATGAACTTCGTGAAGTAACCGCACAAATCAATGTGCATAGTGAAAAATTAATGGAGCTGCTCGACCAAAAAAAAGAATCGTCAGTCAACTGACTCGAGAGATGTCGCATCTCACGCCTGTCACCATTGAGTATCGGGGAAATCCGAAGCAATATGTCTCTGTTGTGCTCGATGCCATCAATCTGGGTAGGTTGACGTATGACGGAGTAGCAAATTGCGAACAGACTTTTCGTGCGTTAGCAAGCGTTGTAGATGTGATAAGCCCTAAGAATGGGAAAACGCTTAGTGTAGAGACGCTGGTGTCTTATGAGAAGAAAAAGCGTGCCGGAGAATTTGAGGAAAAATAATATAAAATAAAAAGACGAATGTTGTATAGTTGAACAACAATTCATATATTTGCAGTATGAAAAGAGAAATAATAGCATATAAAGGATATTTCAAAGAGTTCTTTGATCGTCTGGATACTGGCACCCAAGATAAGATATTATATGTGTTAATGCTATTGCAAACGCAGGACAGAATACCTTTGAAGTTTATGAAGTTGATAGAAGAAGGACTTTATGAACTTCGTATTGAGTACCAGAGTAATATATATAGAATATTCTTTTGTTTCGATGAAGGACGTATTGTGATACTCTTTAACGGATTCCAAAAGAAAACAGAAAAGACCCCAAAGAAAGAAATTGAAAAAGCAAAGATATTAAGAAAGGAGTATTATGGAAGCAAAAACAAATGAGGAATTCTTTAACGTCAGCGCATTAATAGATGAGCGTTTTGGTAAGGAAGGAACTGTTACTCGTGCGGAAGCAGAAGAAAAAGCGTATGCTTTCTACACCGGGCAAATTATCGAAG
>OGCM01003502.1_pt1 | contig 11970 bp, 11 predicted proteins | sample 1570151 | NCBI WGS metagenome assembly OGCM01 (sample SAMEA4370582, study PRJEB24528) | human gut metagenome
GACGAGCTGCTGGCAAAGCAGGGCAAGTATTACGAGCTCTGGAACCTGCAGCAGGGCATCTTCCGCCGCAAGAAGGAAGAGCCTGCACCCGTTGCCCCCGCGGCAGTTGTTGAAGAAGACGACGATGGCGAGGCAATGACCTATTAAGTTGCAGCCGAGTGCGCACTCGGTTACATAAATGATCTTTGGATGGATGCGCAGCCGGAAAAAGATCGCTAAAATAAGTTTTTTCATTCATTTGAAGGGAGTAATTCATTATGATGATGCCTGCAAACTACTCTGTTATCGCAGAGAACGAAATGACCTACGTCAACGGTGGCGCTAACTTCATCGAGGCTATCGGCGCTGTTACCGCTCCTATCTGGAACGTGAACAACGTTAAGACCTTCTCCACCAACGTTGTTACCCTGATCGGCAACAAGTTCATGAATGCTTTCATCGATAACACTCTGGGTGTTATCTTCTCTGGCAACGCTACCTGGAAGCAGGTTGGCGGCATTGGTGGCACTGTTGTTGGTGCTGACCTGTTCAAGAAGGGCCAGATCGGTGACGGCATTGCTACCATCCTGGGCAACGCTGCTGCTATCTACAACCTGGGCCGTGCTGATGTTGCTAATGCTGCTTCTGACGCTGCTATCGGCAAGTCCAAGGCTGATGGTGTCCAGAAGGTTAAGCTGGTCTAATCAGATTTGATCTGAAATTATGAAGCGTTGAGGAAACTGCACCGCCCTACTTGTTAGCGCGGGGCAGACAACAATGCCTCGTTATGGTGTGCCAGGAGGCGTGTGCCTCCTGGCACACCTTATTTTTATGTTGCTTATCGCGTTGCGGTAGGCAATTGTGTGTGGTAGAAGATTATGTTTATCCTTACAGGAATGCTCTTTACATAGTGACACTTTATCGCTGTGTGAGTGGCTTACCGTGAGCGTCCTCACCCTCTCAGGCGCTTTGCGCCAGCTCTCCCGAAGGGAGAGCCCTTGGCATAGCGCAGTGTACGGCGGGTTTCCCTTTGCGTAGTGTGAACGCAGACTTGCCCACAGTGCAGGGAGTGAATCATTCTGTCAAAACCTCCCACTTTGGGGGAGGTGGCAGCGCGTGTGCGCTGACGGAGAGGGTGAGCCTGGTAGAGGTATAAGCTATAGTGATACTTTATCGCTGTGTGAGTGGCTTACCGTGAGCATCCTCACCCTCTCAGGCGCTTTGCGCCAGCTCTCCCGAAGGGAGAGCCCTTGGCATAGCGCAGTGTACGGCGGGTTTCCCTTTGCGTAGTGTGAACGCAGACTTGCCCACAGTGCAGGGAGTGAATCATTCTGTCAAAACCTCCCACTTTGGGGGAGGTGGCAGCGCGTGTGCGCTGACGGAGAGGGTGAGCCCGGTAGAGGTATAAGCTGATGAAAAAGACGACAGTTGTCAAGAATAACGACATGCTGGATGTAGCCCGAAGACTTCGGAGGGAAATGACACCACAGGAGCAACGGCTTTGGTATGTTTTCTTGCGGAAATATCCGGTAAAATTCTACAAACAGCGGATCATTGAATCGTTTATTGTGGATTTTTATTGCGCGGATGCAAGATTGGTTATTGAACTTGACGGCTCACAGCATTATACTGAACAGGGGAAAGCTTACGATGAGGAACGAAGTGCTATCCTGCATGGCTATGGCTTGAAAGTTTTACGGTTCTCTAATCGGGATGTTAACAATCATTTTGATGCTGTATGTGAGACCATTGATAGGGAAGTACAAATTCGGATATAAAAGCAGCTGTGACCCTTTTTGTCAAGAGCTCCCACTTTGGGGGAGCTGGCAAAGCCGTTAGGCTTTGACTGAGAGGGTGAGGCCGCTTTGAGGAGAGTCTTTGGCAAAACGGTAAAAAAGAATCTTTTCCCCCAGACAATTGCTTATTGCAAACAAAAAAGAAACAGGTGGACATTATTATGAGAGAGATCCAAGTTGCAGAAAACAAGACCCTGAAGCTGACCAACGTTCTGGCACGCAAGATCGATGCCAGCGAGCTGGGCAACCTGGGCGTGATCCTGACCCAGATGCAGAACTTTATCAAGAGCCACAGCGCCATGCCGGTTGGCCCTGTGATCCAGTGCGTCAAGTTTACCTCCGGCCCCAACCCGGAGCCGCAGATCTATTTTATGATGCAGGTCAACCAGCTCATCCCCCGCCTGGAGCCGGGCTACGAGCAGGACGCTGTGCTGCGGGTGAAGGGCTGCCTGTACGCCCACTTCACCGGCCCCATGGACCACAGCAGCCTTGCCAGCCAGAAGCTGAACATCTATGCCTATGAGCACGAGATCGAGCTGACCGGCACCACCTACAGCATCTACGTCAATCAGGACAGCGAAAACGGTGTCATGGACGTTTTTATGGAGACGAAGTAATATGACCACTCGCATTCAGAATCTTTCCGACCTGCAGGACCGCCGCATTATGATGGAGAAGAAGCTGCCGGCCTTTGGCTACGCGCTCATTCTTCTGGTGGCTTTCCTCATGGTGTTTCTGGTGATCTGGAGCACCCAGAACAAGCGCACCTACGTCAGCCAGTCCACTGGCTCAGTGCAGGCGGCCAACAAGACCTATATCATGTCCAGCTACTCCGGCTCCATCACCGAGCTGAACATCTCGGAGGGCAGCTATGTCACCGAGGGCGACCTCATTGCCCACATCAAGAGCACCGATCTGGACATCCAGCAGGACAGCTACCAGAAGCAGCTGGACATCTACAAGAAGCAGAAGAGCCAGTACGAAAAGCTGCTCAAGTCCATTCAGGACGACAAGAACTACTTCAGCGAGACCGACATCGACGATCAGCCCTATTACTACCAGTACGAGAGCTACAAGAGCCAGGTCAGCCAGAAGGCGTTTGATGCTTCGCCTTATCAGGCCGCCGGTTACACCGACGAGCAGATCAAGACCCTGATGGAGCAGAACCAGAGCGAGGTGGAGAGCCTGTACTACTCCACCTTGCAGTCCATTTCTGCCAACCTGACCAGCGTGCAGGCCAACATTGACAACATCGAGGCCCAGCTGGATGCCCTGAACACCGGTGCGAACGATTACTACATCTACGCTCCCACCTCCGGTGTCATCCACATGGACACCCCCTACAAGGTGGGCATGGTGCTCAGCGCAGGTTCCGCTCTGGCCACCGTTGCCAGCGAGAACAGCGACCTTGAGATCGTGGCGGCTGTTACCGTCAACGACCGGCCGCTGATCAATGTGGGCGACCCCTGCAAGATCGCCATCACCGGCCTGTCGGAGTATTCCTACGGCACCCTGACCGGCACTGTTACCTCCATCGACAGTGACGTGACCACCAACACCAGCGGGTCTTACTACAAGATGACCATCAAGCCGGACAACACCTATGTCGTGAGCACCAGCGGCGACAAGGTGGATCTTTCCAACGGCATGAGCGTCACCGCCCGTGTGGAGTACGATGAACTGACTTACTTTGACTATGTGATGGAGGCCCTGGGCGTGCTGTTCCGCTAAGCGCCCGCCGATTCCACGCCCAAGAGGTACGAAAGAATGAAACTGAACCCGAAACAGCTGGCCGCCAGCGCGGCTCTGCTGGGTGTGCTGGCCTGTGCCGCCGCCCTGCCTGCGTCGGCTGCCGGCCCTGTTACCACGCCGCTGGCCCTCACGCTGCCCAAGGTGAGCTTTCCCTGGGATAAAGTTACCGCCGAGAGCATCGAGACCGGCAGCTACGATGCCGCCCCGCTGGCGGGCACGGCCCAGCAGCTCTCCCCGGTGACCACCCCCGCCAATGCCGCCAGCAAGAACGGCGTGACCTATGTCTCTGATAACCCCAATGTTGTCTCGGTGGACAGTGAGGGCGTGGCACAGGCTGTGGGCCTGGGCACGGCCAACATCACCGCCACCTGCGGCGGGGTGAGCTGCACCTATACCATCACTCCCCAGCCGGATGCCAGCATGATCGCCACCGAAATGGACATCACCCTTGCATCCAGCACCATTGCCGTGGGCGAGACCACCAGCCTTTCGCTGGCAGTGCTGCCCACCTCGGCGGCCAACTATATCAACGTCAGCCTGAGCTCTTCCAATGAGAAGGTGGCCACTGTTAACAACTTTGGCAAGGTGACCGGCGTTGCCCCCGGCAAGGCCACCATCACCGCCACGGACGGCAACGTGAGCTGCACGGCCACCGTTACGGTGGTTGCGGCCAACACCAGCACCGTTTCCAGCCAGTCCATCTCCCTGAACACCAACTATGTGGTGCTCAAGCCGGGCTCCTCCAAGACCATCACCGGCAAGGTATCGCCGGCCTCCGCCAGCCAAAGCCTGACCTTCAAGAGCCAGGACAAGAGCATTGCCACCGTCAGCGGTTCCGGTGTCATCACCGGCGTTGCCACGGGTGCCACCTCCGTGGTGGTCTCCAACGGCACCGCCTCCACCTCGGTCACGGTCATCGTCAACCGCACCGCATCCACCTCCGGCAGCAGCAGCGACACCAGCGGTGAGGGCACCGAGGACAACGTCACCACCGATGCCACCGTTGCTGCCATCCAGAACGCCGCAGGGGAGGAAGTGTCCCTCTATCAGAGCGACGTACCCGCCATTACCGGCGAGATCCTGAGCGCCCTGCGCACCACAGGCCGCAGCCTGATCGTGCTGGGCGAGGATTATACCCTGCGAATCGATGGCACCAGCATCAAGAGCACCCAGGGCGGGTTCAGCACCGCCTTGACCTTTGCCCCCGATGAAAACGGCCTGAGCTTCCAGCTGGGCGAAAGCGGCGCGCTGCCCTGCGTGGTGCAGATCACCCTGACCGGTGAGAACGCCGCTTACAGCCGCCTGTATCTGCACAACACCGCCAGCGAAAAGTGGCAGTTCCTGAACAGCTACAAGGATGGCACCATCACCGCCGATACGGCTGGCAGCTACCTGCTGACCAACCAGAATCTGCGCTTCACCAATATCAACTGGACCTTCTTCATCGCCGCCGGTGCGCTGACTGTGGTCTGCCTGATCGTGTATATCGCCGTCAAGAAACGGTATTGGTTCTGGTAATTATAACTGTGCGTAATAAAACCTCCCGCTCATTCGAGTGGGAGGTTTTTGTGTTTATCGGAAGTTCTTGACAATCAAAATACAATGTGATATGATTTTGATATCAGAAAGAAACTTCCGAACCCTGTAAAGGAGGGACATTTTATGGAAGAGAAGATCTTACAGACCAAGAAGAACGGCATGACCATGCTTCTGCTGACCCTGCTGGGCTATGTGGCTGCGGTTGTGGTGGGCGGCATCGGTTTTGTAATGCTGTATACTACCTTCCTGGGTTTTATCCCGCTGGCAATCGCTGTCATCTATGCCATCATCGGTATTTTCCTGTTCGCGGGCCTGAAAGTCCTCAAGCCCGAGGAAGCGCTGGTGCTGACCCTGTTCGGTGATTACATCGGCACCCTGAAGGGGGAGGGCTTCTACTGGGTCAATCCCTTCTGCACTGCGGTCAACCCGGCTGCGGGCACGGTCCTGAGCCAGAGCGGTGATGTTCAGCAGCGCCCCGTGGTGCAGGCCGACCGCGAAAAGGATGGCAAGAAGATCTCCCTGAAGGTGATGACCCTGAACAACTCCCGCCAGAAGATCAACGATTGCCTGGGCAACCCGGTGGAGATCGGCATTGCGGTGATCTGGCGGGTGACCGACACCGCCAAGGCCGTGTTCAATGTAGACAACTACAAAGAGTACCTGTCCCTGCAGTGTGACAGCGCCCTGCGCAACGTGGTGCGCATCTACCCCTACGATGTGGCCCCCAACGTGGACACCACCGGCGACGGTGTGGCCGACGAGGGCAGCCTGCGCGGCTCCTCGGAAGTGGTGGCAAAGCGCATCCAGGACGAGATCCAGAAGAACGTCACCGCCGCCGGGATCGAGATCATCGAAGCCCGCATCACTTATCTGGCTTACGCCCCCGAGATCGCGGCGGTCATGCTGCAGCGTCAGCAGGCAAGCGCCATCATTGATGCCCGCAAGATGATCGTGGACGGTGCCGTGGGTATGGTGGAGATGGCGCTGGATCGCCTGAGTGAGAACAAAGTGGTGGAACTGGACGATGAGCGCAAAGCGGCAATGGTCTCCAACCTGCTGGTGGTGCTCTGCGGCAACCGTGACGCGCAGCCCATTGTGAACAGCGGCAGCCTGTACTGATGGCAGAGCCGAAAAAGCAGATCCCCCTGCGCCTGAATGCGAAGCTCTACGATGCCCTTGCCGCATGGGCTGAGGATGACTTCCGCTCGGTGAACGGGCAGATCGAGTATCTGCTCACCGAGTGTGTGCGTCAGCGCAAAAAGAACGGCAAGTACGTCTCTGACCAGATCGACGTGCCGCCCGAACTGGATATCAAGTAAAAGAACGACCCTCTCAGTCAAAGCCTGTTGGCTTTGCCAGCTCCCCCGAAGGGGGAGCCTATCGCTGGCCTGGGATAAAGGCAGCATAGCCTCGCCCTTCGGGAGAGGTGGCATTGCGAAGCAATGACGGAGAGGGTCGTTCCTTATTTAATTCGTATGCTCGCTCCACCCGCTGGAGGTGACCACTTCGCCATCGGTGGTGCACCAGAGGGCTTCCACGCCGTCCAACGATTCCACGAGCTGCTTGCCCTCTTCCAGAGGTAGGCAGAACAGGCCGGTGGTCAGGCAGTCGGCCACACCGGAGTCCGGAGCCAGCACGCTCACGCCGTCAAAGTAGGCGGCGGGCCAGAGGGTGGCCGGGTCGATGAGGTGGTGGTAGCGCACACCGTCCACAACGTAGTAGCGCTGGTAGTCGCCGCTGGTCACAAGGGAAAGGTCGCTCATTTTGACGGCGGCTACAGTGGAGCTGCCGTTGGTGTAGACCTCGGAGGAGTTCCACGGGTTTTCCACGCCGCCTACCCACTGGGAGCCGTCCGGCTTTGTGCCGATGGCCCGCAGGTTGCCGCCCACGCTGATGAGGGCACTGGTCAGGCCCCGGGCTTCGGCGGCCTGTGCGGCCTGCTCCACGGCGTAGCCCTTGCCCACGCTGCCCACGTCCAGCGACATGGCCGGGTCGGCCAGATAGACCGTTTTGGCATCTTTATCAATGATGAGGTTGGCGATATCGCAGTGCTGTGCGGCGGCATCCAGCTCTTCCTGCGTGGGCAGCTGGTTGTTGCTGTCGTTGTCATCGGCCAGTGCGGCCTCGCGGTAGTTGTGCCAGATGTTCAGCACACTGCCCAGCGCAATGTTCAGCTTGCCGCCGGTGGTTTTGTACATGGTCTGGGCCAGTTCCAACATCCCGAGGATCTTGTCATCCACCGTCACCGGGGCAATGCCCGCATTATCGTTGATGGTTTTGATGTTGGTCACGCCATCGTAATCATTATAAATATCATAGAGCTGGTTGTACTCCACAAGGTCGGCGTGGAGTGCGTCCATCTGGGCGGTGAACTCTTCCTCGCTGTCGCAGTAGGCGATGACCTGCGTCACGGTGTCGAACACATCATAGAACACGGTGGAGTAGCGCTGCGGGCCATCGGCGGCGCTGGAGGCGGTGGAGCTGGAGGTGCTGCCGCAGCCAGCCAGCAGGCTCAGGCTGAGCGCAGCCGCCAGCAGGGCGGAAAAAATACGCTTGGTCATCATGCTTTGGAGGTCTCCTTTGCGGCGGTAAAGGCGGTGTGCTCTTCCTGAAGATGTGCCAGCAGGTCACCGAACACCCAGCTCTTGCTGGTGGGGGTCACAACGGCCTTGAGGGGGATGTTTACCTGTGCCTGCTTCATCAGGTCGAGCAGGGTGTCCACATCCTTATCCTTGAAGTTGGCCAGCACCAGCGCCGGGGGATAAGCACCCGGCTCCAGCACCAGGGTGCGGGTGGTCTTGACCTCCACCTCGCCCAGCAGCTGGGCCACGGTCCTGCCTGCATCGGCGGGGGAGACCAGCAGCAGCTTCATCCCGAAAGCGGGGGCCATCCCCTCCAGAATGCCCCGGTCGGCGGCAGAAAGGTTCCAGCCCAGCGCCAGCGGGATGCCGGCATTCTGGTTGCGTGCAATATGAGCTTTCATAGAAATACCTCGTTTCAAGGGTGAATTCAAAATACACCATAGTATACCATATTTGATGACAAAAGAAAACAACCCCCTCAGTCACGCTGCCGCGTGCCGAGAGGGTCGTTCCATTCTCAGTTCATCTTCTTGCCAAAGAACTCGACTTCTTTGGTGATAAAGCCCATCAGTTCATCGAACTGGTCGGGGGTCAGGCTCTGGGCACCATCGCACTTGGCCTTGGCGGGGTTGTTGTGCACCTCGATCATCAGGCCGTCGGCACCGGCGGCCACAGCGGCCTTGGCCAGCTGGGGCACCATCCAGGCATGGCCGCAGGCGTGGCTGGGGTCCACCACCACGGGCAGGTGGGTCATTTTGTGGAGCATGACCACACCGGCCAGGTCCAGGGTGTTGCGCATACTGGTCTCAAAGGTGCGGATGCCGCGCTCGCAGAGGATAACGTTCTCGTTGCCCTCGGCCATGATGTACTCGGCGCTCATCACAAATTCTTCCAGCGTGTTGGCCAGGCCGCGTTTGAGCAGCACGGGCTTTTTCTGGCGGCCCACGGCCTTGAGCAGCTCAAAGTTTTGCATATTGCGGGCACCCACCTGGATGAGGTCTACATTCTCGAACAGGGGCAGGTGCTCGGTGTTCATGATCTCGGTGACGATGGGGGAGCCGGTGGCACGGCGGGCCAGCTTGAGCAGGTCGAGACCCTCGCTGCGCATCCCCTGGAAGGAGTAGGGGGAAGTGCGGGGCTTGAACGCACCGCCGCGCAGCAGGGAAGCACCGGCTGCCTTGACGCGCTGGGCGCAGTAGGTGATCTGCTCCTCGCTCTCGATGCTGCAGGGGCCTGCAATGACGGCGAAGTTGCCGCCGCCGATCTTCACGCCGTTGACATCGATCACGCTGTCGTCGGGGTGGAACTTGCGGTTGGCTTTCTTGTAAGGCTCAGACACGCGGCGGCAGGTCTCGACCACGGGGTTGGCCAGCACCCAGCTCTCGGCAATGGCCTTGGTGTCGCCGATCAGGCCCAGAATGTGGGTGTCGCTGCCCTTGGAGTCGTTGATCTGCAGCCCCATATCCTGCAGCTCGTGGCAGAACTCGCGGACCTGTGCGTCGGGGGCATTCTGTTTCAGTACAATGATCATGGTGGTCGTCTCCTTATCCTTCTCACACAAACGGCACAGGAGACCGGCTCCATTGCCGTAATTTATTTTCGTGAAGTTCAGTTTCCTGAAGCATGGGCCTATGATAACACTTCAGGGAACTGAAGTCAAGAGAAATTTTGAAATTTAGGAAAGAAAGTGGTAGAATAGGGGCAGCCTGAGAGGGCAAGGAGTTTACAAGGAGCGATCATCAATGGGAAAAGAAGCAAAAACGAATGCCATGCGCATCCTGGAACGGGCCAAGGTGCCCTATACAGCCCACGAATATGCCCACGAGGAGGGCGTGGCGGTGGACGGCGTGACCGTGGCCGCCAGCATGGGGGAGGACCCGGCCTGCGTATATAAGACGCTGGTGACCCAGGGCAGCAGCAAAAACTACTTTGTGTTCGTCATTCCGGTGGCGGCAGAGCTTGACCTGAAGGCCGCTGCCCGCAGCGTGGGCGAAAAAAGCGTAGCCATGATCCATGTGGCCGATATCAATAAGGTCACCGGCTATGTGCGCGGCGGCTGCAGCCCGGTGGGTATGAAAAAGCAGTACACCACCGTGTTTGATGAAAGCGTGCTGGCTCAGGAAAAGGTCTATGTCTCCGGCGGCCGCATTGGTACGCAGGTGTGCTGCGCACCCGCCGACCTTATCCGGGCAGCAAGGGCAACAACAGCGAAGATCATCTTCTAAGGTAAAACGCCCTTACTGCCAACGCAATGACGGAGAGACTGTACAGAGCGGGGCCTGCCCAGTGAGATAAAACTTACTTTATTATATTTTCTAAAAAAGTCATACTTAAAAAGAAATACGGTGTCGAAACTGCACAAAACTTTTGAAAGTTTTTTGACGCGGGAGAACACAAGGGAGAAATTGCCCCAAGGGCCTTTGCAAAGTGGAATTTTTGCCGTAAACTGTATGTAGTACAGGGACGGTACCCCGGCGGATGCCGGGTGCCGCCTGAAAAAGCGCAGAGCAAAAGGGGAACTTCAAAGATGAAGATGCTGTCGGGCTTCACAGAACAGAACACCATTCGTGCTGTTCAGGGGCATCGTGCAGCTTTGTGCAAAGCGCTGGGAGAGCATACGCAGAAATAAAGGCCGTGGTGCAGGTGTACCACAGCTTTTTTTTGTTTTGCAGACGGAGAAAGAGAGGTTCGGATATGATTCGGAAAGTTGCAGTGATCATGGGCTCGGACAGTGATTGGCCGGTGGTAAAGGGGGCCTGTGCCCAGCTGAAGGCGCTGGACATCCCCTTTGAGGCACACATCCTTTCGGCCCACCGCACCCCGGCCGAGGCCGCGGATTTTGCCAAAAATGCCCGGGCCAACGGCTTTGGTGTGATCCTGTGCGCGGCGGGCATGGCGGCCCATCTGGCCGGTGCCTTTGCCGCCAACACCACCCTGCCTGTCATCGGTATCCCGATGAAGGGCGGCGCGATGGACGGTCTGGACGCGCTGCTGGCCACGGTCCAGATGCCCAGCGGCATCCCGGTGGCTACCGTGGCTCTGAACGGGGCCAAGAACGCCGCCTGGCTGGCCGCCGAGATCCTGGCCCTGAGCGATGATGCACTGGCCGGGAAACTGGAGGCCGAGCGGGTGAGCATGGCACAGCAGATTGCAGCCAAGGAAGAAAAGCTGCAGAACGAACTGAAAGAGTTGTAAGGAGAACCAATGTCTGATTTTGCATATCCGCTGCACGAGGAATGCGGCGTTTTTGGCATTTACGACCGGGCGGGCACCGAGGACGTGGCCGCTGCCGCCTACTCCGCCCTGTATGCACTGCAGCATCGCGGGCAGGAGAGCTGCGGCATTGCGGTCAACGATGACGGTGTCATCCAGGGCCACCGCGACCTCGGCCTGGTGAACGAGGTGTTCACCCCCGCCGTGCTGGGCAGTCTTTCCACCCCTACGGCCCACATGGCAACGGGCCATGTCCGCTATGCCACGGCCGGCAGCCGGGTGCGGGCCAACGCCCAGCCCATGATCGTCCGACATGGCCGGGGCACCATGGCCCTCTGCCACAACGGCAACCTGACCAATGCGCTGGAGCTGCGCCGTCAGCTGGAGAACGAGGGTGCCATCTTCCACGGCTCCTCCGATACCGAGGTCATCTGCTACCTCATCACCCGCAACCGCCTGCGGATGGGCAGCATTGAGACTGCCATCAGCAAGACGATGGATGTGCTGGAGGGTGCATACAGTCTGGTGATCATGTCCGCCACCAAGCTCATTGCGGTCCGGGACCCCCGGGGCTACCGCCCCCTGTGCATCGGCACCCTGCCCGGCGGCGGCTACGTCTTTGCCAGCGAGAGCTGTGCGCTGGATGCTGCGGGCGCGACCCTGCTGCGGGACGTGGAGCCCGGCGAGATCGTCATTGCCGACACCAAGACCGGTGAGCTGCGGAGCATCAAGGATCACTGCGGCCGCCCGGACACCCAGATGTGCGTGTTCGAGTTCATCTATTTCTCCCGCCCGGACAGCATCATCGAGGGCAGCTCGGTGCACGAGGCCCGCAAGCAGGCAGGCCGGTTCCTGGCACAGGAGCACCCTGTGGAGGCCGATGTGGTCATCGGCGTGCCGGATTCCGGTCTGGATGCGGCGCTCGGCTACTCGCAGGAGAGCGGCATCCCCTACGGCATCGGCTTCATCAAAAATAAATACATCGGCCGCACCTTTATCCAGGGCAGCCAGAAGCAGCGCGAAAACAGCGTGCGCATCAAGCTGAACGTGGTGTCCAGCACCGTCAAGGGCAAGCGGGTCGTGCTGGTGGATGACTCCATCGTGCGCGG
>OGCM01003520.1_pt1 | contig 11919 bp, 10 predicted proteins | sample 1570151 | NCBI WGS metagenome assembly OGCM01 (sample SAMEA4370582, study PRJEB24528) | human gut metagenome
CATGCGGGACACCGCGTACTTCTCCATATACTCACTCATGTCAATGGAGATCAGCGGGTCCACGGTATCAAACAGCTGATTGGCCAGCTGCTTGACCAGCTCGGTTTTGCCCACGCCGGTGGGGCCGACAAAGATAAAGCTTGCCGGGCGGTGGCGGCCAGACAGGTCTGCCCGCGCACGCTTAACGGCCAGCGCTACGCTGTGCACAGCTTCGTCCTGGCCGATGATATGCTCTTTCAGGGCATCTTCCAGCCCCATCAGGCGGCCATACTCGGTCTCTTTGATTTTAACCGCCGGAATGCCGGTCCACAGCTCCACAACCTGGGCCACATCGTCCGCCGTTACCTGGATATCGGCCACGCGCAGCTCCAGCGCGGGCAGCTTTTGGCGCAGCTGGGCCAGCTCGGTCTTGGTTTTGGCCAGTTCCTCGTAATCAATAGCGGCATCGCCCTGCTTTTCGGGGTCGGGGTTTTCCAGGTCATGCTCTTTGGTTTCCAGCTCTGCCACCTGCTTTTGCAGGTTCAGGAACTCGGTAATTTCAGGGTGGCGCAGGTTGCAGCAGGCGCAGGATTCATCCAGCAGGTCAATAGCCTTATCCGGCAGGTAGCGGTCGGTGATATACCGTTCCGACAGGTGTACCACATCCGCCACGATGGAATCGGGCACACGCACGCAGTGGTACTTTTCGTAATAACCTTTTACGCCGCGGATAACCGCAATGGCATCATTGATGGAGGGTTCTTCCACCTTGACGGGCTGGAAGCGGCGCTCCAGCGCAGAATCTTTTTCAATAAACTTGCGGTACTCGGCAAAGGTCGTTGCGCCGATAACCTGGATCTGCCCGCGGGACAGGGCCGGTTTCATGATGTTGGCGGCGTTCATGGCGCCGTCCGAATCCCCGGCGCCGACAATGTTGTGGATCTCGTCAATGAACAAGATCACATTGCCGGCGGCCTTGATTTCAGAAAGCAGGCCCTTGACGCGCTGTTCAAACTGGCCGCGGAACTGGGTGCCTGCCACAAGGGCCGTCAGGTCCAGCAGGTAGATCTCTTTATCCTGTAAGCGGGCGGGCACTTTGCCTTCGGCAATGCGCTGGGCAATGCCCTCGGCAATGGCGGTTTTGCCAACGCCGGCTTCACCGATCAGGCAGGGGTTGTTTTTCTGGCGGCGGCACAGAATCTGCACCGTGCGGTATACCTCACGGTCACGGCCAATGATGGCATCCAGCTTGCCATCCTTGGCTTTCTGGGTCAGGTTTTCGCAGTAGGTGTCCAGGTATTTGCGCTGGCCGCGGCCACGCTGTTTTTTGGACTTTTCGCCCTTCTCCTCAGCCTTGGGGGTTCCGCCAAAGCCAAAGGGGAACACCGGCGAACCGCCGGGCACAAAATCATCCCCGGTATCGTCGGGGTTCTGCATATCACCGTCCATCATGGGCATCATGGCGCCGCTTTCCTGCGCTTGCTGCATCAGGTCGGCCATGTGCTCTTCCATGCTGGCCAGCTGGTCATCGGTCATATTAAACCGCTTCATCAAATCATCCACAGGCTGAATATGCAGCTCCCGCGCGCAGGTCAGGCAGTAGCCTTCCTGCACCGGTTTGCCGTTTTCCAGCCGCTGCACAAACACAACCGCCTGTCTTTTTTTACAGCGGGTACATAACATATGGTTCACCTCTCTATGGGGTATTCGATTGGATCGGGAATGCCGAAACGCGCACACAACATGCGTTTTCAGAACTTTTCCCATGTACTATTATCCCCCACCCCACTGATATTTGCAAGAGGGGCGGGGGGAATGTTCAGATATTGTTAATCAATAGCGGGTCAAAAACGGGTTCAGGTTTGCCAAAAGTCCATAGATCACGCTTCGGTTCAGGGTGGCTGTGGTCAAAAATTCCAGCTTGCCGCCGGTCAGGTTTGCCGCCACCCACAGCAGAATGGACCAGATCCAGCAGTTCAGCAAACCGCTGACAAAGCCGAACGCAAAGCCCAAAATGCGATTCAGTCCACCGATGAGCGGGATGGCGTTGATGCCGCGCAGCACCCGCCCCAGCATCCGGCAGAGCACCCGCACCACGATCCAGACCGACAAAAACACAACGGCCTGAATAACCGGCAGAAACAGCGGTTCCAGCGCATTGACCACCTGCGGCACCGCATTGCTGGACGCCGCACTGACGGTATCGATCAGCTTTTGCTGGATCGACTGCGGCAGAAAGGTCAGCGCATGGATTGCCTGGGCCAGATCTCCGCCGGTCTTTTCCAGCGTGTCAGCCACAACATCGGTAACGTGGCTGGCAACATATTTATCATAAATGCCGCCGGCCCAAACGCGGGTGCCGTAAGTGCCGCCGATAATGCCCGCCACGGAGCCGATAAGGCTCACCAGTCCGGAGGCAAAACCGCGGCGGCGGCCGGCTTCGGCCGCGCCCAGCACCAGCAAAAGAAAAATCACATCATAAACAATGCCAATATACTGTGTCATAACTCTACCATACTTTCCCATGCCGCACAGCATTATTCGTGCGGCGCATTCAGAACCTCTACCGTGCCGGAAATAAATACCAGTGTTTCGCGGGCGTTGATGACCGCCTGCGGTGCCGCACCATAATCCCGGCTCCAATTATGGGTGCCGTCATAGCCATAGCTTTCCACGCCGGACGCTGTCAGCAGATAGACCGCCGTTGCGGTACTGCTGACGCTTTTGGCCTGCCCGGCGGCAACGCTCGCCAGCTGGTTGAGCGAATCATCCAGCGTGACCAGGGTATCGCCGCCGCGCACCGCCAGCGGCTCGCCGAACGGTTCTCGCCGGCGCTGAGCGCCCCGGAGCGCGTCACCGAGTCGGCCGACGGCACGAAGAAATACCTGTTCCGCACGCTCGAAGGGCATTACGTCGAGTCGGCCTACATCCCCGACGGGGAGCGGGCCACGCTCTGCGTCTCGTCGCAGGCCGGATGCCGCATGGGCTGCCGCTTCTGCGCCACGGGGCGGCAGGGGCTTCAGCAGTCGCTCACGGCGGCCGAAATCCTCAACCAGGCGGTTTCGCTGCCCGAGCGCGACAAACTCACGAACCTCGTGTTCATGGGCATGGGCGAACCGCTCGACAACACGGACGAGGTGCTGCGGGCGCTCGAGATAATCACCGCCGAGTGGGGTTTCGGCTGGTCGCCGACACGCATCACGCTCTCCACGGCGGGCGTCGTGCCCGAATTGCGGCGTTTTCTCGACGCGACGAAGGTTCACCTGGCCGTCAGCCTCCACAACCCCTTCCACGAAGAGCGTATGGAGATCATGCCCGTCGAACGGGCGTGGCCGATCGCCGAAGTCGCCGCGATCCTGCGCGAATACGACTTCACCCACCAGCGGCGGGTGTCGTTCGAATACATCGTGATGAGCGGGCTGAACGACTCCCCGCGCCACATCCGCGAACTGACGCGCCTGCTGAACGGCATCAAATGCCGCATCAACCTGATCCGCTTCCACCGGATTCCCGACTCGCCCTACTTCTCGCCCGGCGACGAGGCGATGGTCCGCTTCCGCGACGCGCTGACCGCCCGCGGCATTCAGACCACGATCCGCGCCTCGCGGGGCGAGGACATCCAGGCCGCATGCGGGTTATTGAGCACCCGCCTAAAAGGCGGGATTTAGGGGGGGGGCCTTATCGCGCTGTCGGGCCAATTCTGCGCCGCTACCCTTAAAAGCCGTTTTTCAAACGGCCGGTTCGGTTTTTGCACCCATCACCGGAAAACTCGATTCGTATGAAAAAGCTACTTTTTTTGCTGACGTTCGCACTCGGAACGGGCGCGGCGCAGGCGCAGGTGAAGTTCGAGACCAAATCGACGGACGCCGTGCGCGAAATGGCGATCAAGCAGGGCAAGCTGGTCTTCATCGACCTCTATGCCAGCTGGTGTCCCCCGTGCCGGATGATGGAGAGGCAGGTCTTTTCGCGCAAGGACGTCGGGGAGTTCATGGACCAGCGGTTCGTGGCGGCCAAATACGACACGGACAAGACCACGGGCCGCGAACTGATGAAGAGATACGGACGCGACGCCATTCCGCTCTACCTCGTGTTCGACACCCGGGGCGAACTGCTGGGACGCATCCAGGGCGCGGCCGACGCCGAGACCTTCATGGACAACCTCCGCACGATCATCGCCCGGCAGAAGCCGCACAAGCAGCAGCCTTAAAGGCTTCGGAACGAAGGCCCTCCCGACGCTTGTCCGCACAATCACGGCCGCCGGCAGCAGCTTCCGCCCCGCACGAAAGAGATCCGGAACACCGGCTGCGAATCAAGCCCTACCTCGGGGTATAGACCACCTTCTTGGTTTCGAAGAACTCCTCGCCGAAAAAGCGCGGAATGTCATAGATATGCCACCGTTTGCCGGTTAGGGCCAGTTCTTCAGCCAGGTCGCCGCCCTTGAGGTAGAGAATGCCGTTGGGCAGCGACCCTTTCTGTCCCTTTTCGAGCCGGTTCCAGATCCAGCCGACAAATTCGGGCATGGCCGTCACGGCGCGCGAAACGACGTAGTCGAATCGCTCCGTCAGGGTCTCGACCCGCACGCAGCGGGGCGTGAGGTTCGTAAGCCCGAGGCCCGCCGCAACCCCTTCGACCACGGTTATCTTCTTGCGGATGGAGTCCGCAGCCGTGAAACAGGCCTCCGGAAAGAGGATCGCCAGCGGCACCGAAGGGAATCCGCCGCCGCACCCCACGTCGAGAATCCGCGCTCCGTCGCCGAACGTGCAGACCTTGGCGATGGCCAGCGAATGCAGCACGTGACGCAGGTAGAGCTGGTCGAAATCCTTGCGCGAAACGACGTTGATCTTCGCGTTCCAGTCGGCATAGAGGTCGTACAACGCCGCGAACTGCTCCTTCTGACGCCCGGTCAAGTCCGGGAAATATTTAATTATCAGCTCCAATTGTGAATTATGAATTGTGAATCGTGAATCGTTCATCGCTCGTCGCCCTGGGCGATGAGCCGGCACATCTGTTCGCGGGCGCGGTGTATCTGGGTTTTCACGGTCCCGAGCGGCAGCGAGAGCTTCGCCGCGATCTCCTCGTAGGAGTACTCCTCGAAAAAGCGCATCAGGATCAGCTGCCGGTAACGGGGCGCGAGGCGTTCGAGATAGTGCTCGATCTGCGACCGCTGCTGGAGGTTGATGACGCTCTCCTCGGGAGTCGGGGCGTTCGACGCCGGGGCGGCGAAACGCTCGTCGATCGGCAGGTCGTCCTGGCGGCGGCGCACGAAGTCGATGAACGTGTTGCGCGCAATGGTGTAGACCCACTGCCCGAAGGTGTAGTCCGCACTGTACCGGTGGAGGTTGATGTAGACTTTGATAAAGGTCTCCTGCAACAGGTCGTCGGCATCGTTCACACCGCCGAGCCGCTGCACGAACAACCGGTGGATGGCGTCGCGGTAGCGGTTGAAAAGGTACTCGAAGGCGTCGTTGTCCCCCTTGAGCACCCGGTCGACCAGCTCACGGTCTTCGGCTACGATATAGTCGGCTATCTCCATACGCGGTTGTCACGGCGGAGCAGCATCGCCCCCAGCGCCGCGGCCCACAGCGGGCCGAGCAGGTCGTAGATGAAGTAACGCCCTGCAATGCCGCCCTCGCCCAGCCGCCGCGCGATGCGGCGCACTTCGAACGCCACGACGACATAACGGATGACGGCGAGCAGCAGCGCGGCGAGCTTGTACTCGGGAGGCATGACCGCAAGGGCGCAGACCACCGTGGCGAAAAAGAGCACGCGCGAACCGATCTCCCAGCGGACGAAGGTCTTCACCGCGCGGGGATAGAAGCGGAAGGCCGAGCCGAAATAACGCAGCTGGCTCATCCACCAGCCCATGCCGCCCCACATTTTTTCGCGCAGCGAGGCGCGGGGCGAGAGGATCACGCTCACGTTGTCGCGCGTCATGACCCGCTGCATGAACAGGTCGTCCTCGCCGATGTTCATATTGAGGTGGCTGAAGCCGTTGGCCCCGAAATAGAGGCTCTTGGTGAAGCCGTAGTTGTGGAGCGTCCCGCGGTAGGCGCGGCGCTGCACGGCCCGGGCGATCCAGTCGGCCGAGTGCATCATCCGCCAGGCGCGCATCATGTAGTTCGAAAAGCCCTTTCCGCGCTCCACGCCGCAGTAGCCCACGACGATTTCGCCGCGCATGAACCCCTTGGCCATCAGCGACAGCCAGCGGTCGGTCTGCGGCACGGCATCGGTCGAGGTGAAGACCATGCACTCGTAGTGGGCCGACTTGATGCCCACGTTGAGCGCCATCTTGCGCGAAATCGGGAAACGGGGGTCGAGGTGGATCTTGGTGGTCGTGATCTGCGGAAACGACTGTTTCAGCCGCACGAGGTCCTCGTAAAAATCGGTGTCGTGGCCCACGTAGACGATCACCACCTCGAAATCGGGGTAGTTCTGGGCCAGGATCAGCGGCAGACGCTCCTCGACGAACGAATAGTCCTCCGAAAAGAGGGGTACCACCACCGACACGGGCGGCTCGCGGTCCATCGTCTGCGGACGGCGGTTGTTCTTGTAGCCGGGAATGCGGCCGTAGACGAAAATATAGTAGTACAACTGCACGCCGAGCATCAGGAGCGTCGCCCCCGCGAGGGCCGCACCCTCCCAGCCATAGCATGACAGAATTTGTTCGAAGAGTTGCATATTGAAGAAATATGCGCAAAGATAGAAATATTTTGTGTATTTTTGCCGAATATATGAGTATGAAATTCACCCTGCAACATAAAGACCCTTCGTCGCACGCCCGCGCGGGCGAACTGCATACGGATCACGGCGTCATCCGCACCCCGATCTTCATGCCCGTGGGCACGGCCGCGACGGTGAAGGGCATTTTCCACCGCGACGTGCGCGACGAAGCCCGCGCGCAGATCATCCTGGCAAACACCTATCACCTCTACCTGCGCCCCGGCACGGAGATCCTCGAACGCGCCGGCGGCGTGCACCGCTTCTCGACCTGGGAAGGCCCGATGCTCACCGACAGCGGCGGCTTTCAGGTCTTTTCGCTGGCCGCGTGCCGCAAGCTGAAAGAGGAGGGATGCCATTTCCGGTCGCACATCGACGGCTCGAAGCACCTCTTCACGCCCGAAAGCGTCATCGACACCGAGCGCACGATCGGAGCCGACATTATGATGGCCTTCGACGAATGCCCCCCGGGCGACGCCCCGCGCGAATACGCCGCCAAGTCGCTCGGCCTCACGGAGCGGTGGCTCGACCGCTGTTTCAACCAGTATCACCGGACCAGTCCCAAATACGGCCATTACCAGGCGCTGTTCCCCATCGTGCAGGGATGCACCTACCCGGACCTGCGCGCCCGGGCCGCGGAGAACGTGAAGCAGTACGACGCCGACGGTTACGCCATCGGCGGACTGGCCGTGGGCGAACCGACGGAGGTCATGTACGAGATGATCGAAGTGGTCAACGCCATACTGCCGGAGGACCGTCCGCGTTATCTGATGGGCGTAGGCACGCCGGTGAACATCCTCGAAGGCATCGAGCGCGGGGTGGACATGTTCGACTGCGTGATGCCGACGCGCAACGGCCGCAACGGGCAGCTCTTCACGGCCGAGGGCGTCATCAACATCCGCAACAAGAAGTGGGAGGACGACTTCTCGCCCGTCGACCCCGCGGGCACGGCCTTCGTCGACCGGCTCTACTCGAAGGCCTACCTGCACCACCTCTGCGTCTGCGGCGAGATGCTCGCTGCCGAGATCGCCTCGCTGCACAACATCGCCTTCTACCTGCGGCTCGTGGGAGCGGCGCGCGAGCACATCCTCGCCGGGGACTTCAGGGCGTGGAAGGAGGGAATGGTCGAAAAACTGACACGAAGACTGTAAAGGGACTTTTCCGGACAACCTAATGTAAAGAAAATTATGAAACGAACGATCCAAGTCATCCTGTTCGGGCTGTGGGCCCTGGCGGCCAGCGTCTCCTGTTCGGGGAACAGACCGGCGGCGGCACCTTCGGCGGTCGGCGTTTGGGCCGACAGGGACTGCGAACTGCTCCGCACGGAACGCTTCGCGCTGCTGTTCGAGAGCAACGGCGACACGACGACCTCCCTCCTGCAACGCATGGATGCCACGGACACCGTATTGTTGGGCAAAACCGTATTCACGCCCGACTCGGTGCTCATGCAGTATGTCCACAGGCCCGGAGAAGCGCGGCAGTACGCCGACCCGGGGGCCGTACAGCCCGACGGACGGCTGCGCATCGTGGTAGAGGGCCGGGAACGGATGCTCGAAAAGATAGAAAGCTTCGCGGTCTCCGCTCCCTACGAGATGCTGAAAGCCTCGCCGCTGGAGATCGGCTCCTGCATCCAACAGTGGAGTCTGGGCACGAGATGCCGCTGCGAAAACGGGAGCATCAGTTTCGAAGCGGGTACCAACCGGCACAGTTATACGTTCAACATCGAGCCGGGATTCGTCTATTGCCGGGCCGCCCGCCTACGGTTCAACGAACGCGGCGGACTCTTCGCGCAGAACATCCGCATGATGGCCAACGCGCGGGAACACACCGCCTACATGGCCCCCGACAACCGCGCCGAGAGCGCCGAACCGCTGAAAATCGACGACTCGAAATTCAGCCCCGACCAGTGCGTCTTCGATGAGGACGGCATCTACTGGTCATTCATTCGCTTCGAAGGCGATACAGCTGTCATCCACGGCTGCGGAGAGTTGTACCGATTCGCACGACCTGCGATCGACGATCCGGACCAAACCGAATGGATCGCATTCGAAAAATATTGACAACCGAAGAGATGAAAATGCGTTTTCCGGGGTTCAAGATTCTGGACCGTTACATACTGGGCAAGTTCCTGTCGACCTATTTCTTCGCCATCGCCATGATCATCGTGATCGTGGTGGTCTTCGACTACGTGGAGAAGATCGACGACTTCACGGAGCTGCACGCACCCCTGAAATCGGTCATCCTCGACTACTACCTCAACTTCATCCCCTACTTCATCAACCAGTTCAGCGGCCTGTTCACCTTCATCGCCTGCATCTTCTTCACCTCGAAGATGGCCTACCAGACCGAGATCGTGGCCATGCTCTCGGGCGGCATGTCGTTCCGCCGGCTGATGTGGCCCTACTTCCTCGGGGCGCTGATCATCGCCTCGCTGTCGCTGACGCTCAACCTCTGGCTGATCCCCATTTCGCAGCGGCACATCGTCGCCTTCGAGCAGCAATACATCAAACGCAAGCAGAACACCAAATACGACCGACACATCTACCGCCAGATCGAGCCGGGCATCTTCGCCTACATCCGCGGCTACAACGACGGCGCCCGCCAGGCCTCGTTCTTCGTGCTGGAACGCTACGAAAGCGGCACGATGACCCACTCGCTCGAAGCCTCGGACGCCAAGTTCAACCCCGAGACCAAACGCTGGACCGCCCCGCGCTACACCAAACGGGAGTTCGACTCCGCGGGCACGGAGACCTTCGAGCAGTTCCGCAACCTCGACACGCTGATCAACCTCGAAGCCACCGAGCTGGGCGAGATCAACGACCTGATCCAGACCATGAACATCTCGGAGCTGAACGCCTTCCTGGACCAGCAGCGGGCCAAAGGCTCCGACTCGATCAACCTCATCGAGGTCGAGAAGCACGCGCGCTACGCCTATCCGCTTTCGACGTTCATCCTGACGCTGATCGGCGTGTCGTTGTCCTCGCGCAAGGTCCGCGGCGGCACCGGCCTGCACATCGGCATCGGCACGGGACTCTGCTTCTCATACATCCTTTTCAACCGCTTCTTCGAGGAGTTCGCCAAAAGCGGAACCCTCCCGCCCGGGCTGGCCGTGTGGCTGCCCAATATCATTTACCTCGGCATCGCCGTCTACCTTTACCGGAAGGCCCCGAAATAACCTGCGATCTATGGAGAAACCCCAGAATTACCTGTCCCGGCTCCGGCGGCATCCGCTGCTGTGGAACCTCGCGCTGATCGCGGCGATCATCCTCGCGATGGCCGTCGCCGCGCACATCCTCATGCAACTGGGCACACGCCACGGCGCGCGGCGCACCGTGCCCGACCTCTCGGGCGTTCAGCTCGACCAAGCTCAACGCATCGCCCGCAAGCACGACCTGCAACTGCACATCAACGACTCGCTGTTCGTCCCCGCCTACGAAGGGGGCATCGTCCTCGACCAGCTGCCCGAAGGGGGCGTCGAGGTGAAACCCGGACGCACGGTCTACATCACGATCAACTCCTTCCGTCAGAAGATGGTCCCCGTGCCCTACGTGGCCGGGCGTTCGCTGCGGCAGGCCAAGAACATGCTCGAAATCGCCGGACTGGAGATCGCCGAGCTGGTCTACCGCGCCGACATGGCCACGAACTACGTACTGGAGGAGTACTGCGAAGGCAAACCCGTGACCCCCACGACCCGCATGGAGGCCGAAATGGGTTCCGGCGTGACGCTCTACGTGGGCGTCGAAGAGGGCTACGGCACGACGATCGTGCCGCGGCTGGTGGGGCTGCCGCTGGCGCAGGCCAAGGGCCGCCTCTGGGAACTGGGCCTCAACGTCGGGCGCGTGGACTTCGACGAAGGGGTCAACCTGCTCAACCAGAAGGACACGCGCGTCTACATCCAGACGCCGGGCGCCGAGCGCAGCGCAGCGCTGGGGTCGAAGGTCGACCTGCGGCTGACGCTCGACGAGAAGAAACTCGCCCGCTACCGGGCCGAGGCCGAGAAGCAGGCGGCCGTCGCCGCCGAGGAACGCCGGGCCGAGGAGCAGCAGCGGGCCGACTCGCTCGCCCGGACGGTCCTGGAGGAGGCTTCGGCGGAACCCGCCGAGGAGCGGCCCGCAAACAATAACGAGGGATTTTTCGACTGATGACCGACAGACACCCCACCGACGATCCGGAGCTGGACGCCGTTCCGGCAGATGCGGAGGACGAAGAAGAAGCGGGCCTCTACGAACACTTTGCGGTGACGGCCGACAAGGGCCAGACCCCCATGCGACTGGACAAGTTCCTGACCGTGAGGATGGAGCACTGCTCGCGCAACCGCATTCAGGCGGCGGCCGACAGCGGGAACATCCTCGTCAACGGCAAGGCGGCCAAGTCGAGCTACAAGGTCAAGCCGCTCGACCGCATCCAGATCGTGATGCCCTACCCGCGGCGCGAGGTGGAGCTCGTCGCCGAGGACATTCCGCTCGACATCCCCTACGAGGACCAATGGCTGCTGCTCGTGGACAAACCGGCCGGACTGGTCGTGCACCCGGGGGTGGGCAATTACAGCGGCACGCTGGTCAATGCGCTGATGCACCACCTCAACAAGCAGGGAATCCCGGCCGAAGAACAGAACCGCGCGGGACTGGTGCACCGCATCGACAAGAACACCTCGGGACTGCTGGTGATCGCCAAGGACGAGCAGACCCACGCGCGGCTGGCCAAACAGTTCTTCGACCACACGATCCAGCGCCGCTACGTGGCTCTGGTGTGGGGCAATTTCGACGAGGACGAAGGGACCATCACGGGCAACATCGGCCGCAGTCCCAAGGATCGGCAGAAGATGTTCGTCTTCGCCGACGGGTCCGACGGCAAGCACGCCGTGACGCACTGGAAGGTGCTGAAACGCTATGGTTACGTAACCCTCGTGGAGTGCCGTCTCGAAACGGGGCGCACCCACCAGATCCGCGTCCACATGGCGTGGATCGGCCATCCGCTGTTCAACGACGAACGCTACGGCGGCGACCGCATCCTCAAGGGCACGACCTTCGCCAAATACCGGCAGTTCATCGAAAACTGCTTCGCGGTGATGCCGCGCCACGCGCTGCATGCCCGCCTGCTGGGCTTCGAACACCCCGCAACGCACGAAAACGTGCTGTTCGAAAGCCCGCTTCCGGCCGATTTCCAGTCCCTGCTGACAAAATGGAATATTTACATTTCAGCGGCAAAAGAAACCAAAGAAAA
>OGCM01003537.1_pt1 | contig 11853 bp, 10 predicted proteins | sample 1570151 | NCBI WGS metagenome assembly OGCM01 (sample SAMEA4370582, study PRJEB24528) | human gut metagenome
AGCCGAAGATCAAGACCTACTTTACCACCAAGGGCAAGGACCTCGCCGAGGCCGAAGCCCAGAAGGAAAAGCTGGCCGAGGCCTGCAAGCCGCTGCTGGCGTAAAATATAGCATAGCATAAGCAAACGCACCGTGTCCGCTTTTGGATGCGGTGCGTCTTTTTGTTTATCCTGACGGCAAACGGGAAAAGCCCCTCCGGTCATCGCTGGCGCTCGACCACCTCCCCAGAATGGGGAGGCATCCTCGCGGGCACTGCCCGCGTAAAAGGGCGCCCCTTTCAGGGGAGCTGGCCGAGCTTGCGAGGCCTGAGGGGCTTTGGCGGCTCTCCGCCACCGCGCACTTTCCCTAAAAACTCCCCGCAAAATTCGTTACCTGCGCCACTTGACAACGAAATTCTACACTTGTAGGATAAAACTATCCTCTACATCTGTAGAATAAAAAGGGGGCTTACCTGTGTATCAAGCTGTTTTTATCGCCTACTTAACACAAGGTCTGCTGCTCGGTCTGGCCGCGCTGGCGCTGCTGGCTGCCGCGCTCAGGCTGCAAAAGCGGTACGGCCCGCAGTGTTTCTGCCGGCTGTGGACCAAACTGGCTGTGCTGGCCCTGACCGTCTGCTGCGCGGGCGGTATGGTGGCCTGCAAGACGGTGGAACCGCTCCCGGAGGAACCAACAACCGCCGTGTCGGCACCGTCCGAAACGGACACCCCCGTTGTGACACCGGAGCCGCCGCCTGTTTCGATGGAGGCGGGGGCCACAGCCGTTCGCCGCGGTGCGGACTTCCTTTGGAGTGAGTACCTGACCGACGGAAACGGCTACTACTACCACAGCGGCGCGTGCGGCCTTGTAGAGCCCGAGGATTACGACACGGAATATATTTCCGCCCTGCTGGAGGAAACCCGGCGCGACGACGGCACAACTTGGCGCGACTACCTGAACGACGGCCAGGGCGCGCTGGTCAAAGCGACCTTTGAAGCCGAGCTGACGCCCGAAGCCTGGTATCTGGGCAAACAATACGGCGAGGGACGCTTTCATGTCTATCTGATTGCACCGTTCGACGAATCGCAGCCCTGTGAGGTCATCAGCGGCTGGCAGTCTGCCGACGACCCGAACCAATCGGCGCATTTTGAGATTCTGCCGATGGCACGGGAGCTGGACCTGACCAACAACCAGTACCGTATGCTGCTGCACCAGTGCAACACGCTGGCCCAAGCGGGGGCGCAGAACTTTTTTAACCCCGGCGATTGGCCGCAGGACGAGCTGGAAACCTACCTTTATTACCGCAACCGGTATTTTTACGGCGAGGCCGACGCCCTGCTGATGCTGAATACGGATTTCAGCGATACAATGGACTGGAACCGCCTGCCGGTCTATCTGACCTATGACGAACTGAACGCGCTGGACTTTTCGGAACCAAAGACAGCCGCCATACCGGGCTTCCCATCGCCGGAAAGCCTCGAAAGCGATGACCCCGGCGTCTGGAGCTTTACACGAGAGGGTGCGTATCTGTTTGCCGAGTGGCCGGGTGTACAGGAATATGTATTCAATGTCTACAACGGTGACGCCAAATTGGAATTTGATGCCCGCACCGTTTGCGTGTCGGGCCGCAGCCTGTCTTAAAAAGGAGTCGCTCTGACGCGGAACGAGTATCTGCCCGCCGAGAGCAAAAGCGTGTGGCAACCCCCCCCCGCAGTTTCATGGCGGCTCTGGCAGAAACCGATGCCCTGACCGATGCGGATATAGACGAGTTGGCGAAATACTTGGAGGAACTCAAAAAAGAGCGAAAATAGCGTAAAATTTGTAGGGGCGAGCATTGCTCGCCCGCAAATGTCCCGGTCTCTGCATGGTTCCAGGGTCGATGACGAGCATCGATCCCTACAGCGTAGGGGCGGATTCTATATCCGCCCGGGAGCCTTGCTGGTTGCACCGGGTTTGCGGGCGGGCACTGCCCGCCCCTACTTGCAATCCTCCCTCGACTTGTAGTATAATAATATGTCCCATAGTATCCGCATTCGCAAGTGAGGTGACGCTTATGCCCGGTGACCTGCATACGCATACGACATTTTCCGATGGCTCTACCCCGGCGGACAAGCTGCCGTTTCTGGCGGCCTGCGCGGGAATGACGCATCTGGCAATCTCTGACCACGACTCGATCGAGAGCGTGCGGTACGCCTACGCCCATCCGGTGCAGAACGGCGTCCACCTCATCCCGGCCACCGAGCTGACCGCCTACGACTATGAGCGCGCCCACCGCGTCCATCTGCTCTGCTATTGGCCGGACGACTGCGCCGCACTGGCGGACTTTTCCGCCATGATGGCCGAGCGCCGCCTGACCGCCATGCTGCAGAGCTGCAAGGAGCTGGAAGCGATTTGCCCGCAGTTTTGCACCGAGGAGGCGCTTGCCCTTGCCAAGGACAGCGGTACGCTGTTCAAGGCCCATGTTATGCGGGTGCTGTGGCAGTACGGCTTGGCGGACGGCATGTACAATACCGTCTATAAGTCGCTGTTCGGGCTGAAGCCTGTACGCGGGCGCATCCTGCACACGCCGCGGTATGAGCCGGTCGACACGGTGCTGGATGTCATCAAGGCAAGCCGTGCGGTGGTCGTGCTGGCCCACCCCAGCGTCTACCACAGCATGGAGCTGGCCCGGGAGCTGATCGCAGCCGGGCGGTTGGACGGTGTGGAGATCGACCACCCCCGCAACACGCCGGAGGATAAGGCAGAGCTGATCCGTCTGGCGCGTGAAAACGGGCTCATCATCACCGGCGGCACCGACTACCACGGCCTGAACACCGTGACACCCCGCCCTGTGGGCGCGTTTTCCACACAGGATGAGATGATCGCGCGCATCGGCGATATTGCCAAGGCGCGCAAGGCAACACGAAAAAAGTCAAAGTAAGGAGCAATATCATGACATACACCTACAACAATAAAGGCACCTGTTCCGTCCGCACCATCGTTGAGCTGAACGATGACCACACCATCAAGAGTGTGCAGGTCATGGGCGGCTGTGACGGCAACCTGAAGGGCATCGCCAAGCTGCTGCCCGGCATGAAGGCCGAGGACGCCATCGCCCGCATGGAGGGCACGACCTGCGGCCGCAAGCCCACCAGCTGCCCCGACCAGATCGCCCAGGCGCTCAAGGGCGCGCTGGCGGAGATGCAGTAAAAGCCTTCCCCCGCGGGGGGAAGGTGGCCGAGCTGGCGAGGCCGGATGAGGGCAGACTTTTCGGCAGCATCCCCCGCAGACAGGTGGTGCCGGCAGGCTTTGCCCTCATCAGTCTGCTTCGCAGACAGCTTCCCCCGATGGGGAAGCCTTTTGACGTTGAAAGGAGCTTCCCATGGACTGCTTCCAGTATCCGCTTGATACCGAGACCCTGCTGCGCAAAAAACGCAGACTGCGCCGCGAGCTGCTGGCCCAGAACCCGCACCCGCTGCACAAAAAAATCGCCATCCTCGGCGGTTCTACCACCAACGAGGTGGCCGACCAGCTGGGGCTGTTTCTGCTGCAGTACGGCATCGAAGCGGAATTTTACCAAAGTGAATACGCCCAATACTGGCAGGACGCCATGTTCGGCACGCCGGAGCTGGACGAGTTCCACCCGGATATTATCTATATCCACACAAGCTGGCGCAACCTGACCGCGCTGCCCACGACTGCCGACAGCGAGGCGGACATTGACGCCATGCTGGACGAGCAGTATGCTCACTTTGAAACCATGTGGCAGGCGCTGGAGCAGAAATTTGCCTGCCCGGTCATCCAAAACAACTTTGACCGGCCCAACTACCGCCTGATGGGCAACCGCGACATCTGGGACCCCCACGGCCGCTCCAACTTTATCAGCCGCCTGAACCAGCGGTTCTATGCCTACGCGGCCGCACATGAGCATTTTTACATCAATGACATCGATTATCTGTCGGCAGACTACGGACTGACCGCCTGGGGCGATGCCTTCTTCTGGCATATGTACAAATATGCCATGTGTCTGGACGCGATCCCGTCACTGGCCAACAGTGTGGCCAATATCATCAAGTCTTTGTACGGCCGCAACAAAAAGGCGCTTGTTCTCGATCTGGACAATACGCTCTGGGGCGGCATCGTGGGGGACGATGGTGTGGACGGCCTTGCCATCGGACCCGAGGTGCCGGAGGGGCAGGTCTTTGCCGAGTTCCAAAGTTACTGCAAGGCGCTGAAATCCATCGGCGTGATTCTGGCGGTCGATTCCAAAAACGAGGAGGCCAACGCGATTGCGGGCCTCAACCACCCGGACGGCGTGCTGCGTCCCGATGACTTTGTGGCCATCAAGGCCAACTGGGAGCCGAAGGATCTCAATCTGAAGGCGATCGCCGCAGAGCTGAGCCTTGGTGCGGACAGCTTCGTCTTTGCCGATGACAACCCGGCCGAGCGCGCCATCGTGGCTGCGCAGGTGCCGGGCGTGGCAGTGCCCGCGCTCGACGGTGCCGAGAACTATATCAAGACGCTGGACCACGGCGGTTATTTTGAGGTCACGGCCCTCTCCAAAGAGGATCTGAAAAAGACCGAGCTTTACCACCAGAATGCCGAGCGGGCCAAAGCACAGGCGGCCTTTACCGATTACGGCCAATATCTGGACAGTCTGGAGATGACGGCCACGATCCGCGGCTTTGAGCCGCTTTACATCCAGCGCATCGCCCAGTTGACCAACAAATCCAACCAGTTCAACCTCACAACGCTGCGCTGCAGCGAGGATGACATCCGCGCAATGGCGGCGGATGCCGATGCGCTCTGCCTGTGCGGCAAGCTGGTGGATAAATTCGGCGACAACGGCATTGTCACGGTGGTGGCGGGCAAGCGTCAGGGTGATCTGCTCGACCTGACGCTCTGGCTCATGAGCTGCCGCGTGCTTAAGCGCGGTATGGAGGATGCCATGATGGACACCCTCATGGCGCAGGCTGCCGCCGCCGGTGTGAAAACCGTTGTGGGCCACTATTACCCTACAGCCAAAAATGCTATGGTGCGTGATTTTTACGCACAGTTCGGCTTTGCAAAAACGGCAGAGGATGCCGAGGGCAACACCGAGTGGAGACTGGAGGTCTCCGGCTATGAGCCGAAGCACCCCCACATGAAGATCGAACGCTGATACGACAGGGAAGATGCTATGAAACGAACCATCCTGCAAAAAGCGGCGGCTGCCGCGCTGTTTGTGCTGCTGACGGCGGCACTGCTGGCGGCTGCGGATTTTCTGCTGGTGGACGATGTACATTCCTACTCCCGGGTCATGCTGCAGGAGCTGTATGCGGACGCGGGCAATATCGACACTCTGTTCCTCGGCTCGTCTCACTGCTACCGCAGCGTAGACCCGGCCGCCGTGGACGCAGCACTCGGCACCCACAGCTTCAACGCCGGCTCATCTCAGCAGCTGCCGGATGGCTCCTACTACATGCTGCGCGAGGCTGCTGCCGAAAACGACCTTAAAACGGTCTACCTTGAGATGTTCTACACCGGTTATAACGAGAGCCGGTCCGCCAATGTGCCGATGGCCTGCTACCTGCTTACGGACTACATGAGCGCTGCCTCCCCCAACCGGTATGAATACCTGTGGGAGATGGGCGGCCTCCGGGCTTTGCCGACCTGCTGCTGCCGGCGCGGCACGGCATTGCCTCGCCAAGGGCGATGCCCGCCCTGTGGCGGGCCAAGCTGACGGACGGCTACGAACAGGGCCGTTATGCCTATGTCAGCTATCCCGACAGCGGGGAGGCCTACCGCGGCCGCGGCTTTGTTTACACACAGGGTGTGCCGAAGGACGGCTTCGGCACGCTGCTGAATCTGGACGCCGATGCGCCGCTGTCCGACTTCGGCTGGGAGTATCTGAACAAAATCGCGGATTTCTGCGAGGAAAACGGTATACGGCTCGTCCTCTTTACGGCGCCGCTGCCCAGTGGTTATCTATATAACACCGACAATTATCAGTCCTATGTTGATGCCCTCAATACCTTCTGCGCAGCGCGGGACGGACTTGTCTACTGGGATTTCTCCCTCTGGCGCGACTGGGATACGCTGCACCTTACGGTGGGCGATTATTCCGATGCACACCACCTGAACGGTGCAGGTGCGGATAAATTTACCGCTGTTCTCTGTGATACTATCCGCCGCGATGCGGCAGGGGAGAATGTCGCCGACCTGTTTTATGATACGGTCGAAGATAAGCTGACGCTGACGCCGGATGAATCCATCCTGATGAAGGATGTACACTGATACGAAGGAGGCCCCGCCATGATTGCTGTGACATCACCCGGCTTTGTGCTGTTTGCAGCGCTGTTGGCGGGGCTTTGGTATGTCTGCCCGCCGCCGCGCCGTTGGCAGCTGATGCTGGGGGCAAACCTTGTCTTTTATGCCGTGCTGTGCTGGCAGGCATTGCCGGTGCTGCTGGCCTGTACCTTTCTGGTCTGGTGGTGCGGGCGCAGAACGGCTGCGAAGGGCACCTTTTATGCAGGGCTGGCGGCTGCGCTTTTTCCGCTGCTGCTGCTCAAATATCTGCCTGCGGCCTTCGGGTGGCAGGGCAAGCTGGCCAATGCGCTGGGCATCGGCTACTTTACGCTGCAGCTTATAAGCTATCTCTGTGACGTGCGCCGCGGCAAGCTTCTGCCGGAGGAACAGTATGCGCGGCTGCTGTGCTATGCCTCGTTTTTTCTTTCTATCACGCAGGGCCCCTTCAACCGCTATGATGAGCTGATGCCCCAGATGGACCGCCCTGCACGATGGGACACCGCCCGCGCTTGGCGCGGCGTGCAGCGCAGTGCATGGGGATACTTCAAAAAGCTGGCGGTGGCTGACCGTGCCGCAGTTGTGGTGGATGCGGTGTTTGCGAACCCCGCCGCCTATGACCGCACCCAGCTTTTGCTGGGATCTGTGCTGTTTACAGTGCAGCTCTACGCGGATTTCTCCGGCTATACGGACATCGTTCTCGGCGTCGGTGAGGTGCTGGGCCTGACGCTGCCCGAAAACTTCCGCCAGCCCTTCTTTGCGGATTCAGTCAAGGATATCTGGGCGCGGTGGCATATCAGCCTCTCCCGCTGGCTGCGGGATTATGTCTATATCCCACTGGGCGGCAGCCGTTGCACCAAAGCACAAAAGGACCGCAACCTGCTGCTCACCTTTTTGGTCAGCGGCCTGTGGCACGGTGCAGGGTGGACCTACCTTGTCTGGGGCGGGCTGCACGGTCTGTGTCAGGCGGCGGAAAATCACCTCCCGCCCCGGCGCGGCGGGCGTATCCGGCATGCCTTGCGCATGGCGGGGGCTTTCGGTGTTCTGGTGGGGGCGTTTGTCATCTTCCGCGCCAGCAGTCTTAGCAATGCCGCACAGATCTTCCGCGGCATACTCTGCAACGGCGGGCATGCCGTGTTCAGCAACTATTGGGAGCTGGGCCTGACCAGCATGCAGGAGCAGCTGACTCTCTACGCGGGCATTGTCTGCCTGTTGGCGGTGGATATGCTGCATGAGCGCGGTATCTCGCTGCGGAAAAAAATCGCCGCGCTGCCCGTTCCGGCCCGCTGGGCGGTTTATGAGATGGCTGTTTTTGCCTTTCTCTTTATGGGGCGCTTCCTCGGCGGCGGCAGCTTCCTTTATGCAAGATTTTGACGATACGGCAATAAAATAAAAGGATGCGAGCCGCAGCGGTTCGCATCCTTTTTGTTTATTTCAATCGCTGGTCAGCACCGAAGAATTTGAACATCTTGCAGCCGCCCAGCATACGGCTGGCGACCTTTTCGGTGTAACGGGCCATAAAAACGGTCTGATCCGTGATGTTGGTCGTGTAGATCGTGGGGCGGTGGGTCAGCATACGGGTGTTGATCAGCTCATACAGTACACTGATGGTCAGCGGCGTGATGTACTCTGTGCCCAGATCATCAAGGATCAGCAGGTCGGCCTCCTGGCAGGCGGCCAGCCATTCATCCTTGGTGGAATAGTCGAAATGCTCCCGGCCCAGCTGGGCTGCCAGTGCAGCGGCGCTGGTGTACAGTACATCGTGGCCGCCCTCCAGCACAGCATCGGCAATGGCCAATGCCAGATGCGTTTTGCCAAGTCCCGTGTGCCCCATAAAAAGCAGGTTCGGGCTGTTCTGGCTGAACCGTGCGGCGTAGGTCTGGCAGTAATTCAGCAGCTTGCCCATATACTCGCGCGGGGAGATGCCAAGCTCCGGCTCTACGGTGTTGCTGTAGCGCGCAACCTCAAAGCTGGCAAACTGGCAAAGCCCAAGCGGACTGGCGGCGTTGATCTCCTCGCGGCGCAGGCGGCGGGCTGTCTCGGCCACGCAGCTGCAGGGGATACCGCCCCGCATGCCGGTGTCCTCACACAGGGGGCAGCGGTAGGCGGGGGTAAAGGCATTCTCCTCATAGCCGGCCTCCCTTACAGCGGCGGCCAGTGCCTCGTCCGCGCGGGTCAGCGCGGCGCGGGCAGCCTCGATGCTGCCGCCCAGCGCGGCGGCCTTGGCAAGGCCCAGCCCGGCCCGCATGTGGGCGTTGTCAGCCTCGGCCAGTGCCGGGTGGGCGGCATAGGCAGCGCGGCGGGCCGTCTCAGCCTGCATGACAGCCTGCTGACGGCGAGCGGCTACCTCGCGCTGTGCGGCGCGGAACAGTTCGTCTTTTGTGCGCATGGATCATCCCTCCTCGTCAAACATCGCAGCCCAGTCGCGGTTGAACAGGTCCTTCTGGGCGCTGGCGGCGGGCTGCTGGGCGCTGGGGCGTTCAGTCATGACAATGTTGCTGCCCTCCAGCTGGCCCTGCTTGCGGGCGGCATCGATGGTCGTGATGCCCTGCGCGCGCCATGCGCGCAGGATGCCGTCCACATACCGCACCGTGTTTTTGCCGTTGGCCCGCAGCAGCGCCTCGTCGATCATCTCGTGGCCGATGCCCATTTCCTCATGCCAGCGGGCAATCGCGCGGCGCTCCCAATTTGTCAGGGCGCGCGGCTCAACACCAAACTGGGCGGCGGCGTCAGCACACCAGTCCTCGCGCTGCTTGGCGCGCTTGAGCCAGCGCTCGGCGTCCTCGCCGTTTTCCACACCGTCCTCACGCCAGCGGGCCAGAAGATGCGCCACGGCGGCAACGCTGCGCCGACCGATGCGCGTTACCTCGGCGCAGCAGAGCAGAATCACATCGGGCTTCCAGCCGTCAGCCAGATATAGGTCAACAAGCCGCTGCAGCTCGCTCCGGCTCAGCGTCTTGCCGAAGGCGTTCTGCGCCTCCTGACACAGCACCGCTACATAGGGGTCGTTGATCGCGCTGGCTAAGTCCACATGGGCAGGCTCGGCCGGGGCGGGGGCTGCGCTGCGCTCGTTCACCAGCAGCCCGGCACCCGCCCAGTACTGCAGCGCGCGCTTGGCGGCCTCGATGCTGGGCAGCGCCAGCGCCCGGGCCATTGTGCGGGGGTCGGTGTCGCGGGTCTGCAAAATATACAGCGCCGCCCGGATTGTATCGCCGTCAGTCTGGCACAGGTGTGTCAGCACAAGCTGCGGCACCGCAAGGGTATCGCCGGTGTTGTCCGCCAATCGGTAGCCCATATCCGCAAACCTCCCCACTTTAATAATTTAATAATTATACCACGCGGCAGCCGATTTGTCCACTTTTGCCCGAAAAACTGCCCAAAAATCAGACTGTGATTTTGGGTAATGCGTTTCTTGTTTTTTGATGCAAAAATTTGTACAATAATACCATAAACAGTTTAAGCATTAAGGGGGATTCCACCATGGCGATGAATCTTGTAAAACTGCCCACCGGTAAGCCGAACCTGCAGCTGCGCGTCAGCAAGGGGCACTATGCCACCAGCCACAGCCATATCAACTACTACATTGATGTCACGCTGACAAAGTTCCGCCTGTCGGAGGCACGCGCGGCCGCAGCGGAGCTGGTGCGGGCCTATAAATCGACGACCATCGTGGATACCATCCTTTGTCTGGACGGTACCGAGGTCATCGGTGCCTGCATGGCAAGTGAGCTGACCAAGGCCGGCTATACGAATATGAACGCGCACCAGACGATCTATGTGGTCACGCCGGAGCATACCACCGGCAGCCAGCTTCTTTTCCGTGAAAACACGGCCCCTATGATCGCGGGCAAGCATGTACTTGTGCTGGCAGCCTCGGTCACCACCGGCTATACGGTGCAGGGCGCGGTCGAGGCCATCCGCTACTACGGCGGTGACCCGGTCGGCATCGCGGCAATTTTTGCCTCAGTCAAGGAGTGCGCGGACTATCCGGTGGCAAGCATCTTTGACCCCCATGACCTGCCCGACTATGAGACCTATGACGCCCACAACTGCCCCTGGTGCAGGCAGGGCAAGAAAATTGATGCCCTTGTCAACAGCTTCGGCTATTCCAGTCTGTAAGTTTGTGACGATTTTGCCCCCTCGAAGGAGGGGGCTTTTTGTTGCTTTTTATCGGTTGACGCTCCGTGCTCTGCCCTTTATAATAGGAAGGCTGACTTTTTATAGGGCAATACCGCATAATTCTAAGTGCCGATACGGTGAGCGAGGTGCGGCAGCTGCTAAGCCAAAAGCGCAGATAATACTGGATGTCTTATCGAGCATTTTGGCAACGCAGATGCCGTACCGCAGCCGCCGGAGCGGTGCTTAAGCCGTCAGGCGGGAATTGTGCGGTGTTGCAATAGGAGGAATTGGTTTGAACACGGAAAATCTCAATGGAATTCTTGCACAATACATCCAGCATTGCAAAAGCCGCACGGCGGCGGATGAGGGTACGATCTGGCGCGCGGTGGACTGCTTTGGCGTAAACTGGGATATAGATGACAGTGACTTTCCCGTCATGTTCGGCGACGCAATGCAGCAGGCAAAGCAGGCGCTGGACAATCCGGCGCTGCAGCCTGTCGGCGGTCTGCAGGAGCTTATGTTGTGCGATGCAGAGGTGGAGCTTGTGCGCGAGTGCTTCCGCTGGCTCTTTAAAGAGGATGACGGCGATATTACAAAGCGCCGCGGCCGCGCCGAGCTGTTTGCGGATCAGATCAACGGCCGCTTCCGCCGTGTATTTCCGCGGTTGAGCAAATACACAATGAATGCCGCGAACGCGCTCTTTTTCCTGAACCTGTGGGAGCCGCACGACAACTACTTTTACCATGCGGCCGAGGCCAAGGCATGGGCAGAGTATTTTGACTATGAGGCCGATTTCGGCGGCGGTACAGCGCTGGATCTGCCCCGTTATTATACCATGTGCAATGACCTGCTGCGGGAGCTGGAAAACTACCCCGAACTGATTGCCCTGCACAAGGCGTATGCGGCGCAGGAGCTGGGCGGCATAGAGGACAGCCTCCATCTGCTGGTCTACGACATCCTGCACACAGCCTACACCGAGCAGTTTTACCCCAAGGGCTACGCCCGCAGCGCCACCACCAAGGAACGCGCCAAGGCTGTCAAGGAGAAAAATACCCGCGCCGAGCTGTGCATCCGCATCGGCGAGTGCGAGCAGACCCTGCAGGAGCTGCTGGCCAGCCCTGCCGAACTGCCCGACCTGACCGGCTGCAAGATCACCCACAGAATGTTCGGCGCCGGCACCGTGCAGCCCGCAGAGGGGCAGTTCATGGTCATCGACTTCAACGGCACACTGAAAAAGTTCAGCTACACGGCCTCGATGAACAGCGGCTATCTCAGCGCCGAGGATCCCGCCGTAGAAGCCCGGCTGCAGGCCTATCAGGATTACAACAAAGAAAAAGACCGCCTTGAAAAAGAGCTGAAAAACCTGAAGGCAGAACTGATGAAGCTGTAAGCTGCCCACTTGACAAATGGCGGGGAGAACGATATAATACTAGTTGTTGCGCGGCTGTCGTACAACGGCTAGTACATCAGCCTTCCAAGCTGAGGACGTGGGTT
>OGCM01003540.1_pt1 | contig 11849 bp, 15 predicted proteins | sample 1570151 | NCBI WGS metagenome assembly OGCM01 (sample SAMEA4370582, study PRJEB24528) | human gut metagenome
CAGATATTGTATTTCTGCATGATGGGAACATAGGGAGTCCATATAAAGGCACTGTCAACAGGACATAAAGGTAGTTTGAGTACCGGGCATTCGGATAGTCCAAAGGACATGCTCAGGCGATTGGAAACGATGGTGCTTATGGGGATGGACGTACCACTGGCAGCTATTCAGAGACAGATTGCATCGGCGATAGATATCATTATTCATATTGGAAGACTTTGGGATAAAAGCAGAAAACTTCTGGAGATTGTAGAGGTGATGGATTATAACGGGGAAGAAATTGATACAAGGATTTTGTACCAGTTTGAAGAAACAGGCAGAGAACATGGAAGAATTGCCGGCAAGTGGAAGAAAGTTCAGGATCTTGCAAATACGGAAAAGTTATTTTCGGCAGGATATCAGACGCTCTGAATATGCATCAGCATTATTCAAAACTGTGTCACTTCAAATGCTTTTGGCGTATCTGTTCTATGAATCAAAAATCGCATTTATCATTTTAACACCTGTTGGTGTCTGGTATTTTTTGCACTGGGAAGTGGATAAGATTAATCAGAAACGAAGAGAATTTCAGGAGCAGTTTCGGGAGGCAATACAGTCACTTGCAGCATCACTTCAGGTAGGATATTCGATTGAAAATGCCATGAAAGAAACAAAAAAGGATCTAAGTATACTTTATAAGGAGGATACAGCCATACAAAGAGAATTTACGCATATGGTTCGCCAGATTTATTTGCAGATTCCGGCAGAACAGATTTTGGAAGAATGGGCAGAGCGTGTAGAGCAGGAGGATGTCAGGAACTTTGTAAATGTATTTGTTATGGCGAGAAGAAGCGGAGGCAATATGATTGGTATTATTCGCAATACAGCCGGGCAGATCCGGGACAAGCTGGAGGTAAGAGCTGAGATAGAGACGATGCTTGCGGCACGAAAATACGAATTTAAAGTCATGGCAGTAATTCCCTTTGTGATGATTGCTTATATGAAATTCAGTTTTCCGGAATTTATGAAGATACTATATGGGAATCCGACAGGAATAGGAGTGATGACAGCATGTCTGGCAATATATTTCGGCGCATATTTGCTTGGGGAAAAGATTGTAAATATCGAAGTCTGATGCTGGGAATCGTCATTGGAAGCTGCGTATTGGCAGTGATACTGCTTGTGACAGATCAGAGAGAGGCAACGAAATCGGTGACGAGTATCCCCAGAGAAAGCAGTGGACATGGAAGTATAACAAAGGAACTTCAATTGATAGTAAACGGTATACGTCAGAAAGACAAGGTGAGGATTACGGTTCAGGAAAGGAATTATTCAGATGAAGAACTTCAGAAAGTCTTCGATCAGGAGACAGAAAAACTTGGTGATCGAATCCTTGGACAGAATAAAAATCTGGACAATGTGCGGTATGACCTGAATCTGATCAAGGAAATTCCAGACGTTCCTGTTCGCGTAGAGTGGGAGATTGATCGCTATGATGTGATCAGTGTATATGGTGTTCTGAATGAAGAAAATCTGATGAAAGAACCGGAAGGAGTTCTGGTGAACCTGAAAGCCTGCCTGATATATAAGCAGGATGAGACGAAGCGTGCGATAACTGAAATGGCAGTAAAAATATATCCGCCACTAGATGATAATGATGAGAAAACAGTCTTGCTTGTGACAGAAGAACTGAGAAAACAGGAGGAGTCTTCCAGGCAGAAGTCAGAATTCAAGATTCCGACACAGATAGATGGTAATACGATAGTGCTTCGTAATCCTCAGAATCTCCGGGGATGGTATGTGTTAGCGTTAGGACCGATGATATGTATACTGTTGCTGGCATTAGACCGACAGAATCGTCAAAAAGAAGATCAGGAGACAAAGCAGCAGATGATGTTAGATTATCCGGAGATAACGGATAAACTCACGCTACTTTTGGGAGCAGGAATCACAGTAAAAAGTGCCTGGCAGAAGATTGTAACCGATTATGAGAAGCAGAAAAATTATCGGGGAATCCGTTTTGCTTATGAAGAAATGGCGAAGACATGCAACGAGATGCAGAGTGGAGTAACAGAGTTGGAGTCGTACGAACAGTTTGGGAAAAGATGCGGGTTAAAAGCATATCGGAAGTTGGCTGCGTTGCTTACACAGAATCTGCGAAAAGGAAGCAAAGGTTTATCAGAACTGCTTCGGGCAGAAGCCGATCAGGCATTTGAAGAACGTAAAGCTGCTGCGAAGAAAAAAGGCGAAGAGGCAGGAACTAAGCTTTTGCTACCAATGTTTATGATGCTTTCGATGGTACTTCTGATTGTTATAGTTCCGGCATTTTTATCTATTCAAATGTAAGGACCCCAGATGTAAAGACGATTAGAGGCAAGGAAGCTTGGATGTGAAGAAAGGAGAATACGTATGATAAAGAAACAGTTGTACCGAATGAGATGGAAGGGGGTTCAATTAAAAAAGAGGATCACGGACATCCTGTGCGATGAGAAGGGGATCGGTGTGGTGGAAGTTATTCTGATCCTTGTTGTGCTGATTGGTCTGGTAATCATTTTTAAGTCGCAGCTTACCAGTCTTGTAAATACGATATTTGAGAAAATTACCAGTGAAAGTTCCGGCATATAAATCAGAAAAGAAACGTGGTGAGGTAACAGCATTTCTGGCATTAATCTTTGTGCTGCTGGTTGGATTTACCGGAAGCATGATGGAAAGTGCGTCCCTGCAATCTGCCAAAAGTTATCGGAGAGCAGATATGAACTGTGCCATGGAATCAGTATTTGCGGAATATCAGCGGGATATGCTGGAAGAGTTTGATCTGTTTGTGCTGGATGCTTCTTATGAGAGCAGTGATTATAGTGAGGAAAGAATTTTTGACCGGTTGTCTTATTATGGAGCATCCGGCATGGAACAGACAATGAAACGGGTGCAATTGTTGACGGATTATAATGGCGCAGCATTAGAGGATCAGATAGCGAAATATATGAAAAGTAAGTATGGTCTTAGTTCGTTGAATCCTTTCGATGAGGATGAAGATGTCTGGAAAGAGCGGGCAGATGAAGCGGAAGAGTCGGTTAAGATAGAGGATCGTGTAAATGAAGAATTGGCGGGGATTCTGTCGGAGAATGAACAGGAACTTCCGACAGAGAATAACCCACTTCCCAATATGCAGAGGGTTGCATCTACTCCATTGACTGAACTTGTTATGCCAGAGGGGAAAGAAGTATCTGATGCCAGTGTGACGTCCGATACTTTGGTATCAGGAAGGACCCTTCAGCGTGGATATGGAGATTTCAGTGACAAGGCAAAACAGGAGTCTTTATCGAAGATATTGTTGGATGAATATCTTTTAGGACATTTTGATACAGCAGTGGAGGAAGATGGGGCAGATGGCACACTGAAGTATGAAATGGAATATCTGCTTGCCGGGAAGAACAGTGACCGGGAGAATCTGAATGCAGTATTAAAACGTTTATTGATGCTTCGGTTTGCGCCTAATTATGCGTTCCTTCAGCAGGACGCAGCAAAACAGGCGGAGGCGCAGAGTCTTGCTCTGACATTATGTAGTTTGATTGCACTTCCGGTGGCAAGTGAAGCGGTAGCACAGGCATTGCTGTTAGCGTGGGCACTTGGGGAAAGTGTTATGGATCTTCGAAGTCTTATGAAAGGTGGGAAAGTACCATTAGTAAAAAGTACGGAGACATGGCAATTGTCGCTTGCCGGGCTTATGACACTTGGGACTGAGGATGACCATGGAGAAGGAATGGATGCAGAAGAAGGTCTGGATTATAAGGGCTATCTACGAGGATTGCTTCTTCTGGAAAACAAGAACAACCTGATCCTTCGGACTGAGGATCTGATAGAACTATGCATGCGTAACGAAAAGGGACTTACGTGGTTTCGTGCAGATCATTGCGTTTACAGGATGGAAGTGGCCTCGACGGTGCGGCTTCGAAGAGGAATCACTTATACATTTAACACTTATTATACTTATCAATAGCTGAAAGGCAGAAGGATGTCCTTTGGGATATAGTAACAATCTTTTTTGCATATATAGAAAGGAGATGCTCTCTATGATGCCTCCCTCAAGGCATATGATGAATTACTCTGTGAATCCCTCGTATCACAATACAAAAACAAATGAACAAACTGAAAACCAGAGGACATCCTTCTGCCTTTTGGCAACAAAAGGATCTATTACAATAGAGGCAGCATTTGCAATTCCATTGTTTTTTCTGGCGGTTTTAGCTCTTTTTTACATGATGGAAGTAATGTCCATACGCACCAGTGTGCGTAATGGAATGCAATATGCGGCAAAATGCGCGGCAGAAGATTGCTATCTGACACAGATGGTCTCACCGTCCGTATTGGAGACAGATATTGTCAGGGCAATTGGCAGTGAACGATTGGAACGAAGCATTGTCGTAAATGGAAGCAGTGGAATCAGCTGTCAGAATTCACGTATGTCGATGTTGACAGGCATTCTGGAAATGGAAGTGACTTATCAGGTGAAGCTTCCGATACCTGTATTTGCAGCAAAGTCGGTTCATATGAAAGAAACTATGCGGATGAAAGGATGGAATGGTTATCAGTCGGCATTCTGGGATAAAGAGGATAATGAGACCGTGTACATTACGGAGACAGGCATGGTATACCATCGGGATTATCATTGCAATTATCTGGAACTATCTATTCGAGCAGTCAATGCAGAAACGGTGGGTGACCTGCGTAACAATGATCAGGAAAAATATCATCCATGCGACAAATGTGTGCATGGAAGTGCAGCTTCGCAGGTATATCTGACAGACTATGGCAATCGTTATCATAATTCATTAAGCTGCAGTGGACTTAAACGAACGGTATATGCGATTCCTATATCAGAGGCAGTAGGGAAAGGAGCATGTACAAAATGCAGCAAATAAATATATATCTGATGGAATGTGGTTGGTTTCAGATTGTTGGCAGAATGATGGTATGTCTGGCATTAGTATTCATGGCTTATAAAGATATACGGGAGCATAAAGTATCTGTGATTGCGCTTATAGTCTGTGGCTTGATAACCGGAATTGAGAGTAGTATAGCTGTGGTTACCGGGGGCTCCGGAGCATGGAAATCATATCTGGCAGGTCTGGTGATCGGATCACTTTTTATCGTAATCAGTAAAGCAACACGAGAAGGACTGGGATATGGAGACAGCTGGTTGATGTGTATTCTGGGAGGGTATCTGGGAATCTGGAATATGCTTGAACTGTTAGTGGTGACCTGGATGTTAACTGCAGTGGCAGCAGGGATTATACTGGCGCGAAGTCGATTCAAAAAGCGAACGTCAATGCCTCTGGTTCCGCTTATTACAGTTGGATATATAGCCGTATGGCTGTCGGAGATAATGATGGCTACAAATGCATAAGAAAATGAGGTATGGATGAAAAGAAATTATAAAATATACAAAGATGAAGGAAAACTTGCAAAAATTAGAACAATGGAATTGAACGGAATGTTTACGGTAGAAATGGCATATATTGTGCCTTTTATATTAATGGTATTTTTCCTAAGTATTATGGGAATATTTTATTATCATGATAAGGCACTTACAGCAGCTGCCGCACACGAAACGGCAGCAATTGCCGGAACAAAGGTCAGAGAAAAGGATGAAGTAACAGAAACCGTAGTGTCAACAATTTTTGAAGAACGGATCAGGGGGAAATGTATTGTATTTGGCAATCCAAGTGTAAATGCAAAAGTTAATAAAGACCAGATTACAGTTACAGCGGATGCAACAAAAGGTCGTATGAAGCTTTCAGCCGCGGAGTCTTCAAGCATTACAAAACCAGAAGAAAAGATAAGAAGTTATCGAAAATTAGGATTGAAAAGATACTAGAAAGAAGGAACAAATGGAAATACATACAGAAGTAAAGAGCGAGTTGAACAAAACATTGTTGCGCATTTGTGTTCCGTGCATTACGGAAGCAGATTATCAGATACGGATGCTGCAGATGAATCAGATAAAAGGGGTGCTGCCTGTTGCTATACGCGGTGAGGGAGAAAGAACCGTATATGAATATGAAATTACGGGGCTGGTATCAATGAAAAATAAATATCGGCAGGACAAGATTGCTAAAGAAGAGATGAAAAAGTTTCTATCAAAAATGCAGGAAACAATTTGGGATGTGGAACGTTATTTACTGAACTCAAATAGAATCCTATTGGAACCGGAAATGATTTTTGAAAAGAACGGTGAATTTTATTTTTGTTATATGCCACAGTATGATGGTACGATTCGGGAAAGCTTTCATAAGTTAATGGAATATTTTGTACAATGGACTGATTATCAGGATATAGCCAGTGTCCGGACTGCGTTTTTGCTTCATAAAGAAACAATGAGAGAAAATTACAGTCTTACAGGAATTATAGAAAGTCTAGGCGAATTAGAAGAAAAAGATGAAAACATAAAAGTTAACAAAATAATTACTAAAGCGCAAACGGAGCTATGGGATACAAAAGGGGATGAGGGGGATCGGGAAAGTACACACACATATGACACAGAAGAACATGACTGGATCACAAGGCAGGAGATGGGCAGTAAAATTATGAAAGAGACGGATAATCTCTGGAATCCGGTAAAGAAATTTTTAAATCGCCATAAGCGGCCGAGATGGGGAGACTGGGACGGAATCTATATTGATGAAGAGGAATTATGATGTTATACTAATATCATAGAATTACAATATAGAGGAGACAGGGATGAATCAGAAAAAAGCACCCTGCACGGTTGTTCTGATTGCTGTTAATACTGCAGTCTTTCTGGCACTTTCAGTTATCGGAATGACAGAAGATGCAGGATTCATGTTACAGCATGGAGCAATGTATGCACCGGATATCTTGTACAATGGTAAATATTATGAATTGTTTACCAGTATGTTTTTGCATTTTGGATTCCAGCATCTGATGAGTAATATGATCTCATTGGGCGTGATGGGGTGGCAGCTTGAATCTGCAATTGGAAGGATTCGTTATCTGTTAATCTATCTGCTTAGCGGAATCGGTGGCAACCTTTTATCATTGGCTGCAGATATACATGGTGGAGAATATGCAGTATCTGCCGGAGCATCGGGAGCAATATTCGGAATCATCGGAGCATTACTTTATATTGCGATTCGTAATTATGGACGAGTGGGCAGTGTCTCGGGCAGAGGCATTGTGTTTATGATAGTTATTACATTCTATTATGGCTATAGCAACACAGGAGTTGACAACTATGCGCATATAGGTGGGTTGATCAGTGGATTCCTTTTAGCAGTAATCCTGTATCATAAGTCAGGGAGAAAGAAAGGGATACGATCACAATAAAGGTATCGGGTATACTGTTTGAATGCATGGTGTGGCAGCAGTAGAATAAACGGGTAATATACGATAGGCGAATATAGAATTGGCTGAATCGTGAATATAAGGAAAGAAGGTAATTGTTATGAAAGACTGTAATTGTATTTTTTGTAAGATTGCAAATGGAGAGATTCCATCTGCTACCTTGTATGAGGATGAAGAGTTCCGTGTAATTCTGGATCTTGGTCCGGCAACAAAGGGACATGCTTTGATCTTGCCGAAGGAGCATTATGCGAATCTGTATGAGATTCCTGAGGAGACGGCAGGAAAGTCTATCATTCTTGCGAAGAAGATGGTTACAAGAATGAAGAAAGCACTGAACTGTGATGGATTTAATGTACTTCAGAATAATGAGGAACCTGCGGGTCAGACGGTGTTCCATTATCATATGCATCTGATTCCGAGATACGAAGGCGATAATGCTTTTCCAATGTGGAATGCAGGTGAACTCACGGATGAAGTCAGAGATGAAGTCCTGAAGAAGGTAAAAGAGACAGAATAGCGGAATATAGGAATATAGGAATATATTCGTAGACAATGTTATAAAGCAATGAGAGATAAGGAAATTAACAGTGGGAATAGAGTCCGAAAAAAGAATGGATTCGATGCTGTATATGAGGAATATCATAAAATGGTATTCCGTATAGCGTATCATTATACCTGCAATAGAGAAGAGGCAGAAGACATTTCACAGGTGGTCTTTGGTAGATATTACATTTTTTCAGAAACCGGTCGTGTGACAAACGTACGGAGTTGGCTGGCGACGACAGCCAGGAACGTTGCGGTGAATCATGTAAAACATATAAGCTATGAAAGACTGCTATGGGCGAAAGAAACGATGGAAGACTATCTTGGATATGAAGAAGATCCGGAAGAACAATTTTTTGGAACTTTACGTGAGAAAGATGAAATCGAATGTGCATGCAGGATATTGGCGGCACTAAAGACCAAAAAACGGAAATGGTATAATCTGGCAGTATATGCATATTGTAATGAGATGCCTAGACAGGAGATAGCTGACCGTATGGGAATGTCTTTGGATGCAGTGATGAGTACGTTGACAAGAATCAAGGATTGGATCAGAAAAAATTATAAAGACGAGTTTGACCACATTAATACTTAACAGAAAAAGGTGTCAGACTGACACCTTTTTCTATACTTATACAACAAAAATATCTTTATAGTTTAAAGTGGTTTTAATTATGCACGTGCAACAGACTCGATCAGATCAATGATCGTATCGATGGAATCCTGCTGGTTAGAGTTCTTCATAGCTGAGATATAGCGATCGCGGTTCTGGTAAAGCTCATGAATTGTATCCAGAAGCTTCTCGTTGGTGATCTCTTCCTCCTCCATTACGGTGCTGAATCCCTGACGCTCAAATGAACGCGCATTCAGAATCTGGTCTCCCCGGCTGGCATTGGCAGAAAGTGGAATCAGAAGATTCGGCTTACGCAGTGCGAGCAGTTCGCAGATCGCATTAGCTCCAGCACGTGAGATAACAATATCTGATAATGCAAAGAGATCCTTCAGTTCATCTTTGATGTATTCATACTGTACGTAACCATCCAATGCGTTCAGTGAAGGGTCGAGCTTACCTTTGCCACACAGATGAATAACCTGAAAATCTTTTAATAATACCGGAAGAATACGACGGACAGCTTCATTTACCGCTACAGCGCCGAGGCTTCCACCGATGATAAGAATTACAGGCTTACCGTCTGTCAGCCCTGTAAAGTCGAGTGCATGCTGGCGATCTCCTGACAGCAATTCCTGTCGAATCGGAGAACCAGTCAGTACCGCTTTGCTTGCCGGAAGTAGTTCTACTGTTTCCGGGAAGTTACAGCACACTTTTGTAGCTGACGGAATAGACAGCTTATTCGCAAGCCCCGGAGTCATATCAGACTCATGAATGATTGTTGGAACTTTGCATTTCTTTCCGGCGAATACGACCGGAACAGATACGAAGCCGCCTTTGGAAAAGATTACATCCGGTTTTAATAATTTAATTAATCGATGTGCTTCACGGAAACCCTTGAGTACACGGAAAGGATCTGTGAAGTTACGAAGACTGAAATAACGTCTCAGCTTACCGGAAGAGATCCCGTGATATGGGATACCGAGCTGTTCGATCAGCTCCTTTTCAATTCCGTTATATGAACCGATATAGTGAATATCATAGTTCAGTTCTTTGAGACGCGGCAGCAGAGCAATGTTCGGCGTGACGTGCCCGGCAGTGCCGCCGCCGGTTAAGATAATACGTTTCATAGTGCGCCTCCAATCAATATCAATAAAGTAATTGTAAACGAGGGGAGTGCGATGGTCAAGTGAAAAGAGGAAGTTATGAAAGAGCATTTGAACGATTACGAAAAGAGAATATGGGAAGGAATCGATAAGGACGCAGAAGAAATTATAAAAATGGTGGAAGCGGATCCTGAGGCGATGTCTGCGGAGCCGAGTGAAGAAATGGATCGGAAAATCTATGCGATGATTCCAGGCCATGAAGATGCGGATTCGGAAGATTCGGCGATGGAGGGCTTGTCAGAAGAAGACCAGGAAGCACTACGTCTGGGCAGAGAGTTACAGAAGCGGAGAAAAGAGAAAGAAGAGGAAAAATCCAGAGCAAAAAGACGCCATCACTGGAAGCGAATCACAGCTGCGGCAGCAGTATTGGTGCTTGTGATAGGAATAGGAACAACAGGAGTAGGTGGACCGAAGAAAATCGTGGAGATGGTGGAAGGAACATTTGGCGGAAGAGATGCTTCGCGAGTGAATGTATCGAAAGAGGAGACTAAAGATACAGCGGACAGTGAAGAAGAACAGGCATATCAACAAATTAAAGATGAATTGGGATTTGATCCCATTAGGATAGTAAAAATCACTCCGAAGCTGAAATATGAATATTGTGAAGTGGATGAAGATATGGAAATGGCGCAGTTGCTTTATAAAAATGGTAATGCAAATGTGTCTTATGTAATGAGTTCGTCTTATTACGAGGAATTAATGGGAGTTGATTTAGAAGATACTATAACAGATAGTTATACTTTGGAAAAAGGAAAGCTCAGGGCAAAAGTTATGGAATATGAATTGCCGGAAAGCAAGAAAAAGGAATATTCAGCAACATTCGAATATCGGGGAGTTTATTATCATATGATAGGGATTATAGAAAAAGCAGATTTTGAAGAAATTTTAAAAAATTTGCATTTTCCTTCTTAAAAAACGACAGGTTTTGCAAGTTCGGTTGTCTATATATATGAGAAGAGTTGGTAGCTGCGGAGAATATTATGCAGAAACGAGCGATATCTACAATCTGTGCAATTTCAATGCTCATCTGTTTACTGCTGAGTACAAGTACCGGTATGTCAGCAGAAGCATCTGACAACAGGTCTATGTTGGATGGTTCCTATTTGACAAATGAAACTGAATCTACTGGCACAGATATTAAGATTACTAGAGGGGAAAACCTTCAGGTAGGTTATTCGAAGATACGTAAAGTCAAGGCAGGTGTGATTTATGCCGGTGGAACAACCATTGGGCAGCATACCTGTAAGTCGATACAGATTACTGTTTCCGTTGAACGCGCGAAGTGGGAAGACGAGGAATGGGAAGTTGTAGAGGTGTGGCATAAGGAGAATACCGATGCAGACCTTGTAAGTACCAGCAAAAAGCTGGAAGTAGAGGGTGGTTGGTATTACCGGGTTGTATGTATTCATTCTGCGGATGGAGACATGAGCAGCTCGGCGACGGATGGCCTATATGTGGAGGAACCATAGTGACGTCACATTCCCCACAGGAACCGCAGATTCCTGACGTTGATGCATAAGTTCTGGCAGGAAAGCTGTAACGGAAGTCTATGAGGATAGTAGAGAACAAACAGGAGACAGATTCTCTGGGTTACACACAACATGTCAGGTCGTAGGGATATATGCGGCCGCCCCGAATCATAGGTGGACAGAACAGCCGGAGAGCCTGGCAGCGTCATCTGTTCTTGTATTAATGAAAACTGAATATGGAAAAGTGCTGCTGTGGCTTTTGGAAGTGGAGAGACAAAAGTGAACAGTAAACAGCACGAAAAAGGAAAAGAGACCGAGGGAGACGGTCTCTTTTTCTTAAAGTGCGCCCGGCGGCGCACGTTTCTAGCGGGTGCAAGTCCCGAATCCGCCCGGTAGTGGGAAGGATATAGCCGAAGGCAAGGGTGTCCATCGCGAGGTGGAATCTGAAGGAAGCCGGATGTGGGAACAGACTAACCACGGGCAAATCTCTGGTCTGACGAACAGAAATTACATAGAAGGCCATGCATGAGGGTAAGACTGCTTTACAAGCCGAAGCCCGAAAACTACACGGAATCATGTATGGTAAATGTAACAGATGGATGGAGAGAAAGAAACGTGTGGTACCCGGGGAGGTCTGTGCGGTATGCTTTGAAAGAGGTAACCATTGCATAAAGCAATGCTGAACGCACAGAAGTCAGCAGAGGTCATAGTAGCCGAGAG
>OGCM01003541.1_pt1 | contig 11847 bp, 7 predicted proteins | sample 1570151 | NCBI WGS metagenome assembly OGCM01 (sample SAMEA4370582, study PRJEB24528) | human gut metagenome
ATTGTCTATTCTCTGGTCAAAGCAGTTGAAGTAGATGTAGTCATTGCCGCAGCCCTGCATCTTTGTGAACTCAAATGTCTGCTTTTCAGTTCTCATGTTGTTGATATCGACTATCTCAGTAGTTGACTCAGTGTATTTACTTCTGATAGATGCCGCAATAGCGTTTGCAGTGTCGATAGAAGTCAGACAAGGAATGTTCCACTCAACTGTCTTTCTTCTTATCTTAACAGAATCTCTTGTAGGTATTCTTCCCTTTGAAGAAGTGGAGATAACATAAGCTATCTTTCCGCTCTCGATAAGTGTAAGAGTGTTGTTGTCCTCGTTCTCGTGTATCTTTGCCACTACCTCAGCGTCGATGCCGTGCTCGTGAAGCACCTTAGCAGTGCCGTTTGTAGCGTATATCTTAAATCCAAGGTCAGCGAACATCTTAGCCGTCTGTGGTATCTCGCCCTTGTCAGAATCTCTGACAGTGATGAATACTCCGCCCTTCTTGCCAAGCTTGTAGCCCGCAGCAGTAAGGCCCTTATACAGTGACTCTTCAAGAGAATTAGAAACTGCAAGCACCTCACCTGTTGACTTCATCTCAGGTCCAAGGTGGTTGTCAACGCCGATAAGCTTCTCAAATGAGAATACAGGAACTTTGACCGCAACATATGGTGAATTTCTGTAAAGACCAGTGCCGTAGCCCATGTCCTTGAGCTTCTCGCCAAGCATACACTTAGTTGCAAGGTCTACCATAGGAACGCCCGTTACCTTAGAGATATAAGGGATAGTTCTTGAAGAACGTGGGTTTACCTCGATAACATATATCTCGTCATGGTATGCAATATACTGAATGTTTACAAGACCCTTTGTGTTAAGTGCGATAGCAAGCTTCTTTGAGCATTCGATAATTCTGTTTATCAGGCTGTCAGAAACGTTCCATGCAGGATAAACTGCAATAGAGTCGCCTGAGTGGATACCTGTTCTCTCGATATGCTCCATGATACCAGGGATAAGGATATCCTCGCCGTCACAGATAGCGTCTATCTCAAGCTCAGTGCCCATAAGGTACTTGTCTATAAGTACAGGGTTCTCGATTCCCTGGTCGAGAATGATAGCCATGTATTCCTTGATATCATCATCATTGAATGCGATTATCATGTTCTGTCCGCCAAGAACGTAAGACGGTCTCATAAGAACAGGATAGTGTATCTTGTTTGCAACTTCAAGAGCCTCATCACAAGTCATAACAGTGAAGCCCTGAGGTCTCTTTATTTTCAGCTGTTCAAGCAGCTCGTCAAATCTCTCTCTGTCCTCAGCAGCGTCGATAGCGTCAGGAGGAGTACCAAGAATGTTTACACCATGTTCAGCCATATGCTTTGTAAGCTTGATAGCAGTCTGTCCGCCGAATGCCACAACAACGCCGACAGGCTTCTCAACTCTGATGATGTTCATAACGTCCTCGTCGGTAAGAGGCTCGAAATAAAGTCTGTCAGCAGTATCAAAGTCAGTTGAAACTGTCTCAGGGTTGTTGTTTACGATAACAACGTCATATCCCTTTTCTTTCAAAGCCCATACGCAGTGAACAGACGCATAGTCGAACTCGATACCCTGACCTATTCTGATAGGACCTGAACCGAATACTATAACAGTCTTTCTGTCATGACCCCTGTTTGCAATGAACTCGCTCGCCTCGTCCTCATTGTCATATGTTGAGTAGAAGTAAGGTGTCATAGCCGCAAACTCAGCCGCACAGGTATCAACCATTTTAAATACAGCATGAACAGGCTTTTCTATCTTCTTGCCTGTTATCTTCTCGATGACCTTATCAGTATAGCCTATCTTCTTAGCTTCAAGATAAGTTTCCTCGTTGAAATTATTTTTGAGCGTCTTTTCCATGTCGATAAGCTTGCAGAGCTTGTAGAGGAACCACTCGTCTATCTTAGTGATGCTGTGTATCTCATCAACAGAAACTCCACGTCTGAGAGCCTCGTATACAACGAAAAGTCTTTCGTCTGTGCAATCAGAAAGTCTGTCATGGATAGTCTTGTCGTCAAGGTCAAGCATCTTAGGTGAGATAAGGCAGTCGTGACCTATCTCAGCACCTCTTACAGCCTTCATTATAGCCTGCTCAAAAGTTGAGCCGATAGCCATAACTTCACCTGTAGCCTTCATCTGTGTACCAAGCTCACGCTTAGCATAAACGAACTTGTCGAAAGGCCACTTAGGGAGCTTAACAACAACATAGTCAAGGGCAGGCTCAAAGCAAGCATAAGTCTTGCCTGTTACAGCATTCTTTATCTCGTCAAGAGTATATCCGATAGCTATCTGAGCTGCAACCTTAGCGATAGGATAACCTGTCGCCTTAGAAGCAAGTGCGGAAGAACGTGAAACTCTAGGGTTTACCTCGATAACAGCATACTCGAAGCTGTCAGGGTTAAGAGCGAACTGACAGTTACAGCCACCCTCTACTTTAAGAGTATCGATTATCTTCAAAGCTGCGGAACGGAGCATCTGATATTCCTTATCAGCCAGCGTAACAGCAGGAGCGATAACGATAGAGTCGCCTGTGTGAACACCAACAGGGTCAAAGTTCTCCATTGAGCAAACAGTGATAACGTTGCCCTTAGCATCTCTCATTACCTCGAACTCTATCTCTTTCCAGCCTGCGATACATTTCTCAACAAGCACCTGAGTGATAGGTGAAAGATAAAGACCATTTCTTGTGATCTCTTTCAGTTCTTCTTCATCATTAACTATACCGCCGCCTGTACCTCCAAGTGTAAAGGCTGGTCTGATGATAAGAGGATAACCGATACCAGGCTGATTAGCGAAGTCTACAGCGTCCTCAACAGTATTAACGACCTTTGAAGGGATACATGGCTGACCGATAGACTCCATAGTGTCCTTGAACATCTGTCTGTCCTCAGCCTTGTCGATAGTTTCAGGGTTAGCACCAAGAAGCTTAACATTATACTTGTCAAGGAATCCCTCCTTAGCAAGCTGCATAGAAAGCGTAAGACCCGTCTGACCGCCAAGGGTAGAAAGCAGGCTGTCAGGGCGTTCTTTTTTGATAACTCTCTTAACAGTTTCAAGAGTAAGCGGCTCAATGTATATCTTGTCAGCCATAGCATTGTCCGTCATGATAGTAGCAGGGTTAGAGTTTATAAGAATAACCTCAAGACCCTCCTGCTTGAGCGCACGGCAAGCCTGTGTACCTGCATAGTCAAACTCTGCAGCCTGACCTATAACGATAGGACCCGAGCCGATAACGAGAACTCGCTTTATATCTTTATTTAAAGGCACTTAAATTCAATCCTTTCTGAAAAGTTTAGGGAAACACTGAAAGTGAGGAGTGAGGAGTGAGGAGTTATCCCTTCTCACACTCTCGAAAACCGCACCCAGCAGCCCTCTGTGTTAAAGCTTAACGACCTCAGTAAAACATAATGTAGGGGCGAACAGCGTTCGCCCGTTCACTATCACGACCGCCCCATATAAAAGCCGCTCGAATAATGAACACTACAATAGTCATATCAAACACATTCCGTCAGCCACGGGCGAACACTGTTCGCCCCTACTGTTGCAGAAACTGAGATCAATAATTTCTATACTTCAAAAAATCAGAGCTTACTTCTTGTTAGTGTCAATGAGCTCAATAAACTCATCAAACAAGAAGTCAGTATCATGCGGACCACCACAAGCCTCTGGGTGGAACTGTACAGAAAATGCAGGCTCGTTGAGATATCTGATACCCTCACAAGTGCCGTCATTGGCATTTACATAAAGCACCTTTGCTTCACCCTCAGGGAGCGAATCGTTTTCTACTGCATATCCATGGTTCTGTGATGTTATGTAAACTCTGCCTGTTTCAGTGTTCTCAGCAGGCTGGTTCGCACCTCTGTGACCATACTTCAGCTTGTGTGTCATCGCACCATGTGCAAGCGCCAAAAGCTGATGACCCAAACAAATTCCAAAAGTAGGTATCTTCATCTCAGAAAGCTTTTTAAGCTCCTCGATTATCTCCACATTCTCCGCAGGATCTCCAGGGCCGTTTGAAAGCATTATGCCGTCAGGTGCAAGCTCCTTTATCCTCTCTGCCTTTGTGTATGCAGGAACAACAGTTACCTCGCAGCCTCTCTTAACAAGCTCTCTTCCAATGTTGTGCTTTGCACCAAAATCGTAAAGCACTACCTTTCTCTTGACCTCTCCCTCAGGCTCGAATGTTTTCTCCTCCGAGCAGGTCGTGTTCTTTACAGCCTCAACTATCGTATAGTTTTTCAGATCTGTCAGTCCGAAACTTGAACCCTCAGGAACGATCTTTCCGTTCATAACACCCGACTCACGAACTATCTTTGTGAGCTGACGAGTGTCGATACCGTAAAGACCAACGATGTTATGCTGCTTTAAAAAAGTGTCAAGATCACCCTCACAACGGAAGTTGCTAGGCTCTTGACACCAATCTCTAACAATATAAGCTTTAACATGAGGACATTCACTTTCAAAATCCTCAGGAATAACGCCATAGTTACCAATTAACGGAAATGTCTGAACAACTATCTGTCCGTAGTAACTAGGGTCAGTAAGTGTTTCGAGATAGCCTGTCATAGCCGTAGTAAAAACAATTTCGCCAATAGCTTCGCCAGCTGCGCCGAAACTTTTACCCTCGAAAATAGTACCGTTCTCCAAAATCAGATACGCCTTCTGCACTATAAGCTCCTCCTTTTTCACGCAAATTTTTACGATTACTATTATAGCACAACCTCCTGCCTTTGTAAAGGCTTTTAACACTTTTTTTAGTTTTTATTTTTCAGTGTAAAATAAAAAACGAGCAGACTGAAGTCCACTCGTAAAAACCTTATTCTGCAGCTGCAGATACAGCCCCGCTTTTCTGTTCACGTTCTCTGAAAATAAGTCCGAAGACAAACCTCACTATAGGGCCTGCAAAGAAAAGCTGCCAGCAAAGAGCCATAGGAAAGTTCATAGCCGTTGTTTCTAACCATACCGCAATTACCTCCCTGCCTGCGTCCTTAAAAAGCAGCGTAGCCGCAAGGCTCATGAGTGGGCACATAAAAATAACAGAGATAACAGATATGGCAAGCACAAGATGAAAAGGATTATCCTTTCTCACATCAACAATGCCGAACGCCTTTTTCTTTGCTATCTTTCCCACAGCAAAAAAGTCAAGAACAAAAGCTATCGGACCCATTATCACAAGCTCGTGAAAAGCCTTGAGAAATACTGCGTTCGACATTCCGCCCATGTTGAGTGCAATGTTGTAGCATATCATGGCGTATACCATCACAAACACCATCAGCACCGTAAAAACTATCTCCTGAAACAAATTCTTTGGCATAAAAAAATCCTCCTTATGATATCAAACCTACAGCCCTTTCGCAGACGCTGTGTTGTTCGTTATCATTCAGAGAATGTGCGTTTCCAATATAAACCTGTCCTAACAATATTCTATTGCTGTATTCCTTACTTATTTATTTTACCATATTTTAAGCCTGCCGTCAATTATCCAAACAGACAGAATATTTTCAAAAATGCAGGACAAAAAATATATTTTTACACAAAAAAACAGGCAGACCAAAGCCTGCCCGTATTAAAATGACCCAATATAATCTGTAGGGGCGAACAGCGTTCGCCCGCTTTTACGGCTTATGCAAAGCCTATTTTCTCTTTTTCAACGCCGCTTTAAGCCCTCTCATGATAACATCTCTCGCCTTAACAGCGTCCTCCTTGTCAAGAGGCGGCGTGTCACCAAGAGGATAATCTATACCAAGCTGCTCATACTTTACCTTGCCCATAGTGTGATAAGGCAGAACGTCAAGCGCTTTCAAAGTCCTGAGCTGTGAGATAAACTCGCCCAGCCTGAAAAGGTATTCTTCCTTGTCCGTGATACCCGGCACAACAACATGACGTATCCATATAGGCACACCATGCTCCGACAAAAACTTCGCAAACGCAAGAATGTTGTCATTGTAATGCCCCGTAAGCTTCTTGTGTTCCTCACGGTCAATATGCTTGATATCCAGCATAACAAGGTCAGTGCATTTGCAAAGCCTTTCAAACTTTTCAGTGCTGTCAGGCGTAAAAGTGATGCCCGAGCTGTCAAGACAAGTGTGTATCCCCTTTTCCTTAGCCTTTTCAAAAAGCTCCGTCACAAAGTCTATCTGCACCAAAGGCTCACCGCCCGTGCAAGTAATGCCGCCGTTTTTCATGAACTCTTTTACCGAGTCATATTCCGCCAGCAGACTTTCCACCGTCCTCTTTGTACCAGTGCCTATCTTCCAAGTATCAGGATTGTGGCAGTAAAGACACCGCATAGGACAACCCTGAAAGAAAATAACAAACCTTATCCCCGGTCCGTCCACCGTACCAAAGCTTTCCGTAGAATGTATAAATCCCTCCATGGGATATCCCTCCTTTTTTATTTCGCATGAACGTACGCCCGTTCAGCCTGCACAAACCATTCTGTAGGGGACGGCGCCCTTGACGTCCCGTTTCTGCTCGCTCACAAATTTATATCACCGCATACCTATCCGCAAAAAGTAACAAACGAGCGGCAGCTCCCCTCCACATAAAACAAGATGTTCCATGTAAGACGACGCCGACCGCCCGTGTGCATATTATCCGCAAAGAAACTCGCTCTATGCGGCAAAGCTCAAATTAAAGGCTCTTGTGGAACGTTCTTGAAATAACGTCGTCCTGCTGCTCCTTAGTAAGCTTTACAAAGTTTACAGCGTAGCCTGAAACTCTGATAGTGAGCTGTGGATACTTCTCAGGGTGAGCCTGAGCGTCCAGAAGAGTTACGTTAAGGTGATGACCGCCTTTTTCAGCATATCCGTCAAGAAGTCCGATAAGGTTGTCTACCTGTGCCTCTGTTGGTTCAAAGTTTGCCATAGTATTACATTCCTTTCTTAGTATTTATGGAAAACAAGCGGAGCATTTATCTCCGCCGTTTTCTAAAATAGGGAGTTAATCTTCATCTCTGTCAACAGCGTCCTCTTCTGTAGGCTGACAGCAAGCCGTCTTGCCGTCACCGCCACAATCGGAAGTGCTGTAAGTTTTAACGTTCAGACCTTCTTCAGTTTCGTCAATGTCTATCGTAAGATGACCCTGACCGCCCATCATAAGTCTGTCAATGACGTCAACAAGCTCGTTTACCTGAGCCTCGTCCTCGTCCTTTTTAACATTAAACCCCATCTTCGTTAAGCTCCTTAGCTATGCTTTCGATATCAAGGTCGCCCATGAATACCTTGTCGTCCTTGCCAAGAGCGTCAGGAATGATAGAGAATGTGTTTGAGATACCGTCCTGAGCGTGTCTGAATGGCAGCTTAGCAACTGAAGAAAGTGATGCAGATGCACCGTGAGTATCTCTGCCGTGCATTGGGTTAGCACCAGGAGCAAGAGGCACACCGATCTTTCTTCCGTCAGGTGTAGAACCAGTCTTCTTACCATAAACAACGTTAGATGTGATAGTAAGGATAGACATTGTAGGAACACCATCTCTGTATGTGTGGTGCTTTCTGATCTTGTCCATAAATGTTCTAACGAGGTCAACTGCGATCTTGTCAACTCTCTCGTCGTTGTTGCCATACTTAGGGAAATCGCCCTCAACTTCGTAATCTGTAACGATTCCGTCCTCATCTCTGATGCACTTTACCTTAGCGTACTTGATAGCAGAAAGTGAGTCAGCAACAACTGACAGACCTGCGATACCTGTAGCGAAGTATCTCTTGACATCTCTGTCATGAAGAGCCATCTGAACTCTCTCATAAGAATACTTATCGTGCATATAGTGGATAACGTTCAGTGTATTTACATACAGACCAGCCAGCCACTCCATCATATCGTCATACTTAGCCATTACATCATCATAATCGAGGTAATCGCCTGTAACCGGACGATACTTAGGACCTACCTGTATCTTAAGTCTTTCGTCAACACCGCCGTTGATAGCATAAAGCAGGCACTTAGCAAGGTTAGCTCTTGCACCGAAGAACTGCATTTCCTTACCGATCCTCATTGAAGATACGCAGCAAGCGATAGCGTAGTCGTCACCGTGTGTAACTCTCATAAGGTCGTCGTTCTCGTACTGGATAGCAGAAGTCTTGATAGAAGTCTTAGCACAGAACTTCTTGAAGTTTACAGGAAGCTTTGTGCTCCACAGAACTGTCATGTTTGGCTCTGGTGCAGGACCAAGGTTCTCAAGTGTGTGGAGATATCTGAATGAAGTCTTTGTTACCATTGGAACGCCGTCGATAGAAACGCCACCGATAGACTCTGTTACCCAAGTTGGGTCGCCTGAGAACAGTGAGTTGTACTCAGGTGTTCTAGCGAACTTAACAAGTCTGAGCTTCATGATGAAGTGGTCAACAAGCTCCTGAGCCTCCTGCTCTGTGAGGATACCTCTGTCCATATCTCTCTTGATGTATATATCAATAAATGTAGAAGTTCTGCCAAGTGACATTGCAGCACCATTCTGCTCCTTAACAGCAGCAAGATAGCCGAAGTACAGCCACTGGATAGCTTCCTTAGCGTTCTTAGCAGGACGTGATATATCGTAGCCGTAGATCTCGCCAAGCTTCTTGAGTTCGCCAAGGGCTCTGATCTGCTCAGAAAGCTCTTCTCTGAGCCTTATGTTCTTAGAAGTCATTCTTACCAGTGAAGTAGCAAGCTGATCCTTCTTGTCCTCAACGAGATAGTCTATACCATAAAGAGCAACTCTTCTGTAGTCGCCTATGATTCTTCCTCTGCCGTAAGCGTCTGGAAGACCTGTGATGATAGCAGCGTGTCTGGCAAGCTTCATCTCAGGTGTGTAAGCGTCAAAAACGCCCTGATTGTGAGTTTTTCTATATTCAGTAAAGATCTTTACAACTTCAGGATCAACTGTGTAGCCGTTCTGCTCGCAAGCATTCATAGCCATTCTGATACCGCCGAAAGGCTGAAGAGAACGCTTGAAAGGCTTGTCAGTCTGGAAACCAACGATCTTTTCAAGATCCTTGTTAAGGTAACCAGGGCCGTGTGAGGTGATAGTAGAAACGATCTTAGTGTCCATATCGAGAACACCGCCGGCTTCTCTCTCCTTCTTTGAAAGCTCCATTACCTGTTCCCAGAGCTTAGTAGTTGCTTCTGTAGGGCCTGTAAGGAAGCTGTCGTCACCGTCATATGGTGTGAAGTTCTTCTGGATAAAATCACGAAGATTGATAGAAGTGTTTGACCATCTGCCGGGCTTAAAGCCTTCCCATTCGTCATAAAACTGTCTTTCCATTTTATACTCTCCTGACATAAGATTTCGGGCAGCACATATTACCTCAATATTCAGTATTGCATACCTATTAATAATACTACCGCTCGTATGTTAAAATAATAACATACTTCAAAATCAAAGTCAAGTCACATTCAGAAATATTACTCTTACGCCATACTTCTTTCATATGTTAGAATTGGTTACCCAATTCACGGAAAATTATTTGAATAAAAAAAGTGATCGTCTCCAAAAAGCTCAAACATTTTTCGCAACAAAAACGGTGCAGAGCATTCCGCTCCCACACCGCTTTGTAATTGATTTTTTGCAATTCTTCTATTGCTTTTCTACACCGCTTAGCAGTCTTGCACCTATTAAGGTTCTCTCCGCAGACCTTTTGCTCGCTTCGCTCGTGGGTGCTTTTACTTTGTGTTGGTGATTTGCTCGGTATGGCGCTGCCATTCCTCACTCCTCACTTCTCACTTAAAAACTACGCTCTCTCGACTTTGAGCAGATTTGTCGTTCCGCTCATTCCAAGCGGTACTCCTGCTGTAATAACGACAAGGTCGCCTTTTTTCAGATAGCCAAGCTCCACAGAACGCTCCAGAGCGTGTCTGATGAGTTCGTCAGTGTTTGTTTTCTCTTCGATAACGCCTGCTTTGATACCCCATGAAAGGCTGAGCTGATGATATGTTGTATCGTCAGTTGTAAGTGCGATTATAGGACAGTTCGGACGGAATTTTGAAAGCGTTCTTGCTGTTGTTCCGCCCTTTGTTACTGTCAGGATCGCTACAGCATTAAGGTCATGGGCAGTTGTAACAGTAGCGTGTGAGATAGCGTCAGTGATAGATGAATTTCTCTCGTCTGCTCTTTTCTTGAAACGTGAGATATAGTCGATATCCTTTTCGGTCGTTTCTGCGATAAGGCTCATGGTCTTGACAGCCTCAACAGGATATTTACCTGCGGCAGTTTCCCCTGAAAGCATTATAGCAGACGAGCCGTCATAAATAGCGTTTGCAACGTCGGTTATCTCAGCTCTTGTAGGACGTGCGTTTGTTATCATAGACTCCAGCATCTGAGTAGCTGTAATAACGTTCTTGCCTGCGTTGTAGGCTTTTCTGATAAGCTCTTTCTGGATAGCAGGTATCTGCTCGAAAGGTATCTCAACACCCATATCTCCTCTTGCTACCATTATTCCGTCAGCAGCGTCAAGGATCTCGTCAATATTGGCAACACCCTGAGCGTTTTCTATCTTAGCGATAATTCTAGGATTGAACCAGCCAAGGCTCTGAGTAAATTTTCTAAGATAAATAACGTCAGCGCCTGTTCTAACGAATGAAGCTGCGATATAGTCAAATCCCATTTTTGCGCCAAATTCAAGGTCAGACATATCAGCGTCAGAGATATAAGGCATAGAAAGGTTTACGTCAGGAACGTTGATACCCTTGTGGTCGGAAACAACTCCGCCGTGGATAACTTCGCAGACGATATCGGTGCTGTCAACTCTCAGTGCTTTCAGCTCGATGTTTCCGTCATTGATAAGTATTCTAGTGCCTACAGAAACGTCCTTTGGAAGCTGTGGGAATGTGATAGAGCAGATAGTTTCGTCACCCTCCACTTCTCTTGTGGTAAGTGTGAATGTATCGCCGTCCTTGATTGTAACAGGCTTGTGATCCTTAAAGTTTTTAAGTCTTACCTCAGGTCCTTTTGTATCAAGAAGAGTTGCAATATTAACGCCAAGTTCTTCCCTTAGCTTGCATACTGTTTCAAAACGAGCCTTATGAACACTGTGGTCAGAGTGTGAGAAATTGAATCTCGCAACGTCCATGCCGTTTTTCATAAGCTCACGCATAATGTTTTCGTCATCTGTGGAAGGTCCGATAGTGCATACGATCTTAGTTTTTTTCATTTTTACTCTCCTAACATACATTACTATTTCAACGCATTAGCGTTTTAATCCAAAAAAACAAAGCTTTTTCATTTATTATAACCGATTTTAACTTAATCGTCAATAGCACAATGTATAATTTGTGTAAAATCGAAAAACAAAATCATACATTTTTCAAAACAAAAAACGGACGGTCTTAATAACCGCCCGTTCAACATCTTATCTTCCGAAACAATCCTCGCAAAGCTCACGAAGATCCTTTGCCGCCTTTTCAATATCAGGCTGAGATACCACCGCAGAAACTACCGCAGCGCCGTCAATACCCATACCCTTAAAGTTCGGCACAGTTTTTTGATTAACTCCGCCTATTATTACGATAGGGATATCCACAGCGGCTCTTATTTCTACAAGTTGTTCCCTTGTGACAGCTCTTGCGTCTGTCTTGGTGTTGGTGGCATACATTGCACCAACGCCAAGGTAATCTGCACCGTCTGCCTGTGCTTTTTTAGCTTCTTCAAGAGTTGCCGCAGAAATACCTATTATCTTGTCCTCACCGAGGATTTTTCTTGCAACTGCACATGGCATATCGCTCTGTCCCAGATGAACGCCTGCACAATCAACAGCCTGTGCGATATCAAGTCTGTCGTTGATGATAAGCGGCACATTGTATTTGTCCGTTATCTTTTTTACTCTGACTGCAAGCTCATAGAACTCTCTTGAAGTG
>OGCM01003545.1_pt1 | contig 11841 bp, 8 predicted proteins | sample 1570151 | NCBI WGS metagenome assembly OGCM01 (sample SAMEA4370582, study PRJEB24528) | human gut metagenome
ACGATTCCGGTAATCCGCATTTTCCTGAGCATTGGAACGAATATACACGATATCTTCTCCCAATCCCCGTTCTATAAAATCGTTCAGACTTCTTATATTCTCATAAGAGGCATTCCAATTATCCAATGGATTGGATATATTGGTCCAATAACCATTTTGGCCGCTCATCAGATTCATACTTCCACTCAGATTATTAGTTAATGCGTTATCTGTGGCACAATCAAGAAAGTCACTGCCAAACGCATCATAATTCAACGGTATGGAACGATAAGCAAAAGTGATAAAACCACGAATTATATTCGGATCGTCAATCAACTGTTGTTCCCCTTTATTATTGGTCAGTTTTGGATCGAAAAAGCTGTCGCAGGCACTCAACAAAGCCATCAGGCAGCATAATATAGTCACTATTTTTCTCATAATCATCTTATGTAATTAGTTCTGTAAATCAATCAGTAATTCAAAACAATCCCTACTGAAAATGTCCGAAACATCGGATTTCCCGTCAATCCCGCATTGATATTCTCAGGGTCAAGGTCTTTTATTGTAGAAAGAGTAAACAGATTATCTCCTTTCACAAACACTTTCAAGTTGTCCGCACCTATTTTCGAACAAATACTAGCAGGAATTGTATATGCCAACTCTGCTGTTCTCAACTTAAAATACGAACCTTTCTCTATCCAATAAGTTGAAGCACGATAACTATGCCCGTTATCCAGACTGGTCAGACGCGGATAAGTAGCTCCTTGTTGAATATTACCCGTTTCAGGATTAACAATAGCCGTACCGAGTACCTTTTCAGAATACTTGGACTGTCCTGTACAGAAATAATAACTGTTGGACATCATTCGGTCAAATCCAGCTACTCCCTGTCCGAGCAGGTATAAAGAAATCCCCTTATACTCCAAATTCAAATTCAAAGCGTAGTTTACACGTGGAAAAGAATTACCAATAAATACTTTATCATAATCATCTATAATATTATCTCCTCTATCATTGATTACATCCAACAGTTTAATATCACCGGGCTTAATGTTACCGTATTTTGATATCACCCCGTGTTCCTGAACTTCGGCTTCATTCTGATAAAGTCCATCAGCCAGCCATCCCATGATAGCATCCGTTTCTCTTCCGGCACGGTTCTGATGAGTATACATATTTTTCTCGTCTATTTTCTCATGGATAGCTTTCGTATACATAAAGTTTGCTCCCACCTGGTATTTCAAAGCACCGGTACGGTCACCCCACGACACACTCAATTCAAAACCACGATTACTTATTTCATTATAATTCATATTAGGATATGTAGCATTGAATCCGACATAAGACGGAATCTGATATTTCAACTCCGTGGGTATATCATAACGATATTCATAAAAATAATTAGCGTCTAAAGCAAGCCTGTCCTTCAGAAAGCGTCCCTCAAGACCGATATTCAACTCACGAGATTTCTCAAAAGTGAAATCCTTATTACCAATCTGGCTAATCTTATGACCATATTCTATCATGCTGTTTTTATTTCCTGTACGGAAATTACCATTCGATGAATAAAAACTTTCATACATCAGATAATCATAGGCATTGTCATATCCCATAACTCCAAAGCTTCCTTTCACTCTCAATACATCTAGCCAGTCCAGCTCCCGCATGAAGTTCTCCCTTGAAATATTCCATGCCAGACCTACCGCACCAAACATCCCCCAACGATTTTCTTTTATGAATTTGTCAGACCCCATCAACGAAGCATCCAATTCGACAATGTACTTTCTATCATAGGCATAATTCATACGAAGGCCCACATTCATACTTTTATCATCTTGAATAGTTGAAGGCCCGTTCAATATAGTTTTCACAGACTTGCGTTGTACATTATAAACCATATTGGCCAATAATTCATGCTTTTGCCATGAAGTACTGTAATCAACCTGACCATTCAGCCCGAGATTCCGGTAAGTATCATCACTGAATTTTGATTCGGTCCCCTTCAGGTTGTCTTCGCCCACACGAACGTAGCTTCCGTCTTCTTCTAAACGAACGCGCGAATAAGTATAAGTTTTTCCCTTAGATATAGCGTTATAAGCATCATAAGACAAAGATACTTTGGCCGTCAGTCCACGTACCAGATGATTCAAATTAAATTTCAATCCCATGTTTGTCTGTGCAAATGAGTTTTCATCATCGGCATACCCTTTACGGGTCAGTTCTCCATAAAGATTGGTAGACTGGTTAACTCCCCATCCTAATGAATTTTCATCTCCATACTCTCCCATAAACAAGGGATAATCATTAGGACGATGTGTGGATAATGAATTGAAAAAAACGGAATAAGAAAGATTCGGACGAGACCATAAATCCCAACGGGCAGCAATATCCAAATAAGAGGAAATATAATCATTTATCTGATAATCCAAATTACTACGCACATTCAAACGGGTATATTTGGTCCCGTCTCCTACCGCTTCCAGACCATTCTCGCCATAATAACCTAAATTCAAAAAATAACCAATCTTATTCCTGCTGCCTTCTACCTGCAAATTAGCACGATAGAACTGTGTATTTTCTTTTAAGAAAATATCATAAAAGTCTACATCTGGATATTTTTCAGGATTATTCGCCGCCGCATATCCCGCTATATCTTCTGCGGAATATAAAGAAGCCAGCCCGTCATTCTTCAAAGCTTGATTATATAGACGCGTATAATCTTTAGAATTAATAAACTCCGGGATATGAACCGCCTGCTTCAATCCGAACTCTCCTGTTGCATGATAACGTGTTTTACCTTTTCCCCGTTTGGTTGTAATCATTATAACTCCATTAGCAGCTTTACTTCCATACAGCATTTTTGCCGTAATATCTTTCAAAACTTGCACTGATTCGACCTCTTCGATAGTAATGCTTGACAATGAACGATTATTTTGCCCATCTATCACAATCAGCGGTCCGTCACCGTCATTGCCCCTTGAGAGCCCGCGAATCTTCCATGTAGCAGCCTCAGACCCCGGGTTAGTGGAACCACCCAGCACAAACAGTCCGGAAGCCAACCCGGTCATAGCTGTATTAATTCCATAACGCGTACTATGTGATAACTGCTCTCCGGTCACTGTACTGACAGCTCCCACAGATCGCTCCTTATCTATTTGCATGTAAGGAAGAGCAACTACACTATCCTGTTGTCCATCAAAACGGATAATGTTATTGCCCTGAGCCAATAAAGCAACTCCCCCACAATATATTGACATTATAAGTAATACTATTTTTTTCATACCCTATTCGTTATTTAGTTACCATCCGGGATTCTGTTTAAAAGTTAACATCATATTCATAGTAGCCCTATCAAAAGGATACCAATAATGACGGTCTTCGAAGACACGTACTGCATTGTCCAAGGTTTGTTCTTCAAATTTCAATTCACCATTAACCTTATGTATATAAGCTCCCTTTATACACTTCTGACCTGCAAACAGCTCCTTAGCCAGTCTCCAGCGCCGTATATCCGTCCAACGATGAAATTCCATATACAACTCCACCGCACGTTCATTATAAATACGTTCCCGAAAAGTTTGCTTGTCAACAGTATATTCAGCACGTACCGGCGGCATTCCGACACGTTTACGCACTTCATAAAGAGCCGTCGCAGCTGTAAGTTGTGTTCCAGGAACTGCCCCATTAGGACCATAAACTTCATTGGCTGCTTCTGCAAAATCCAGATAAAGTTGAGGGAAACGTATGAATGGAAAAATCCGATAATAACCAACTACCTTCTCAAAATTATTATTTCCTGGCCAACGAAACTTACGATGAATATATCCCGTAAAAATCAATCCTCCTGCAGTATTCTTAAATTTCTTCCAATGCCAGGAATTTTCACTGGCATCCCAGTACTTCGGATGTTCCTTATTTGTTGTCTCTTTTGTAGGATACATGTCATCACCATGACAATATATAAACATTCGCAGACGAGGATCTCTTCGCATATAAGGATTATCTTCATCAAAATCGGTAGCTCTGAAATCTTTAATATCCCACCCTGATATTGTTTCAAATCTGTTTACCGCATTCTGGGTAGGTGTATTGAATATATTCCATCCTCCGTCAAACATCGGCAAATACCAGCCCGTACCTGTTCCCTGATGTCTCATAGGAGCCTGGTCAATCGTCATTGGTGGCTGGAAAATAGCCTCATCACTTATGCCACTGACACGTGAATAGAAATTATTCGTATAATCGGCCAAATCATACATTTTATAACGCGTATCAGGCGATTCCGCACTTTTTATTGCTTCAACAGATGCAGCCACCGCCTTTTTAGCAATTTCTATATTATACTCCCTATTATCCGAACCATAAGGATTCAAATCAGGATTCATATTCGGACTGGCAGCATACAATAGCATCATAGCTTTTAAAGCTTTGGCACTCGTTTTCGTCACACGTCCTAAATCACGTGCCCCCCATTTTTCAGGCAAATACTTTACAGCAGAATCCATGTCAGCAACCATCCATTTCGCAGATTCCAAATAAGTCGGACGCTCCACGTCAAACGTTTCCGTACTTTTATATACCCTATCCATTATAGGCATCCCACCATAACGGTTAATTATCTGAAAATAATGCCATCCTCTTAAGAAATAGCATTGTCCTAACAACTGTGCTTTCAATTCTCCAGGAGTATATCCTATTTCATCAGGGAAAATATGCAATAAATGAAAATTCTCCAAACACTGATTTACAGCACGGATAGCAGCAACAGCTTCTCCGGCTGGTTCGCGATTATATCCACGGTTAGCAACATTTGTAGCCGTTGACTCATTTTGATTCTTGAAACCAAATTCACGTCCGGAATAATCCTGCCACAAACCCGTATTTACAGATAACATAGTAGGAGCGCTTTTCACACTTTGCGCCTCGTCGGAAAGACCACCAACCTCACAATCCCAGTCATAACGATCAAACACATAATTATGAATCAGATTCGTAGCCCTGTCAACAGCTCCTTTAAAATTATAATAGTCACTATATATCTCTTCTGCCGTAATCCCCATTTCCGGATTAACATCCAAGTAATCTTCACATGCTACCAATCCCGATATCAATAATACACCTGCTAATTTAATATATCGTTTCATATATCATCCTCCTTTTTCACAATGAAATCCTAAAACCAAAATTAAATCTCTTAGATATTGGATATACTTCCAATTTCTGAGCTTCCGGATCAAAAGAATCCGGCAAAGGCGACCATGTAAACAAGTTTTGTCCGTTGGCATATATTTCCAGATTCTCCAACATATTTGATTTTCGTTTTAAAAGTTTGCGAAAACTATATTTCACTTCCAAATTACGTAATCTCAGGAATGAGCTATTACGTGTACTATATGTACTAGTCTGTTCATTGTGACCATTTTTCGTTGAATGCAGAATAGGATGAGAAGCATTCGGATTATCAGGTGTCCAATAATCTCTCTGTTCGTTATTATGTAACATAAAACCCAAAGAAGTTATTGTATCATACTCCCATAAATAACTGCCGGATACATATTTGGATAATCCGAACATACCATTAAACATAGCCGATACACTAAATCCCTTAAACTCAAATCCAAACGAAAACGCATAGGTTTTAGAAGCATAGCTCGGATTGGCAATAGGAATCCAGTCATCTTTGTCAACTATCCCATCTCCATTATAATCCATAAAAATTAAATCTCCGGGCATCAGACCTGTAGTGTTGTATGAAGATACCGGATAGTTATAAACATCATTCCAATTTTGATAATAGCCTAAATCAACCAGACCTGAACGCCAGCCAATCGGTTTTCCTGCCTGACGCTGGTATTCTGGAGTTGCCGGAGCATCATCCCGATAAACGACCCGATTTTCTGTCAATGAAATATTACCGGTAAACCAATAATTAAACTGTTTTATTCTATCATTCCATTTTAACTCAATATCAATACCATGATTCTTTGTCTTTCCTAAATTTACTTTCGGAGAAGAATTTCCGTACCAATAAGGTACTGTATTACGTTGCATCAAAATTCCCTTACGCCTTTCATCAAAAAAGTCTACGCTACCACGTAAACGTCCTTTCAAAAAAGTCATTTCTAGTCCTATATTTTGTTTAATGGCAGTCTCCCATGTATTCTCTACGTTGGCAGGAGTACCTTCCATATATACAGTTCCCAATGCCGTTTTCGGATCTCCATAATAGGTGTTTCCATTATAAGAAGAATATGTTGATATATAAGAATAACGTTGTCCACCCAATCCTCTGTCCGAACCTACCTCACCATAAGAATATCGTATTTTCAGAAATTCAATTGTCGGTAAATGCTCTTTCATGAACTTCTCCTGTGAAACAACCCATCCAAGAGCAGCCGAAGGGAAGAAACCGAAACGTTTGCCTGGTGCAAAATTCTCATTCCCGTTATAAGCGCCATTAAATTCGAATAAATATTTATCTGCATAAGCATATGTCGCACGTCCTACCCAAGACTCTTCATAATTTGGGAAAGCAACCTTATTCTGATATTTTCTACGATTAAAAACCCCTAAAACACTGAAATCATGAACTCCTATTTTCTTCTTATATAATAACGATAATTCATAATACAAGCTTTTATTATAAGCCGACAACGATTCAGCTGTCACTTGAGGTGCGGTTACCTGTTGATTAGGATCCAACTGAACAAAACCGGTGTTATCTGCATTCGGATAATAATAAATGGGCTTATTCTGAATAGAACTATCGTATTGCCGATATTGATTGAACGATAACTTTGCGGTAAGTTCAAGACCTTTTAATAATTGTTGTTTCAATACAAAATCCGCATAGAACCGGTTACTTCTTCTCATAAATTGTCCTTCTCGTTCCAACCGGCCTAAATAATTTGGATTAAGGCTTGAACCTTGTTCTGTACCTAATAAGCCGTCACTTGTCACCGGTGGTGGTCCAATCATCACTACCTGATATAAACGAGCCAGATCAGCTCCTCCCTCCGCTATGCCGCCATTCGCATTTTTCGTGACATAATTTCCATTCCAGTCTTTCACATCCCCGGAAAGTCTTACTGAAAATTTCGTCGTCTTTGTAAGAGTAAAGTCTATATTGCTTCGCCAATTATAACGTTTTTGATAAGTACGCGGATCAAAATCGCGTTGCTTTTCCAGCCTGAATATATCTCCATCATAGTTATAACCGAAAGAAGTAAAAAAACGTACAAAATCATTACCACCAGAAAGATTTAAATTATAAGTTTGAGATTGTCCGGTTCCCAATAAGGTATTGATATAATTAGTATACGAATAATAGTCCATATCACGATTCGGATCTTCCCACTGCGCTATCGTATTCTCAGAAATAAGTTTAGAGTATATATGATCATTCATTAAAGCAATATTATAATGGCGCAAGCTCGTAGGATAGTCAGTTATATAATTTGTATCAATAGTCGGTTGTTTTACTCCGAAATTGGCAGAAAAGTTTATTTTTATCTTCCCTTTCATTCCTTGTTTCGTAGTTATCAGAATAACTCCATTTGCAGCTTTAACACCGTAAACAGCCGTAGCTGAAGCATCTTTCAATACAGAAATAGATTCTATTTCATTGGGATCAAGATCATTAAAATCCCTCTCTACTCCATCTACCATATAGAGCGGAGTATTATCCGTCCAAGTAGATTGTCCTCGAATAAGTATATTAGCGGAAGTAGCCCCAGGCTGACCAGCCGCTTGCATGGTAGATACTCCCGGCAGAATCCCGGTCAAAGCCTCGGAAACAGTTGTCACATTGCCGGACCTTAACAAATCGTCACCTTTAGCTTGAGTGATAGAACCTACAACACTTTCTTTTTTCTGTTGACCATAACCGACTACTACAACTTCCGTCAATATCTGAGCGTCTTCCTCCATAGTGACTTTATGCGTCTTTTGCCCTTTATAAACAAAAGTTTGAGTAATCATACCTATATAACTAAACTCAATAGTAACCCCTTTTTGCAAACCGCTAAGTACATAATTCCCCTTGGAGTCCGTAATAGTACCTGTACCGCTTCCTTTTATAGATACCGAAACACCAGGAAGCCCTACATGTTCAGAATCAACAACCACACCTTTCAACACTTGCGCATCTACATGGAGTGAAATGCTAAAGCCGATCACTATCAATAATATACATTTATGCACATATTTTCTAAACAGCATAGATTTGAAATTTAAAGTTAAAACAAAAGTTAAGAAATCGTTTTTTTTTCACCAACATTCACACAATAGATTTAATGTTCTTCCATTACTATTAGATTTTAAGATTCAAAAACAAAGTGCTATTCCATAACTGCAATTACGACGATACAAATGTAAGCCTAATAAGCAACTACAGGCAGAGGGATTTCATGCCCAAAAAGAGGGGTATATTTAACTAAAACATGTTCGTTAACACATTAATATTTTTTCACCCAAGTGCAAGGCTAAATAATGAAATTGTGTAAGATTATTATGCTACTTAAAAAGTATATCTGCACAAGTTTACGACTGTTCAACTTTATTTTTGCTATTTTTTAACAAATCCTCCTATCAGCTATCTCCTAAGTTTGTCGGCATAAAATACAGTCTATCAATCTTATCTTTATAACCTTTACTCACGATTTCTTATACTCAATAGTTTAAAATCATACCTATAATATTTATGCAAAGCATTTTTCAAATAAGTTAGTATATCTATGCTACACAAAGTAATATATAAATATTCTGTAGTCCTTTTCACCCTCGACAAGCATTAATGACATTATTTCCATCCCCGCATCTTGCGCCATCAAGTAATAGTTATATTCGATACGTGTTGTTGATAAACCAAGAAGCTCATCAAATTTGATAATCATTGGGGTAAAACCGGATGCGGGAGCGTTTACCTGCCCCGAATAACACTCATTGGTTTCCGTATTCACATAAATGATCGCTTTTGCTCTACGACTACCGGCAGATGTCCTCACCTTGAACAGGCTTTCAATCATCAAGTCAAGTTGCATCTCTGCCTTGAATTCCTTAGCCTCGTTCAAGGAAGTACGAGCAAGTCTATGCAGTCGACAATCTCCATTTCTTCAGTGGCAGGAGGTATAAACTCCAACTTCCATCCCTCGCCTACCGATGTACACCAGGCGGTCAAGTGATGACAGGTCATGGGATTTTATTTGATGCACTTTCGCCCATTCATTGAATACCCTATTCCCCCAATGGTCCAGGAGAGAGTCGGCTATAAGGGTAGCCCACCAAAGATCTTATCATCCTCAGCATAGACAGGCAACCCACGTTGAGTGGACACACCATTTATTGGAGCTTGCAGCGGAGCGATGTCATAGCTGCCCTTTATAAAGTCATTGTCGAAATAGAAGCATACTTTTTCTGTGTATCTCTCCTTATAGGCTACCAATGTACCTACTTTCCGATTCCATAAAAACACATCAAGATTTTGTATCATCACCGTTCCTCCTTACTCTTTTGGGAATGAATTTATTTATTTGTTTCAGTGTCAGCGGCGGCATGGGCAATTCAGGCAGTAAATCACTGACACGTTGTTACATGCCGACTATCCGCAACAATGATATGAAATTTGTTCTGATTGACACCCTGTTCAAAATGGCTTATTGTTGCAAGGTTCACACCGGATTTCTCCGCCATTTCCTTTTGGCTCATCCGTGCAGCGAGCCTGTAGTCCTCTATGCGCTTCGCTAACAGTAGCATAATATCTTGGTTAGTTACATAATCTATATTACTCATACATGGTAAGATATTACTATTTAATTGCAAAAATTATAAATAATATCCATATATTACTACTATCATGGGGGTTTCTTCTTGTTTCGTAAGAAGTCATTCAAATCCTTATAAAGCGGATAAGGCGCAAACATATCCTGAACCTTATCACCCAATAGCTCTTGCAAGGAGTCCACAACTCGTCTACCGGCATCATCATTGTCAAGATAGCAATGAATGACCTTGTATTTTTTAATGGGTTCGATAGCCTTACTGACATTGCTGACCGAGTTCAGAACAATATAATCCATAAATTCGTCGCCCTTGGTTATTCTTCCCAATTTTACTAATGTCAGATAGGAGAGATAATCCATAAAACCTTCAAACAGACAACAGTTATGTACTTTTGACCTGTCTGATTTTCGGATAATAGATATATCCTTTGGCGCAATACCCCCTTTGAAATAAGGATTACGAATCTCATAACCATTGGCTACATTGGGAAAAGCAATAGCAAAATATCCTTTTTTATTGCAGATATAATGAACCTCCTTACATTCACACTCCCCAATGCCCAAATCAATTCCACGGGATTGTAGATATGATTTCAATGCTTCATGATTCAAGTCCATCACTTTTACATCTCTAAACTGATTTGTTAGCCGTTCTCCGTCCTGGGATATAGGTGTTCTTATTCGGAGAGCCAGTGCTGGTGCTGCGCCCTTTATGAGCTTGAGTAATCGGGCTACATCTTTTGTTTGGTAGAGTAGTTCTGCCAAATCAATGATGTCACCACTTTGGGCAGTTCCAAAGTCATACCATATTTTTTTGTCTTTATTGACTTTGAATGACGGTGTTCTGTCTTCTCGATAAGGAGCGTGATACCAAGCTGACTTATCCGACTCCTTAGCAGGTGAAAAGCCGATGGCCCTCAGATAGTCCACCAAATCTATTTGCTTTATTTGAGCGATGTTCATCCTATTTCTTGGGTATTTTATAGAGGTTCAACATTGATTTACCATATATAATCCCGGAGTAAACTAAACTTCTTTCCTGTCTATATAGGTTCCTCATTCTCAAAGGCTTTTGGTTCGTAAGAGTAAGTCTTGTCCTTTTTGGTTATTACCCCTTTTCCCATCAGGAATTTATTCAGTTCCACGCACACGTTCCGTCCCCGTTTATAACCGATAGTCTCATAACCTTTTTGCAGGGATTTGAGCATGTTCTCGTACCCTACAATAGGTCCTTCTGAAAACACATTTTCCAATGCGCTCACATGCTGCTCATCCGTCAATACTTCAAAGAGAGGTTTACGTTCTGCCTCAAACGCATAATTATCCACTAGCTCCGGTAATGCTTCACTATTGATTTTAAATGCGAACGGAGTAAACTCTTTCTCCCGGATGTGCATGGCCTTCACTTGACTTATGCTGCTATCAAACGGGCTTTTCGTGACTTGAAGTATTGTTTCAGCCTTATTATTTAGTTCTGTGCCTATGTGCCCACGGGTATTATCATCACCTTTATTCAGATGCAGTACCGTATGGATATGCAGGTCGTGCATACTGGACCACCGCATCAGATCATTGATAAGTTCCACCGACTCGCTGGGATTGTTGATGTCGTACATAAGATCACGAATCCCGTCAATCACCACGAACCCGATATTCGAATCTGTTTCTAGTGCAAGGTTAATTATCTGCCTCCTGTGTTTGGGTGAATACTCCCGTAGCATAAAGAACTCCAGCCGTTCATTCTCACGGTCAGTGGGCATTCCGGCCAGTACCAGTATTCTTTCCAGCACCTTGTGGCAATGGCATTTACTCTGTTCTGTATCTACATACAGCACCTTATGTTTTTCTTTCGGCAAGATTGCCTTGTAACGTAGTACCTCCTTACCGGATAATGCGGAAGCCACGATTGCCGACACGTTGAAAGTTTTCTTGCTCTTCGGCTTTCCGGTAGATGCGCTGAAGTTTCCCAACGTGGCAATGGTGATACCATCCACTTGTACGATCTCCGGTGGATAAGCATAAACATCCGTAACTCTGAGTCGGATAAATTTCAAAATCTGCTCAAAGGCACTTTCGTCTATAT
>OGCM01003554.1_pt1 | contig 11819 bp, 5 predicted proteins | sample 1570151 | NCBI WGS metagenome assembly OGCM01 (sample SAMEA4370582, study PRJEB24528) | human gut metagenome
TTATCATTGCCGATGCTGCCTGCACGAGGCGGTCGCGGGCTATCATGAGCCGCCTGAGCTCCTCCGTCCGTCCGGACTGGTCCTTGGGCTTCGACGGGTCGACCCCGGCGAGAACCTGCCGCGCCGCCGCCTCGGCGTCGGCCGGATCGCTCTTCGGACGGCCCGGCTTGCGCCTCGCCCTTCCCGGCATCATCGCCTCGTACACGCGGTACCCGAGCTCGAGGAGCCTTCGCGTCAAGCCGGCGCCGTACGAGCCGGTCCCCTCGACGCCGACGCCGGCGCACGTTGCCGGGCCGCCTATCTTGCCGGCGAGGGCATCGCAGCCCTTCGCGTCCGCGGCGAACCTGAACGTCCCGATCGCTCTCCCCATGTGGTCGAGGAGGCAGAGGGTGTGGGCGTCTTTGCGGGCGTCGACGCCGGCAAAGACGAGGTCTTTCCCCAACTCGCTCATATGCAGCCCTCCAGATCGACGCTTGCGACACGATCCGAGCCGAAGGCCGGCTAGACAGAGCGCTGATGGGGGCTGTACCATGCGGGTTGCTAGGTCCACGCGCTCGAGCCCATGCTCCTATTAGGTCATTGGCCGGCCTTGGTCGGGGCCGGCGCGAGGCTCTTCGAGCTGAGGCCAGTCGATGGGATCGACGGCGGTTCTTTAATGGGCCATCGCGTCGGCTCATGCGCATTTTCGCCGATAACCCTCGTCGATGGCGCGATTCCCATTATCAGTGTTCTTCAGCGTCGCGAAGAACGATTCCGCCACCGCGTTGTCGTGGCAGTTGCCGGAGCGGCTGCAGGACAGGCGCACGTCGTTGTCGCGCGCCCACTCGGACAAAAGCCTGCTGGCGTGCTGGGCGCCGCGGTCGGCGTGGAATATGGCGTTGCCGGCCACGTAGCCGCGCGATTTTGCCGACGCCGGCGCCGATACCGCGATGTCTGCCGTCAAATCGCGCGGAGAGCGACCGGCCCACCACCATGTGGGTGTTCGGGTCGATGACCGTGGACAGGTAGAGCCGCCCCTCGCGGGTGCGCAGATACGTGATGTCGCCCACGAGCTTGTAGGTGGGGACGGGGCTGTTGAAGTCGTGCCGCACCAGGTCGGGCCGGCGCCTGGCCTTGGGGTCGGGAATGGTGTGCGCTTCCCGGCGTTGGGCGTGCGGCCGCGTATCCCCAGCTCGCGCACCCTGTACAGAGTGAGGCCCGAGAACTTGGCGGGCAGAAAGCACTTCACGGATCGGGCTCGCTCGCAAGCTTGCGGCGGCGGTCCTGGACCATTTTCTGACGGTATTCGAGTTGAGGCCGAGTTCGGAGCGGCACTGCGTTATCGGCCTGCCCGTCGAGATTATGTAGTCGGCGGTCTCGCGCCTGAACTCGTCGGTGTACCTGGCGGATGGGTTTGACGTGGAATCGTCCCTTCGGTCGTCGCCGACATGCATTCTAAAACATCGGAGTCTCCAGCATGCGTGTCAGAAAAGACGATACGGGTCACATCCCAAGTTGCTCGGCAAGGCTGCGAGGGCGATGTCCCTTGCGATTTCCCATAGCTTTCCCTTTCCCTAAGAAGGTTGTTCGCTGCTGTCGTCTTAGCGGGTGGGGAAAGAAAATGCGGGGCGCAGCCGTGTGACCGCGCCCCGCATTGGCGTAAGAGACGTATCGCTTAGGCGATCAGCTGGCAAATCTGATTCACGAGCGAGTTCGGGAACACGTACATGCCGCCGAGCACGTAAGCCTTTTCGACGGCGGAGGCGTTTCTTGTCAAGAAGTCATCGATGGTGACGGTGTTCTTGTCTTCGAGCTTCGCATTGCCGTTTGTCAGCAGCACCACGCTGCCGTTCTTTCCGGCAAGCGCCGCGCCCGCGATGGCGTCGGTGCCCTTTGCGTCTTCGGCGCCGCAGGCGATGACTGCGTTGTCGGCGACCAGCAGGCCCTTTTCAACCATATACGTTGCGATTGCGTTGGACGTATCATAGCCGTCGTTGCCGTACATGCGGGTGTAGCTGCGGCTGCCCAGCATGTTTTCGACCGACTCCTTGGACACGGCGCCGGGGCCGCCCGGCACGTACACATCGGATGCGGAATAGTAGCCCTTGCCGGTGAGCATGGTGATGGCCAGGTCGGGCAGCGCGCGATCGGCCGAGGTGGCGCCGGAGGACTCAAGGAAGATCGGCACCTGGTACTTATAGGCGAAAGAGCTGATGGAAAGCGCATCCTGGAAGTTCACCGACGAAGTGACGATGGCTTTGTCTTGCGGCCCATTCAGGCGCGTGAGCTCGGCAGCACAGGCGACTGAGGTGTCCTCGGCCTCGTTGCCGTACAAGCGATTGTTCTCGACATCTTTCGCCGAAACGCCCAGTAGTTCGGCAACGTCGGACGCCACGTCGCTAGAGATGACGGCGCCGCCGCCCACGATGATGACGTTGGTGATGCCCAGGCGCTTGATGGCATCGCGCGCCGCCGGAGAAAGCTCGTCTCTGCCCGTGAGCAGGATGGGCGCGTCAAGAGCGCCGGCAAGCCCCGTGGCGCTCATGGCGTCGGCGAAGCCGTTGTCGGTTGCCAGGATGGCGGTGTCCGCCTTGCTAAATGTTGCAAGGGCGATGGCCTGCGCGGTTTCGGCGCTGGTTTCCCCGCTCAGGCGGGTGGTCGGCGACGCTTTGGCTGCGCCGGCGGCATCGGCAGATGCGTCGGCGGCCCAGGCAACGCCGGGCGCGCACGTGCAGGTTGCCAGGCACAGTGCGAGGCAGGCGTTTCGGAATCGGCTGACAGTGCTCATGAAACCGTCCTTTCGTGTGGTCGCTTGCATTGGAACAGGGGTCAGGTACAGCTTTCCTGTGAGCCGCGATCGGGGTCATGATGCGTGGGCGGGCGGGTGCGTCTGCCCACGCATGTGCTTGCTTGGCAGCGAGTATATCGCAACTGGCGCTCTGCTGCGCCACAGTGTCGCAACTTGCCGGTTTTGGTCGATTTAACTGGGAAAACATGCGTTTGGTACATTGATTTTCGCATGCGCACAAGAACTTTTCGTTCCTCGCCGAAGCGTGCTTGATTTCGGTTGGTTCATGGTGCAGATAGCTTTATACTCGGGGTAATCGATAGGGTTATTCGTCCGATTTCGAAGAGGAAGTGGTGTGATGAGTCATGCAGTGCGCATTCGATGTGCGGGGCTTGGGCAAGCATGCTGCGCCGTTGCGCTTGCAGCGGCATGCGCGGCGTTCTGGACAGCCCCCGCATGGGCGGATGACAACCAGGCAGGCGGTGCGCTTGCGGCGCAGCCTGCGCGGTCTGAAGAAGTGTTGGCGGGCGCGTCGGAAAATGCCTCTGATGTGAGCGCCGCCGTCCCTTCTGCCGGCGAAACAGCCGGGGTTGACGCTTCCGCAAGTGACGTCGCGATGCAGCCTGCCGCTTCCGATGTTGTGCAGGCTGGGGAAGGCGAAGGTGCCGCCGATGCTGACGACGCGTCCGCGACGCAGCCCGGCGAGCCCGCGGCCGACCAGCCTGCCGCGCCCGCTGATGGCGACGGGCAAGGCACGGCGCCGACGCCCGCTAATGGCGACAACCAGCCTGCTGCGCCCTCGGACCCTTCGCAGGGTGCAGGCGAAGCGGGCAATGCCGTTGACCCATCTCAGTATGAGCGCATCGAGGATGGTGCCTACATCCTCGGCATCGGCTCCGATCGCGTGCTTGACATTGCGGGCGGTTCTATGGCGGATAAGGGCAACGCTCAGATTTACGAGGACAATGAGTCCACGTCCCAGCGATTCCGCATCACCAACGTGGGACGCGATGCAAATCACGAGTGGATTTACTGCATCACCAATATCGGTTCCGGCCGCGTGCTTGAGGCGCAGGGCGGCAAAACCTCTTCCGGTACCAACGTTTCCCAATACGGGTTCAACGGCTCCGAGGCGCAGCTGTGGTATATCCGTCAGGTCGAAGGTGAAAACGGCACCATTCGCTATTGCTTCGTGAACTACAAGAGCGGTTTGCTGATGACGGTAGACGCCACCGACGTGTCCGATGCGGCTAACGTGGTGCTGAAGAAGCAGCGCGAGAACGCGCTGCAGCAATGGGTGCTGAACCGTTGCACGGCTTCCTTTGAAGATGGCGCCTATGTCATCGGCATGGCTTCGGGTGCGTCCGCCGTGCTTGACGTGGAAGCTGCCTCGACAGAAGATGGCGCGCAGATTCAGATTTACGAAGCCAATAACAGCGTGGCTCAGGCCTATGCGGTCAAGTACGACGAGTGGAGCGGCTATTACTACATTGTCAGCTATGCGTCCGGCAAGGCGCTGACCGTTGCCGGCAGCGATGCCAATGGCGCCCCGGTGCAGCTGTACGGGTTCACCGGCAGCTCCGAGCAGTTGTGGACCATCATCAAGAACGGTGACGGCACCTTCGCGCTGAAGTCTGCATTCGGCGGGCGCGTGCTCGATGTGCTGGCGGGTTCCACCGCCAATGGTACCAAGGTGCAGATTTATGAGGGCAACGGCACCATCGCGCAGGCGTTTCGCCTGATCGCCACCACGCCCGTTTATAACGGTGGCAGGTTCGAGATCGTCAACCGCGGTAGCGACCGCATCGTGCTCGACGTGGCGTCCGGCTCGCGCGCTGATGGCGCTCAGCTGCAGGGCTACGCGTCCAACGGCTCCATGGCGCAGAAGTACATGATCACCGACAACGGTGACGGCACTTACTTGATTGCCGCCATGGTTTCCGGCTGCTACCTGGGCGTTTCTACTGATGGTGCGGTGTGTCAGCAGGATGTGTCTGCCGTCAATGCCATGCGTTGGAAGATGGTTCCCACCAACGATGGCCACTTCGCTATCGTGTCGGCAGATGGCGCGTATGTGCTGGCGCTGCGTTTGGCCTCTTCCGACCCCAGTGTTCGCGCGTACCGCAGCGCTGGCCAGCTGGTGGGCGCCGGCTGGACCCTGCGCAAAACCACGCTGCTCAACAGCGGCATGTACTTGATCACCTCGTTTGACGACGGCGACTACGCGCTTGAGATGGTTGGCTCCAGTCTGAGCAACAAGGCATACGCCGAGGTGTGGGAGCAGGATGGCTCCTACACGCAGAAATGGCTGGTCACCAGCTTAGGCGATGACATCTACCGCATCACGAACGTGTGGTCGCAGCGTGTTTTGGAGGTGGCGAACTCCAAAGCTGACGACGGTGCGATCGTGTGGCAGAACTGGTGGTACGGTACCGACAACCAAAAATGGTGCGCGGTGTGGAACGGCAAGGGCGGCATCATGCTCCAGACGCTTTTGGGCAACTACGCACTGTCCACCATGGGTTCGTACAATGCAAGCGGCATCGTGATGCGCAAGATGAACGCTGCAAGCCCGTTCCAGGGTTGGAACTTCGTCGAAACGTCTTTCGGCAATACCATGAGCTTTAGCGATCGCATCAAGATTCTCGATTCCTTCAGCGGCAGCGGTCTGAACGTGTACCGCAGCTTCGACGGCGTGTCCTCGGGCACGGTCGATCGCATCTACAAGGCCAGCGGCAATTATGAGAACGCGGGTTATTCCGTCGGGTTCGTGATGATCGACCTGTATTCTGGCGCCAGCGTCTCCTACGGCATGGATAACTACTTCTACAGCGCGAGCACCATCAAGGGCCCCTATGTCATGTCGCTGCTAAAGTACAAGCCGTGGCTGCTCAACAGTTGGGGCGACACGCTGTACAACACCATTAACGTGTCCAGCAACGAGGCGTATGCGGAGCTGCGCAACAACCTGGGTGCGTCGACGCTCGACTGGTTCGTTGATTGGACGCATGCCTGGGGCTTTGATTATTCATCGCATTACGTGTGGTACACGCCGCGCCAGCTGTGCAAGCTGTGGGTTGGCATGGCGGACTACTTGATGGGCAACGAGCAGGATGCCTGGTGGGCGCGTGATGTGTACGGCAACAACATCGCCATCTACTCGCGTCAGGAGCTGGCGTGGAAGGGCGTGCCCATCTACGCGAAGTCCGGCTGGGTTAACGGCAGCATCAACGTCCATAACGAGGGTTACCTGGTAATGGATGGCGACCATCCGTATGTGTGCGTGATCATGTCTAACGAGATTTGGCAGAACAACTGGAAGATAAGAACGCTCATGTCCGCGATCGACGCAGCCCATGGTGAGCTTGTGTAGCGGCTGCTAAAGTGAAAACGTAGCAGGTTCGGAAGGCCGGCGGTTACCCCGCCGGCCTTCTTGTGCTTATCGAGTGGCCGTTTTCCTCATGGTGCTTCTGGCTGATAAAATAATAGGTCGCTTTGCCAAGTGATGGGCTTGGTGCATTGGGAAGGACGCGTGCGGAAGGCTCGTGTCCGCATGGATTAGGAATGCGAGTTTTCGATGGATGCGATCTTTTCGGCTGTGGCCGATGTGCTGCAGCTTATCGTGCAGCCGTGCTATGCCTTAACGGGCAACTGGTGGATCTCCATTTTGCTGTTCACCCTCATTACGAAGGTCGTTCTGCTGCCCATGTCGCTGTGGGTTCAAAAGAACTCGATCGTCATGGTGAACGTGATGCCCGAGATCAACCGCATCAAAGTGAAGTACTATGGCGACCGCGAGGCCATTGGTGAAAAGCAGCAGGCGGTGTTCAAGGAGAAGCACTATCATCCGCTGCTTTCCATGGTGCCGCTGTTGGTGCAGGTCATCATCCTGTTCGGTTTGGTCGACGTCATCCATTCCATCACCGATAACGGTGCTCCGGGCACGGAATTTTTAGGTATGGTGCCGGTTACCGATGGCGGGATGTCTTGGATTATGCCGCTGCTTGCTGGGCTTTCGGCTGTAGCGATGGGCTTTGCCCAGAACCGTATCAACCCGCTGCAGCGCGAGCAGTCCCGTGCCGAGAAAAACACTACCAATGGTTTGTCGATTGGCCTATCGTTGATTCTTGGCGTGTTCGTCTCCGCGGGCATGTGCTTCTATTGGATTTGCTCGAACCTGTCCTCCATTGCCATTCAGGCGCTTATGAACATCTGCATCGTGCCGGCCAAGCACATCGACTACGAGGACCTGGCCGCCAGCCGCACCGAAATCGAGGCGCTTGAGGCGCTTGAGGCCGAGCGCAAAACCCCGTGGTGGAAGCGCGATCCGCTCACCAAACGCGAGCGTGCGGATTACAAACGCTTCTTCAAGATTGCCGGCAAGCACATCGTGTTCTACTCTGAGGGATCGGGCTTTTACAAATACTTCAAGGGTGCTATCGATTATTTGCTGGCGAACTCCGACGTGAACATCCATTACATCACAAACGACCCGAACGACCGCATCTTTGCGCTGGCCGAACAGCAGCCGCGCATCAAGCCGTATTACATCGGCCAGAAGCGCTCCATCACGCTCATGATGAAGATGGACGCCGACGTGGTGGTGTCCACCTTGGAGGACTTGGACAACTACTACATCAAACGTTCGTATGTGCGCAAAGATACCGAATACGTGTTCATGCCGCACCATATGACGTCTATGCACCTGACGCCGTCCAAGCAGGCGTACGACCACTACGACACGGTGCTGTGCGTTGGCCCGCACCAGGTTGCCGAGCTGCGTCGCGAAGAACAGCTGTACCAGCTTCCGGTGAAGAACCTTGCGGAATGCGGCTATGACCTGCTGGATGATGACGTGGCCGCCATGGCCGCTCGTCGTGCGGCTGGCAAGATGACCAACGAGCGCCCGGTTGTCATCGTGGCGCCGTCGTGGCAGGAGGACAACCTGCTGGACTCCTGCACCGACGCGTTGCTGTCGCAGCTGCTGGGGCGTGGCTGGAAGGTTATCGTGCGTCCGCACCCTGAATACACGAAACGTTATCGTCCTCGTTGGATGGCATTGATCGAGCGTTATTCCCATGTGCCTGAATCCGACTTGTACTTCGAACGCGATTTCTCTTCAAACGAGACGGTGTTCACGTCCGACGTGCTGATTACGGACTGGTCCAGCGTGTTCTGCGAGTTCTCGTTCTCCACGCTGCGCCCGAGCGTGTTCATCAACACGCCCATGAAGGTGGGCAACCCTGATTGGCGCGAGCTGGGCATCGAGCCCACGGACATTTCGTTGCGCAACAAGGTGGGCCGCTCGTTCGATCCTGCGGATTTGTCGGGCTTGGGCGATGCGGTCGCCGAGATGATCGCGCATCCCAATGCTTGGTCGGAGAAGGTGTCGGCCGTGCGTGACGAGATGATTTTCAATCTGGGCCATGCGGCCGAGGTTGCCGGTGAATATCTGCTTGAGCGCGTGCTTATCAAGCAGGACGAGGAAAACGAGGAAGGTGGTCGCGATGAATAAGGTGCTGCCTCGCGCTTGCGTGTACGCGTACGATGCGCTCGCCTTGTTTGCGGTTGCCGTGGTGTTGTCGTTCGCGTTCATCACCCCGGCATACGCTTACGTCGACCCGTCGGTTATGACATATGCCATTCAGGCGGTGGCCGGCGTGGCCGTGGCGCTGTCCACGGTGCTCGGTGTGGCGTTCCGCCGCACGCGCAAGAAGCTGCTGAACGCCTTGGGGGTTGACGAAAATGCCCGCAAGGAACATGAGCCCCGCGTCCACCGCGTTGACGTATCGGGCAATGTGGTGTACACGGCTGCTGATGAAGCGGAGCAGCATGGCCGCGTCTCGCGCGCCGGTTCGCATGCGGCGCGCGCCGATCGCCCGAGTGGCTATGCGCCGAAGTGTGTCATGCGCTTGGCGGTTGGCATGGCGGTATCGTTCTTCGCCGTGTTCACCGTGTTGGTCATCGCTCCTTGCGAAATCATCGCAGGCAACGAAAGCAGCCTGCTGTTCGGCCTGTCAAGCACGTGGACCATTTTTTTGGTCCCCGGCATCTTGATTGCGCTGGCACTCGGCTTGGTGCTGAGCGCGCTGCGCGGCAAGGTGTTCAATGCGGCTGCGCTGCTGGTGTTCGGTGTGGGCCTGGCATGCTACGTGCAGGTCATGGGCTTCAACGGCGGCCTGCCTACGGCAACGGGCGCCGCGGTCGATGGGACGCAGTACAAGACCATCATGGTCATCTCCACCGGCGTGTGGGTGGTTATTGCCGTGCTGCCGTGGCTGCTCAGCCAGCTGAACCGCAAGATGGTGCAGTTCGGTTCGCTGTTCCTTTCGGTGGCTTTGGTGCTGGTGCAGGGCGTTGGCCTGGCCAGCCTGTTCGTGGGCAACGAAACCAACAAAAGCAACGACGCGAATTATCTGGTAACCGAAACCGGTATGATGAACGTAACGGAAAAGAACAACGTCGTCGTGTTCATCCTGGACGGCTGCGACACAAAGACCGATGTCATGCCTGCACTCGAGCAGGATCCGTCCATGCTGTCGGAGATGACCGGCTTCACCTGGTTCCAGAATTCAACGCCAGGCATTTCCCCCACGCGCGAGGCGCTGCCAGCGCTGATCACGGGCAAGATTAACGCGCCGCATTCCGATTCCGCCAACAACGAAAAGGCGCAAAACACCGATTACCTTGCCGATTTGGACAACGCGGGCTATGACGTTGGCCTGTACAGCGATATGATTCCGGGCACCACCCCCGATACCTACGAGCACACGATTAACGGCTTGCAGGACGGCGGGGAATGCGCTGACGTTATCAAACCGAATGCCGCCGAAACGCGCACGGCGCTGTGGAAGTGCGCGATGTATCGCGATTTGCCGTGGGCGTTCAAGCCATTCTTCTGGTTCTACACCGATGAGATCAATGTTGCTATGGGCACCACCGACAGCGATTCTGGCGACGCGAAAACCACGGAGTCGGGCTATCAGATCGATGCCACGCCGTACATCACCAACGACGCCGGCTTCTATGAGAAGCTGTCGTCTACGCAGAAGCTGAGCGTGGTTGATAACGACAGCACGGGTTCGTTCAGGTTGATTCACCTGAATGGCCCGCACTACCCGTACATCCTGGATGCCGACGCGCAACTTTCCGACAACAGCGACCGCGTGACGCAGACGCGCGCATCGTTCCGCATCGTAAGCGAGTACATCGAACAGATGAAGCAGCTGGGCGTGTACGACGATGCCACCATCATCATCACCGCCGATCATGGCTATCGTTCGGAGTCGAACTTCGATTGCATCAACAACGAGCTGGTTATGAGCCCGGTCATGCTGGTCAAGCCAGCGCAGTCGAGCACCGACGCTTCCAGGCCGCTGCAGGTTTCGCAGGTGGCCGTGGACAACGTCGACGTTATGGCTACCGCGCTGACCGGTGCGCCGAACATCGACGCTACGGAATATCCGGACAGCATGCTTTCCATGCAGGATACCGACCGCACGCGGTATTTCTACTTCTGCATCAAGGACGAAACGCTCGCGGAAAAGGGTTGGATGGAGCTGCAAATCACCGGCGACGCGCTGAACGCCAACAACTGGACGCCCACGGGTTTGGTATATGACAACAGCCTTCAACAGTGGGTTTACATTGATGACCAGCAGGAATTCCAAGATAAGTGGTTAAAGTACCTGTATAAGAACATGCAGTAGCACTGCGGATTTACCGAGTTGAAGCGGCCCCGACAAGCTTGGCTTGTCGGGGCCGCTTGCTTTACTATTCCATTGAAACGCGCATGACGGCAAACGGCGTGCCGATTGTGGCTGTCGTTGTGCGCGGCACGCCTGGTAACGGAGAATGGCTGAGCAACCTTAACGTGGCGGATACGCGTAAAGGGTCGAGCCAGGAAACCCATGAGGGCTTCGAACGTGCCGCGGGCGAGGTCTTGGATGCGTTTACTAGCTATGTGAAGGAAAACAACATCAATCTTGGCAAAGCGCGTGTTCTCATCACGGGGCACAGCAGGGGAGCTTCGGTGGCCAATATCCTTGGTGCGCAGCTTGACGAGGGTAAAGGCAACGTGAACGGGGCGTTAACGCCTTCGCGTGTGTACGATTTCACGTTCGAATCGCCCACCACCACGCTTTCGAACAACAGGGGTAACTGGGTTTATGACAACATCTTCAACATCCTAAATCCTGAAGACGTCATCACCAGGGTTCCGTTGTGCGAATGGGGTTATGGCAGGTATGGCGAGGATCTGGTGTTGCCCTCGAGATCGAACACAAACGACGTGGTGTACAAGCAGCTTCTTTCCAGTATGAACGAGTACTTCAAGCAGTTTAGCGGCGAAACGTTCAGGGGTTATACGGCGGGAACGCTTACCGCTACGACGATGACGAGCGATATGATGCCGATTGCTCCTACGACCTGGGCGTTCTACCATAATTATGTGGTAGGAACGCCGCCCAGGTACTTTTTCGAGTCTGCTATCAAAGCGGCAATCATGGAAAATGCGGATGCAGGCGATTACGCGCTTTTGTCTTCGGCGCTTTTGATTCCGCAATATCAGTCCATGCTTGTTACGCTGTTCGGCGTTGGGGTGTTCAATGGTGCGTTCGTCACCGGCAAGGGCGTGGTGCATGGGCATACGCAGGAAACGTATGTGTCGTGGATGAAGAGCGCGTCGGCTGCGCTAGGCGAGCTACCGAGTATTTTCGTTCGCAAGAACTATCGCACAGTCAAGGTTGCCTGCCCCGTTGACGTGAAGGCCTACGATGTCGACGGTAACTTGGTGGCGTCGATTTCGGGGGACCAGGTTGACGAATCGCTGCTTGAGAACGGTTTGCCGGCGGCGGTGACTGCGGATGGCGTGAAGATGATCGATCTGCCGGCAGATGGCGGTTACCGTCTCGAGGTTGTGGCAACCGATGAGGGGGAAATGGATGTGACCGTCGAGGAGAATGACGGTTCGGGCAGCGAGCCTGGTGCCATGAAGTGCTACCGCGAGATTGCGCTAGAGAGCGGGGATTCGTTCGCGCTGGATGCACAGGCC
>OGCM01003555.1_pt1 | contig 11817 bp, 9 predicted proteins | sample 1570151 | NCBI WGS metagenome assembly OGCM01 (sample SAMEA4370582, study PRJEB24528) | human gut metagenome
GGGCATAAAAAAAAGACCTAACTTCCATGTCGCTCGTCAATTTTATCACAGAGCACTGGTGCAAGTCAAGCCTTTTTAATATTTTCTTAACAGTTTTCTTAAAAGAAGTCATACCCTCCGTGGATGTCCACAACACTGCCATTCATATACCCGTTAGACAGCACCGCATAAGCCATATCCGCCACTTCCTCCACAGTTCCAAACCTGTGAAGAGCGATCTTTCTGTTGATGCGGTCGTAGCTCTCCTGGGTGCGGGCACTGTGCCATGGGGTTTCGATAAATCCCGGTGCAATGGCATTGACGGTAATGCCTTTTGGCTCAAATTCTTTTACCAGGGATTTGGTCAGGAAATGGATGGCTGCCTTGGTGACTCCGTATACAAGGGAAGAAGAATACGCCTGCTGCCCTGCATAGGAACCGGTAAAGAGAACGCTGCCGCCTTCCACCATCATGGATCTCAGCTCTTTGACCATAAATACCGGCACGGAAAGATTGGTATTTACGATCCGTGTCCACTCCTCGAAGCTGTAGTCCTCATATTTCGCATAGGTGCTGATGCCGGCGTTGCTTACCAGCCAGTTGATGTGATCGGTCTGCTTTTTCAGCGCTTCCACAAAAAACATCATCTCATCATAGGAAGACATATCTGCCTTCATCAGAATCACCTGAGATCTTTTTTCCTCAGGAAGGCTCTCCAGAAAAGCGGCCGCCTTCTTCTCATCATGTCCATATGTTATGAAGATCCTGTCTTCTTTCGCTGACTCTGCCAAGATCTTTTCGGCGATCCCTCTTCCGATTCCGGAGGTACCGCCTGTGATCACAGTTATTTTTCCCATTTTACAGCTCCATCAGTTCATCAAATATCGGTTTCGGTATATAAGGCTGCTGATTGTGGATCGGCTCACCCAGACAGGTCTTCGGGTATGCGTAGGTGCCGTTTTCCAACATGATCTCCAGAAGCTCCGGTCCGTTCTGTTCCAGGAACTCACCTGCATATTTCTCCACATCTTCTCCCTGGATACGCTTCGCGGGGATTCCATAAGCCTGCGCCACATTCGAAAAATCGCAGGAGGAAAATCCGCTGCCGTCAGAAGTATCCGCATACACACAGTCAAAATAATCTCTCTGGAGATGGCGGATCATTCCCAGCGCCTCATTGTTCATTACGATCATTTTTACCGGGATATTCTCACGTTTCACCCACTGCAGTTCCTGAATATTCATCTGGAAGGCTCCGTCTCCGCAGATACATGCAACCGGTTTTCCTGTAGCATAATAAGCGCCAATCGCTGCCGGAAGTGCATATCCCATGGCGCCATGTCCGCCGGAAAAAAGTGTCTTCTGGCCCTGCTGGTTGTGGAAGGACTGGTAACTCCAGACCATATGCTGTCCCACATCCACAGCAACAGCTCCTGTATCGATGAGCTGATCACTTAAGTATGCGATCATACGGTTCGGATAGCGCTGCGGTGTCCCATCATCCACCTGTTCCAGCTCTTTCCGGATCTTCTGACAGATGGACAGCCATTCTTCATAAGAATCGATCTGGCCCTGCTGCTCTGTCAGTTTACGCACCACATCCTCTGCACTGACGCAAAAACATTTCTCCCCTTTTCTTCCCTCATGAATTTCTCTCTGAAGGTTATAAGGGTCAATATCCACCCGGATGATCTCCGCTCCTTTGGCAAATTCATGAACTTTCGTTCCGATCTGACGGGTGCAGAGGGAAATTCCAAAGCAGATCAGAAGGTCACTCTTCGCATTGGCGATCATATTTGCATACCGGTGTCCATAGGCACCTCCGATACATCCGAAATTCAGCGGATCCCTAAAGCCCAGAGCGGACCGGGCAAGTACACTTGTGATCACAGGAATGTGATGAGCCCGTGCGAGATCTGTGAGTATTTTTTCCGCTTCGCCATCTGCTCCGTGGCCGATCATGAATACCGGGCGTTTCGCCTCTTTAATCTTGGTCAGGATATATTCTGCGGCTTCCCCTGCATCGGAAGAATCCGCTTTTGCAACGGCATCCCTGTAAAAAGCAGCGCCATTTTCCGGATCATTTTTGCCATAGACGACTGCTTCGATCTCTTCCTCAGAAAACTTCATATTATAAACCGGATCTTCTACCTCACCTCTCTGCACATTCATGGGCAGGTCAATAAGAACCGGGCCTTTCCGTCCTGTGTTGGCGATCTGCCATGCCAGGTTCAGTTCCCGGACGATGTTTTTTGGATCACGGACCTGTACGGCATACTTGGTTACCGGCTTCGCCATGGAAACCATATCGATCTCCTGAAAGCCCTGCTGACGAAGGCCTGCAATACCAGAATACTCATAGGTATTGAGCTGTCCGGTAATAAAAATCACCGGAAGTGAATCAAAATAAGCATCAGCCACACCGGAAAGCAGATTGGCAGCTCCCGGGCCGCTTGTAGCATAGGCACATCCGCAGGCATCCTTCGCCTGAGCATAGCCACAGGCCGCAAAAGCAGCTCCCTGCTCGTTATAACTGGAATGGCTTCTGGCATCCGGGTTCTTCTCGATGGAATCTACCAGATGTGCAATCATGGTTCCCTGATATCCAAAAAAATCATGAATTCCTTTTTTTTCAAGAAAATCTACAACATAATCTGTAAGCTTCATCTTATTAGACATATTCTTTTACCTTCTCAAGAAGCGGTGTTCTTCCTGTTTTCTCCAGATAATTCATATATATATCCAGTATTTCCGGATCCGCTTCAAATATTTCATCATACTTCAGACATTTATTCATCATTCCTGTATATTCCGAAAAAACATTTTCCAGCTGAACGTAATCCTGGTTCTTATACAGGTTGCGGATATATCCTGCTTTCTGCCTGTATGCTCTTGCACAGGTATATTTTGTTCCGCAGAACTTTGCGTATGTCCAGCACTGGTTAAAGTACTGTTTATAGTTCATTCCGTATTTTCTGCGGGCCTCTCGCCTTTTTCTTTCAGCGGCAAGTTTTTTTGCCTCTCCGCCGTACTGCTGCATAAATTCTTCACAGGGAATCAGTGCACTGCATATAGTTGTAGGTGCTGGACGATAATTTTCCGGCGCCTTATCTGCGTAATTTTTTCCAAAGGCAATGGTAAGATATTTATCGGTATCTCCCGGAACAAAAAAGCGTTCTCCCTCAAGTTCCACTTCCTGTGGGTTCTCAAAAATATATGCAGGATAATAAATATTCTGGTTCTGGAAACGAATCACATAAGTCTGAACGTTTTTCTGGGGCTGATGAATCAGATCCCGGAAAATACTTTTTGCCAGCCAGCCTCTTCCACAGAGTGAAAGGAAACGCACCATCCAGATACATGCAAAATCCCTTTTAGTTTTCCACTGACCGTTTTTTCCGCGGATTTTTTTCCAGCCATCTTCACGCATCCGGTTCCACATATATTTTTTCTTCGGGCCGTACTCACATTGCAGCGGTACAATCTTTACCGCCATTCCGGGATATTGATATCTTCCGTAGTTATCCATGGTGTAATACAGCGTATCCTTATCTGTATACCGGAGAAAGAATCCCGGGAAGCGTTTGTTATTATCCATAGATTCCAGTGTTCTTCTTAATTCCGGTTCTTCCTCAAATGCGTTTTTGAACCGCTCCATATCGCCGGTTTTCATGTATACATTCCCGGCTGTGGGATTCTGCGGAAAAGGTCTTCCGGTTACCGCGCAGAGGGTAAAGTACGGAGATAGAAAATATGTGATTTTATTTTTTCTGCATATGGTATCTATTTCTTTAAGAAGTTCCAGTATTTTCTGCTGTTCTCTGTTCAATACACTCTGCCTCATTTCTGTTGATTTTTCATAATTATACGATCTTTTTCAGAAGCTTTTGGATCTCTTCCTGGCTTCCATATTTGTCCAGCCAGACACTTAAAAATTCCGAGACATCTGCTTTCTTTGCAAAAAATGCCGCCCTTCTGCTTCCCTTATAAAGATCTTCCAGAAAAATTCTGGAAAGCTCTGTTTTGAGATATGGATGCTGCATATTCTCCAGGGCTTTGAAGTAGTTTTCAAATGCTTCTTTTGTCTGTCCCTGTTTTCTGCGGATATCTCCGAGAAGTTTATAGGTTTCTCCCTGCCACTGTTTATGGAACAGAAAGCTCCGTACTTCTTCTGCCAGATATTCCATCTCGCTTTCATCATCTGTACAGATCAGTCTTGTATGGTAAGCTGCCAGAACTTCCGGATATCCAAATCTCTGCCATGCCTGGGTAAGTGCTTCCCTGTAAAGCATCTCTTCTGAAAGAGCCTCTTTTTCTATCTTATCAGAAATGCCTGTTTTCAAGTAAAGTTCATTTACCAGTTCTTCCAGTTCTGCTTTTGTCCGGACAGCAGATACCTTTGCCAGATAAAGTGCTCCGTCAATTTCCTCATCTTCCGGCATCAGTTTTTTCCAGAGTTCCATCATGGAAAGGGCCTCGTCTTTCTGATGGCCGTCCAGAAGTTTTCTGCATTCTTTTATTGCGGATGTTTTTTTATCTTTAAAGAACTTGTCCAGTTCCAGATGTACAATTCCGTTGTTTGTGCATTCCCTTGCACGGGCATAACCGGATAACGCTTCTTTCCAGAGCCCTTTTTTCCAGAAAAGATCTCCCTGATATTTCATAAAATATCCGTCCTGTGGAAAGAGCTTTCTGCAGGATGCCAGGAATTTTTCCGCTTCAGAAGTATTCCCGGACTCTTCCATGCGTGCCATGATAAATCTGCACTTAAATTTCACAAATCCCGGAGCATCCGGATATTTTTTCAAAAGATCATCAACTATTGTTTCCGCTTCTTTCATCTCACGGAATTCATAATGAGTGGCTGCTTTTCGGAACAGGCGGATGTCTTCCACGGTCTGTTCCATTTCCGGAGTAAGGTGATCCAGTTTTCTGCGAACCTCATACATCCTCCATGCCTTGCCGACCCGTTCCGTATAAATCAGTGTCAGCATGGCTGCCTGGAAAACAGCGTCTTCCACAGGAACCAGAGTCGGATGATAAAACGGCTGGATTCCCTTGTAATCTTCACGTCCGATAAATTCCACACTGAGCTGTGTGCGGTAATAACTGTCAAAAATCTCATTCAGTACATCGTAGCGTTTTTCCAGAAGCAGTGTTTCCAGGGATTTCTCCGATCTCAGGAACCTTGCTCCCAGATCTTTTGCGATTACACCTGCACGGATACGGTTTCGTTTCTTATCCAGTTTATGGTCACCTTTTGCCATCAGAAGGCAGTAAAATTTCCGAAATGTCATCTGCCTGCGGATTCGGTTTTTGTCGATCCTTGGCATATATTCATCCCGGATCTCCTGATAAGAAGCGCCCGGAACATAAATAGACTCATGGGATTCTCTTTCCCCATGAGGCGGTATATAAGACCATTCATCTCCGTAATGCCAGATCAAGTAATCGCTTGTCCTGTGGGGAACCATTACTTTTTCCCCTTCAAAATCCATATATTTCACAGGGAACATCATATCTTTGTCAAAAAGAAACGGGCAGCCACCCCAGCGCATGGCGTAACGGCTGCACTCCTCTTCTTTGTAAGAAAACATGATTTTTTCCAGTTTTTTGAGGGTTCTGTCTTTTCCGAAAAATTTATAGCGGAACAGCCAGTAAAGATACTGAAAAGCAGGAATTTCCCATCTTGCACCCACAACCATGCTGATATTAAGAAGATCTGTGTAGATCATCATATGGGTTCTGTACTTCTCATATTCTCTGTCATCGTCCGGAATGGGATCAAGAGTAAGGACATCTATGATCTCTCCGGCCTTATCGTCTCCGATAATCTGATGCTTATGGATCGCACAGCTGTCCGTACCTCCATATCTCGGAAATCCGTTGGTGTAAGTTCTGTCTACATCTGAGCAATAGAGCGCTCTGTTCTGTGGTATTTCTGTTTTGCAGATTTCCACAAATTTATCCCAGTCGCTCTTTGGCATGTAGATGTCCACATCATCATCCCACGGAATAAATCCTTCATTTCGAAGGACACCGATCAGGGTTCCCCCGGCCATTACATATCTAAGATTGTGCTTTTTGCAGATTGCGTCAACCTCTCGGAAGAGCTGCAAAAGAAGCTCCTGTTTTTCTGTCATCTGTTAACCTCTTTGATCAATCGTTTTCAAAAGTTCAGCCAGTGTTTCGGATTCTTCATAGAAAAACCTCGTACATTCCGTACGTCTGTCACGGATCATAATCATCAGTTCCTGAAGCAGATACCGAAGACCGTTTCCCTCAAAGTTAAAGCTGTAGCGTTTCAGGAATTCCTGTCCTTCTACCTTCGCCTCAAAATACCCGGTATTCCACCAGTCATTGGGAACTGTAATCCGGCCTTTGCTTCCTATGATCACAAGTTCATTTTCCACATCTACCGTTGTTCCGATCTCTATGGTTGCCAGTGCCCTAGGATACTTTACCGTAATCATGTCGTAGATAAATTCTCCGTCACTGCCTTTTACCGCATTGGTGTTGACTTCCAGGTAGTCTTTTCCAAGAAGTTTGATACATGCACAAAGCGCCTGGCTCACTGTCTCATTGAAGTTTTTTCCACCTTCAAAATCATCCTGGGAAACCGCACACTTCACAGCTACCACATCTCCCACCAGTGCACCGTGGGTAAGCCATACAAGCTGTGTAAAAGCGCGCAGATAAACAAGGGTAAGCTTCTCCACAAGCACTACCCTGTGTTCCCTGGCCAGCGCAAACAGTTCTTCCATTTCTTCCGGGTTCAGCGTCATTGGTGTGTCACTGATTACATATTTCCCTCGTTCCAGCGCCCGCCTTATATAGTCCGTTCTGTTCTTCTGGGCGGACTTGATATAAATAATATCCAGTCCGCCCAGAAAACGTTCATAATCTGTACCGTAAGAATCCAGCTCATATCTGTCACAGAATTCTCTTGCAACAAAGATATCTTCAGAATAAACACTCTCCACATGGAGCCCGCTTACAAACTTGGATTCCATAACCATTCCGTTGTCTTCCGTATCATCTGTCACAATTCCAACACTGAAAATCGTCCCCTCACTTCTGAGTTTGGTGCTGGAAATATTCTTGGTACGCTCCAGATAGACAACCTGACAGTAATTTTTGAGGTAATCAAATTTCCCTCTCCAGTCAGATCCTACTACCAGGAGATCAATGTTATATTTGGTAATATCGCTGAGCTTCTGTCCCTGGTACTCCTCCACAATAATCTCGTCAGCAAAGCCTGTCTTCCTTACATTTCGATTCGTTTCAGAAGGCTGTCCTGAACATTCAGCTTGCCCCGTTCTATATCGTAACTCTCACTGGTAACTCCTACAATGAGATAATCCCCCAGTTCCCTTGCTCTTTTCAAAATGTTGTAATGTCCCTGGTGGAACAGATCAAAGGTACCGTAAGTAATGACTCTTTTCATTATTCGTCCTGCTCTTTCTGTTCTTCCTTTTCCATCAGCGCTTCCATCTCTTCCTGAGGTTCAATTGCGTTCAGGAGTTCATCCAATGCCTGTAATTCCTCAAACTCCTGTGTTTCTTCTATTTCTTCTTCCTCTTCCAGCTCTTCTTCTGTAAAAAATTCTTCTTTTTTATCTGGAGTCGTATTACCCGAAGTTTTTTCTTTGACTTTTTCGGCATGCTCTTCCTCAAGAGTGGCCGCCAGTTCCTCGATTGCTTTTTTTCTCTTCAGCATAGTCTCATAACGGTCATCTTCATCATATTCCTCTTCCAGACCTTCATCCTGAACCTGCTTTTCTCTCTTAAACACAAGCAGTGTGAGAAGATTCAGCACACCGTTATAACTAAAGGAAACCGGCGTACTTCCCAGAATCAGTACAAAAATCCAGGAAACTCCGAACAGCACCCACACATTCAGCATCTGCGGAATGCTGAGCAGTAAAAGTCCGTTGAGTACAATCATGATCGGATAATGAAAAAAATAAATTCCCATGGTATTTCTTCCGATGAAGGTAATCGGAAGTTTCACATCCGGCATCAGAGCCAGGAATGTAAGCACCAGCACAAAAGATACCAGATACATCAGAAGACGGATCAGCATTCCTGTGATATCATCCATTCCCGATAACTGATACGTATGATTTCCTCTGAAAATGTCTATCGGAATTTTATTTGCAATCATGAAATTTGGAATTGCATATAAAAGCAGTCCCGAAATCGGAATCAGAACCCATTTCCCCTTAAATTTACGGACTACTTTGGTATAATCACTTTTCCACAGATAGCCTGCCACAAAAAACGGAAAAAATACAACAATCCTTGAAGAAGAAAGATAAGTTGTAAATTCCGGTCTTGTTCCTGCCCACAGTGCAAAAACGATACTTAACGGCACAATAAATCGCACCTTACCCAGTGCTTCTATGGTAAGTCTGTAGATAAACAGTGCCAGCACATACCACATGACGGTACCGGATGGACGAAGCAGTTCATAATCAATACGTTTGCCGATCCAAATCGTTGCATACCAGGTCAGACTGTATCCAAGAATATAAGGAATCAGCAGATTTTTCACATTTTTCAGTACATCCTGCGGTTTCTTGGAAAGATAGCCGGACATAAAAACAAACGCAGGCATATGAAAAATGGTAATTGCATACCACACATAACGCACCACTACGTCTGCCTTAACCAGCTGAAACGCAATCAGATGATTAAATACAACAAGAAAAATCAGCAATACCTTAATGTTATCAACCAGATAGGAATACGGGACTCCCTGGCTTTCAGTTCTCTGTCTCATTTGTTTCCACCTTATTCATACGGATATTCGTAATCCGCTTCGCTACTTGCTCATAGCCAAACAGCCTGCGACGCAGGTTATTTGGCTAAAATATGAATAAATTATAACATATATTTATGAATCTGGAAATAAAAACTTAATATTTCCCAGTATTATTATCTGTTTCCAGTATTTTCATCGATATTTCCAGACTCCGTGAACTGCATAGGAAACAAAGAAAAACAGGCTTTTTACAGGACCGTATCCCACATACCGGTAAACCTGATATGTCATAGCCGCAGACTTCAGTTTGTTTCTGGACTTGCCACCTTCGCTGAGCCGGTATTTCAGATATGGCTTATTGATTCCTGCCGCAAATCCTCCTCTTTTCAGGATTCTCAGCCAGGTAATATAGTCTTCATGGCTGTCATCATGCTCCATGGGAAACGCAAGGGCATCTTCCCGCCGGAGAAGCACTGAAGAACAGTTAATACTGTTATGTTTCAGAAGATCACGATAGGTAATGCGTTCTTTTACCGGAATGTATTTCCCTGTGGTATGTCCATCCGGCTGCATCAGCTCTCTTCCTGTAGAACAGATATCACAACCGGTAAGTCCCATTGTTTCTACCTGCGCTTCCAGCTTTCCTTCTTCCCACCAGTCATCCGCATCCAGAAAAGCAATATATTTTCCTTTTGAGGCCTTTACTCCCCAGTTTCTGGAACGGGCAGCTCCCATATTTTCTTTGTTTCGGATATAACGGATATTTCCGCTGTCCATGTATTTCATTACGGTTAATTCTGTTTTGTCTGTGGAACAGTCATCAATGACAAGAAGTTCTGTTGGAACCTTCTGTGCCAGCACGGACTCGATTGCTTTTCCAATATATTTCTCACCGTTATAAACCGGCATGATCACGGAAACCAGTGGTTTTTCCATAAAAACAACCTCCCTTTTCTTTATTTACAAAATGCGCGCCAGAACCAGCCTGACACGCACTTTTTGATTTCGTATTATTTCCTATTTATCCTGTGAATCTTTCAAGGCATTCTTCTGATCGTCATTCACACCCTCGGATACTTCTTTCTGGAAAAAGATCTTCACAGTCATAAACAGAAGCTTGATGTCCAGAAGGAATGAATAGTTCTCAATATAGAACAGATCCAGTTTCAGCTTGTCGTACGGTGTGGTGTTATATTTGCCGTAGACCTGTGCATAACCGGTCAGTCCTGCTTTTACCTTAAGACGGTAATGGAATTCCGGGATCTCCTGCTCGTATTCCTGCATGATCACGTCTCGTTCCGGACGTGGACCTACCAGAGACATATCTCCCACAAATACATTAAACAACTGCGGAAGTTCATCCAGATGCAGGTTACGGAGAACATGTCCCACCGGTGTGATTCGGGAGTCATGCTTGGATGCAAGACGTGCTCCGTTCTTCTCGGAATCCACGCACATGCTCCGGAATTTCCGGATACGGAACTCTTTTCCCTTATAAGTGAGACGATCCTGAAGATAAAACACCGGGCCGCCATCATAAGCCTTCACCGCAATGGCAATGATCAGCATGATCGGGGAAGATACAATAATTCCAAGGCCGGAAACAACAATATCCAGAAGTCTCTTCGCTGCGCGCTGCTCCATGGAAAGTCCCTGGTTCCTGCACATCAGAAGCGGAGTATCAAACAGGTGGATCCTGTCCGTTCCCAACAGAATGATATCAGAAATCTTCGGACTCATATAACAGCGGATGGAATGAGAGAAACAGTATTTCAGATACTTGTTTCGAATCTGGGACGGAAGATCCCAGATGATCACGCCTTCATAGTCTTCCATCATGGCGTGAATCTTCTCTTCTCCTTCGCGGATGTGTACCTTGCCGCTGATATCGTATTTATCCTTTCGGGTGTTCATCTTGTGGATGACATCTCCGGGATCACGGTCGCCGTAGATCACCAGAAGCCTTCTGGCTCCGTACAGTCTGGAATAAATAAAGCGACTTCCCCAGATCCAGAGGATGGTTACTACAATCTGAACCAACGTCATTTCTATGATCGGACCGGCTGCAAGGAACCAGCGGTTGATCAGGGTGATCTGAAAATACGTTACAACATTGGTACAGATGCTGGCCAGTGTCAGCGAATAAAACACATCGATTCTTTTCAGATAGCCTACCTTCAGACCTCCGTAAAGCTTGGCAAACATCAGATAAATCAGTGCATAGATCAGGATCAGCACCCAGTTACCTTTTCTCCAGAATGGTTTCAGGATCAGGCCACTGTAAAAATCGTACCACACATAAGCAAAGATCGCCGTCTGTGCAATAATGATCAGGCTTGCCAGACAAAACACCACAAATCTTTTATAATCTTCTCTTTTACTTCTGTTCACAGATTTTTCTCCCTTCCTTAGGAGTTGTTATTAACCATATCATTATAGCCAATATATACTCTTACGTCCAGAGATTCCTCTTATTTTTATTCTGATATTTTCCTGTCACACCGTTTTTCTCTGTAAATATGGCAAAAATCCCCGGAATTTTTCCAGGGATTTTTAGCTGTTTCTGTTTATTTTTCTTTTTCAATTTTCGCGCTTTTTACGATTATTCGTTCACCAGATTATACTCTTCGATGGATTTGTTGATGGAATCTGCCATGTTTTTCACAGCTGTATCCACATCTTCTTTTCCATTGAGCATGCTCTCGATCTCGGATTCCACAGTAGCTCTTGCCTCCGGGAATACGCTTAACAGAGCACCTACATAGTCTGCAGAAGAATCGTGGAGCTGGTCGATAGCTGTCTGGAACTGCGGATATTTTGCAACATTATCCTTAAATACCTGCTCGTCCTGAGCTTTTACTGTTACAGGGAAGTATCCGGTCTGTGCGTTCCAGTAAGCCTGGGATTCCGGAGAAATGAGGAATTTTACGAATTCCCATGTTGCACGGAGTTTTTTCGGATCGTTGTTGTTCAGTGCCCAGAGAGATGCACCACCGATGGAAACACCACCCTCATCGCTGGATTTGATCTTCGGGAAGTATGCAGTACCAACCTCAAATTTTCCGTTTACAT
>OGCM01003556.1_pt1 | contig 11813 bp, 9 predicted proteins | sample 1570151 | NCBI WGS metagenome assembly OGCM01 (sample SAMEA4370582, study PRJEB24528) | human gut metagenome
AAATATTGCAGTGGTACCGGAAATCCTCGGTTGGGATTCTGCACAGATACATGACCGGGTAACGGAACTGCTGGAACTGGTAAATCTGGATCCCAAGCAGTATCGCGGCCGGTATCCGTCCCAGCTTTCCGGTGGACAGCAGCAGCGTGTGGGGCTGGCCAGGGCACTGGCTGCAAAGCCGTCGCTTATGCTGTTGGATGAGCCATTTGGTGCCATTGATGCGATCAATCGAACCAAGCTGCAGGACGAATTGATGAAAATCCATAAACGTGCAGGTCTGACCTGTATGTTCGTCACTCATGATGTGACGGAGGCGTTGAAGCTTGGCACCCGGATCATGATCATGAATCAGGGGAAAATTCAGCAGTTTGACACAGCAAAAAATATTCTGGAGTATCCGGCAAATGCGTATGTGGCATCCTTGCTGCAGTCGGTACAGGAAGGATTAAATTTTTTCAGATGACACGTTTTATCACATATACAACGAGACATTATGACAAGTTAATACAGGCAGTTCTGGAGCATTTTGAAATTGTGGGTCTTACCCTTGTAATCTCTATTGCGCTGGCATTTATGATCGCCATGCTTGTAATGGAACATAAGCGGATCACGGCATGGATCACGCGGGTATTCAGTATGATCTATGCAATTCCAAGCCTTGCACTGTTTGCACTGCTGCTTCCGGTGACGGGGCTTGGCATGCAGACAGCAGTGCTGGTGCTGGTGATTTATAATCAGTTTATTCTGATCCAGAGTTTTACCGATGGGTTTACCTCTGTTGATGCAGGGGTTCTGGAGGCAGCAGCCGGTATGGGGATGACAAAAGGGCAGATTTTCCGGAAGGTGCGGCTTCCGCTGGCACTGGATACGATGATCGCAGGCGTTCACATTTCTATTATATCTACAATCGGGATTGCGACAATTGCTTCTACGGTAGGCGCAGGTGGTCTTGGTACAATCCTATTTGACGGGATGCGCACCCAGAATGTGGTAAAGATTGTCTGGGGAACGTTTTTGTCCGTAGTCATGGTTTTGGGGGTCAACGGTATTCTGAAACTGATAGAAAAACGTCTGAAGAAGAAACTGTATCAGGAATAGGTTCCGGAGAAAAAGAAAGACTGATGGACAGCAGAGGACAAACCTCTTTGTGGAAAAAGTGATGGAGTAGAAACAAAATGATAAGAGAGTATTTAAAAGAACATATTTTGATTACAGATGGTGCCATGGGTACCTATTATGACAGAAAAAAATCAGAAAATGGCCGGATTGCGGAGGAAGCGAATCTGCTGGAGCCGGAACTGATCACCCGGATCCATGAAGAATATCTGGAACAAGGAGCCAGACTGATCCGTACGAATACCTTTGCGGCAAATCATGCTATGGCACTGGGTAGAGGTGTCCGTGACCGCAGGGAACAGGATGCTTATGTAAAACATGTGATCCGCGCGGCGTGGAAACTGGCGCAGAAAGCAGCAGAAAACCGTCCGGAGGAAATTTTTGTCGCAGCAGATATCGGACCGGCGGCGGAAAATTTGTTTAGTGAATATGAGACAGATCCGGCAGCGGAATATCGTTTTCTGGCAGATTGTTTTCTGGAGTGCGGTGCACAGATTTTTAACTTTGAGACATTTTCAGATATTAAATATGTGGCAAAAACAGCCCGATATATCAAAGAAAAATGCCCGGAAGCGTTTGTGATGGTTTCTTTTGCAGCAAATCGTAACGGTTATACTACGCAGGGAATCAGCATCAGCCGACTGTTTGCCGAGGCGGCGCAGACACCGGAAATCGACAGCTACGGATGCAACTGTCTGCTGGGGGCAGCCCACATGTACAAGCTGATCAAAGCACAGAACCTTGCCGGGGACAAGTTTATCCAGGTATTACCAAACAGTGGATATCAGCAGATTGTCCGTGGACAGGCAGGCCATGCAGATGGTGTACACTATTTTGCTGATAAAATGGAACAGATGGTAGAATTGGGTGTAAATATCATTGGCGGATGCTGCGGAACCACACCAAAGCATATCCGGATGCTGTGTGAGAAACTGGCAGGAAAAGCACCATATGAAAAGCTTCCGGTAGTGGAAAAAGGCGGGGAAGATGCTGTTTCCCAGACCCGTAACAATCCATTCATGGCGAAATTGCAGCGGGGAGAAAAAGTGATTGCCGTAGAACTGGATCCTCCTTTTAACCAGGATGCTCAAAAGTTGATGGAAGGTGCATTTCAGTTGAAACAAAGCGGTGTAGATATCATTACCATCGCAGATTCACCACTGGCGAGAGCCCGCGCAGATTCTGTACTGCTGGCTGCAAAAGTCAGTGCTATGGTGGATATTCCGGTGATGCCGCATATCGCCTGCCGTGACAGAAACCGTATCAGTATGCACTCCACATTATTGGGTGCACATATCAATGGAATCCGGAATCTGATGATCGTCACCGGTGATCCCGTGCCTTCCGGTGAACGGGACAACACAAAGAGCGTGTTTGATTTTAATTCGATTCGTTTTATGGAATATGTAAAAGAACTGAATCAGGAGATTTTCCTGCAGGATGCATTTTCTTATGGTGGTGCTCTGAATCAGAATCAGGCAAATGAAGATCAGGTCATGAAGCGGATGCAGAAGAAAATCGATGCAGGACTTTCCTGGTTTATGACCCAGCCGATCTATTCTGATGAGGAAGTAGAAAAACTGGGCAGAATGAAACAGGAGTTGAACACAAAGATTTTATGTGGTATTATGCCGTTAGTCAGCTATCGCAATGCGATGTTTATCAAGAACGAAATGCCGGGCATTCAGGTGCCGGATGAGATCGTGGCACAATATCGGCCGGATATGAGCCGGGCAGAGGCAGAGGATGTTGCAGTCCGTATTTCTCTTTCCATCATGGAAAAGCTGGAAGAGGTAGCCGATGGATTTTATTTTATGACACCATTTAACCGTGTATCTCTGATCACCAGGATCATTCATGCGCGGAAACCGCAATAGGAGAGTTGGAATGAAAAAGGAAGAACTGTATAGATTATTAGAGAATGGACCTATATATCTGGATGGAGCTACAGGAAGCAATCTGCAAAAAGCCGGTATGCCTACAGGTGTGTGCCCGGAACAGTGGATTCTGGATCATCCGGATGTGATCCTGGATCTTCAGAAACGTTATATAGAAGCAGGTACGCAGATTTTATACGCACCGACATTTTCCGGAAACCGTATCAAACTGGAAGAGTATGGCCTGGCAGATAAAATCGTAGAGATCAATACAAAACTGGTGCAGCTGTGCCGGGAAGCAGCAGGTGAGAAAGGACTGGTATGTGGTGATATGACCATGACCGGTGAAAGCCTGGAGCCGATGGGCGATCTGGAACTGGAAGAACTTATTGATATTTACAAAGAACAGGCGAAAATCCTGTATGAAGCAGGCGTTGACCTCTTTGTGGTAGAGACTATGATGAGCCTTGCTGAGACCAGAGCCGCTGTTCTGGCGATCAAAGAGACCTGTGACCTGCCGATCATGGTATCCATGACCTTTGATGAAAAAGGAAAGACATTATATGGAAATACACCGGAAGGATGCATGGTTGTACTGCAGAGCCTCGGAGCAGATGTCGTAGGTATCAACTGTTCTACCGGTCCTGAGCGGATGGCAGATATGGTACGACAGATGAAACCGTATGCAAACGTGCCGATTCTGGCAAAACCGAATGCAGGCCTGCCGCAGATGGTAGATGGTGAGACTGTTTATGATATGGGAGCGGAAGAGTTCGCATCTTTTGGCCCGATGTTGATGGAAGCCGGTGCGGCAGTGCTCGGCGGATGTTGCGGAACGACACCGGAGCACATTGCCTCTCTGGTTGCGGCAACGAAGGATATGAAGCCGGTTCCGGTGATGCAGGAGCGCAAACGTGTCTTGGCTTCGGAGCGCCAGATACAGGAGATAGATATCAACGGTCCATTTCTTGTGATCGGTGAGCGCATTAATCCGACCGGAAAGAAAGAACTGCAGGAATCACTGCGCCAGGGAAGCATGGAGATTGTCTGTGACATGGCAGAAGAACAGGAAGAGATGGGAGCACATATTCTGGATATCAATATGGGAATGAATGGTATTGATGAGAAGGAAATGATGCTGGAGGCCATCGAGGAAGTGACCATGACCACAAGCCTTCCACTCTGCTTCGACTCCAGTCATGTAGATATCATAGAGGCAGCTCTGCGCCGTTACCCGGGACGTGCCCTGATCAATTCCATTTCACTGGAAAAAGAAAAATTTGAAAAGCTGCTTCCAATTGCTAAAAAATATGGAGCGATGTTTATTTTACTTCCGCTGTCCGATGCAGGACTGCCGAAGGATATCAACGAAAAGAAAGAAATTATACATACGATCCTCGCTCGTGCATTAGAACTTGGCATGCACAAAGAGGATATTGTGGTGGACGGACTGGTAGCCACCGTAGGTGCAAACAAAAATGCAGCGCTGGAGACATTAGAAACCATTTGTTACTGTAAAAATGAACTGGGTCTGGCAACTGTCGGTGGATTATCCAATATTTCTTTCGGATTACCGAACCGTGGCTTTGTCAATGCAGCATTTGTTACTATGGCTTTACAGAGCGGTCTGACTATGGCCATTGCAAATCCGTCCAGTGACATTATGATGAACCTGGCAGCAGCCAGTGATTTACTGTTAAACAAAGCCGGTGCGGATCTGAATTACATCAACCGCATGGCAGAGTTTGATGCAAAAAAAAAACTGAATCTGTAAAATCAGCGAAGGCATCGCTACAGAACGCAGGCGGAAATACACAGACACCTGCGGCAGCAGAAAAAGACAGATGCAGTGAGAACAAGGATGCCTCCATGAATGCTGCGGCATCTCACAGCACAATCTACAAAGCGGTGCTGAACGGTTCCATGAAGAGCATTCTGGATGAAGTAAACGCCGGTCTGGCACAGGGCATGGAACCTGGTATGATTGTCAGCGATGAGCTGATTCCTGCCATCAATGAAGTGGGGGATCTCTTTGAACAGCAGAAATACTTCCTGCCACAGCTGATTGCCAGTGCGGAAACCATGAAGAAAGCCATTGAGTATCTGGAACCAATGCTGTCTTCCGGGGATGAGACCGGTCCGAAAGTGACCATTGTGATTGCTACCGTAGAAGGAGATATTCACGATATCGGAAAAAATCTGGTGGCACTTATGCTGAAAAATTATGGATTTCGTGTAGTGGATCTGGGTAAAGATGTACCGAAGGAAGACATCGTGCAGGCAGCCATCGATGAAAAGGCAGATATTATTGCACTGTCTGCTTTAATGACGACTACAATGATGCGGATGAAAGATGTAGTGGAGCTGGTAAAAGAAAAACAGTTGAAAACCAAAGTTATCATCGGAGGTGCGGTTATCACACAGAGTTATGCAGACGAAATCGGAGCCGATGGATATTCGAAAGATGCGGCCGATGCCGTACGGCTGGTGCAGCGGTTGCTCGGACTTTCATTATAATAAAGAATAAGCTGGAAATGAAATCCAGACAGACACGGCGGTGAGAGATGTTCACTCCGGCGACGAAAATCAGACGATCGTCTTGTCTTGGATTTTGTTTCCAGCTTTGTTTTATAAAAAATCAGATGATACGCAAGCGTTCAATAGTGCCTTAAAACAGTCCGTTGTTGTGTACCGGCACGATATCCTGTACATTATGTTCTACCACATCCCAGTGCTCAGCCAGTTTACCATCTTCGATACGGTAAATATCACATACTTTATTGATTGCACCGTTTTCCAGTGTGCATTTGAAGAATACATATACGATATCTCCATCCTCACCGATATGAATGATATCCATATGTGGTTTCAGACTGAAGAAAAATTTGGTGAATTCTACAAAGCCTTCTTTTCCGCTCGGAGCAGTCGGATTGTGCTGGATGTAATTGTCTTTCATATAATTGTCTAAATTGGAGATATCCCAGTTGTTAAATACTTCATCATAAAATTTCAATACAAGTTCTTTGTTTGTCATAGTCGTGTTTCCTTTCTGAATTGATTTTATGTTTATATGATAAACGAAAAATGTTGAATTGAAAAGCGTTGTTTGTTGAAAACTGTGAGAACCACAGAATAATTATTTTCGACAAATGTTGAATACAACAATGATTATAGAAGTGCAGAGAAAATCCAAAACACCTCTTTACTTCAAAACTTTAATATGTTAAAATTTTGCACAGAGAAAAGCAAAACAGAGGCCGTGGATCACCTGTTTGAAGCTATCCTGTGCCTGAAAGATAAAGAGGAGTGTTATACATTTTTTGAAGATGTTTGTACCATCAATGAAATTTTATCACTGTCACAGCGTTTTGAAGTGGCACATATGCTGCGGGAGCAGAAGACTTATCTGGATATCGCGGAGAAGACTGGTGCATCCACAGCGACGATCAGCCGTGTCAACCGTTCCCTGAATTATGGCAATGACGGTTATGATATGGTGTTTGCCAGAATGAAAGGGCAGGAAGGTGAGCAGTAGCATAAAAGTGGAGCGTCAGCTTCACGATATGCGAATATTGGGTAGAATTGTGGGAGTACGAAGTACGGAACAATTCGTAAGGCATCTTTTGACCACAACATCAAGATAGCGGTAAAAGAAAAAAGGAAGCACAGAAGGATTCCCGTATATGGGAATCAGCTGCGTTTCCTTTTTGTGTTTTTGGGCGGCTCCGTTTTTTTCATGGAGTCGATGATTTTCTCAATCAGAAGCTTTTTTGTATAGACATCAAAATTCAGAAGGCAGATGAAAGTGAACTTCTGCAAAAAGTCTGCATCTTTTTCACTGAGATTTTCCAGATCTGCAAAAGCAGATTCGCTGATGATATATTCTTCCTGGATGATTTCTTTTAAACGCTCTACCTGATGGGATTCCAGACAGAAGATACCGTCATAAATCTCCTCCAGTGTCGGGGAAGATTTTTTGCCGAAATAGCGGTCGGTCAGCGGATTCAGGACATTCTGGATATCACTGATACTGAGGACACTTTTAAAATAGTAGATGAACACCAGGGTTAAAATATGCTCTTTGGAATATTTTTTCTTTTCCGGCGGCGGGAGCAGATTATTTTTTACATAATTGTTGACCATGGTTTTGGTCAGAATTGGATCTTCCTCATGCCGTTTTGTAGGATACAGTTCTTTTTCCATGAATGTTATGACCTGATCCATATATAGATTGATATCCGGAAGCGCTTCCAGTTTTGCATGGTCAATTCGTGACAGACTGTCCAGTATGCTGTTTAATAAATCGTTTGTATTGATTGTCATGCGAACTATCTCCAGTTATTCGTGAGTTATGTTTTGTAATGTTTAAAAGATATTATATAGTATTGAAAACCGAATGGCAAGCCAATGTTGTTGACGGGATCAGGCACCTTATGCTATGATAGCACAAGGTTAGAAAATATGTTCGATAAAAGATAGCAGTCAGAAAAATGAAACAGATAGAAACAGATAGAAGAAATAAATGGAGGAAGCATGGGCAGATATGATTTGCTGAATACACAGCAGCAGGAAGCGGTTTTTCAGACAGAAGGACCGGTGCTGGTACTGGCAGGAGCCGGTTCCGGAAAGACGAGGGTTCTGACGCACAGAACCGCTTATCTGATAGAGGAAAAAGGGGTGAATCCATATCATATTATGGCAATTACCTTTACAAATAAAGCAGCAGCAGAGATGCGGGAACGTATCGACAATCTGGTGGGATTCGGTTCGGAGAGTATCTGGGTATCTACCTTTCACTCCAGCTGTGTACGGATTCTCCGTCGGTATATTGACCGTCTGGGCTATGACAACCGGTTTACGATTTATGATGCAGATGATCAGAAGACGGTGATGAAGGACGTGTGTAAGCGGCTTCAGATTGATACGAAGCAGACGAAAGAGCGTGCGTTGCTGAATGTGATTTCTTCTGCAAAAAATGAATTGATCTCTCCGGAGGAGTTTACCATGCGGGCAGCCGGTGATTATGCAAAACAGAAGCAGGCACAGGTTTACCGGGAATATCAACAGACGCTGAAAAAAAACAATGCACTTGATTTTGATGATCTCATCATGAAATGTGTGGAATTGTTTAAAAATGATCCGGAAGTGTTGGATTCTTATCAGGAGCGTCTGCGCTATATCATGGTAGATGAGTATCAGGATACAAATACGGCGCAGTTTGAACTGGTGCGGCTGCTGGCAGCCAAGTACCGTAACCTTTGTGTGGTAGGTGATGATGATCAGTCGATCTACAAATTCCGTGGAGCCAATATCCACAATATTCTCAATTTTGAGCAGTATTTCCCGGATGCAAAAGTCATTAAGCTGGAGGAAAACTACCGTTCTACACAGAATATTCTGGATGCTGCCAATGCAGTGATCAAAAATAACGTGGGCAGAAAAGCAAAGGCGCTCTGGACGCAGCAGGATGCCGGTGACAAGATTGACTGTAAGGATTTTGATACAGCATACGATGAGGCAGAGTACATTGCCCACAGCATCAATTCATTTGTGCGCAAAGGGGTATTTTCTTATGGAGACAGTGCTGTACTGTACCGGACCAATGCACAGTCACGTTTGTTAGAGGAGCGGTTTGTCCGGGAGAATATTCCGTATAAAATCGTGGGTGGTGTAAACTTCTATGCAAGAAAAGAAATTAAAGATTTACTGTGTTATCTGAAAACGATAGACAATGCACAGGATGATTTGGCAGTGAAACGGATCATCAATGTACCGAAACGGGGAATCGGCGCAACGACCATAGCCAAAGTACAGGACTATGCAGATGAGAACGGAATGAGTTTTTATGCTGCGCTGAGACAGGCGGAAGAGATATCGACGCTGAGCAAAGCTACTGCGACCAAGATTCGTCCTTTTGTGACTTTTATTCAGATGCTGCGCAGCAAGCTGCCCTATATCAGTGTGGAACAACTCATGGATGAGATTATTGAAGATACCGGTTATGTGGCAGAACTGGATGCGGAAGGTACAGATGAAGCCCGTGCCCGGATTGAAAATATCGATGAGCTGATCAGCAAGATCGTGGCCTATGAGGAATCTGTGGAACAGCCGACATTGAGCGGATTCCTTGAGGAAGTGGCATTAATTGCAGATATTGATAATCTGGAAGAGGACAGTGATTATGTGGTGCTGATGACATTGCACAGCGCAAAGGGACTGGAGTTTCCGAATGTTTATCTGGCAGGTATGGAAGACGGGTTGTTCCCAAGTTATATGACGATTACTTCTGATGACCCGACCGAAGTGGAAGAAGAGAGACGTCTGTGTTATGTGGGAATTACAAGAGCCAGAGAACACCTGACTCTGACCAGCGCACGGATGCGTATGACCAGGGGAGAGACACAGTATCACAAAGTCTCCCGTTTTGTGAAAGAAATCCCGAAGAGCCTGTTGAACGGCATGGTGCGGGAGAAACGGCCAAGAAAAGAAGAACCGATCAAAGATTTGGGGAATGTAAAGCAGAATTTCAGTCGGAAACCATACGGCGGCGGTTCCTCTGCACCGGCAGGGGGTATGCCTTATTATAAATCTTTCAGCCTGGGACAGAAAAAAGCACAGCAGTTTGGTGGTGGGACAAAGCTTGGCAGACTGACGTATGCGGAAGGTGACCGGGTGCGTCATGTGAAGTTTGGGGAAGGTCTGGTAAAGCAGATTGTTTCCGGTGGAAGAGACTACGAAGTTACTGTGGATTTTGATGATTTTGGCACAAAGAAAATGTTTGCATCGTTTGCAAAACTTCAGAAGTTATGATATAATCGCCTATAACAATGAACAATACGGAGCAGAAATTCAGATTTGTAAAATAATATTGTGAACGCAGGTCGCAAAGCGACTGTGTTCATGTAGCGAAAGTGGATTGCGAATGTCCGCTTTACCAGCGTTTTGTATTGTGAAATGTGAAGTAGAAGGAATGTATTAAGAAGGAGTGAATGACATGAACAATGATTTGATCAGTGTTGCAAAATTAACAGAGTTATTTTCCAAGAAAATTGATGAGGAAAGAAAGACAAAATTACTTTGGATTCTTGCCATTGTTGGAGCAGTTGCAGCGGTAGTCGTAGCAGCACATTATATTTATAAGTTCTTTGCTCCTGATTATATGGATGACTTTGAAGATGAATTCGAAGATGAGTTTGATGATGACTTCTTTGATGACGAGGATGATGAATACGAAGAGGAAGACTAATCTGCATCAGCGGAATGTAATTTGATGCAAGGATGATCCGTATTGGAACGCCCACTCACAGAATGCGAGTGGGCGTTTTTTGCCTGACTTCAGAGTTGAGATGTTTGTGTATGAAAAATAAAGAAAGCATTGTGAGGAGAAAGATTTGAAAAAAGGACAGATGTGTGAAGGCATTGTAGAAAAAGTCAAGTTCCCGAATAAGGGAATTGTAAAAGTAGAGGACAGTGAAGTAACGGTAAAAAATACTATTCCGGGACAGAAAGTTTCTTTTGTCATCAATAAAAAACGAAAAGGAAAAGCAGAGGGACGTCTGCTGGAGATTCTGGAAAAGTCAGAACTGGAGAATGCAGAAGCTAACTGCCCGCATTATGGTGTCTGCGGCGGATGTAATTATCAGACACTGCCGTATGAAGAACAGTTAAAACTGAAAGCCGGACAGGTGCTGGAACTGATGAAAGCAGTGGTACCAAATGCGGAGGATATTTTTGAGGGAATCCGAAAAAGTCCGCAGCAGTTTGGTTACCGAAATAAAATGGAATATACGTTTGGTGATGAAGTAAAGGATGGTCCGCTGGCACTTGGTATGCACAAGCGGGGAAGTTTCTATGACATTGTAACTGTGGATGAATGTCGGATTGTGGATGATGACTACCGCAAGATCCTGGGTGCAACGGTAGCATATTTCAGAGCGCAGGATATTCCATTTTACCATCGGATGCGCCATGAAGGATATCTGCGTCATCTGCTGGTGCGAAAAGCAGTAAAGACAGAGGAAATCCTGATCGATCTGATCACGACTACACAGGAAATTTGTGCAGGGGAGAGCTGTGTGAATGAAACAGCACTTTTAGATGGCTGGAAAGAACAGCTTCTGGCACTGGAACTGGATGGAAGTATTGCCGGCATTTTGCATACAAAAAATGACAGCGTGGCAGACGCAGTGAAAAATGAAGGAACAGAAATTTTATATGGCCAGGATTATTTCTATGAGGAATTGCTTGGGTTAAAGTTTCGAATCTCTCCGTTTTCCTTTTTCCAGACCAACTCTCTGGGCGCAGAGGTATTATATCAGACTGCCCGTGAATATATCGGAGACAGTCTGGATGAAAAAGCGGAGAAGACGGTATATGATCTGTACAGCGGAACCGGAACGATCGCACAGATCCTGTCGCCTGCGGCAAAACATGTGATCGGAGTGGAGATCGTGGAGGAAGCCGTAGAAGCTGCGAAAGAGAATGCACAGTTAAATCAGCTGGAGAACTGTGATTTTATTGCCGGTGATGTCTTGAAAGTTCTGGATTCCATCGAAGAAAAGCCGGATTTTATTGTGTTGGATCCTCCACGGGAAGGAATTCATCCGAAGGCACTGGAGAAAATCATCCGTTATGGTGTGGATCGCATGATTTATATTTCCTGTAAACCGACCAGCCTACAGCGGGATCTGGAGGTTTTACAGGCACAGGGATATGTGGTGGAACGGATTTGCTGTGTGGATATGTTTCCAGGAACGGTGCATGTGGAGACGGTAGTTCTTTTATCCCACAAAAAAGCCGACAGTTATATCCACATTGATG
>OGCM01003559.1_pt1 | contig 11808 bp, 9 predicted proteins | sample 1570151 | NCBI WGS metagenome assembly OGCM01 (sample SAMEA4370582, study PRJEB24528) | human gut metagenome
TCAGCTACAAGCACAATATATGGCAGTACACAGGCTCCGGCAGCGTCAAGGGGATTGCGAAGCCGGTGGATATGAATATTGGATAAAAGCAGGTAAATGAAAAGCACTCGCGTTGCGGAAACGCGGGTGCTTTTTTAAATAATAAAGAATAAATAAAAAATAATAAAGATGGTGGAGTTTTTGCCCCCAAGGGCAAAAACAAAATCCGTAGGGGCGGATTCCATATCCGCCCGCGGACGTCACCGCTGCCGCAAACGGGCACGGGTCGTCGGGGACGCCGTCCCCTACGTCTTTTTTTGAGCGGTGCGCCAGTACCGCGGTCCACAATCTTTATTATTTATTATTTACTATTTTTTATTTCTTATTTGTTTGTGTAGCAGCTCATCTTCGCGCTGCTTCCGCCCCTGACCTGCCCATTTCCGTGCACAATATATTTATACGTACACAGCTCGGCCAGCCCCATGGGGCCGCGGGCGTGGAGCTTCTGGGTGCTGATGCCCATCTCGCAGCCAAGGCCGAACTCGCCGCCATCGGTAAAGCGGGTGCTGGCGTTCACGTAGACCGCCGCGCTGTCCACGCAGGTCGTGAACCGCTGTGCCGCCGCGGCGTCCGCCGTGACGATGGCCTCGCTGTGGTGGGTCGAATGCTTCGCAATGTGGGCGATGGCCGCATCGACATCATCCACAACGGCCACGCTCAGCTTATAATCCAGATACTCGGTGTCAAAGTCCTGCGGCGCGGCGGGCACACCGTCGATGATGGCCGCGGCGCGCGCGTCCAGATGCAGCTCCACCGGGGTGCTGCCGGCAGCGGCGCGGGCATCGACAAGGCGGGCCTTCAGCATCGGCAAAAACTGCGCTGCCACGTCCCTGTGGACCAGCAGCGCCTCCTCGGCGTTGCAGACGCTGGGGCGGCTCGTCTTGGCGTTTTCCACAATATCCACAGCCATCTCCAGATTGGCGGCCTTGTCCACGTAGACATGGCAGATGCCGGTGCCGGTCCGGATGCAAGGCACGGTTGCGTTCTCGACGCAGGCGCGGATCAGCCCGGCCCCGCCGCGGGGGATCAGCAGATCGACCAGCCCGTCCGCGGTCATCAGCTCGTTGGCGCTGGCGTGGGAGGTGTCCTCGATGAGGCTCACCGCGCACTCCGGCAGGCGCACCCTGCGCAGACCGGCGCGCAGAGCCTCCACAATGGCGTGGCAGCTGGCCCAGGCGTCGCGCCCGCAGCGAAGGATGCACGCACTCCCCGCCTTGATGGCCAGCGCGGCAGCGTCGCTCGTGACGTTGGGGCGGCTCTCGTAGATGATGGCGATGACACCCATCGGCACGGCGGTTTTTTCGATCAAAAGGCCGTTCGGGCGCACAATTTTTCGCAGCACTGCGCCCACCGGGTCGGGCAGGGCCGCGACCTCGCGCATACCCTTAGCCATGTCGGTCAGGCGGCCCGGCGTCAGCGCCAGACGGTCCAGCATCACGTCGCTGACCCGCCCGCGGGCGTTCTCGACGTCCTGCTTATTGGCGTCCAGAATTTTATCCTGCGCGGCGATGAGCGCAACGGCCATCGCCTCCAACGCGGCGTTCTTCGTGTCGGCGTCGGCCAGCGCCAGCGGCAGCTTTGCGCCCTGTGCGGCCTGCAAAATTTCCTGCGTAGTCATGGGGTCAGACCTCCCTTATGCCTTGCGGCCCACGAACCGGGTGCCGACGGGCTTGCCCTCGACAATGTCGTACAGCACCTCGGCGTGGGCACCGTTGGTAATGATCATGTCCACACCGGCCTCGGTGGCACGCTTGGCGGCGGTGACCTTCGTCAGCATGCCGCCGGTGCCCAGGGCCGAGCCCGCGCCGCCCGCCAGCAGCTCAATTTCCGGCGTGATCTCCTCGACCACCGGGATGAGCTTTGCGTCCGGGTGGGTGTGCGGATCGGCGGTGTACAGGCCGTCGATGTCGGACATCAGCACGACCAGATCGGCGTGGATGCACTTGGCCACCAGCGCGGCCAGCGTGTCGTTGTCGCCCAAAGAGTATTCCTCGCAGGCGACGGGGTCATTCTCGTTGATGATGGGGATGGCGTGCAGCTGCAAAAGACGCTCCAGCGTGTTTTGCAGGTTGTGCAGACGGTTTTCGTGGTCAAAATCCTCCCACGTCAGCAGCATCTGGGCCACGGTATGGTTGTATTGGCCGAACAGCCGGTCATAAGTATACATCAGCTCGCACTGGCCCACCGCGGCGGCAGCCTGCTTGGTGACAAGGTCGCCGGGCTTTTCAATTTGCAGCTTGCCTGCGCCGAGGCCCGTGGCCGCCGACGATACGACGATGAGCTGATGTCCGGCGTTCTGAATATCGCTCCACACCCTGACCAGATCCTCGGTGTGGCGGATGTTGAGCAGCCCGCCGGGATGTGCCAGCGTGCTGGTGCCTACTTTAACGACGATACGCATAAATTTTCTCTTTCTATTCCTGTTTGGCAACCGCTTTGTAGGGACGAGCATTGCTCGCCCGTCAGGCGTCTGCCGCGCGGGGTATTTTCCTGGAAAAGCACTTTTTTCCGTCAGGTCTGCGGGCGAGCAATGCTCGCCCCTACATTCTCGGAAGGGGTCACTTCTTCCCCAAATTCTTTGTCTTTTCAAACGCGGCCAGCACGGCGTCGGTCACGGCACCGCGGAAAGCGCGCTCCTCCAGCAGGCGCACGCCCTGAATGGTCGAGCCGCCGGGGCTGCAGACGGCGTCCTTCAATTCGCCCGGGTGCTTGCCGGTCTCCAGCACCATCCGCGCGCTGCCCAAAAGCATCTGGGCGGCGTACTCCTGCGCCTTGGCGCGGGGCAGACCTGCGGCGACACCGCCGTCGGCCAGTGCTTCGATGAACTGGTATGCCCAGGCCGGTCCGCAGCCGGACACCGCGCTTGCGGCGTCGATCAGGCTCTCCGGCACGGCGTCCAGACGGCCTGCAAGGGCCATGGCGGTGAGCCACTCGGTCATTTTTTCCGGCTCCACATCGTCAGAGCAGTACTGGATCATGCCGTCGCCCAGCGCCACGGGGGTGTTGGGCATCATGCGGATGATGGGATAGCCGCTGCCCGCCATCTGGCGGATCTGCTGCATAGACAGGCCCGCCGCCATCGTGACCAGCACAAAGGGGCGGCTCTCGGCGCGAGCCTCCAGCGTTGGGGTCAGCTCGTCGAGCATATCGGCCATCATCTGGGGCTTTACGCCCAGAAAGATGAAGTCGCAGATGCCGGCGACCTCCTCATTCGTGCCGCAGGCGCAGCCGAGCTCGTCCGCCAGCGCCTGTGCCTTGGCAGGCGTGCGGTTGGCCAGCAGCACATCGCCGGACCCGGCGCCCTTGCAGACCGCGCGCGCCACAGCCCCGCCCATGTTGCCGCAGCCGATAAAACCGTATTTCATGGTAAACCCCCTATTTTATACTTTATAAACAGTATTTATAGTAGTGCAAGGGAGAAGGTTTGTCAACGGGAAAAACGGGCTTTCCCCGGGGGAAAGATACAGAAAGTCCATCGCATCTTTTTCTTGCCCTTATCCTGCAAACGCGGTATAATAAAATAGAATATTTGTAAAATTCCGTCCGCCGCTGCACGGCGGGCACCAGAATAGAGTTTGGAGGCAGTATCATGTCTGAATTTATTCCTCTTTCGGTTCCGAATTTCGGCGCGCGCGAGGCCGAGCTGGCCGGGCAGGCCATCACGTCGGGGTGGGTTTCCACCAGCGGCGGCAAGGTCACGGAGTTCGAGGAAGCGCTGGCCGCTTACGTGGGCATGCCCCGCGCCGTGGCCTGCAACGCCGGTACCAGCGCGCTGCATCTGGCCGCTATGGCCGCCGGCATCACCCGCGGGGATGAGGTCATCGTCCCGACGCTGACCTTCATCGCCGCCGTCAACCCGCTGACCCGCTATGTCGGCGCGGAGCCGATCTTCATCGGCTGCGACGACTCCCTGTGCATTGACCCCGACGCCGTCGAGGATTTCTGTGCGAACCGCTGCGAGCTGCGGGACGGCAGGCTGTACAACAAAGCCACCGGCGCACACATCAAGGCACTGGAGGTCGTGCATGTGTTCGGCAACATGGCCGACATGCCCCGCCTGATGGCGATAGCCAAGCGCTACGGCCTCATCGTCATTGAGGATGCCACCGAGGCACTCGGCACCCGCTGCACCGACGGCCCGTTTGCCGGTAAGTTTGCGGGCACCATCGGCGACATCGGCTGCTACAGCTTTAACGGCAACAAGATCATCACCACCGGCGCAGGCGGCATGGTCGTGTCCAACCACGCTGACTGGGCCGAGCACGCCAAGCATCTGTCCACCCAGGCCAAGGCCGATCTGCTGCAATTTTTGCACGATGAGGTCGGCTACAACTACCGCATGACGAACGTGCAGGCATCCTTAGGGCTTGCCCAGCTCGAGCGGCTCGAGGGCTTCATCGCCCACAAAAAGGCACTGTATGACCGCTATGCGGCCGCGCTGGACGGCGTGAAGGGGCTGCGCATCCTGCCCTTTCGCGAGGGGGAGTGCCGCTCCAACCACTGGTTCTTCAGCCTGTATCTGAAGGATTCCGGGCTGGACCGCGACACTGTGATCGAGAAGCTGCAGGCGCAGCACATCCAGACCCGCCCGGTGTGGGCGCTCATCCATGAGCAGGCCGACTACCCCCGCAACGAGGCTTACGGTCTGGACAAGGCGCTGGACTACCGCAAGTATATTGTCAATCTGCCCTGCTCCACCAACCTGTCCTTTGAGGACTGTGACCGCGTGATCGAAGCGGTGCTGGGGCTGTAAAAGGCTTCCCCCGCGGGGCTGCGCCCGCAGGCGCGTGTCGGAGTGCAACCGCCGTAGGCGGCACTTGGCACGGAGACTGAAGCTGTCCGCGAAGCGGACTGATGAGGGCAAAGTCCACGCCGCAACCCATTTCCGGGCGACGGAGACACACTCGCCCCTCATCCGGCGCTTGCGCGCCACCTTCCCCCTCAGGGGAAGGCTTTAATAAACGTCAAAGGGGGACCACCCTTGATAAAAGTAGAAGAACTTTTTATTGCGCCCACCGCCACGGTGCTGGAAACGCTGCGCAAGCTGGACGAGACCGGCCAGCGCATCCTGTTCATTGCACCGGAGGGACATCTGAAGGCCGTCATCACTGACGGTGACATCCGCAAGTTTTTCCTGCGCGGCGGCACACCGGACCAGACCGTGGACCACGCGGCCAACTATCATCCGCTGAGCGTCTCGGTGTCCGAGCGCGGCAAGGCCCGCAGCATTTTGCAGGAGCATTGCATCGACGCGCTGCCGGTCCTGAACAAGCGCGGCATCATCACCGACATCATCTTTGCCCACGGCCTGGATTTGGACAACCGCAAGCAGGTCGATATTCCCGTTGTGATGATGGCGGGCGGGCTGGGCACGCGGCTGTACCCGTACACAAAAATTCTGCCCAAGCCGCTGATCCCCGTGGGCGAGCAGCCCATTGCCGAGCTGATCATGGACCGGTTCCGGGACTTCGGCTGCCACAATTTCACGATGATCGTGAACTACAAAAAGGGCATGATCAAGTCCTATTTCAATGAGCTGGAAAAGAACTATACCGTGGACTTTGCCGACGAGGAAGTGTTCATGGGCACCGGCGGCGGGCTTTGCCTGCTGAAAGGAAAAATCAAAGCACCGTTCTTTTTTACGAACTGTGACACGCTTTTGGATGTAGACTTCGGCGACATTTATGAGTACCATAAATCCCACGGCAACCTGGTCACGATGATCTGCGCGTTCAAGCACTACACCGTGCCCTACGGCGTGGTGGAGCTGGGCGAGAACGGCAGCATTGCCGCCATGCGCGAAAAGCCCGAGCTGGACTTTTTGACGAACACCGGCGTCTACGTGGTGGAGCCGCGCGTCGTGGAGGAAATGCGCGACGGCGAGAAGATCGGTTTCCCCGATGTGATCGAGCGCTACCGCCGGGCCGGGGAGAAGGTCGGCGTCTATCCCATCAGCGAGAGCAGCTGGATGGACATGGGCCAGCTGGAGGAGCTGGAGAAGATGAGAAGAAAGCTGGAGAATCAGCAGTAGAAACGAGAGACGTTAGGAGAGCGGAGAGAGCATCACCGTAAGGCCGAAGCCTTCCCGGTGCGTCATCTCCTATCTCTTCACTATAAAAACCGGAGGTTTTTACCTATGCCTGTAACGATCATAGCCGAGGCCGGGGTCAACCACAACGGCAGTCTGGAAATGGCCAAGGAGATGGCCCGCGTTGCTAAAGAATGCGGCGCGGACATTGTAAAATATCAGACCGCCGTGCCCGAGCTGGTGGTCAGCAAATTTGCCGAGAAGGCCGAGTACCAGAAGCAGACCACCGATGCCGCCGAGAGCCAGCTGGAGATGATCCGCAAGCTGCATTTCTCGTTTGAGGCGCATAAAGAATTAAAGGAATACTGCGATTCCATCGGCATCCAGTATTTAAGCGCGCCGTTTGACGTGCCGAGCGTGAAGTTTCTGGGCACGCTGGGTCTGCCGCTTTTAAAAATCCCCTCCGGCGAGATCACGAACCTGCCGTATCTCGAGGCCATGGCCGCGCAGAAAACGCCGGTGCTGCTCTCCACGGGCATGAGCACGCTGGACGAGATCACCGACGCACTGGGCGTGCTGGATGACGGCGGCTGCCCCGAGGTGACGATTTTGCACTGCAACACGCAGTACCCGACGCCCTACGAGGACGCGAACCTGACCGCCATGATTGAGCTGTACGACCAGTTTGGTCTGCCGGTAGGGCTGTCCGACCACACGCCCGGCTGGGAATGCGACGTAGCCGCGACGGTTTTGGGCGCGCAGGTCATTGAAAAGCACTTTACGCTGGACAAATCCCTGCCCGGCCCCGACCAGAAGGCCAGCCTGGACCCCGCCGAGTTTGCGGCGATGGTGCTGGCCGTGCGCCACGCAGAAGCCGCCCTCGGCGACGGCCACAAGCACCTGACCGCCAGCGAAGCCCCCAACAAGGCCATTGCCCGCAAGAGCATTGTGGCCGCCCGGGAAATCAAAGCGGGCGAGGTTTTCACCGAGGAAAATCTGACAACGAAACGCCCGGGGGATGGGATTTCGCCCATGCGCTGGCATGAGATTTTAGGCCAGACCGCGAAACGCGATTTTGCCGAGGATGAGAAGATCGAGGTGTGAGGAACGCCTTGCCGGGAGGGATGAATCCCCCCTACAACAGGCGAAAGGCTGTAGGGGGCGGCGTCCCCGACGCCCCGCGGAGGGGTCAAGACCCCTCCCTACAAACCAATTTAAGGGGGGGTACGTAGGGCGGCCTGCCCCCAGGCCGCCGCGGGAGTTAGTGGGTGAATGCCCGTTGATGGTGGGCATAGCAAAGTTGCGGGCCGGGCATGCCCGGCCCCTACGGACTGCCGTGAATCGTTGTGCACGAGAGGGGCAAGGGAGGGCGGCAGCCCGCCCCTTTGCAGTTGGCGGGTGGTTGACCGGGAACGGGCAGCCACGCAAGGCTCGTCGGAATCCCCCAGTCCGCTAACGCGGCCAGCCCCCTTTGACAAGGGGGCCTCTACCTCACCCCTGCGGGGGTTCGGGGGAACTCCCGAATTTTAAAACGGAGCAGAGGGCGCGGGCGTTAAGCGCGAACAGTAATACTGCGTTCGCGTAGCCCGCGCACTCTGCGACCTCCGCTTTGGGAATCCAAGGGGCGTGCAGCCCCTTGGTCGCGGGTCCGCTGCGTCGAAACAGCGGCAGTTTTCTTTGGTTCTTTCTTTTGCTGCCAAAAGAAAGAACAAGTTCCCGGGAGACTGCCGTTCCCGGCTTGGCAAAGGAGTACACCATGCGTACCATCACCGTCGTTACCGCCACGCGGGCGGAATATGGCCTGCTGCGCCCGGTGGTGCAGAAAATCGCGGCGTCCGATGTGCTGGACTTGCAGCTCGTCGTGACCGGGGCGCACCTCTGCCCGCGTCTGGGCGAGACCGTGCATGAAATCGAAGCCGACGGCCTGCCCATCGCGGCAAGACTGCCGATCTTCACCGACAGCGCCGATGAGCCCGTCGCCAAAACCATCGCACGCACGATGGAAATTTTCGACAACCACTTTGCCGCCCATCGCCCGGACGCCGTGCTGCTGCTGGGGGACCGGTTTGAGATCTTCGCCGTGGCCGCTGCGGCAGCGGCGCGGCATATCCCGATTGCCCATATCTCGGGCGGTGACGTGACCTTGGGCGCGGCGGACGAATACTACCGCCACTGCATCAGCAAAATGGCGGCGGTACACTTTCCGTCCTGCGCCGACAGCGCCGCGCGGCTTGTGCGGATGGGCGAAGCGCCCGACACCGTGTTCTGCGTCGGCGGGCTGGGGGATGAAAACATCCGCACTCTGCCCAAAATGAGCCGTGAGGGATTGTGCAAATCGACTGGGTTTGACCTCATGCAGCCCTTCGCGCTCGTGACCTACCACCCCGAGACCGCCCCCGACGCAGGCTCCCCCGCTGTGCAGGTGCAGGCGCTGTGTGACGCTATGGCCGCCGTGGACGGCGTGTTCTGGCTCATCACCGGGTCGAACGCCGACGCGGGCGGGCAGGTCTGCACCGCCATGATGCAGACGTTCGCCGCCGCCCACCCGGACCGCGCCGGATTTGTGCAGAGCCTCGGTCTGCGGCGCTACCTCTCCGCCATGGACTGCGCGGCGCTCGTGGCGGGCAACTCGTCGTCCGGTGTCGTCGAGACGCCCACCTTTAAGGTGCCGACGGTCAACATCGGCAGACGCCAGGCCGGGCGCGCCATCTGCGCGAACGTGCTCTGCTGCGACGCCGACGAGCCGGCCATCGAGGCCGCGCTGCGCAGGGCGCTGTCCCCGGCGTTTGCCCCCGTGGCGGCCGGCGCCGTCAGCCCGTATAACGGCGGCGAGACCAGCGAAAAAATCTGCGCTGTGCTGGCAAAATTTGATTTTGCAAGACCTAAAATCTTTTATGACGGCCCTGTGCCGGAATTTGACCCGCAAAGGAGCGTTTTGGTATGAAACTTCTCATCGTCGGTTTAGGCAGCATGGGCAAACGCCGCGCCCGGCTGACCAAAGGCATTGACGCGGCTATTCAGATCGTCGGCGTGGACACCGCCGAGAGCCGCCGCGACGAGGCCCTCCGGCTGGGTCTGGCGGACGCAGCCTATGCCGCCATCGGCGAGGCCGTCGCCGCCGAGCACCCCGACGCCGCGCTGGTCTGCACCGCGCCGCTGGCCCACGCGGCGGTCATCGGCGAGCTGCTGGACAACGACCTGCCCGTCTTTACCGAGCTGAATCTGGTGAGTGACGGCTACCGGGAGAATATGGCCAAGGCCGCGGCCAAAAAACTGCCGCTGTTTTTGTCCTCCACGATGCTGTACCGCCGCGAGACACAGTATATTAAACAGCAGGTCGCGGAATTTGGCAAGCCCGTACACTACATCTACCACATCGGGCAGTATCTGCCCGACTGGCACCCGTGGGAGAATTATAAAAACTTCTTCGTCGGCAACGCCCGCACCGGCGGCGTGCGCGAGATCTTCGGCATCGACCTGCCGTGGCTGCTGGACGCTTTCGGCGACGTGGAGAGCGTGACCGTGCAGAAGGACACGATCAGTGACTTAGGGCTCCCCTACCCCGACTGCGTGACGCTGCTGCTGCGCCACAAGGGCGGCGTGCAGGGTGTGCTGGCCGCCGACGTCGTCAGCCGCAAGGCCGTGCGCAGCTTTGAGTGCTTCGGGGACGGCATCCACCTGTTCTGGGAGGGCAACCCCAAGGCGCTGTACGAGTTCAAGGACGGCGACAAGCGGTTTGTCAACACCTACGCCAGCTTTGAGCACGACAGCCGCTACAGCGACAACGTTGTAGAAAACGCCTATGTGGACGAGCTGACGAACTTTTTTGGCGTGCTGAAGGGCGACGAGCAGCCGAAGTGGAGCTTTGAAAAGGACCTGAAGGCCATTGAGCTGATGGACAGGATCGAAAAAGCGTAACCCTGCAGTGGCCGGACATGCCCGGCCCCTACATTGCATCTAAATCAAAGCAAAGGGGATCTCCTATGCGTACCATCACCGCGCTGTTCGTGGGGCTGGGCTCCATCGGGACGCGCCATTTAAAAAATCTGACCAACCTCTGTGCGGACCGGGGCTGGACTTTACAGGCCGACGCACTGCGCAGCGACCTGTCCCGCCCGCTGCGGGACGGCGTGGCCGCGCTGCTGCACGCCCAGTACACCGATTTGGCCGACGCGCCCGCACACTATGACATGGTGTTCATCACGAACCCCACAAGCCTGCACGCCGACGCCCTGACCCGGGTCAGGGGCCGCGGCGGGGCACTTTTCATCGAAAAGCCGATTTTTTCCGCCGACCAGACCGGACTGGATTTGGCCGACTGCCTGCCCGCGGGGCAAAAGGCCTATGTGGCCGCGCCCATGCGGTGGTGCGGCGTCATGCTGGCGCTCAAGGACCGGCTGCCCGGTCTGCACCCCTACTGCGCGCGGGTCATCTGCTCAAGCTATCTGCCCGACTGGCGGCCCGGCGTGGACTACCGCACGGTCTACAGCGCCCACAAGGCGATGGGCGGCGGCGTGACGATTGACCTCATCCACGAATGGGACTACCTCGTCGAGCTGTTCGGCGTGCCGGAGCAGCTGTACAATTTCAAGGGCACCTACTCCGACCTCGAAATCGACTCCGACGATTTGTCGGTGTATATCGCCAGATACCCCACATTGCTGGCCGAGGTGCATCTCGATTACTTTGGCCGCGGATACCGGCGCAGCATCGAGCTTTTCTGCCATGACGGCAGCTATCTGGCCGACTTTGGCGCGGGCACGCTGACCCTGCCGGACGGCACCGTGCAGCACTATGAGGAGGACGTCAACCGCCGCTATGAGCGGGAGATGGAATATTTTGTGGACTACGCGCTGACGGGCAGCGGCGAGAGCTGCAACCCGCCCGCGCTGGCACTGAACGTGCTGAAACTTACCTTGGGGGAGAACGTACAATGAAAAGACTGCTCATTACAATTTGCGGCCGTGCCGGCAGCAAGGGCTTTAAAAACAAGAACCTGAAAAATTTCTGCGGCAAACCGTTGGTTTACTATTCGCTGAGCGCCGCGGAGCTGTTCATTAAAAAGCACCCGGAGCTGGAAATCGACGTTGCGCTGAACACCGACAGCGAGGACCTGGCCAGACTGGTGGCCGCCGAGTACCCGGAGGTCATCTATCTGCCCCGCGGGGCCGAGCTGGGCGGGGACCGCGTGCCGAAGGTCGAGGTCTACAAGGACAGCTTTGCCCGCATGGAGACGCTCGCAAGCAAACAGTACGATGCTATGATCGATCTGGACATCACCAGCCCCCTGCGCACCGAGCAGGACATTGAGAACGCCTTTGCCAAAGCGCAGGAGCGCGAGGACCTGCAAATCATTTTCAGCGTCTGCGAGGCCCGCCGCAATCCGTGGTTCAATATGTTCAAGATCGTGGGCGACCACGCCGAGATGGTCATCGAGAGCCAGTTCACGGGCCGTCAGCAGGCACCCGAGGTATACGACGTCAATGCGTCGATTTACGTCATCCGCCGCGCGTTCCTTGTGGACAACCCCGACCCGATTTTGTGGCACTCCAAGTTCGGCGTCAGTGTTATGATGGACACCGGCATCATCGACATCGACTCCGAGCATGACTACCTGCTCATGGAGGCCATCGCGCAGCATCTGTACGCCCATTACCCGGAATTCAACGCTGTGCGGGAGAATATCCGTGGCTGATGCACTGTTTGACCGTGCGCTGGAGCTGGTCATGGACGCGGGCCAG
>OGCM01003566.1_pt1 | contig 11793 bp, 11 predicted proteins | sample 1570151 | NCBI WGS metagenome assembly OGCM01 (sample SAMEA4370582, study PRJEB24528) | human gut metagenome
CAAATCTTCGCCATTTACGCTGATAAGTTTATCACCAACAAGAAGACTTCCTGCATTGATAAAACCCCTGCCTTGAACGTAGAACGGGTGATTATCAGTTGTTACAATTTCTTCACCATTAATTGTGAGATGAACAAGCTTGTCCACTTTGCGCACATAAGTCTCAAGAACAGTTTTAGATGCGGTTTCAAGCGTGTCGGGGTTCGTTGAAATAACAACATCTCCAGCTTTAAGCCTCTCAATTGCAACAAGACCTGCTGTTGTAAGCACCATCGTTCCTGCAATAAAGCAAGCCATATTCTGTGATGCTGCACCCCTGAAGGATGAAAGCATACTCACGCCCATCTGGAAACCATTGTAAATATCGCTCTGATGCAGCTTATTGTTCAATGCCGTTAACGGATTATCGGGATCTATCATTCCCAACCCCATCGACAGCATATCAAATCCGTCCATGCCATTAGAGATCGTTCCGCTGACTTTTGCTGTTGTCTGGATAGCGTTTCCGAGTTTTGAACCACAGGTTTAAAATACCAACGATAAGTAATTGAATATACTATTTCAATTTCTTGATATACTCATCTATTCCTAAAACAAGTACCTCCTGCAACATTTCCAAATAACTCTTGTTATAACCACTTTTTGCAATCATAATATCAAAGACCTGTCTTAACTTTCCATCAATCATAACCGTTACACCGGTTACTTTCTCTCCAGTAGTTGTATTTTCAAATTCTTCCGCCACTATACGCATTTTATTATCCATTACACACACTCCATTTAATGCTATTTTATAATCTTTACATTAGTAGCAGCTTCCTCTATCCATTCAGACCACGGTGCTGGCAATTCATAACTTCGTCCAGGTGTAGATGTATCAGTTAACTTTGGCGCTGTTCCACCTTGAACTCTTCTATATACTACGACTGAATATAACCACAGTAATCATAATAATTTCTTTGTTCTATATTATACAACTGAGAAGCTTCTTCCGGTGTCATAGCGTTTCACTCCTCTTATCATAATTAAGTCAAACAAGAAAAACATTTATTTCACATAATAAGATGCCTTTTTGACTATATTTACACTTTTTTATTATACTTCGCCTTGAAATATTTGTCAAGTAAATTTTAGAATTCATTAATAATTTACATTTTGTCAACTATATTATCATATTTGACTGATTATACGACTTTTATTTAAAATTAACTAATCATTAAGTTCAAACGCCATGCAAGAGCAGAGTAAAATATTCTTAAAAACTGTCCACTGTGTTTGTCAAGCAAAAAGTGCATAAATGGGCTCGAAAAAGTGCATAGCCCGGTCAGCACAAGATTAACGTGTGGGGGCTCGGTTTGCGCATAGAAGGAGCGCCCCTGTTGTGTATTTTTGGAGCCCTTTTTCTGCATTTCTATTTTACCATAAACAATTGTGAACTCCGTTTTCCAGCATATTAAAGTCTTTTTTAATATCAAATACATATTTGCAACCACCTGTTACAGTATATTCTATAAATGTTTGGCAGTAATTATGATTGCTCATAACTCTGAGACTGCTCGTCCTTAATTCCAAACGACTGTTTCTTTTGCCTTATCATTCTCCTCAGTCTGCTGTCGACTGTATGTCTGACCGACTTATACTTCTGTGTATAGTCATCTTCAATACACTTGCAGAGATTAGCGAACAGAGCGAAGATCGTATTTGCAAGTATAGTGTTTTCAAACTGTGCCATATTGTCAAGCATATTCTGAGCATACTCATTTCCGTCATTTGCGGACTTTGTGAGCCACTCCACAGCCTTTTCCTTATCTTTTTCAAGTTCCTCTGCACCGAAAAGATAAAGCCTGCCGAGCTGATAAGTTGACCACATATTTTCAGTGGATTTTTCAAAATATTCGATGGCTTTAGGAATATCAATCTCAGTTCCAAGACCGTTTTTATACATAGCGCCCAATTTGTAATATAAGTTATCATCAGCCTGATCCTTGCTTTCGAGTTCAAGAAATCCTGACAATGCCGCTTTGTAATATCTCTGTGCGGTTTCTTTATTTTCTGCAACATATTCGCCCTTGCTGTACATCTGAGCGACAGCATAAGAAGCATAAGGCTGACCCTGTTCAGATGATTTGCGATACCACCAAAACGCCTGAGACAAGTCTTTTTCCACACCGTTGCCGTAGTAATATAAATTGGCGAGACTGTATTGTGCGAATTTGTTGCCTTCATGAGCTGATTTCAAGAACCATTCAAATGATTGAGCGTAATCCTGTTCTGTTCCCAACCCATAGCAATGCATTTTGCCTATGCGATACCAAACGTAAGAACGCATATTCACGGGTTTCATAATCTGCCCATCAAATTTCGGCTCATAAGGAAACATAAAATCAGAATCCGGCTCGATCTCCATAAAACCCTGAAATGCTTCTTCGTAGAATGAAAAAGACTTTTTTTCATCTTTTTCGCCGAGTTTATCAGTAGAATAGAGTTTGCCCAGATCTTGAATAGCAAGAACATTGCCTGACCTTGATTCGTTAAGCAAAAGCTGCTCCGCTTTCTGAAAATCTTCAAGCTTTGATTGCTTGTTGTAAATAATCTTACAAGCTTCTTTGTATGCTGTACTCCATTTGAGGTAGTATTTGCTTTGAGGTTCGTCATCAATATCAACTGTTACCGCACTTTCATTACTACAAGTGAACTCTTCGGCTGTCAGCTCCTCGTTATCTGAAAATATCACATTATCATTTTCTAACTGTTTCGACTCGTCTATCTGCGGAGGAATATCTGTTATGTCATCATCAGTTTTTTCTGTCAGTTCGGGTTCTTCAATTTCTACATCAATGACAGGATAATTCATGTCAAGCACAGTTCTGATTATCATATTCCGCACAGGCTGAAAAACTTTGTTATCAACCAATGGCGGCAGTTCTTTTTCTTTTTGCGTATAGGTCTTGTATTTCAAGCTCTCCAAACTGCACCATTTTTCATAAAGCTGACGGATATTATCGTCATTTGCAAGTTCCGAAAAAATGCTGTTGACTGTTTCTTTGACCTCCTGAGGAAGATATCCATATACTTTTTTGCCTTTAACATTCTGTAACTGAGAATATAGTTTGCGGATAAGATTTTCAAGCTGCGGATTTTCAAAATCGCTTTGCTGAATTTTTCTGACAACACTTTCAAACTCCGTTTTTGATACAGCTTTCAATTCGTCACGGCTTAATGTCTGCTCCTGATATATTGACTGCAAATCATCGTGAAATATATCGTTTGCAAAAGCTGAACGAATCTTATTAATTCCCTCGTTTGTTAAGAATCCTTCCTTTGTATTTTCGGAATAAACAAGCAGATGAATATGCGGGTGATGAGTCGTGTCATGGAATGCAGCGTACCATTTTAAATTGCACAGCGAGATTTTCTGATTTTTTGCAATATCTGAAATGTGACGCATAACAAGCTGCCGCCACGCTTCCGAATTATCGTAACCAAGTCTAATTGCATCTTCACGACGAAGTGAAATTACGTGGGACCAGACATTGCCTTTGTGATTTGCTATTTCGTTAGCTACCCTGTCAAGAATTATCGGTTCATCTTTTTCATTGAAAAGACCATGAGAGCCTCTTTTCTGAACTCCTGGCCGCATAGCCATGTAGCCGACAAAATTCTGACGGTTTCCGATGACGTCAGCGTTACGCTCAATGATCGTACTGATTAGTTCCGAAGCGTTTTCTACAGTAGGGTTCGCAGTGTAGTCCTCATACTCAAGGTATCTTTTAGCTTCGGGAAAATCTGAAAGCAGATCACGAAGCAATTCTTGTTGGTTTTTAGTAGCGTTATCTTTTCTGTCAATAGTGTTTTGATCCCGAACCTCAACTGTTTCACGGGTTGCGATATACTTTGTGTAATTTCTGCGCTTGTTTTTACTTTTCTGTGTACCGCTTTTCAGATAGCGGCTTGTTACGATTATTTGCGATAAAGCTATAGTATCTCCTCCTAACCAATATTCAGTTTGTTTCTTGGATGCTTTGTTTTAAGTATCTCTTTTTGTTTTGCAGACGTAACATGTGTATAAATCTGAGTTGTAGTTATTGAACTATGTCCCAACATTCGCTGTATGTATCGGATATCAACATCTTCTTCGAGAAGAAGAGTAGCAAAAGAATGTCGGAACATATGGGGCGTTATATGCATATCTACTCCGCACTGTTTGCAATAGAAATTTATCATATTGCGAACAGACTGTTCGGTCATTCTTCTGCCTAGCTTGTTGACGAAAAAATATCCCGAATCTGGAATCTCTTTTTCAAATAACGAATGATATTTTCTAAGAATACTGAGTACCGCAAAATTTTCAATAGGTATAATACGTTCTTTTGAGCCTTTACCATAGAATTTAACCGAGTTTCCTAACAGATCAACATTATCTGAACGCAAAGTACAAATCTCCGCCACTCTAGCTCCTGTAGCGAAAAGCAATTCTAGAATTGCTGTATTACGAACTGCACTGCGAATCTGATAATCGCTTTTAGCAAACACAATCTGCTGATACGAAAAAGATATTAGTTTAGCTATAACTCCAAGGGGAATGGTTTTCGGCAGCAGCAAAGGCTCTTTTATCGTTGTTTCCAGTTTGTCAAACGGATTAAAGTCGATAAGATCCTGCAAAAGCAGAAAGTGAATAAACGCTTTAAGCGTTGCAAGCTTACGCTGGGCTGTTTTAGGCTTGTACTTTTTGTTGAGATATTCTATGTAGTCCCACAAGGCCTGCTTTGAAAGCTCGTTCGAGAAAACTCCGTACTGCGACAAGTCGATTTTATACGCTCGGATCGTTTTCTCACTGAGCTTTTTGTGATAACGGCAATAATTTATAAATTCGTCAATGTGCAATTTGTATTCAAACATAATGGAAAACTCCTTTATTTTTGTATAAGTAGATTTGGCATTTTCGTCAAATTAAACAAATTAGCCAAGAACTATTCTTTTTATTGATTTTAAATTACATCTATTATATCAGAGTTTTTAACATTTGACAAATTACAACAATTTGTGGAAATTCACGAATTTTGTCAGATTAAATTGACATTTTAGGAATTTGGTGATATATTTATGGTGAAAAAGTTTAATAAGTGATAACTACAAATTATGGTGAGGATAGTATGAATGAAAAAGAGTTTATAAATGAGATGGCAGAACATATTATTAGAGATGAATCATCCTTATTTTTAGGGGCAGGTAGTTCTTGCAGTGTCGGATTCCCAAGTTGGGGTAAGCTGTTGGAAGAATGCGCTCACAAATTGAATATAAAAATCACAAAAGATACGGATTTGTTTTCGATAGCACAATACTTTTCAAATAGATATGGAAAAACAGCGTTGCAAACGATAGTAAAATCCGTATTGAACAAAAATTTTGAATTTGAAAGCGAACTATTAAATTCAATAATGGATTTAAATTTCAAAAACATATGGACAACAAACTATGATTCAGTAATCGAAGATAACTTATCAAAACGCAGGATTATTTCTAATAAAATAATCCGAGATTCCGATTTAGTCAGTTTAGTTCCTCAAACAGATGTTACCATCTATAAATTAAATGGTGATGTTAGCGATTCTGATAATATAGTAATAACTAAAGCTGATATTGAAAAATATAATGATAATCATCAATTACTGCTTACTTTTTTTAAAAAGGAACTTATATCTAATACATTTTTGTTTTTGGGTTATAGTTTCTCGGATACAATAGTATTATCATGTCTTTCATTTATTTCCACCTATTTAAATGATAAAAACAACTTTCATTATACAATTATAGAAAAGAAAAATACTTGTCAACACAAGGCGTTTATAAAAGATTTAGAAACAAGATACCATATCAAAGTTTTGCAAGTCAAATCCAATAATGAAATTCCTAACATTTTAAATCGACTGGCTAACAAGATACGTTCATATCGTGTTTTTATTTCAGGCTCATTTATTAATCTTAATGATGATGATGATAAATTCGCAAACGAGCTTGCCAAGGAACTAACTTATCGATTGTTGAAAAAATATCAACTTTATTCCGGTATGGGATATAAACTTGGTATTTATATAAGCGGCTATGGATTAAATTATCTTTCAGAAGTACATATTACAAATATTGAACACCATTTAAAAATGAGGCCTTTTGCTGAGCATATGTCAGAACAACAAATACACAATCATAGAGAAAATCTTATTGATCAATGTCAATTCGTAATTTTCTTGTTTGGTGATTCAAAACGCAGAAATGAAGAACATAATTCCATCGGGGTTTGGAATGAATATCAAATTGCAAAGAAAAACAGAAAAGTAATAATTCCAATAGGAAGTTCCGGTTTTGAATCGAGAAAAATATACAATGATATATCTAATAATATAACGCAATATCCCTATTTAGAAAAATACATAGACGTACTTGGAAAATCCAGAGACGCTATAAAGATTACAGACATTGTATTACAAATTATTGCAGAGTATAATAGTCATCTATAATATTCAGTAAAATTATTAGATTGTTTTCAGCAATTCGCAATTCTTTAAAATCTATCTTTAAATCCAACTTAGTTATGCTGAATAGCCACTCTATCGGTTTTATCGATACAATTTGCTGATATGTAATGCTGCTTTTTATGAAAAGATACACACTATATAAAATAGTTAATCTCGAGTTAAGATTATGGTGGTCAATACTATAATATTGCTTTAGCAATTCTTTGATGTATCCATTTTTATCGCATTTTAAATTAATACTAGTAAAATCATATAATTTTTTATGCGGAAGAGAATCGGATATATCTTTTAAATAACGACAAACAATACTGCTAACAGTAATTGCACTTCCTGATTTGTCACTAATTTCTCTGTATATCAATTCTTTTATCCATTTATACTTTTGTGGTAGATCTTCAAATGTAATGTTAAATAATATCGGGAATACTCTAATTTCTTCTTTTTTGTGCATATTATATATAACATCAATTTCTTCGTTTAGACAAAAGCAATCTTCTGTATTTTCTGAAAAAATGATAATTGCATATTTACTTTCTATAATACCTTTTTCAAAATTTTCTTTTTGTCGATTATCTCCAATTATTAAATCATGTCTATCATACCATACAGGCACGCCATAATTCTCTAAATGATACAATAAAGATTCGGCAACAGTATATCTATCTTTTGCAGCAAAACCTAAAAATATCTGTGAAAATTGATAATGAGTCATTGTAAACATCCTCCGATAATTTGTAGTTATCATCGATTGATAAAAACAGCTCATTGTATCCATTCATAAGATACAATGAGCCATTTTTCTTATTAACCTCTCTGATACCTCACCGCCTTTTCAAAATTAATGATACCGTTGATCCGCTTAACCTCATCTGTACACATAGCACGGAGTTTTATCATTGTATCGTCGTCAATGTCATGCACTGCGGCAAGCATATGTGTAATCGCACCAAGTTCGACAGCAACCTTAAATAAGGCACGGGACAGCCTCTGTTCCGTGCCTTTTACAATTCCCTCTGTTATCGTTGCAATCTGCGGAGCAAGATAATCCACAAGCTCAGGCTTGTTCTGCAAAAGATAACCGCAGTAAAATCTGATTGCCTTTTCCATAAACTCCGTGCGTGAAGAGCAGTTATCCGACTTGTATAAGATATCAACCGTTTTCATAGTCTCGGGAAATACATACAACGGAAACTTGATTTTTTCTGCTGTGACACCATCGTTTTCTTCTGCAACATCGGTGCTTTTTTTCATTTTTTGTACTTTTGACTCCATGACTTTCGTAAACCTCCTTTTTTGACTCCATTTTATCAAGGCTTGTAAAACCTCGCAAAATCGGCGAGCTTTGCTCGTTCGATGTGATTGTTTTGGCGGCTTTGACGCCAAAACTTTAACCAGCAATATATTAAATGCCCCTCAAACCCACCCGAAATCATCTGATTTCTACCATTCTCAAACTCTGCGATAAGACTTGTTCTTAACGCTCGACAAAATGCCCCAAATTCGCTCCGACCGTTGTTAGGGTAAAGTTATCCCACCGACCTCAGAACCTCGCCACACAAGGCGACACGGCGCGAACTGCGGCGAGTTACTGCTCAGACTGCTTTTCCGTTTCGGCAGTCGAGGAGTTTCTCGGCTTTCTTGCAGGCTTCTTTTCCGACTTCATTTCAATAAAATCCCTAACGTTCTGCGGTACATTTTTCTGATACAAGCCGTCAATGCACTTGTCGATTTCATCCGAAAGCTTAATATTTTTCTGCTCCAAATACATTTCCAGAGCCGCTAATCTTTCATCACTAATTGTTATCGCAACTGATTTTTTCATTCGCTGTCACCTCCGTTTTCATCAATTTTATCCCGCACTTCCTGCGGATAATCCACGCCCTCATAGGTACACCAGCTTGTCCAACCGCCGTTTGAAACAAGGCCTTTTGTCACATATCCTGCTGATTCGGAACAGTAAATCACCTCGCCGTCACCGACATATATCCCATGCTGACTGCCGTCAAACAGTCCTATACCTGCGACCTCAGGCATGGTATCAAGACTGCCTTGCTCCGTGTAAACAAGAATTTCATGCACATTTCCAAACGTTTTATCCGCAGGATTGTAGTTGAGATACCCAAGCATAAGTCCTGCGTTATCGCAGTATCTGATGCGGTTATTTTCGTTTCTCTCGCCGATAAATCCGTTCATATATCCCCAGCCTGAGATGTACGCATTCTCCGCCCAAGCTGCCATGTCCGTACAGTTTTTGGTTGTGCTGTCCGTAAACATATACTCATTGATTGTTGCGTTCATCGTCCAAGTGTACGAACGCATGAAATCATCGTAAGGGATTTCAATACCATAGGTTGCATTTATACTTTCAAGCAGTGCGATATCATCGTTTGCGTTAGCGAACAGACTTGCGTATTCTGTGAAGTCCGACAGCGGATTTTCATCAAAATATGAGTAATAAATCAGCTGTGCCTTTATGGTTTCCGAGGGCAAACCGACCGCAGACATAACAGCTGCGATGGCTTCACCTTGACTTTGAAATTCAGCAATTTGCGACTGCTGATCCTCATCAAGCGTTGCCATAAAAGCGGAATCGGTGAACATACTACGGTCGACTTCGGGAGTTTCAATCTCCAAACTGCCCATTGATGACAGCACAGCTACAGGCAGGCACATCAGTCCAAGAAAGCCTGCGGCGATGCTTCCGATCAGAACAAACAGCTTACCTCGTTTCTTTTCGTCGCCCAGAATATATATCGCTACCTTTTTCAGAGCAACCGCAACTGTTGCAGACATTACCGACCACCACCGTTTCCAAACAACACAGCCTTGTACTGCGGAGCGATGACCTGTAACAAATATCTCTCGTTTCCGCACCTGTAAAGACAAGTACCTCTTTCAGGGTACTTTATCAAGCCGTACTCCGATTCTTCAAGCTGCAAGGTGTCAATGAATGCAGTCGGAGAAATATTACCCGGATTGAACAGAAAATGATGGCTCGGAATTGAAAACAACGGCTTAGTAAACTCCTTGATTTCAGGCAAAAGAAAGTCCTCAATATTCTGACTTGCCAGAATAAACGAGGACTCCTTTTTACGAACACGTTTCATGCCGTTGCGGATATATTCGATCGCCGTCATATTTGTGAGGAACAAATACAGCTCGTCTACTGCGGCAACTGTATTTCCTCTGCCCAAAAGCTGATTGCTCATGTAGCTGAGAATGTTAAACAGCAGAGTATCCTTAAGCCTTTTGTTTGTGTCCATAAGACCTTTCACTCCGAAACAGATAAGCTCGCTGTCATTGATGTTGGTGTGACCGTTGAAATATTTTGACTCCGCACCCTTGCACATGGAGTGCAGTCCCAGACAGATATTCTGTAACATTTCTTCGGTGTATAGGTGCTTTTTCTCGTTATCAAACGCCATGAATTCCTTTTCAATAAGTTCGTAGAGGTCGCTCATAATTGGATAATCTTCGCTGTCCAGCGTATTGAAATCGGTAAAATCATCAATTCCAAATCTTGCGTACAGCTTCATAAGCATGATCTCTATGGTGTCAATTTCGCTGTCAGAAAAGTCCTTGTACGCTCTGAAAAAATCCTTTAAATACGATATGTGCTGTGATAATCTTGTGACTTTTCTGAACGTTTCGGGATCTTCAATATCCGCTTTTTCGCCGTCGCTCCAAGCTTTAGGTTCAAGCGGATTTATCATAAATTCGCCCGACATCATATCAATGTATGTTCCGCCGAGATTTGAACAAATGTCACGGTACTCGGCTTCGGGATCTAAAACCAACACACTTTTCCCAGCCTCACGCTGATTGCACAGCAAAAGTTTCATAAGATACGACTTGCCCTGACCGCTGTTGCCAAGAATTAAAATATTGGAATTTGTCTTGTCCTCGGTACGCTTGTCAAAGTCAACAAGCACGTTGCTGCCGTACTTATCTCTGCCGATATAGAAGCCGTTTTCGTCCGTTTTTCCGCTGTAATTCAAAGGATAAAGATTAGCAACACTTGAAGCAGGAAGAACACGCTCAAACTGGCTTGCGAATACATTATTGCCCGTCGGCAAAACCGATAAAAAGCCCTCTTTCTGACGGAGCAAAAGCCTGTCTACAGATATTTTTGAACGTGTTAATTCCATCGAAATGTCGGCTTGCAGTTCCTTTAATTTATCTTCCGAGCTTGCTTTTAATTCAATAAACACAGCCGTATGCAGCAGCGGTTCTTTGTTTCGGCGAAGTTCTGACAGCAGTTCTACCACATCGTTGATATTATCCTGAGCCTTTATGCTCTCGTTGACGTCATTTGTGGTGGTCATCATATGGTTTTTCCTCATTGCCTGCTGAACGATCTTCCTTTGCTCCATGCTTGTAACAAGGCGGTTGTAGATACGGAGCGTTACACCGTTCCTGTCCGCAAGGTGAGCAAGTATAGCCGTTTCTTCCGTACTTGGCGGATACTCCGTCACCGCCCAGCAGGACTTGTAGAAGTTTCCGCAGATGTAGTGGTCGGTGTAAAAGCGGATCACGCCCGGCATGGTGCGGTCGAAAAAGCCCTTTGCTTCCACTATCTCAAGCTGCTCATCTGACAGTTCTTTTTTCTTCTGCCTTTTATTCCTCATTTGTTTTCACCTCCAATTCAAATTCGGTTTCTCCCTCAACATCGGGAATCTCATCACCCGAAATGCTTGTTCCGAAATACAGAGCAATCATTCTTTTCACCTCCGATTTGCTCATTCTTCTTGCCGAAAATCCATGCTCGGCTATTGCCTTATCCACTCGGTTAATGGTATTAAAGATCTGCTCGTCCTTCTCACGCTTGAATCTTAGGGCAAATATAAACTGTCTTGCCGAGGACATTTCAACCTGTATCTCGTCAAGAAAATCATAGTCCGCCTGCAAGAGTTTCCGCACCGCCTCGTTCTGCTCCGTCTGCAAACGCTTTTTCACATACATTTTGTTTGAGTCAAAACACTCGCAGGAGTCAAGAGCAAGTATCTCGAGATCAGGTATAGTGCTTAACAGCATCATAAGGTGGTGTATCTTCACGTCGATATTCGCCGCAGAAAGCACGGAAATATTGGTCGGCTCAACGCTGAAAAACGCTATCTCAGCCTTATCGGTTTTTACGCCGAAACGAGTAAAGCGTTCAAGACCTATCAAGTCCTGAACGCTGTTTTTGTTCTTTGTCATTTAAATTTTCCTCCATAAATACAATTGCTGCGAAGTCAGAAAAAACTTCACAGCGTTAAAA
>OGCM01003568.1_pt1 | contig 11792 bp, 11 predicted proteins | sample 1570151 | NCBI WGS metagenome assembly OGCM01 (sample SAMEA4370582, study PRJEB24528) | human gut metagenome
TCGTTGTAAATGTGAACGGCCACAAGGCGTCGGAAGCGCACGGCCGATGATCGCTTAATGGTGTTCGTGGTGATGTTCGGCGACGGTGAGCACGAGCTTGCCGTTTTGCACGCCCTTGGTTCCGAGGATCAAGTTCGCAATGCTCTGAACCAGCTCCGTATAGCCGCGCAGCACGATGACCTCCAAGCACATGTGCTCATCGAGATGCACGTGCATGGACGACACGATGTTGCCGAAGTACTCATGCTGGATGGCATGAAGCTTTTCCTGCAGGTCGTTTGCGTGGTGGTCGAACACGATGGTCAACGACCCCGCAACCTCGACGCCGGGCATCGAGCACTCGTCCTCGACCAGCGCATCGCGGACCAGGTCGCGCACCACTTCGCTGCGGTTCTTCGCCAGCCCCCGTCGCGATACCAGGCGATCGAAGCTTACCAGCAGGTCCTCAGGCATGGCGACCGAGAACCGCATCAGGTCGTTCGCCATACCGGGCTACACCAGCTCGACCGTAACGCCGCCGGCGGCCTCCGCATCGTCTTCCAGCGCATCCTTCGCCTCGTCGAGCAGCGCGCGCACATCGTCGATGAGCGCCTGCGCCTCGTGCAGCTTCTTGGAAACATTCTCATAGCCGGCGTCGCCCGCCTTGTGACCCAGCGTGTGGGCCCAACGGCGCTCGAGCTTCAAGTGGTCGTCGATCTGCTCGATCATCATCTCGAACTGACCGGTGTTGATGCCGTTAGTGCACATAACGTCCTCCTTTGTTTCCGCGACGATGGCTCCACGCCGTTCGCGGCTATTTGCGTTCTTGGTATGATTCGGTTATACGGCGAACGCGTTTCAAGGGCAAGAGCAGGTGTGAAAAAAACCATGAGCGGTAACAAATACGAGGTCGCATTGGACGAAACCTGGGAGCTGTTCGGTCAGTACATGAGCGGCACCCGCGCTGGGCTGTGCTGCGCTATCAGCTCCGAACCGCTTTCGGAGGCTGCCGAAAAAGCGCTGAACAGTTCATTGGCGGCTTTGGGGTACGGGCATGACGCGTGCACATTCGTCTCGCCCGGCGACCTTGACCAACAGGCCCTGTTCGTTCTGATCGAGGGCTTGGACCCGATCTGCATCGTAGCCGCGGACGGCAAAAGCGCCGCGCTCCTCGGGCAAGCGTACCACCTTGCCGTTCCCTCCGGGAAGGCAACCCGCCTGCTTGGCCGCACCGCCGTATCCTTCCTAGACTTCGAATCCCTTCTGAAGACGCCCCAAGACAAGCAAATCGCCTGGGCTTTGCTGAAAAAGCTGCCGAGATTCGGGGACAAGCGGTCCCAAAAATGACGCAAAGGCCGCGAGGGAGGCGGCCTTTGCGTCAGACGAGTGAAACGAGGGGGAGGAGATATCGAAGACGCGTTATCTCCAACTGAGAATAAGAATAGGATAGCAATATAATTATTCTTAGTCAAGAATAGTCTTTGAATTCGTTCCGAACGGTGCTTTATCAGCAACGACCGCCGCCGTTATCTTTAACATGCTCATGTTCGCGTGTTGCTTTCGAGCTCTTTACCTGCAAGAAACCGCCGGACTGCTACCATGAAGCATGCGAGAACGCGCTTTCGCGTACAGGGAAAACCTGCTCAAAGGATAAGGAGCTTTCATGGCAAACAAAGGACTGGCGAAAGACCAGAAGGACCTGAGCATCCTGGTCACGGGCGGTGCCGGATTCATCGGCAGCCATACCTGCGTCGAGCTGATCCAGCGAGGCTACAGCGTGGTCATCGTGGACGATCTGAGCAATTCCAGCCAGATCGCCGTCGACCGCATCCGCAAGATCTGCGGTATCGACGCCGACGAGGCCCAGCTGCGTTTCTATAAGCAGAACATCTTGGACCGAGAAGCGCTTGACGCCATCTTCACCGAAAACGATGTTGACGCCATCATCCACTTCGCCGGCTTCAAGGCAGTTGGCGAAAGCGTGCAGAAGCCGCTGGAGTACTACTGGAACAACATCGCCGGCACGCTGGTGCTGTGCGATGTGGCGCGCAACCACGGCGTGAAGAACATCGTGTTCTCCAGCAGCGCGACGGTGTACGGCGATCCCGAGTTCATCCCGATCACTGAGGAGTGCCCCAAGCACGACTGCACCAACCCCTACGGATGGACCAAGAGCATGCTCGAGCAGGTGCTCACCGACCTGTACGTGGGCGACAACGAGTGGAACGTCGTGCTGCTGCGTTACTTCAACCCCATCGGCGCGCATGAGAGCGGCCTGATCGGCGAGGACCCGAAGGGCATCCCGAACAACCTGCTGCCCTACGTCGCGCAGGTTGCCGTGGGCAAGCTGGAGTGCGTCGGCGTGTTCGGCGACGACTACGACACCCCGGACGGCACGGGCGTGCGCGACTACATCCACGTGGTCGACCTGGCCCGCGGACATGTGGCAGCGCTCGAATGGATGGGCGGCAAAATGGGCACCGGCAAGGCGCTGGGCCTTGGGTCGCTGGAAGGCGAAGCAGCCGCCGACGGCAGCCGCCGCGGCGTGGGCATCTTCAACCTTGGCACCGGCAAGGGCTCGAGCGTGCTCGATGTCGTGCACGCGTTCGAGAAAGCCTGCGGCCACGAGATCCCCTACCAGATCAAGCCGCGCCGCGCCGGCGACGTTGCCACCAACTACGCCGCTTGCGACAAGGCGCGCACCGAGCTGGGCTGGGTCGCCGAGTACGACCTTGACCGCATGTGCGCCGATAGCTGGCGTTGGCAGTCCATGAACCCCGACGGATACGCCACCGAGCAGTAACCCGTTATCCATTGTTGAACGCACAAGGGCTCGCAATCCCATTTGGATTGCGAGCCCTTTTCGTTGAGAAGAAAAAAGGGACACGGCTTTAAGCCGCGTCCCTTTGAAGATCATAGAAAGCGCTAGTAGGCAGAGCCCACGCCGGTTCCCGCTGCATAGCCGCCGGTTCCTGCACCTGTTGCGTAGCCGCCCGTGCTGGACGAGCCAGCAGAACCGCCGGTGGATGCCGCTCCGGAATAGCCCGTTCCGGCACCGTATGCGTTGGAGGATGCATCGGCATAGCCGCCCGTGGCGCCGCCCGTTGCACCGCCGTAGTAGGACGAAGAGCCGGTTCCACTTGCGGAGTAGCCGCTGCTATAGGCGGATGCGCCGCCCGTATCGTAGTCGTTGCCGGCATACATCCCGCTACCCGTAGCGGTACCGCCCGTGGAGGAGCCGCCCGCAGAGGACCCGGCGCCATATTTCTGCGCAAGCTTGCTGGTGGAGCCGGTGATGCCGCTGGGATCGCCGCCCTGGTCGACGACCTTCATCATCTCGGTGACATTGTCCTCATCGGCGAATACATAGGAAACGCCGTCGACATAACCGGTGATAGAGGGCAACATGGCGGAATACATGAGCAGATCGCCGTCATCTTTGAACTGCTGCGCCAGCGAGATGATGTCGTTGACCTTCATGTCGGTGGTAACGCACTTCGCCGCAGCCTGGATAACGCCGGGCAGCTCGGTGACGGGCAGGGCCAGCACCTTGTCCACAAGAGCCTGGATAAGCTTGCGCTGGTTAGCCGTACGCGTGAAGTCGCCGTCGACGTAGGCGCGGCTACGCGCGAACACCAGGGCCTGCTCGCCGTTAAGGTGCTGCTCGCCAGCCTCGATGATGATGCGCGGGTTCTCGGGATGATCGGTGGTATTGTCGGCATCGGTATCGTCGATGCGCTCATCGACCATGACGTCGACGCCTCCAACGGCGTCGACCAGGCTGACCAGCTCCTCGAAGTTAACTTCGGCATAATGCGAGATGCTGACGCCGGTGAGCTGGGTTGCCTCGCGGATGGTCGCTGCAGCGCCGCCGTAGTTGTACGCGGCGTTGAACTTGTTCGTGCCATAGCCATCGATATCGATCATGGTGTCGCGGGGAATGGACACGAGCGTTGCCTGGTTGGAAGTCGGGTCGACGCGCACGACGATATTCGTGTCGGAACGTGCGCCGCCTTCGTCATCGCCCTCGCGCTTATCCGAGCCGATCAGCATCATGTAGAACGGCTCGTTGAAGCTGGAGTTAACCAACTGCTCGTTGATGCTCTCCAACTCCTCGGACGTTTTACCGCCCGTATTCAGCTGGCTGTTCACGTTGTTGTACCAAACGGCGAACGCGGTTCCGCATCCGATAAGGGCGACGATCAGTGCGCAGCACACGCCAAGGGCGATCTTCTTGCCCTTGGAAGACTTGCGCGAACGCTGCGCCGAATACTGCGGGTTCGAACGCGAATACTGCGACGCACCCGCCTGATTGCGAAACGCGTTGTTTGCGCCAGGACCTTGGGAGCCGGGAGTGAACGCCGGACGGTAGCCGGCGGGCACCTGGGAAGCTAGCGGATCGTTCGCTTGGGGACGGCGGTTCTTTTTGAATGCCATGCAAGATCTCCTCACAGCAGTCCGTTCGGGCCTGCGTTACCTTCTTCCGCACCGCACAGATTCCATGCGGATCCCCACCGGCATGGTGCCTACGCTACCCGATTTCATCTTTCTTTCAGCGGCTTGACGAACGGCTCACAACCGCACACCAAGCCCCAGTTAATCATTGTGCATTGTATCATCCCAGATTGACAACCATAAAAATGGCATGCGGCCGAAACAGGGTGTTCACGGGAGCTCGCGCTATCCCACTCCTATATATAGGTTGCAGCGTTGCTTTTTCTCGAAAAATACCCCTGGAACGTAACCGCTAGGTTACAGCATTGCGTAATCATGCCGCTACGCTCGATGCATGCAGACTTCCGTCCCACATATCGATGAGCTGGCGAGTACGCCGAGCGACGAGCCGAAGATGGCCGTCACGCTCGGCCGCAACGTGAAGCGCCTTCGTGAACGGGGCCGAATCAACAAGACCTGCTTCGCGGCTATGGTCGGCATCGGCCGGCCACAGCTCAACAAGATCGAGAAAGGCACGGCGAATGTTCGCCTTTCGATGGTCGAAGAGCTTGCGGATGCGCTTGAGACCACGCCGGAGAAGCTGCTGTTCGAGCAATTCGATCCGGCAAGCATCGCCATCCCGCGCAAAGCCCCCGATTGGCAATTCGATCCGTATTCATAAGCCGGTGCGATTGCATTCGTAATGCCTAGGTGTGGGGAATTTCGCATGCGTTCACATTCCCTACCCCCATTCGCACGTTTTAGGCTATAATGCCCACACGGTATGGCAAGGAGCGCCTGCCAAGTATGCGGGTGTCGCCAAGTGGTAAGGCACGAGCTTCCCAAGCTCGCATTCGCGGGTTCGAGTCCCGTCACCCGCTCCATCGATCATCAACGACGGCCCAGAGCCGTCGTTTTCATTTTCAGGAGGCAACAATGACCGAATCGCATCCGGTATTCGACACGTTCATCTTCGACCTGGACGGAACGATCCTGGACACCATGCCCGACCTCATCCACGTCACCAACGAGACCCTGGCGCATTTCGGCTACCCCACGCACACCGATGCCGCTATCCACAGCTTCGTAGGCGACGGAGCGCAACGCTTGATCTACCGCGCTTTGCCCGAAGGAACCCCCGACGCCGTGTGCGCCGAGGCGCTTGAATATTGGAAGGCGCTGTACCCCAAAACCGGGCATGCTCGCACGCGCCATTACGCGCACATGCCCGAGACGCTTGCCGAGTTGAAAGCGCGAGGATGCAAGCTTGCGGTGCTTTCGAACAAATACGAGGGCGGCGTGAAGGATGTCATCCCGCGATTCCTACCCGACCTTTTCGAGATGCTACATGGAGAATGCGAAGGCATTCCCCGCAAGCCCGACCCCACCGGCTTGCTGCGAACCATCCGCGAGTTGGGCAGCGCTCCCGAGCGCACCGCCTATGTGGGCGACTCGGCCGGCGACATGCGCGTTGCCCACAATGCCGGAACGTACGCAATCGGCGTCGACTGGGGCTACAATCCCGTAAGCACCCTGCAAGAGGCACAGGCAGGCGTTATCATCTCCGACCCCACGCAGTTGCTTGAGTTTGCGAGGGCGTAGCTGCGATCGCCATCGCCGAGCGCAGCTGTGCGAAAGCCACCATGAAGCTTTACCCGTGATATTGGCATGTGCGAGCATCGAGTCAAAAGGTTTAATGCTACAATGATGTGCGCGCCTCAGTAGCTCAGGGGATAGAGCACCGCTCTCCTAAAGCGGGTGTCGTACGTTCGAATCGTATCTGGGGCACCATGAAACACCAGGCCATCGGCTCAAGTCGATGGCCTTTTCGTTTCCTGGAGACAAGATTTCGCGCCTGCTGCCCCGCTACCCGCGCGCTATATGCCGGGGATACCGCTTCTGGAACCAGGCGGTGAATACGCCCACCAGCAACGCGATGGAGCACGCTGCAACTGCCAGAGCGGAAATCTGGTCGTACGCGGTCGCCTTCGTCCGCTGCATCAGAACAGACAGCAAGACGCATACCGCTATGCTGACCAGGCTTCCCCAGAAGCCATCGATCGCAGCCGCAATCCAACGATGAAAAGGGCCTGCCGGACTTTCGTCCGACAGGCCCTTGCACATGCTTTTCCTTAAGCCGAAGCCGCTATGCGCCGATAAGCGTTTGCAGCGTGGTCAGGAAGCTGGACATATTGCGCCAGCACATGAACAGCGTGATGCAGATGAAGATGACGCCGCAGATATTGGAGAACGCATGGTTGCGCCACTTGCCAAGGCTTTTGCCGTTGGCGACGTACATCACGAAGAACGCCATGATAGGCAGCAGGATGGCGTTGGCCGCCTGAGCCACCAGGATCAGCTCCGTGGGGCTCTTGCCCAGCAGCACGGCCATCAGGCAGCCGGCCACCAGCACGATGATCCAAACGATCTTGAACTTCAGGTCCTTCAAGGTCTTGCCCCAGCCGAGCACGCCGTTGACGGCGTAAGCAGCGGAAAGCGGAGCGGTGATGGCGCTGGAGAAACCGGCGGCCAGCAGGCCGATGCCGATGAGCACCGTGGCCCAGTTGCCCAGCAGCGGCTGCAGGGCGACGGCCATGTCCTTGCCGTTGGTGACGGTGATGCCGGCGGCATGCATGTTCGCCGCGGCGCAGACGAGAATGGCCATGGAGATGATGCCGCCCAGACCGATGGACAGAATGCAGTCGAAACGTGCGTCGGCGATCTGCTCAGGGTCCTTGAAGCGCTCGGATGCGCCGGAAGCGTGCAAGAACAGGTTGTACGGCACGATGGTGGTGCCGATCAAACCCACGGCGGTCAGGATGCCCTTGGCGCCGGCCTGGCCCTCGGGCAGGGAAGGCGTGAACAGGCCGGCCACGACCGCGCCCCAATCAACGGGAGAGGCGAACGCGGTGATCAGGAACACCAGGCCCATGAAGATGACGATGCCCGTGAGAATCTTCTCGACCAGCTTGTAAGAACCCACCCACATGACGGCAAAGGCCAGAACGCCCAGCACGATGACGATGGGGATCATGGGAGCATTGACTACCGCCTGGATGCCCAGGATGCCGCCCGTGATGTTGCCCGTCTCGTACGCGGTGTTGCCGATGAAGATGGCGATGATAACAATCACGATTGCAATCCACTTCAGCACCGGATGCGAAATGCGATCGCGGATGTTCTCACCCAGGCCCTCCTGCGTGACGATGCCGACGCGAGCCGCCATCTCCTGGAAGATAATGGTTGCAACGGTGGCGAACAGCAACGCCCACAGCATGGTGTAACCATAGCTTGCGCCGGAGACCGTGCACGTGGTGACCGTGCCAGGACCGACGAAACCAGCTGCGACCAAAGCACCGGGGCCGATGTTCTTCAGCTTCTCGGTAATCGAGCTTGCCATCGTTCCCTCCTTTCCTATCGGGGCATCCCCGCCCCTCCTTGTGGTATATGAGGGACATTTTGGCATGCGAAAGCGTTTGTGACGCCGTTTCGACACACACCCGTAACACAGCGCGCGGTCCAGCGGCGGTGGAGGGTAGATTTTCAGGGACGGACGGCAAAACCGGTGCGCGCCTTACGACATCTTCCAGAAGCCCTGGATCAATTCCTGTCGGCTGGCATCGCCCGTTTTCTTCAGGATGTTGTGCACGTGCACCTTCACCGTGGAAAGCGCCAGAGACATCTCGGATGCGATGTTCTGATTATCCTTGCCCAACAAGATAAGGTAGAGAACCTCACGCTCGCGCTGGGAGAGCTTATGACGCGTGGCGAACACGTTAAGGTTCTCGATGATCTGCTGCTCCTGCTGCTTGCTACCGCCCTGCGCAGGAGGGCGCTCGAAACGAAGCGACAGCATGCGGACCGCGTTACGCACCGCAGCCACACCGATGACCAACATCAGCAGATTCTCTGCATAGTTGTGCTCGGCGCTGAAGACAAGCGCATCCAAGTTGACCGACGGCAGGTCCATCACCAAGAAGGCGGCGTAATCCTCCGCCAAAACAAGCAGGCCTATCGCCCACGTCACCGCATACAAAGCTCGATGCCGCCACATGCGGGCACGCTCGGCCTCATCTTGCTGACGCAAGAAGCTATACCCCGCATACAGCAGAATCCAATACATGTAGAACTGGCGTATGGACCAAAACCAAAAACGCTGCAGATCGCCATCAGAGATCATCACCAACATAGCAACGCTGGCAATCGCGAAAATCGCCGGCGGCATCACGAACACGGTGCGGCGCGTTTCGTTTAGGTAATCGCAAAGCAAAACCCAGAACGCCGTGACGAACCCACCTCCGGTCGCCACCGAAGCAAGCGAGCGCACGACAAGATATCCCGATGTGAGCGCATCCCCGCAAGATCGAACGATGAATTCGTCCTGGAACACTAAGGAGATGTCGAAGAAGTAGAACGCGAAGGCAACCGACAGGAACAGCATGGTCTTCTTGCGCGAAACCAAGTACGCGGACAAGCACACAGCCGCTACCAAAATGGATACGAGCAGCATCAGCAGCGTGTAGTAGAACAGAACAAGCTCCATAGGCCCCTCCGTAGAACGCTTTGCCGCCAGCCTCCCGTAGCCGGCCAAGGCAATCCTCGGTATTGTAACTACTTACTACCCGTACCTATTTTACCCTCAACCCCGATTCGCCACCCTGTTTACAGAAACAATGAGCGCCGAAGTCAACTAAACCGATGAGGGCCAACTCTGCTTACCAGCATTTCCCCATACCATACCACAAGCCTCCCATCAGGGGTTTACCGAGGGTTTAGGAAGTTTTGCCCGGCGTTAATCCTTGGTTCCACCTCTAAACGAGGGTCGTTAAATCCGCGTTACACCTTCCCGATTTTACACGGCGGTTGCAAAGTGGGATCAACGGAACGGGGCACCGAAAACGCCCCAACCGCAAGCCCAAGGCGTTAGGCCAAGAAGCGCTGGAAGGCTTGCACGGCGAAGATAGTCTTCATCCCACGAGACGAAAGAAGGTTTGCAATGGCTGGCGTGAACGTCAAAAGCGAGATCAAGCCGCTCAAGAAGGTGCTGCTGCACCGTCCCGGCAAGGAGCTGCTGAACCTCACCCCGAACACGCTCGAGGAGCTGCTGTTCGACGACATCCCGTTCTTGAAAGTTGCCCAGGAGGAGCACGACGCCTTCGCAGAGGCCCTGCGCGACAACGGCGTGGAGGTCGTGTACCTGGAGGACCTGACGGCCGAGGTCCTGGCCGCCGACTCCGAGCTGCGCGAGAAGTTCCTGCTGCAGTGGATCGACGAAGCCGGTATCAAGACCGAGCGCTATCGCTAGATCATCTTCGATTACATGCAGGAGAACTACCCCGACGCCAAGGACTTCGTCCTGAAGACCATGGAGGGCATCAACCTCACCGAGCTGCACACCGACAAGTCCAACTCCCTGGTCGACCTGGTGTCCGAGGCCTCCAAGATGGTCGTCGCCCCGATGCCGAACCTGTACTTCACCCGTGACGCCTTCGCGATGATCGGCAACGGCGATTCCATCAACCGCATGTACTCCGTCACCCGCAACCGTGAGACCATCTACGGCGAGTACATCTTCAACTACCACCCGGATTTCAAGGGCACCCCGCAGTACTACAGCCGCTACAACACCTTCCACATCGAGGGCGGCGACATCCTCAACATCAACGAGCACGTGCTGGCCATCGGCATCTCCCAGCGCACCGAGCCCGACGCCATCGACGGCATCGCCCACAACATCTTCAACGACCCCACCTCCCCGGTCGACACCATCCTGGCGTTCAACATCCCGAACAACCGCGCCATGATGCACCTGGACACCGTGTTCACCCAGATCGACGTGGACAAGTTCACCATCCATCCCGGCATCATGGGCCCGCTGTCCGTGTTCGAGATTACGCCCGAGGGCGACGGCATCAAGGTGCATGAGATCAACGCCCCGCTCGAGCAGATCCTGGAGAAGTACATCGGCATGCCGGTGACGCTGATTCCCTGCGGCGGTGGCGACCGCATCGCCGCCGAGCGCGAACAGTGGAACGACGGCTCCAACACGCTGTGCATCGCTCCTGGTCGCGTGGTTGTTTACGAGCGCAACGATGTCACGAATGCGCTGCTGCGCAAGAACAACATCGATGCTATCGAGATTCCCTCGGCAGAGCTCTCCCGTGGCCGTGGCGGCCCCCGCTGCATGAGCATGCCGATCTGGCGTGAGGACTAGATTTCTCGCTGCGCAGAGCGCATAATCTGAGTATCCATCTTGGATACGAATCCTGAGAAATCAGGAGCCCTAGTTAAGGTTTTTCCCGGAACGCATGAAAATGCGTTCCGGTAGAAACAGCAGGCTGAAACTTGGCGCGGCCTGCACACATAAGTTCTTGTTAACTTGCTATCGAAAGGAATTACCATGCCTGTAAGCCTGAGCGGTCGTCATTTCCTGCGTCTCCTGGACTTCTCCACCGAGGAGATCGAGTACCTGCTGAAGCTCTCCAAGAACTTCAAGGACTTGAAGCGCACCGGCACCCCGCACCGCTACCTCGAGGGCAAGAACATCGTGCTGCTGTTCCAGAAGACCTCCACGCGTACCCGTTGCGCATTCGAGGTTGGCGCTATGGATTTGGGCATGGGTGTGACCTACCTGGATCCCAACAGCTCCCAGATGGGCAAGAAGGAGTCCATCGAGGACACCGCTCGCGTGCTCGGCCGCTTCTATGACGGCATCGAGTTCCGCGGCTTCGCTCAGACCGACGTCGAGGACCTGGCTGCCAACGCTGGTGTGCCGGTTTGGAATGGCCTGACCACCGAGTGGCATCCCACCCAGATGCTGGCTGACGTTCTCACCATGCAGGAGAACTTCAACTACGATCTGAAGGGCCGCACCGTCGTCTTCATGGCTGACGCCGCCAACAACGTTGCCCGTTCCATGATGGTCGTTTGCGCCAAGCTCGGCATGAACTTCGTCGCTTGCGCCCCCGAGACCAACTGGCCCGAGGCCGAGCTGGTCGAGGAGTGCCGTGCCATCGCCGCCGAGCATGGTGCCACCGTCAAGCTAACCGCTGACGTGAAGGAAGGCTGCACCGACGCCGACGTCATCTACGCTGACGTGTGGGTGTCCATGGGCGAGCCCGACGAGGTCTGGGGCGAGCGCATCAAGAACCTCGAGCCCTACCGCGTGACTAAGGAGGTCATGGGCTACGCTAAGAAGGACGCTATCTTCCTGCACTGCCTGCCCAGCTTCCATGACACCAACACCACCATCGGTGCCCAGAAGGCCGAGCAGTTCGGCATCACCGAGATGGAGGTTGCTGACGACGTCTTCGAGTCCAAGCAGTCCAAGGTCTTCGACGAGGCCGAGAACCGCATGCACACCATCAAGGCTGTCATGT
>OGCM01003571.1_pt1 | contig 11787 bp, 8 predicted proteins | sample 1570151 | NCBI WGS metagenome assembly OGCM01 (sample SAMEA4370582, study PRJEB24528) | human gut metagenome
CGCGACAGTCGCCAAGGTCTCGTGCAAGCACGGACTTTGGCTCGTTGTTCGCGTAGATAGAAAACAGGCAAACTCTCTTCTATTGAAAGTTTGCCTGCTCATAATAAAGTTCTCTACTCCATCTCTCTTAAAAATGTGCTGAATCTCACTCCGTCCTCTGCCGCATCTGCCAGATTCACACAGCTGTTTCCGATTCTCTCCACGTTATGTAGAATCTCATTAAATGCAGCCGTAAGTCCTGCCTTACATTTTCCTTTGTGTACACGTTTAATATGTCCTTTTCGAATATCTCCGTCCATCTTACGAATCTTTTCTTTCATCTTGACAAGATTTTCAGCCTCATTTGCCTCTTCGTTATTAACCATTTTCATGACCATATTGTACATTTCACTGACAAGTTCCATGCTCTTCTGTATATCCTTTGATGCTTCTTGTGAGAACTGTACTCTTTCTTCTTTTGCACTCTTCTTGTCCTTTTTCACAAGCTTTTCTGTCTGCATGGAAACAGCGACATTTTTCGTAAGTTCACTGATTCTGTCAATATCGATCAATACATACTGAAGCTCTGCAGCTCTTGCTGCCTGCTGCTCTGTCATAACTCCAGCCGCTGCCATTTCTGCAAGATAATCTGTGATTTTTCCTGTAAGCTCAGCTGTCACTTCTCTGCTCTTTGCAAATTCTTCAACAGAAGCACCATCTCCACTATCAATCTTTTCTGCTGCCTTTTTCAGCATCACGCCTACCTGCTCTCCGCAATTCATCAATTCTCTTACTGCAAGCTGTAATGCAACTGTAGGCTGACTGATCAGTTTGTTATCAAGAAATTTTGGCTGCACTGCATTGACTTCTTTCACTTCTCCGTCCGGGATCAGACGCATTACGATTTTCACCATAACTCCAACAAGCGGTACCCAGATCAGCGTCATCACAAGGTTGAAAAATGTATGTGTGTTGGCAATCTGTCTGGAGATCACTTCAATCTCTGGTCCCTTTGGAGAAATATACTGAATAAATTCTGCCAATGGTTTTACAAACCAGATAAACAGGAAACAGCCTGAAATATTAAAGATGCAGTGTGCAAGTGCTGTTCTCTTCGCATCCTTCGGCTGACCAATACTTGCCAGAAGTGCTGTGATCGTTGTTCCGATATTGTCACCGAAAAGAATCGGAATTGCACCTGCCAGACCGATGATACTTGTCACTCCATCAGCTCTCGGCTGAGCCGCAAAATTCTGGAGCACTGCAATTGTAGCACTGGAACTCTGTACTACAAGAGTCATTAATGCACCAACAGCAACTCCAAGGATTGGAATGTCTGCCACTTTGCCGATCAGTTCTGTGAAAACAGGGCTTGATGCTAATGGTTTCATAACTGTTCCCATCGTCTCAATTCCAAGGAACAGTAAACCGAACGCAAAAATCGTCATACCAATATTTTTTACACGTTCTGATTTAGAGATAAAATATACGATAAATCCAATAAAAATGATTGCATAAATGTAGTCACTTAACTTAAATGCAATCAGCTGTGCTGTCATTGTTGTACCGATATTGGCACCAAAAATAATAGAAATTGCCTGTGGCAGTGTCATCAGTCCTGCACTTACAAAACCAATCGCCATAACCGTCGTTGCACTTGAACTTTGCAGTACGGCTGTAACAAGCATTCCCGCAAGTGCTCCCATTACAGGATTTCTCGTTAAAAGTGACAGGATTTTCTTCATTTTTTCTCCTGCCGCTTTCTGAAGACATTCACTCATCATATTCATTCCATAGATAAAAACCGCCAGGCCACCAAGCAGCCCGAAAACAATCTGTATGTTTTCCTTCATTTTTCTTCCTCCAGATCCTCTCTCATGTCTGTTTTCAATTACAAATCACTGTCTTGCATCTGTTTTTCAAACGCAGTGCTTTTTTCTTCTTTACATATCCGAGATTATCATGGCTTTATAAAAAACTCTGTGAAGTTATGTTAAATCTATGTTAAATAGCGAAAATTTTATTAAAATCCCTTTTAAATAATGTTAAAACCAGGTTAGTTATCTATAACTTTCTTATTCTTTGCAGTCTTTCACTTCAAACGATAAACCGGACTGGTTTTCCACATTCGATATAGAAAAAAAGAGTGTTATCCACACACTTTACTGTTCATGTGTGAATAACACTCTAAAACTTCTTTATATTATTACAGTTCACAGTTGTTTACTGTTCTTGGGAATGGAATGACGTCACGGATATTGGACATTCCTGTCAGATACATTACGCATCTCTCGAATCCAAGTCCGAATCCTGCATGTCTTGTAGAACCATATTTTCTCAGATCAAGGTAGAATCCATAATCTTCTTCCTTAAGTCCAAGTTCTTTCATTCTTCCAAGAAGCTTGTCATAATCATCCTCTCTCTGGCTTCCTCCGATGATTTCTCCGATTCCCGGTACAAGACAGTCTACAGCTGCTACTGTCTTACCATCTTCGTTCATCTTCATATAGAAAGCTTTGATTTCCTTCGGATAATCTGTAACGAATACAGGACGTTTGTATACCTGCTCTGTCAGATAGCGCTCATGCTCTGTCTGAAGGTCGCATCCCCAGGATACTTTATAATCAAACTTATCATTGTTCTTCTCAAGGATCTCTACTGCCTCTGTATATGTTACACGCGCAAAGTCAGAGTTCACTACATTATGAAGTCTGTCAAGAAGTCCTTTATCAACGAAAGAGTTGAAGAAGTTCATCTCTTCCGGTGCATTCTCAAGTACATAGTTGATCACATACTTCAACATAGCCTCAGCCAGTTCCATATCATCTTCAAGATCTGCAAATGCGATCTCCGGCTCGATCATCCAGAACTCTGCCGCATGTCTTGTTGTGTTAGAGTTCTCTGCGCGGAATGTCGGTCCAAATGTATAAATATTACGGAATGCCTGTGCATAAGTCTCTCCGTTAAGCTGACCACTTACTGTAAGGCTTGTCTCTTTTCCAAAGAAATCCTGTGTATAATCTACAGTTCCATCCTCATTCTTCGGAACATTATCCATATCCAGTGTTGTAACACGGAACATCTCTCCTGCACCCTCACAGTCACTTCCTGTGATCAGCGGAGTGTGCACATATACAAATCCTCTGTCCTGGAAGAACTGGTGAATCGCATATGCTGCCAGAGAACGAACTCTGAATACAGCCTGGAATGTGTTTGTTCTCGGACGGAGATGAGAAATTGTTCTAAGATACTCAAAACTGTGACGCTTCTTCTGCAGTGGATAATCTGGCGCAGATGCTCCTTCGATCACAACCTCTTCTGCCTGGATTTCAAATGGCTGCTTAGCCTGTGGTGTCGCTACCAGTGTACCCTTAACAATGATTGCTGCTCCTACATTCAGCTTGGAAACCTCAGCGAAGTTCTCCATCTTATCATGATATACAATCTGTAATGTATCAAAATAAGATCCATCATTCAATACGATAAATCCGAATGTCTTAGAATCTCGAATGCTTCGAATCCAGCCTCCAACTGTTACCTCTTTGTCCAGATATCCCTCTCTGTTCTTAAATAACTCACGAATTGTTGTCAGTTCCATACCATTTACTCCTTCAAATAATTCTTCTATCTTTTTCTATTATCAGAATCTTCAAACAGATGCCTCCCGGCAGTCTTAACAGTTATTATAACACTCCAGGAGCGCAGAGTAAATAAGAAACAACTGATATCACTATGTATTTCATCTATTTTCTCAGTTTTTCCAGTTCTGCCCTCAACCGGATCAGTTCCTTTTCCGCCTCCTCAGCACGTTTTCTTTCAGCTTCCATCTCATCTTTTGTTCTCTGCATCTCTGTCTCCAACGATTCTTTCTCCGCTTTCGCTTCCTGCATCTCTGTCTCCAGCGATTCTTTCTCCGCTTTCAGTGTTTCCCTTTCCTGCTTTATTGCTTTTACTTTTTCCCTTTCCTCTCCAAGAGCCTCATCCAACTCGTCAATCATTAGTTTTACTGTATTACGATCCAATATTTCCAGTTCTTTTGAAAACATCCCCATCATCCTTTCGCTGTTCCGGCAGATGTTATAGATTTCTTCATAAATGTCTCTAAATTCAGAATTTTGTTCCAACAATTTTATAATCATATCGGGATCATCCTCTTTAAGAAATACGAGCCATTCTTCTAATCTACCGTCTATTTTTCTGCCTTCATTGTGAATAATGTCATCAAAAATGTCAAGGCAAATAAACGTGTACTCCTGTAAAAGGTTCAGTTCTATTCCTGAATCACTTTGTTGCTGAAACCGATGAATATAAATGTCCTTTGAAAAACTCTTGAAAACACTATTACTTTTTTCAAATAGAACTATCGTATATACTTTTTTTATGTCTCGATAATGAAACTTTTTTCCTAATTCTCTTCTTACTCTTTTATACTGTCTTAATAACATATCAGCCGAATAACATGCACTACGCTCCCCTGGAAAAAGATATCCGATAGTGTTTCTCCTTCTGTTTTTTACTCCCGGCCAGAAGTAGATATAGAATAATTTGATGCACTTGAAATTTCAATGTGTTTTTTGTTCGTAACTCATCTTTTTTGTTGATAAAATGAGGATATCTTTTTTCTACACAAAACAATATTTTTCTAAAATTTTCCAGGTGAATAACTTTATAAACATATTTTGCATAATTACTATTGCTTACGGATGCTTATAAACCGTACAAATAACTGTCCTAAAGCAATAAAAATCCCGAATTTTGTATCTATATATAAACATGCCTTTCCTCTCTTGAAATCCAATATTTTCTAGTATAAAATATTCTCGTTAAATTCTTGACGAATAGCAATATAACAACGGCAGTTCTCTTACTGTGTTACCATTCACAGCAGGAGAGCTGCCGAATTACAAAAGAATAAGGAGTTATATCATGGACAATCATTTTAACACTCCCGCAGAAGTCATTGATCTGAGTATCAAGGCCTGCGAGAACAAAACCCGTCTTCCACTTGGAAAAATGATTCTGCTCGGCATCATGGCCGGCGCGTTTATCGCTTTCGGCGGTGCTACAAGCAGCACGGCAGCACACGCAGTAGAAAATGTTGGCGTAGCAAGAGCTCTTGCCGGATGTATCTTCCCTGTCGGACTGATGCTCATCGTATTTCTCGGCGGCGAACTTTTCACCGGAAACTGTCTGATCATCATGGATGTATTTGACAAGCGTGTCACATGGGGCGGATTATTCCGAGATCTTTTCATCGTATTTTTCAGTAACCTGATCGGTGCTCTTTGCGTGGATCTGCTCATTGTATACAGTGGAAACCTGAACTACTCAGGCGGACTTCTCGGTGCTTATACAATCAAAGTTGCTGTTGGAAAGATCGCAATTTCACCACTGCAGGGAATCACTTCCGGAATCTTATGTAACGTCCTGGTATGTCTTGCAGTACTGATGGCTACTTCCGCAAGAGATATTGCCGGTAAGGTATGGGCAATTTTCTTCCCAATCTGTGCCTTCGTAGTCGGCGGATTCGAACACTGCGTTGCCAATATGTTCTATATCCCGGCTGGTATCCTTGCTTCACTTAATCCGGCTTATGTTGCGAAAGCAGAAGAAGCTTACGGAATTACAGCTGAACAGATTGCGACACTGACACCACTTCACAGCCTTGCGAACTTTATTCCGGTTACACTTGGAAATATGCTCGGTGGTATGATCTTTGTCGGACTTCCGCTATATCTGATTTATAAAAAGAACTGGGAAAATAAATAAGGACTGTTTTAAAGAAAAACTCATGTGAATCTCTTCTAACGAACTCACATGAGTTTTTTCTATCTCTGAGATTGTTGGCGTAGGTGCTCAAAAAAAGAACCTAAAACAAATCAGTTTCAGGTTCTTCAGAGGCGCAGACCGGATTTGAACCGGTGAATCAGGGTGTTGCAGACCCACGCCTTACCGCTTGGCTACTGCGCCGTATTTATTTAACTATTAAAGTATAGCAAAATACATGCAGTACGTCAATGGTGTTTTCTTTGATTTTTAACTTCATTATTCAACTTCTACAGGAATGAATGAAAATGTTGTCACATCAAACAATCCCATATCTGTCAGCTTAATCTTCGGAATTACTGCAAGTGACATAAAGCACAGTGTCATTACCGGCTCCACATCTCCACAGATTCCAAGTTCTTCATATGCTTTCTCGTGAATATCTGTCAGTTTCTGATCTACCCACTCACCACTCTGATCACTCATTAGTCCGGCAATCGGCATTGGCATGCTCTCGATCACTTTTCCTTCCTTCACAAGAACAATACCACCTTCCTGCTCGATCAGACTGTTCACGGCAAATTCCATCTCTTCATCATTAACTCCAACAACAATGATGTTATGAGAATCGTGAGCCACTGAAAGTGCTACAGCACCTTCTTTGATTCCGTATCCTTTCAGGAATCCACAAGCTACATTTCCTGTTCCCTGATGACGCTCAACAACAGCTACTTTTACAAGATCAACTTCTGGATTTCTTACGAACTCTCCATTTGCATCCAACTCAATCTCTGCTGTATCTTTCGCTGTTACAACTCCACCCGGAAGAATCTTGATTACATTTACTTTGTTTGATTTCAAATTCATTTTAAATTTCTCTTTGGAGAAATCTTTTACAATCACACTTCCCTTAACAGAAGAGATATCACATTTTTTGATCTCTGGCAGATATTTTCCTTCTTCTGCTACCAGGGCACCTTCTATAAATACACGGTTTACATGGAAATCTTTCAGATCATCCAGAAGAACAACATCCCCACGGTATCCCGGTGCAATTGCTCCTCTGTCTTTCAGGTCAAAGCATTCTGCTGCGTTAAGTGTTGCCATACGAATTGCTGTCACAGGATCAAGACCTTCCTCTACACAGATACGCAGATGATTATCAAGATGTCCTTCGTGAAGGATTGTCTTCGGCTGACGGTCATCAGAACAGAGCAGGCATCTTCTGCTGTTCTCTGCTGTCACACCTTTAAGCAGTGTTCGAAGGTTATGGCATGCTGAACCCTGACGAAGCAAAATGTACATTCCTCTCTCCAATCGATTACTCATCTCTTCTATGGTAGAACATTCATGATCAGCTGCGATTCTTGCTGCCGCATATGCATTCAATTCTTTCCCTGTGATTCCTGGTCCATGTCCATCAATAAATTTTCCTTCCTGTTTTGCTACAATGATCTTATCCAGATCACTGTCTGCCGCATTGATCACGCCCGGGAAATTCATGAATTCACCAAGTCCAGCAATTCCTTCTCTTGCGATCGGCTCTTTCATTGCTTCTGCATCGATCACCGCACCTGAATGCTCGAATGGTGTAGCCGGTACACAGGATGGCAGCTCATATTTCACATCAAGCACTGTGTTCTCAGCTGCTTTCATCATATAGTCCAGACCAGCGATTCCACATACATTTACGATCTCATGTGGGTCTGCCATAATTGTTGTTCCTCCATGTGGAACTAACAGGCGTCCAATCTCTTCAGGACTTACATAAGAAGATTCAATATGGATGTGGCTGTCGATAAATCCTGGCGCTGCATATCTTCCTTCTGCATCAATCACTTTCACGCCTTCATACTCACCGATACCTGCAATCTGATTACCTGAAAATGCAATGTCTCCTTCCTGGATCTTTCCTGAAAATACGTTTACAATCTTACAATTTTTGATCACCAGATCTGCCGGAACTCTTCCTGCAGCTGTATCAATAAGTTTCTTTAATTCCACCTTCATTGTTGCTACGTCTTTCACGTCAGAAGTCCTCCTCTTTATTTTTCGTCTGAGTCCTCTTTGCTTTTAAATGGAATCACTTCGCATTCATTTGAAGCTTCTTCGTCATCTTCTTCGTCATCTTCTTCCTCAAGAAAGCTTTTGATTTTTGATAAACAAATTTTGATTTTCCTAAACGAATTTTCACCCTTTACATCGGTTTCATCTTTCTCTGCATCCGGCACAAAATTCTCTGATGACTGTTCCTCTGTGTCTTCTGTAATCACAGGCATCGCGATTGTCTCACCCAAAGCTTCGGACTCTTCTGAGCTATCTCTGTTTTCAGTCACTGCCTCTGTTTCAGTCGCCACATTTATTTCTGTAACTCCTTCTGTCTCAGCCGTTTCATTTATTTCAGATGTTACATCTGTCTCAGCTTCTTCTGTAGTTGCATCTGTCGCAACTGCTCCTTCTGCTTCTGTAGTCAGATCTGCATCCGTCTCCTCTTCTGTTTCGTCCGCTCCATCAATTCCTTCTAACAGCGCATCAACTGTCTTCTCTTCCTCTGACACTTCTTCTGCCTCTGGCTTCGGTTCGCACGGCATCCCCACTGTAAAGCAACTTCCGGATCCCAGGATACTTTCTGCATCCACCCATCCATCATGTACTTCAGCAATCCATTTTACAACAGAAAGTCCCAGTCCAAAATGACCTTCTCCGGCACCTAAAGGATCTCCTCTGAAAAACCGATCCCATACGTGCGGCAGATCCGTCTCCGAAATTCCAATTCCCGCATCTGCAATCTTACAGGTAAATTCACTGCCTTTGCTTTCAACAACAACTTTGATCAGTCCAATCTCCCGGCTATAATCAATGGAATTCTCCAGCAGATTTAACAACATCTTCCGATAACAGTTCTCATCCACTTCTGCGTAAATCTCCGGTTCAATCTCATAGTCTATCTGCACCGGTTCATCTGCCTCCTGAAGTCTGCTGATCTGACCTTCTATAATTCCTGTTGTCAGTTCACTGATATTCATGCGTTTTTTATAAGCCGGCTGGCATCCCTGATCTGCCTTTGCAAAAAATGAGACTTCCTGAATAAAATCTGAAAGAATCTGTGCCTTCTTCTGCACCAGTTCAATCTGCCAGCGCTGACGCTGGGACAGTCGCCAGTCGCCAAGGCACCATGCGCTTCGTGTAAGGATCACACTGACCGGCATCCACATCTCCTGTACAACATTTTCTGCAAAATGTCCCTCCTCGCGCACATCCTCAAGTAATTCATTCAATGTCAGCTGCAGTCTCTCCAATTCCGCATCAGATTCTTCCAGTTCCAACTGTCTGGAGAAATCTTTTGTTCTACAGATTTCCGCCGCTGACTCTGCCATATCTGCTGTCCGTTTCAGAACCTCTCTTACCAGAAAGTATCCAATTGCAAGAGATGCGATGAAAACGATTGGAAGTACCACCTTCGCCATCGCTTTTGCTGACTGCGCATCTGTTCCACTTATCACTGTAGCAAGAAACAACGCAATGCCTGTTGCCACGAATATGCACCCTGTATATTTTAGTGTTAATTTTATTTTCAAAGATATTTTTTTCATTCGTACTCCTCCAATGGAATCTCTGACATTCCAAATTAGATTATAGCACATTTTAAAACAGTATGTTGTGAAATTCTTCTTAAATAAAAAGTTTTTATTATGCTTTTCCGCCTTGTATTTCTCTCTGATTTGCCCTATCCTAAAAAGTAAATATATCAGCAAAAAAAGATTTTTAAAACAATTTGAAAGAAGGAAATATCTATGAACAATTCAGTTTCTCAAGAACTATTAAAATTTCTTCAAAAGAGTCCCACAGCATTTCATGCAGTTCAACAAATGAAATCAGAGCTTCTTGCAGTTGATTTTACTGAACTAAAGGAAAATCAGCGTTGGAATATAGAATGCGGCAAACACTATTTTGTTACACGAAATGACTCTTCCCTGATTGCATTTACGATTCCGGAAAATGGTATTGACAAGATGCACATTCTGACAAGTCATAGTGATTCTCCGACCTTTAAGATCAAAGAGAATCCGGAGATTGAAGTAGAAAAACATTATGTGAAATTAAATGTAGAAAAATATGGTGGCATGCTCTGTGCACCCTGGTTTGACCGTCCGCTCTCTGTTGCCGGACGCGTTATAATAAAAGATAAGACAAACGGACAATTCACGAGCAAACTCGTCAATATTGACCGGGATCTTGTTATGATCCCGAATCTCGCGATTCACATGAACCGTGAGATCAATAGCGGTTACAACTACAACGCACAGAAAGATCTTCTCCCACTTTATGGCTGTGGTTCTCCTAAAGGAACTTTTATGGAACAGATTGCTGAAGCTGCCGGGGTAGAAAAAGATGAAATTCTCGGTCATGATCTATTCCTTTATAACCGACAGGAAGGTTCCATCTGGGGGGCTTCTGAAGAATTCATTTCCAGCGGCAGACTTGATGACCTGCAGTGTGCCTTTGCATCACTTCAAGGTTTTCTTTCCGGTGAGAAAAAAGAATGTATGGCTGTACACTGTGTTCTGGATAATGAAGAAGTTGGAAGCGGTACGAAACAGGGCGCCGCATCCACGTTCCTTTTTGACACACTGATCCGTGTTCACGAAGCACTTGGATATGATGGAGAAGATTATCGTGTCCATCTTGCAGACAGTTTTATGATCTCTGCGGATAATGCTCATGCGGTTCATCCAAACTATACAGAGAAAGCAGATCCGACAAACCGTCCTTACCTGAACGAAGGAATCGTGTTGAAATTCAATGCAAACCAGAAGTACTGTACGGACGCCGTATCTGCTGCCATGTTCCGCGACCTATGTAAGCGGGCAGATGTTCCGGTTCAGACATTTACAAACCGTTCTGATATGGCCGGTGGCTCTACCCTTGGAAATATTTCCAACACTCAGGTTGCGCTCAATACCGTTGACATCGGACTTCCGCAGTTGGCAATGCATTCCCCTTATGAGACTGCAGGTGTGAAAGATACAGAGTATCTGGTACGAGCTGCAAAAGAATTCTTCTGCTAGTAAAAGAAGGAGCAGGGATTTCATTATGACGAAATCCCTGCCCTTTATTTTTTACAAATGCTTTTTCAGCGCATCTACATAATAAGATGCATAACGACTGAAAATAATATTTTTCTTTTTAATAATACCGATCCTCATCGTTTTATCAACATCTAATGGCTTCGCTATAATACTGCTTCCATTTAATTTCTGGTCGATCACACCACTGCTTACTGTGAATCCGTTTAATCCGATCACCAGGTTAAATAAGGTTGCCCTGTCTCTTACCTGTATACTCTTCGGAAAATCAAGCATACTTATAAATTCTTCTGAAAAATAAAACGAATTATTATTTCCCTGTTCATAGACAAGATACGGATATGGCTGTAAATCTTCCATAGAAATCATTTCTTTCTCTGCCAGTGGATGATCTTTACAGATAAATACATGCGGTTCTGCAACAAACATTTCCTCAAACTTCAACTGATTATTCTTTATCAGCTTCAAAATCACATCTTCATTGTGTTCCGAAAGATAAAGAACCCCAATCTCACTTTTTCCGCTCGCCACATCTTCAATGATCTCGCCCGTCTGTGTCTCTCTTATAATAAAACTATACTGGTCTGCATCATATTCTTTGATCAGATCAACAAAAGCATTTACCGCAAATGAATAATGCTGACAAGACACAGAAAACTTCGGTGTTCTTCTCTCTCCATTTCCAAAATGTTCTTTCATATTGTCAGCCTGCTCTAAGAGCATCCTTGCAAAAGACAATAGCTCTTCGCCTTCTCTTGTAACAGTAACGCCTTTGTTAGACCTTGTAAATGCAGTCACTCCCATCTCTTTTTCAAGATTATGAATTGCTGCACTAAGCGACGGCTGTGAAATAAAAAGCTTTTCTGCAGCCTCCGTAATATTCCCACAATCCGCAACCGTAACTAAATAGGTTAATTGCTGTAATGTCATGTTCGCTCACTCCTTATTGAAACTG
>OGCM01003572.1_pt1 | contig 11782 bp, 8 predicted proteins | sample 1570151 | NCBI WGS metagenome assembly OGCM01 (sample SAMEA4370582, study PRJEB24528) | human gut metagenome
CGGGGGTCCAGCAGCCAGGTGGCCGCATAGTGGGTCTCGCTGATCTTGAACATGGGAGGATCGACTTCATCATCGATGTGCAGGGCAAAGCGGTTGCGGGGTGCAAAGGCATCGCCCGGCTTCTCATGCAGCAGGTTCGGCGGAGAGCCCGGGATGGTGTACAGACGGTCATCGGCGGTGTCCAGATCGGGCATGGCCGACAGCAGGCCCCAGGTGTAGGGATGCTTGGGGTCGTAGAAGATCTCATCAATGGTGCCGGTCTCCACGATCTTGCCTGCGTACATGACATCCACATAGTCGGCCACCTTTGCCACAACGCCCAGGTCGTGGGTGATGTAAATGACCGAGATGCCGCGCTCCTTCTGGATGCTGCGGATCAGCTCCAGGATCTTGGCCTGGATCGTCACGTCCAGTGCCGTGGTGGGCTCATCGCAGATGAGCAGGTCGGGGTCGCAGGACAGGGCAATGGCAATGACCACGCGCTGGCGCATACCGCCGGACAGCTGGTGGGGGTAATTCTTCATCCGCTTTTCCGCATCGGTGATGCCCACCTCTTCCAGCAGCTCCAGTGCCTTTTTGTAGGCCTCGGCCTTGGGCATCTTGAAGTGCCAGAGCATTCCCTCCATGATCTGCTTGCCGATGGTCATGGTGGGGTCAAGGCTGGTCATGGGGTCCTGGAACACCATGGCGATGCGCTTTCCATTGATGTGGCGGCGGATCCACTTTTTGTCCTTCTGCAGCAGGTCCACCGTCTCGGGAGAGCCGTCTGCATGGTGGTAGCTGAACTGGATGGAGCCGCTGTTCACGGTGGCGTTCTTGGCCAGAATGCCCATGGCGGCCTTCATGGTCACGGACTTGCCGGAGCCGGACTCGCCCACCAGCGCAACGGTCTCGCCCTTGTACAGGTCGATGTTCACGCCCCGGATGGCGTGCACCGGGCCTGCGGTGGTCTTAAAAGTGATATCAAGGTCTCGCACCGACAAGACCTGTTCTTTTTTGTTCTCAGGCATGGGGTGTTCCTCCTTACATACTCTTCATCTTGGGGTCCAGGGCCTCGCGCAGACCATCGGCCACCAGATTGAAGCTGAGCATCAGCAGGCTCATCACCACAATGGGCGGAATGATCTGATAGGGGTGGGTGGTGAAGCTGTTGTACAGCTCACTGATCAAAGAACCCAGCGAGCACTGGGGCACCGGGATGCCCAGACCCACAAAGGACAGGAATGCTTCGGTAAAGATGGCGGTGGGGATACTGAACATGACCTGCGTGATGATGGGTCCGATGATGTTGGGCAGCACTTCCTTGAAGATGATGAAGAAGCTGCCTGCACCCAGCGTGCGGGAGGCCAGCACAAATTCCTGATCCTTCAGCTTGAGCATCTCGGCGCGGGCGATGCGGCTCATGCCCACCCACTCGGTCAGCATCAGGGCAAAGATGATGGTGACCATGCCGGGCTGCAGCACCAGCAGCAGCAGCGTAACGATGACCAGACGGGGGATGCCGTTGGCCACCTCGAGGAAGCGCTGCATCACCATATCCACCCTGCCGCCAAAGTAGCCGGAGATCAGGCCATAGCTCATGCCGATGACCATATCGATGACAGCAGCGGCCACCGCGATGATCAGGGAGACACGGGCACCCTCCCAGGTGCGAGTCCAGATGTCGCGGCCGTACAGGTCACTGCCGAACCAGTAGTAGACATCGTCCTTGCCCTTTTCCACATAGGCGTTTACGCTCTTGCTGCCGGTGGTGGTGCTCATCTTCTCGCTGCCGTCCAGGATGCCGAGGCGCTCGATGCCCGGCACACGGGGAGCAAAGTTCTTCTGGCTCAGATCCTGGCCGGAGTAGGTATAGCTGTTCATGCCCGGGCCAAAAACGGCCAGCAGCACGATGACGACGATCAGGATCAGGCCCAGCACGGCGCTCTTCTTATTAAAAAAGCGGATGAGCGCTTCCTTCCAGAAGTTCTGGGCCGCAAAGTTGGTATCTACGCTGATCTCATCGTCGTTGTGCTTGAGGGCAAACTCCTTGTCCTCAAAGGTGTGCTCGGGATACAGGGAATCCACCGCGCTGACGATGGCATCCGCTGTGGATTCGCCGCCCAGGCGGATCGCTTTTTCTGCCATATCAGTCATCCCCCTTTGCCAGACGAATGCGCGGATCGATGATGCCGTAGAGCAGGTCAACGACCAGCATGATGCCAATGTACATGGCGCTGTAAATAAAGCTCAGGCCAATGACCACGTTGTAATCGTTGGACTGGATGGCCGTGACCAGCAGGCTGCCCACGCCGGGAATGGCAAAGATCTTTTCCACCACCAGCGAGCCGGTCATCAGATCCACGATCAGGGGTGCCAGCACCGTGATGATGGGGATGAGGGCATTGCGCAGGGCATGGCGGAAGATCAGCGCCGGGCCGGAGATGCCCTTGCTCTCGGCCAGCAGCATGTAATCGGAATCAAGGACTTCGATCATCTCACTGCGGGTAAAGCGGGCAATGGAGGCCATGGTGAACATGGAAAGCGAGATGCTGGGCAGGACGCTGGAGCCAAAGACATCCTTGGCGGAGAACAGCATTGGGAACCAGCGGAGCTTGAAGCCAAAGGCATAGCTCAGGGCCAGTGCGAACACATAGGAAGGCACCGACACGCCGATGACCGAGATGATAGTGGCGATGGTATCAAAAATGGTATCCCGCTTGAGTGCGGCAATGATGCCCAGCACCAGGCCCACAGCGGCACCCAGCGTCACAGCCATGCCGCCCACCTGAATGGAGATGGGCAGGCGGCTCTGGATGAGCTGGGAGATGGGTGTATTCTTGGAGATGTTATAGCTCACGCCAAGATCTCCCCGGAGCATATTGCCCACATAGCGGAAGAACTGGATGTAGATGGGCTGATCCAGGCCGTACTTTGCGTACAGAGCAGCCCGCATATCGGGCGTCAGCTTTTCATCATTGAAGGGCGAACCGGGCATCAGCTGCATCAGGATAAACAGCACCAGCAAAATTGCCAGCAGTGTGAACAGCGAGGTCAGGATTCGCTTGAGCGTATATTTTTTCACGTCGGGTGGACCCCCTTTTTCCTTCCGGGATCTCGCGGTCAGTCGTTCGTCTGCCGCGGACAGGCACAATGCCAAAAAGGCGCACAGTGGCTCTTTGCGGGCCACTGTGCGGCCTTGTTCAGTGTGCTTTCAGTTTTACTCGCTCTTGGTGGTGTTCTTGTACACACGGTTCAGAGCGCAGGGGTGATGCTCGACACCCTTGACGGCAGAGGAGATCATCTCAGCGTTGCACTGGCCGTACAGGGGGAAGATGACCGCCTGCTCCAGAACGATCTGCTCTGCCTCGTACAGGGCAGCCCAGCGGCCCTCGGGGTCGGTGCACAGATCACCGGTAGTGCACTCGTTAATGACGGCATCGTAGTCGGCATCGCTCCACAGACCGTAATTGTTGGAGTTGCCGGTCACCCACATGCCCAGATAGGTCATGGGGTCAGCGTAGTCGGGGCCCCAGCGGGTCAGGCCCAGCTCAAAGGTGCCGTCCTGCATATCCTGCACGCGCTGCTTCTTGGGCTCCACGGTCAGGTTGATGGTCAGGCCCTCCAGCGTGGTCTCCAGCTGCTCCTTGACGACCTGTGCCACCTTCTGGGGTGCATCGTCAGCATCCACCACCATATCAAAGGTGAAGGTATCCTTGCCCAGCTCAGCCTTGGCGGTCTCAAAGAACTCCTTGGCCTTCTCGGGGTCATAAGCGCAGTCATCTGCAAACTTGGTCTGGTCGGCGCTGAAATCGCTGCCGTCGGGGCCGGTTGCAAACTGTGCGGGAACAGCGGTGTATGCGGGGGTGGAGCCATCCTTCAGCACATCGCCGGTAATGGCATCACGATCCAGCGCAAAGGTCATGGCCTTGCGCAGGTTCAGGTTTGCCAGATCAGGCACAGCGTCGATGTTGGGGCTGATGTACCACAGGTAACCGGCACCCACGCTGGTAAACTCGGGATCATCCTTGACCTGATCGACCTGCTCACCGTTCAGCAGGGTGATATCCAGCGTGCCGGTCTGATAGCTCATCAAAGCCTGCTGGCTGTCCTTGATGACCTGATAGGCCAGACCGTCCAGAGCGATCTTATCCGCATCATAGTAATCGGGGTTCTTTTCCATCGCAAAGGCGGTGGCGGCGGGCTGATAATCGGTCAGCACGAACGCGCCGTTGGACAGCACCGTTTCGGGGCTGGTACCAAAGGTGTCAGCACAGGTGTTGTAGAAGGCCTCGTTCACCGGGTAGAAGGTGGGGAAGTACATCAGGCTCAGGAAGTAGCTGACAGGAACGTTCAGCTGCACTTCCAGAGTCTTGTCATCCACTGCGGTCACGCCCAGGTCGGTAACGGGCTTTTCACCGGCAATGATCTCGGCGGCGTTGACCACCTGACCAATGTCGGACAGCATGTAGGAATACTCGGAAGCGGTGGCGGGGTCTACGGCGCGCTGCCAGCCGAACACAAAGTCGGCGGCGGTCACGGCCTCACCGTTGGACCACTTTGCATCGCGCAGGTGGAAGGTGTAGGTCTTGCCGTCCTCGCTGATGTCATAAGTCTCCGCCATGGCGGGAACTGCTGCACCGTCAGCATCCATCTGCATCAGGCCATCGGTGTAATCCGCGATGACCTCAAAGGAGGTGCCGTCGGTGGCCACCTGGGGGTCCAGAGACTGGACCTCGGTTTCCAGCATGATGTTCAGGGTGCCGCCCTGTGCGGTGCCAGCCGCAGCAGAGGAAGCGCCGCTGGCTGCAGAAGATGTAGCCGTGGAGCTGGAAGAGCCGCCGCAGGCTGTCAGAGCCAGCGCGGCAGAGGTGACACCGGCAGCTGCCAGGAAGCTGCGGCGCGAAATACGACGATCGAATTTCATATATGTTTTCCCCTCTCTTTAATGCTCTACACTGATAAAGCATCAATTTCTGAAAATGCACAAGGGGCTCTGCTCCCCCTCTGGAGCTTCTGCACACCCTTGTGCCATGGCCGCATTATACCGCTGTTCCCCGCCGTTGAAAAGGGGTTTTCGGGAATTTGTCCTCCAAAAAGGCCCATTTCTCCCCTTTGTCCAACATACCGCCGAAAATGGAAACTAATTTTTGTATAGTTTTTCTCCTGTACTGTATTTTGTGCAAAGACAGTTCTTGCATTAAAGTCACCGATTGTATTTCCACAGAGTACATTCAACTTCATTCACTTCATTTTATTAAGAGTTGAAATTGCTTCAGTCTATGACAGTTCTCTTTGTCATTGCTTCGCAATGACACCTCACCCAGCAGGAAAAGCAGGATAGGCCGTCTCATAAACCTGACTCCCCTGCCCGGAGATCTGACACGACGCGCCCGAGAGGCTCACAGACAAAAAAGGAGCCCGCTGTACGAACACAACGGGCTCCTCTTGGTTCTGATCTTACTTCGCGTACTCGATGGCGCGGCTCTCGCGGATGACGTTGACCTTGATCTGGCCGGGATAATCGAGGGTATCCTCGATCTTCTTGGCGATCTGGCGGGCCAGCAGGATGACCTGATCATCGCTGATGACATCGGGCTTGACCATGATGCGGACTTCGCGGCCGGCCTGAACGGCAAAGGCCTGCTCCACACCCTCAAAGCTGGAAGAGATCTCCTCCAGATTTTCCAGACGCTTGACATAGCTCTCCACGTTCTCGCGGCGGGCACCGGGACGTGCGGCGCTGATGGCATCGCAGGCCTGAATAATAAAGGCCAGCGGGGTCTTGGGCTCCACATCGCCGTGGTGGGCCTCAATGGCATGGATGATCTGGGTGTTTTCCTTGTACTTGCGGCAGATATCCACACCGATCTGGACATGGCTGCCCTCGATCTCGTGGTCAAGGGCCTTGCCGATATCATGCAGCAGACCGGCACGGCGGGCCAGCGTGACGTTCACGCCCATCTCGCCTGCCAGCAGACCTGCCAGCCAGGCCACCTCCATGCTGTGGGTCAGAGCGTTCTGGCCAAAGCTGGTGCGGTACTTCAGGCGGCCGATGAGCTTGATGAGGTCGGGGTGCAGGCCGTGGATGCCCAGCTCCATGACAGCGCGCTCGCCCTCCCGCTTCATCTGCAGCTCCAGGTCGTGGCGGCACTTCTCCACCGTCTCCTCAATGCGGGCGGGGTGGATGCGGCCATCACCGATCAGGCGCTCCAGCGTCATGCGGGCAACCTCGCGGCGGGTCTGGTCAAAGGAGGACAGGGTGATGGCCTCCGGGGTATCGTCGATGATAAGATCCACGCCGGTGGCAGTTTCCAGCGCGCGGATGTTGCGGCCCTCACGGCCGATGATACGGCCCTTCATCTCGTCGCTGGGCAGGGGCACCACGCTGACGGTGGTCTCGCTGCAGTGGTCAGCGGCGCAGCGGCTGATGGCCTGACCGATCATATTGCGGGCGATGTTATCGCAGTTTTCCTTCAGGTCAGTCTCGTAGGCAGCCACACGGACAGCCTTCTCGTGGGTGAGCTCCTCGTCCACCTTGTGCAGCAGCACTTCGCGGGCATCCTCCTGGCTCAGGCCCGCCAGGGTCTCCAGGCGCTCCATCTCCTTGGCACGGATGGCATCCACCTCAGCCAGGCGGCTGTCGGCCTCCTCGTGCTTTTTCTTGAGCTCTTCTTCCTTCTTTTCCAGGGCTTCGGTCTTGCGGTCCAGCGCATTTTCCTTCTGGTCAATGCGGTTCTCCTGGCGGCTGATCTCAGCACGGCGCTGCTTGATCTCCTTGTCGGCCTCAGCCTTCTGGGCATCGACCTCGGCTTTCAGACGGAAAGCCTCGTCCTTGGCTTCCAGAACAGCTTCTTTTCGTTTTTGGTCAGCGGTCTTGATTGCTTCGTTCACCAGGCGGGTAGCCTCGGCTTCTGCGCTGCCGATCTGTGCCTCGGCGGTCTTTTTACGGTTGTTGTAACCAATAAAATAACCCGCGCCGGCAGCAACAGCAGCAACCACGACCACGATCAACAGAATGATCGGGGACATCGTGTTCACTCTCCTTACAATTAAAGTTCAAAATTAACTAAAATCTGGAGACGCTGCCGCGCAAGGCGTGGGTCAACAATACAAAATCAAGCTCTCAACAACAAAACAGACAACAGCACCGCACAAAAAGGGCATGCTTTCCCCCTGCGGCCTGATGCAGCTTTTTTATCTACAAGGTTTTCATATAAAAACGGGCAGATGAAGCCCCATTGAACTTTGGTTGCGGAAGATCCCTGCACGCAGCGTCATGGATTCCATACTACTTCTTATATTACGAAACATTTGGTACAATGTCAAGTAAAGTGAAAGGAATTTTCTAAAAAAACAGCCATTATTCCAGATACATCCGCCGCAGCCGCATCAGGCGGGCGGGGGTCAGGCCGTATTCCGCCTCGAGATAGGCATCGGTGGTGCCGTACTCTTTGCGGATGGTGTCCAGCACAAAGGGGGCAGACTCCGGGTGGACACCGGCAATGCCCTGATAGAACTGCTTCTGTTCCGGATGCGCCTCGATCTCCTCGGCATGGGCGGCCCAGATTTTTTCCAGCTCCGGGCGGCGGCAGACATTGGTCCGGACAAAATCCTGACAGATCGTTTCATCGGAAGCGCCCAGCGCCAGCAGGATGAGCATGGCCGCCACGCCGGTGCGGTCTTTCCCGCCGGAGCAGTGGAACAGGATCGGCGTTTCGCCCGCCTCCAGCGCCCGGAACAGCTCCTTGTAGGCCTTATTGCGGAAGAGCATCTGCTCATACATGGCATCGGCGAGGTTATGTTCCTCATCCTTCTTGCCCTTGAGCAGCTTTTCAATGTCCCCGGGAGAGAAGGAGATCTCGCTTCCGTCCGGGTGGCAAAGCCCGCAGATGCGCACCAGCCGCGCGCCATCGGGCACATAGTCGGGCTGCTCCGCTGCCTCGGACTCACTGCGCAGGTCAAGGATGAGCCGTAGGCCCAGGCTGTCCAGCAGCTTGCGGTCAGCCGCCCCGGTCAGCAGTCCGGTGGGAATGCCGCGGTAGATCTGCCCCCACTTGACATGCTTGCCCTCGTCGGCCTCGTAGCCGCCCAGCTCCCGGAAGTTGTTTCCGCCCGCAAAGGGCAGCTGGGTGCCCGGAGCCGGGTGCTGCGGTGCCGCCTTGGGGGCGGCGCTGGACAGCACCGGGAAGTTGTAGAAGGGCTTTGCCGGGCGGCCCCGCCGGGGCGGCAGGGATGCCGCGCCCCCGATGACCTCCATCAGGTAGCCCCGCAGCAGGTCAAGATAGGCCGAGTTGTGGTCGCGCCGCTGCACCATCGAGACGCAGAGGGGCGGCAGATCTTCCAGCAGCACGTCCCGCACCCGGTCCAGCTCCCGCCGTGCCCCCGGCTCGTACCGGGTCAGGCAGGTGCAGAGCTGCTCCTGGACCAGATAGTACGCCTGATAGAAGCTGGGGCCGATCTCCGCGTTGGGTGCAAACCCCTCCCGGGCGCAGGCATCCCACAGGGGGCTGAACAGATCCTGCCGCAGGCTGGGCAGCAGCACCCGCTGGCCCCGCAGGGCCGAAAGCGGCACCCGCTCCTTCTCCCAGAGGGGGTGGCCGCGCGGCACAAGCAGGCAGGCCGGGTCGGCCCGCAGGGTGGTGCGGGCCAGCACCGGAGCCGCCGTGCCCAGGTCCATCACAAGGCCCGCGTCCAGCTCGCCCTGCTCCACACCATCGGCCACGGCATCGTTTTCCAGCAGGCGGAACCGCATCTCAATGTGGGGGTACTGCTGGCGGAACTTGTCCAGCTGGGTCTCCAGCCCGGGCAGGTAGTCCGGCACCAGCGAGACACTGATGCCGATGCGCACCGGCTGGGCCGACTGGATCTCCGCATGGAGGGCCGCCTGCATCTGCTGGAACTGCTCCACCACCGGGGCCGCATGGCGCTGCAAGCTCAGCCCCCGCTCGGTGAGCGAGAGCTTGTGGTGAGCGCTGACGAACAGCGGGCCGCAGAGCTCGGCTTCCAGCGCCGTGATGCTCTGCCGCAGGGCCTGCCGCGACAAAAACAGCCGCTGTGACGCGCGGGTGTAGTTCATTTCTTCGCACAAAACCAGAAAATAGTGCAGCTGGCGGATATCCATGGGTTCCTCCTGAAGGGTGGTGTATCAATAGATTAAGGATACCGCCTTTTTGCCTGCTTGTAAAGGCCGCATGGGCAAAAAGTCCCTCCCGGATTGACACATCCCGCCGCATGGTGTAGACTTCAAGCAGCAGAATTTTTCTCCCCGAAGAGAAAAGCTCCATCAAACACACAGAAAGAAGGTATTTTCCATGAAAGTCATCGCTACTGAAAAAGCTCCCGGCGCGATCGGCCCCTACTCCCAGGGCTTCATCGCAGGCGGTTTTGTCTACACCTCCGGCCAGATCCCTGTGAACCCCGCGGACGGCACTGTGCCCGAAGGCATCGCCGCCCAGACCGAGCAGAGCTGCAAGAACGTGGGCGCGATCCTGGAAACCGCCGGTTCCGGCTACGACAAGGTCATCAAAACCACCTGCTTCCTGGCCGATATCGCCGACTTTGCCGCCTTCAACGAGGTCTACGCAAAGTACTTCACCTCCAAGCCCGCCCGCAGCTGCGTTGCTGTCAAGGATCTGCCCAAGGGTGTCCTGTGCGAGATCGAGGCCGTGGCAGAGGCGTAAGCTCCCGAATTGCACCGGCTTTGCGTTCTCCCCTTTACAACGCTCTGAAATTGTGCCATAATTTACTGTATTAAAGGGAAAGCCGTTCCGGTGCCGCAACTCGGCGGCGGAGAACGGAAAGAGAGGGGTAAACTGTTATGAGCAAAACGATGATCCCGCAGAACTACACACCCGCGCTGAACCTGTACGACACCCAGCGTGCCATCGGCACCGTGAAGCGGCTGTTCGCCGACACCCTGTGTGCCACGCTGAACCTCTACCGCGTGTCGGCTCCGCTGTTTCTGGAGGCTTCCACCGGCCTGAACGACGACCTGAACGGCGTGGAACGCAAGGTCACCTTTGACATCCGGGACAGCGGCATTGAGGCACAGGTGGTGCAGTCGCTGGCAAAGTGGAAGCGCAAGGCCCTGAAGGACTACGGCTTCCGCGTGGGCAAGGGCCTGTACTGCGACATGAACGCCATCCGCCGGGACGAGGAGCTGGACAACCTCCACTCCGTCTATGTGGACCAGTGGGACTGGGAGAAAGTCATCCGCAAGGAGGACCGCAGCGAGGCCTACCTGAAGAACGTGGTGCGCTCCATCGTGTCGGCTGTCTGCGCCACCGAGATGAATCTGCACGCCATGTTCCCCCAGCTGCAGGATCTGCCCCTGCACACCCCCAACGTGACCTTTATCACCACCCAGGAGCTGGAGGACAAGTATCCTGATCTGACCCCGAAGGAGCGTGAGAACGCCTTTGTAAAGGAGAACGGCACCACCTTCCTGATGAAGATCGGTGCTCCCCTGAAGAGCGGCAAGCCCCACGATGGCCGCGCCCCCGACTACGACGACTGGGACCTGAACGGCGACCTGCTGTTCTGGAACGAGCCCCTGCAGTGCAGCTACGAGCTGAGCAGCATGGGCATCCGTGTCAGCCCCGAGAGCATGGACCGGCAGCTGACCATGGCAGGCTGTGACGACCGCCGCACCCTGCCTTTCCACAAGGCAGTGCTGAACGGTGAGCTGCCCTACACCATTGGCGGCGGCATCGGCCAGAGCCGTCTGTGCATGCTGCTGCTGGGCAGCGCCCACATCGGCGAAGTACAGGCAAGCGTCTGGGACGAAGCCACCCGTGCGGCCTGCGCAAAGGCCGGGATCCCCCTGCTGTAAGCAAAACACGAGAAAAGGCTCTCTGCCAAAACCGGCAGAGAGCCTTTTTTGCATCTCAGCTTCTGAAAAGCAAGCCCACATTTCTCTTTTTGCGGCGGTTCCCGCCCAGCCGCCAGACAAGCCAGGCATAGAGCAGGTTCATGGCCAGGATGGCCGCGCACCACAGCACCGTCTGCCGGGTGGTCTGCTGATAGACCAGCAGGAACGGGTAAGGCCCGGTGATGAGCCGCCGGTAATTGGCCCAGAGGGCCACAGAGCCATAGAGCATCGTGGGGACCAGCGCCAGCGGAACGCACCGCGCAGGCAGCTTTGGCTCCCGTTCCAGCAGGACAAAGGAGACAAAGGCACACAGCGGGTTGAGCAGGTGGTGGTAGAGCATGGAGCTCTCGGTCAGCAGAAACACCACGCCGCCCTGGTCGGCACAGTAGGGCCCCAGCACGAACACCACGGTCAGGAAGGTCATGGTCAGGCAGCAGGTGGCAATGTATTTGAGCGTCTTGACCCAGCGGGGCAGCTGCCGCCCCGTGAACAGGCAGAACACCTGACACACCGCCACCAGCAGGCAGACGAAGAACGCAAAGACATTGGAGTTCTCGGTGTAAAAGGTGAAGGTCTGGCTGCCCACCGCTTCCCAGGTCATCCGGATGGCCACCGGCTCCCACCGTACGATGCAGAGGTTCAGGAAAATGGAGCAGAGAATGGCGATCTTCTTGATCATTTTGCGGTATTGATGAAGCTGCGGTTGTCCCACAGGTACTTGATGCCGGAGATGGCGGTAGCAATGGCCACCAGCCAGCACAGCCAGTAAGAGAGGAACACGCAGTCAGCGCCTATCATAATGAAATTGCCCCAGGTCAATGCGGTGCCGAAATAGTAGAAGATGATGGTGAGCATCTGCAGCACAGTCTTGACCTTGCCCCACATATTGGCGGCGATGACCTTGCCGTCCTTGGCACCGGCGGCCACCAT
>OGCM01003574.1_pt1 | contig 11775 bp, 6 predicted proteins | sample 1570151 | NCBI WGS metagenome assembly OGCM01 (sample SAMEA4370582, study PRJEB24528) | human gut metagenome
CCAGGTCATATCGAACGTAACCGTCACCTTGGATAGGTCGGTCATGTTCTGGAACTCCCCGAACGTGATGGTCTTGTCCGCATCCGAAATGACGGCGGTGATCGTCGCATCGCCGTCGGCAGCCGTCACGGAAACGAAAGGTTGGGAGACTTCCGAGGGCCATTTTTCATCGTCGTCCGAACACGAGGCAATAAGAAATGCACCCATGCAGCACAACAACGCGGCCAACAGGGGGGGGGTAAAAAGTTTTTTCATAATCAGGTATTTTAGATTGAATAATTATGGGTTAGTTCACCTTCGGGTATTTTAAGAAATTTATTCAGGGATAATCTCGATACAAGCAATTAATTTTACAATAGGAATGTCATACCACAAGTATCACACTTATATAATATAACAATCCATTTTAAAAATATAAATACGACATTATCTCCACACGAATGTAGTAATAATATTTATTATTACAATGTTTTTTGAGTAAAAAAAGTTAATAAAAGAACCTCCCAAAGTAATATTTTTTTGGTAATAAAATATAACCAACTGATTTCATGCGACATAAGAAATTTTTAAAATACTCCCTCCGGGACAAAGCAAGATGCCTTCCCGGATTCGCCGGCCGCGGCAAAATAAAACAGGGCGGACGGACACAGCCGAACGGGGCGGGACAAAGGGTTGTGCGAAGATCGGTAGACGAGGAGAGGCGGGGAACAAAAAAGGGACACCTGGCGTACAAGTGTCCCTTTGTATTTTGTAGCGGGTCCGAGACTTGAACTCGGGACCTCATGATTATGAATCATGCGCTCTAACCAGCTGAGCTAACCCGCCATTGCATCAAAGCGAGTGCAAAGGTAATAGAATTTTTTATTCATGCAAAATCTTTCGGCAAAAAATCACCGGAAAATTCAGACTCCGGGGCTTTGGCACCGATTTTGCCCGCCTGTGGGCAAACAGAATGACATGCCGCTGACAGACACATCACGCAACGAAATCGCCAATTCCCTGAGCATACTCAAAGTAATTGCCGGCGTAGTCCTGCTCGCCGCGGTCTCGTGGGAAATCATCGGCGGAGACCACACCCGTTTTTCGCAGAGCTACCTGACCGTGCAGCTGGTGGTCTGCATCCTTTTCCTGTGCGATTTTTTCGTACGCTGGGCGGCGGCCGAACGTAAAGGGCGCTTCTTCGGGCGGAACATTCTGTTCTTCCTGATCTCGATCCCCTACCTGAACATCCTGGCCTGGAGCGGTGCAGACCTCCCCCGCTACTGGGCCATGCTGATCGGGGTGATGCCGCTGATGCGGGCGTTCCTGGCACTCTACGTAGTCGTGCAATGGCTCGTGGACAACAAGATCCGCCGGCTATTCACGGCCTACATCTTCACGGTCGTGGTTTTCACCTATATCTCGGCACTGGTCTTCTACGACTACGAAATATTCGTCAATGACAAACTCCATGGTTTCGGAAACGCCCTGTGGTGGGCCTGGATGAACGTCACGACCGTCGGCGCCGAGATATTCGCCGTCACGGCCATCGGCAAGGTCATCACCATCCTGCTGCCTACGCTGGGAATGATGATGTTCCCGATCTTCACCACTTATATATTACAGGAGTATACGCACAAAAAGGAGTCCGACCAATGAGACCGCCGGGCTGGGCAGCGGGTTCCCCTCCCTTGCCGCAACCCATAGGCACGGCCGGCACGCGCAAATACAAGCGGGCTGGCTGCATTTGGCAGCCAGCCCGCTGCACGTATCGGGTAATTATTTCTTCTGCTCCCTGAGCAGGTCGCGGATTTCCGTCAGCAGCAACTCCTCCTTCGTGGGTGCGGGTTCGGGAGCAGGCGCCGGAGCGGCGGCCTCTTCCTTTTTCCGCATCAGCCGGTTCATCAGCTTGACCATCAGGAAGACGCAGAATGCCAGAATCGTGAAGTCGATGCACTGCTGGATGAAGGCGCCGTAATTCCAGTAAACGGGCTCGGCAGCCGCCTTTGCAGCGGCTTCGCCGCCGCCCGTCACGACGTCGCCGACGGCATGCACGGCACTCGAAGTCATGTCCCGGAACTTCGAAATATCGAGCCGCAGCTGCGAAAAATCGGTATTGCCGATCAGCGCCCCGATCGGCGGCATCAGGATGTCGTTCACCAACGACGAGACGATTTTGCCGAATGCACCGCCGATGATCACACCGACGGCCATGTCCATCACATTCCCCTTGAGGGCGAACTCCTTGAATTCTTTTAGAAATGCCATAAGTCTAAGGTTTAATTATTTGATGGTACAAATATACTGTTTTATAATAAAACCGCACGAAAAAGGGCAACCGACATACAGCCAGCTGCCCATTCTTCGGACGAATGTGCCGATGGGGATCATCCGATCTCGACCAGTACGGCGTCGGTCGCCACGTTCTCGCCGGGCTGCACCAGCACCTGCTTCACCGTGCCGGCATAATCGGTCGTCACGGCATTCTCCATCTTCATGGCCTCCAGGATTGCGATCTCGTCGCCGGCCTTGACCGTATCGCCCACCTTGACCTTCAGCTCGATGATACGCCCGGGCAGCGGCGCCGTCACGGCATTGCCCGTGATGACGACCTTCTTCACCTCTTCGGCCTTCTTCTCCTCGGCCTTGGGCTCGGCGGGTTTGGCCGCGGCGTAAGCCTTGACCTTCATGTCCGTGAGGAATGTCTTGGCGACCATCGGGAACAGCTCGAGCAGCAGCACTTCCTTCTCGTTGGCGGCGAGCTTCACGCCTCCGGCCTCGGGAAGTTCGGGGTTGGGCTGCATCTGGTATTTCGACGTATCGTAGGGCGTCTCCTCACGCACGCCGCAAATCTTGAAGCGGAATTCGGGGTCGATCTTCACGGGCGTGTGTCCGTACTCGCCCTTGACCAGGCCGACGAACTGCGAGCTTTTGTTGGTGTACATCGGACGTCCGGCCTTCTCGTCGAGGGCGCAGTTCACGGCCTGCGCGCCCACGATCTGCGAAGTCGGGGTCACCAGCGGCGGCAGACCCGCGGCCAGACGCACCGAGGGAATCAGCTCCATGGCGCGCGGCAGGATGTCCTCGGCCTTGAGCTGCTTGAGCTGGGCGACCATGTTCGAGTACATGCCGCCGGGGATCTCGGCCTTTTGCACCAGTTCGTTGGGAGCCGGGAACCCGAAATAGGCCTCGATCTTGCGGCAGGCGTCGATCGTAGCGTCCTCATCGTCGGCTTTGGCGGCCGCAATAGCCTTGTCGAACAGGGCGTCGATCTCGGCGGGCAGCTTGTCGGTCAGCGGGTTGAACGCCTTGGGCTCGGATTTGTCCGCGCCGAATACCGACTGGTTGAGCTCCTTGCGGATCTCGCGCAGCTGGGTATTGATCTTGGCCACGGCCTCCATGTTCACACCGGTATCAACGCCGAGCTTCTTGCAGAAGACGTGCACCAGCTCGATGGCCGGGGCACCCGTGCCTTCGGCGAAATACCAGCAGTTGGTATCGACGATGTCGACGCCGGCCACGATGGCCGCGAGCATCGAAGCCAGGCCGTAGCCGGGGGTACAGTGGGTATGGAAATCGACCGGAATCGAGATGTTCTTCTTGAACAGCTTGACCAGCGTGGCGACACGGCGCGGCGGGATCAGGCCCGACATGTCCTTGATGGTGATCATGTCGGCGCCCAGTGCGGCCATCTGTTTGGCCTTGTCGAGGAAATAGGCATCCGTGAAGACGGGCTGCGGCCGCTTCTTGCCCATCAGGCGCTGCATGAAGGAGGGTTCGGGATATTTCGGGTCGACCGTATAACATACGGCGCAGTCGGCGATGCCGCCGTACTGCTTGACGTATTTGATCGTCGATTTCACGTTGTCCACGTCGTTCAGGGCATCGAAGATACGCATGATGCCCAGCCCGCTTTCGATCGCGTTGCGGCAGAAGCCGTCGATCACGTCGTCGGGGTAAGGCGCGTAGCCGAACAGGTTACGGCCGCGCGAAAGCGCCGTGAGCTTCGACACCTTGCCCACAGCCTTGTAGATCGTCTCCAGGCGCGTCCACGGGTTCTCGTTGAGATAACGCATCACCGAGTCGGGTACGGCACCGCCCCAGACCTCCATCGCATAGAAATTTGCATCCTTGTAGAAGGGCAGGCAACGGTCTACCTGTGCCTGCGACATGCGCGTCGCGAACGAGGACTGCTGTCCGTCGCGCAACGTAAGGTCTCTGATTTTGAGATTTCTCGCCATTGTGATATTTTTGATTAAGGGTTCTTGTTGCCGCTTTTACTGTTATTCCAATAACAAAGATAATAAACAATTTGAAATTCCAACCATTTTACAGGGATTTTTCACAAAAAACACCGGAAACGGTTACTTTTCGTAAAAGCGCCCCGCCCGGAAGCGCCCGGCGGGCTACGCCTGAATATCCTGCTCGGGGACGAACAACTGCTTGTACGACGTCCCGTCGAGGTACTTCTTCTTGAAGATATTGACGCAGAAGACGAACATCTCCAGCATCAGCGGCCCGAAAATCACCCCCATGAACCCGAAGAGCGACAGCCCGATGAAAACGCCGAAGATCGTCACCAGCGGATGCGTATCGGCCATCTTCTTCTGCATGATGAACCGCACGACGTTGTCCACGTGCGTCACGACCAGCCCGCCGTAGAGGAGCAGCCCGATGGCCGGCCCCCAGTCGCCCGTCAGCGCCATGTAACCCGCAAGCGGCAGCCATATGAGCGCCGTCCCGAAGATGGGGATGATCGTTGCGAAACAGGTCAGCACGCCCCAGAACAGCGGGCTCGGGGCGTTGAAGACCAGGTAGCCCACGAACGCCACGACGGCCAGCAGGGGGATGCCGATGGCATTCGAACGGACGATCATGTGCACCTCGCGCATGACGCTGCTGCCCACGTCCCGGTTGAAAGGCAGTATCTCGCGGCAGTAGCCTTCCATGCGCAGGCCGCCGATGAGCATGAAATAGAGCACGAACAGCAGCACGATGATGTTGATGCCGAAATCCATGATGCTGCCCAGCACCCACTGCCCCAGCCGGGGGATCACGCCCACGAGCGACGTGATGTTCTTCTCCTGCCAGAGGTTGTATCCCGTCTTGTCGTGGATCAGCGCAGCGATGTGCTTGAGCGGCTCGACGACCGACTCGGGCGCGAGGGCGATGTCCTGCACCTGGTTGACGACCATCCAGACGATCAGGCTGATTGGCACCAGGAAACACAGCACCGCCTCGCCCAGCAGCAGCGACGCGGCCAGGCTGCGCCGCCATTTGCGGCAGGCCGTGAGGTAATGCATCTGCCGCCGGAGCAGCACGTAGATCGTCATGGCACCCAGCACCCCGCCCAAAAACGGGGTCAGCTCGATGAAGATCGTGACCCCCAGTCCGAGGATCAACACGAAAAGCGAATAACGCCAGTATAGTTCCTTGAAAGCCTGCATGCGAGTCAGCTGCACAAGGAACGTGCCGCACGTGCAAGGCAGTGCCCGTCAACAGGTTGAAAAATATTTGAACAAAATTTGCGGTGTTCTGTTGCGGCTGTGAAATATTTGGTTTAAATTTGTATAAGCAAATTATGGACGGCTTTATGGAAATAACGGTTTCCACCGGCACCCTGCATCACCGATACGGTGCGGGAGAAGGTATGCAAACCGGATATCGGCTATCGCCGGGCACGGCCGGCGATACGCAACGACGAGGGGTATCTCACACGCGGAGTATCCCTCGCAACTTTATACAAACCCCAGTATTTTATGTATCACAAAGCCTTCCCGAAAGGTTGCCGGGGGTTAAAATCCTGTGAAATTCCAACCATCCCGCCGGCGGAAGCGGAGAAATCCCCGATATTAGTGCCGCGGATCGCGACACCCAGAAATGAAGAAACCGAAATATCCATTACACTCTTTTATTTACTAATCCATTAAAAAGTATGAGAAAACATTTACAACATTTCCTCATGACGGCCGCCCTGATTCTGTTCGGAGTGTCCGCCGCTGTCGCGCAATCGGCAGTTACGGGTAAAATCGTAGATGAGACCGGCGCACCGCTGATCGGTGCCTCTGTGACCGTACCCGGCACATCGCAGGGTGTCAGCACCGACGTCGACGGCAACTTCACGCTGAAGACCGATGCCAAGGAGATCGAGATCAGCTACGTGGGCTACGTCCCGACCAAAAAACCCGTCACGGGCCCGAACGCACGCCTGGGCATCATCCAGATGGAGCCCGACGCCGTGGCATTGCAGGATGTCATCGTCATGCAGTCGGTGGCCGTGCAGCGCAAAACCCCGGTAGCCGTATCGACGGTCAACGCCGAGGAGATCAGCTACAAACTCGGCGGACAGGAGTTCCCCGAAATCCTGAAATCGACGCCGGGCGTCTACGTGACCAAGGACGGCGGCGGCTTCGGCGACTCGAAGATCAACATGCGCGGTTTCCAGGCGGCCAACGTGGCCGTGATGGTCAACGGCGTCCCCGTGAACGATATGGAGTGGGGCGGCGTATACTGGTCGAACTGGGCCGGCCTCTCGGACGTGACGCGCAGCATGCAGACCCAGCGCGGCCTGGGCGCCTCGAAAATCTCGTCTCCCTCGGTCGGCGGTTCGGTCAACATCGTGACCAACGGCATCGAGGCCAAGCAGGGCGGCACGTTCTCGTTCGGCGTAGGTAACGATGGCCTTTACAGCCTTTCGTTCAGCCTCTCGACGGGCCTCACGAAGAGCGGCTGGGCACTGTCGGTACTCGGCGCGAAGCGCTGGGGCGACGGTTACATCCAGGGAACCAACTTCGAAGGCTACAACTGGTTCGTCAACATCTCGAAGCGCATCAATGACCGCCACCAGTTGTCGCTGACCGCCTTCGGCGCCCCGCAGAAGCACGCGCAGCGCCATGCCCTCGACGACGGACTGAAGATCGAGGAGTGGCAGAAGGCCAAGAACTTCATGGGCGAAAAGGACATGTACCGCTACAACGCCGAGTACGGTTTCGACAAGAACGGCAGGCAGCGCTACTCGCACTTCAACGAATACCACAAGCCCCAGATCTCGCTGAACCACCAGTGGCAGATCGACTACAAGTCGTCGCTCTCGACGGCGCTCTACATGTCGATCGGACGCGGCAGCGGCTACTCGGGCCAGGGCCGCACCTCGGCAGACCGCAACATGTGGAAAGGTACCAACTACGGCGTGCTGAACACCACCTTCCGCAACCCCGACGGCACGTTCGCCTACGACAAGATCCAGGAGATGAACGCCGCCAGCCCCGACGGTTCGCGCATGATCATGTCGAAGAGCAACAACAACCACATGTGGTACGGACTGCTCTCGACCTACACCAACCAAATCTCCAAGTCGCTCGAACTGTCGGCCGGTATCGACGTGCGCTACTACATCGGCGAGCACAACAACGAGATCATCGACCTCTACGACGGCAAGTATTTCATCGACGACAGCAGCCGCGCCAACGTCAAGCCCGAGCAGAACGCCGCCGCGGCCGACCCCAACTGGGTGTATGAAAAACTGCAGGTCGGCGACAAGGTTTACCGCGACTACGACGGCCACGTACACCAGGAAGGCGTATTCGCCCAGCTGGAGTGGACGAAGAAAAACCTCAACGCCTTCGTATCGGGTTCGGTTTCCAACACCGGCTACTGGCGCTACGACCGCTTCTACTACGACGCCGCACACGCCGAGTCCGAGCACGTGAACTTCATCGGTTACACGGTCAAGGGCGGTGCCAACTACAACATCAACGAGAAACACAACGTATTCGCCAACCTGGGCTACATCAGCCGCGCCCCGTTCTTCTCGGGCGGCGCATTCCTGCAGAGCACCACGAGCAACGTCAAGAACCCCGACCCGCTGAACGAAAAGGTATTCTCTGCCGAGATCGGCTACGGATTCCGCTCGGGCATCCTTTCGGTCAACCTGAACGGTTACTACACGCTCTGGATGGACAAGTCGGTCGTACGTTCCAGCTCGATGGCCAACGGCGACTACGCCCGCGTGAACCTCTCGGGTGTCGACGCACGCCACATGGGCCTCGAACTGGACTTCGTCCTGCGCCCCAACCGCTGGCTGGACGTGACCGGTATGCTTTCGCTGGGCGACTGGCAGTGGGACAGCGACTCGAAGGGCTACATCTACGACACGCAGGGGCAGCCCCTGACCAAGGCTTTGGACGGCACGGTCGCCTCGGGCATCATGGCTGAAGACCACGCATGGCTGAACCTGAAGCAGAAAGGCATCAAGGTCGGCGGTTCGGCACAGACCACCGGAGCCCTCGGCGTCACGGTACGCCCGATGAAGGGCCTGCGCGTCAGCGCCGACTGGAACGCCTACGGCAACAACTACGCCGACTTCTACATCGGTTCGAACACCAGCCTTAACGGCAACTCGACCGTCGACGTGAAAGACCCGTGGAAGATTCCGTGGGGACACCAGCTCGACCTCTCGGCCAGCTACGCCTTCAAGATCGGCAACGTACGCGCCACGATCTACGGCAACGTGAACAACGTCTACGACTACAACTACATCATGGACGCGCAGTGCGCCGCAGCCGACGAAGGTATCTGGCAGAACGTATATGCCGTCATGTACTCGTTCGGTCGCACCTATACAGTAAGACTGAAAATTAACTTCTAATTACAGCGAACCATATGAACAAGCATATTGTAAAATACCTTCTGGCCCTTGCGACGATAGCATTCGTGGGGGGGGGTTGTAATGTCGACGATTACAACGAGGAGTATCTGGACGGGTTCAACCCCGACAAGGAGATCACCGACGTCCAGGTACTGAAATACACGATGACCGACGCCGACTACGCCAGCGTCGCGTCGAACGCCGCCAACAAGGCGATCGCCGAAGCCGCAGGGCCCGATGCAGTGGCAGCCCTGGCCGCCGTAGGCACTGCAAAATGTTTCTCCGAAGCCGCTTCCGCCACGACGTACCTGCCCGCCTTCCTGGCTGCAGGTTACGACAGCTACCTCTCGAACGGCTCGACTGTCACCGTTACCTATAAGAACCAGCGCGGCGAGATATCCGAGGCCATCACCGGCATCGCTTCCGCCTCGACCTACGAGCTCAAGGCCGCCGACTACGAGGTAGCCTGGGGCGAGGATATCACGGCCGACTACTTTACACCCGGTAAGCCGGCAGCCAACTACCTGCCGCGCATCCTCAAGGAGGCCGTCAAGAACGCCGAGGCCGGCGACTACGTCATCGCCGAATACGCCTACTCCGAGCAGGAGCCTTCGACCGGAGGCGGCGAAATCCCCGAGACCATCAACAAGATCAGCAAAATCATTGCCCCCGGCGACTATACCGTGCAGGGCACCGTTTCGGCTGCCTATGCCCGCGGCTTTATCGTCGACGACACCACGGGGGCTATTCTGGTATATCTGAACGCCCCGTCGAACTACTCGCTAGGCGATGTAGTGAAGGTCAAGGGTGCCGTTACGGAATACAACAGCGGCATGCAATTCGGCAACACGGCCGAGATCACGCTCGTGGAGAAAACCAAGAATTTCGCCTTCCCCACGGCACAGGCCATGTCGGGCAGCGAGCTCGACGCCTACCTGACCGCAACGTCGATCAAATTCGTCAGCCTGACGGGTACGCTCTCGATCAGCGGCAACTATTACAACCTCAAGGTGGACGGTGCCGCGACGGCCACCGGCAGCCTCTCCTTCCCCAACAAGGGGCAGATCGACGAGAGCCTGGACGGTAAGAAGGTCACCGCGACCGGTTACCTCTTCTCCGTCAGCAAGAGCGGCGACGCACCCAAATTCGCCAACATGATGGTCGCCACGATCGCCGAGGAGGGTTCGCAGCCCGCATTCACGCCCGTGGGCGTCGTCGCATCGGCCGATCCCGGCACGTTCAGCGTGACGGGACAGATCGCAGCGACCTACAAGCGCGGCTTCCTCATCAACGACGGCACAGGGTCGATCCTCATCTATACCAATGCCGACCCGACCGGAACCTATGCCATCGGCGATCTGGTCAGCGTGGAAGGTACCACTTCGGCTTATGCCGGGCTGAACCAGTACCCCCCGGCATCGACCGTCACCAAACTCAATACCGAGGCCAATAAGTTCACCTACCCCGCGATCCGCGAAATGGACGGTACCGACATGGACGGTTACCTGACGCTGACCACGGCGCAGTACGTGCGTTACACGGGTACGCTGAAAATTGACGGCAACTACTACAACGTCATCAACGACGAAGCGCTGACGGCACAAGGCAGCCTCTCGTATGTCCTGGACGGCGCCGTAGACCCAGCACTCGACGGACAGGAAGTCGTCGTGGAAGGCTATGCGATCGGCGTATCGGGCAGCAAGTTCCTCAATACGATGGTCACTTCTGTCAAGCCGGCAGCCAATGCTTCGGCAGCTTCCTTCGGCATGACCCGCGCCGCGGTGACCAAGAACCGCTATGCGATTTACACCTTCGACGGCACGTCGTGGGCAGCCGCAGAAAACACCACGATGGTCAACCCCGAGGACTACACGCAGATGGGCGCCACCAATCCCAACTTCAGTTCGTCGTTCTCGCAGGACACCTACCTGCCCCTCTACCTGAAGTACAAATATCCCTACGCCCTGGCCGAGGAGAAGATGAACGTGGCATACCACTTCTACGACTCGACGGACAAGGTAACCCTGCTCTTCGCCGACGAGTACACTTACGACGGTGCGGACTGGATCAAGACCGAGGACACCGAGACGCTCGACGGCCCGTTCAAGAAGGTCAGCGGCAAATGGAACTTCGACCCCAGCATGACGCTCGTCGTGGCCCCCGACCGCAGCGCTTACAGCAAGAGCTTCTACCAGGCTTGCGTGGACTGGGTACTCCAGAACAAGGACGCCGCCTATACGACGGACAACCGCAGCGGCAGCCGCCTCACGGATGCGGAGTATTACAGCGGTTGCGCGGCAAGCTACACCAACCTGAACTGGCGTATCAACACGCTTCCGAAATACTACTGGAGCGAAGCCGGTGAAGACATATCAGCCTACGACAACTGGGGGTCGGAAGACAAGGACGCCATGCGCGCATCGTACCAGGCGTTCTACGACGAAGTCGAAAAGCGTTTCGGCGAGGTAATGTCGGCCGCCCTGGGTACGCTCTACCCCGATGTCAAGATGATCTCCGGCATCGACGTGATCTACACCGTACAGATGATGCTCTACACGCAGCACATCGGCTCGGGCACGGGCAAGGTGACGCACGCATTCGAGTTCAAGCTCGTCGACACCGGCAAGTTCGAATACGTACGCATGTACGCACTCTCGCCGGAGTATGAACTGATGAAGGATGCCAACTTCGAATAACGGAATCCGATCCAAAGCAAAGGGCCGCTCTAACGAGTGGCCCTTTTTATTTTTCAATCATCGGACGGATCGGATCAAGGGACAGGGAAAACCGCTGCAAAAGGGGAAGCCGACGATTCGTGCGGGCGGAGCGAACGGCCTGCGGGTACGGCTATACGGACGGAGTACCCGGATATGGTCTCGGGCTGCTACCCTACTATTTCGGGCAACAGCCTGCGGCGCAGCAGGTCGCAGGTTGCGGCCGGCGCCGAATGGTCGAACAACTGCCCGCGGATACCCAGCGCCGCTGCGGCGGCGATATTGGCCGGGCGGTCATCGATAAAGAGCGTCTGCGCAGGATCGAGTCCGTAGCGGCCGAGCAGTCGCCGGTAGATTTCCGGCTCGGGTTTCACCACGCCCTCCTCGCAGGAGACCACCTCGCCGTCGAAAAGCCCGTAGACGGGGAAGCGGCGC
>OGCM01003575.1_pt1 | contig 11773 bp, 7 predicted proteins | sample 1570151 | NCBI WGS metagenome assembly OGCM01 (sample SAMEA4370582, study PRJEB24528) | human gut metagenome
GATCGTTCGAGGTTCCGTCATCCGCCTGCCTTATCCGTTCAAACATTTGTTCGTGGATATACTACCACACGGATGTTCGTACTCCATCAACGATTTTCCCATGGTTGCTTCTTTCCAAAACCGCCGGCCAACACAGGGGCCCAGCGCGAAAAAAGGCCTCCCTATCGGGAGGCCTTCCGTTCGCAAAGGATATCCTACACGTTTACTCGTCCAGAGCAGCAGCGATTTCCTCGGTGATGTCCATGGTGTGGTACACGTTCTGCAGGTCCTCAAGCTCTTCCAGCTTGTCAACCAGGCGCATAACCTTCTTAGCGTCGTTGGCGGTGACGGTTGCGGGCGTGGTGGCCTCCATGGTCATCTCGGCGCCCTTGACCTGCACGCCCTGCTCTTCCAGGGCCTTCTTCACGGCCATAAGGTCGGACGGCTGGGTGTAGACGATCCACTCCTCGTCGGCGTCCTCGTAGTCGTCGCCGCCGGCCTCGATGACGGCCATCTCGAACTCTTCCTCATCGGCAGCGGCGCCGTTGGGGCCCATGGGGTGCTTCTTGTCGCCCGTCTCGATCTCCTTGGAGACCATGATCTGGCCCTTGCGCTCGAACATGTAGGAAACGGAACCAGAGGTGCCCAGGTTGCCGCCCGCATGGGCGAATGCGGCGCGCACGTCGGCGGCGGTGCGGTTGCGGTTGTCGGTCAGCGCCTCGCAGAGGATGGCCACGCCGCAGGGGCCGTAGCCCTCGTACACGACGGTCTCGTAGTTCGCGGCGTCCTTGCCGGAACCGAAGGCCTTGTCGATGGCGGTCTTGATCTTGTCCTTGGGCAGGGAGTAGCCCTTGGCCTTCTCGATTGCGGCGGCCAGCGATGCGTTGTTGTCGGGGTTCGGGTCGCCACCCTCCTTGGCAGCAACGGTGATGTTGCGCGACAGCTTGGAGAACAACGCGGAGCGCTTAGCGTCCTGCGCAGCCTTGCGATGTTTCGTGGTTGCCCACTTAGAATGCCCTGACATAGCACGTCCCTTCGAATTACAGCAAATACCAGCTGATAATTCTAGCACCCTTGTCAACTATCCCGCTTCACCCGCCCAACCCTTCATAGGTATTGCAGACGTGGAATGCGGGAAGACCAGGCGAAACTGTCACGTCCAGCAGGCTCGGTACCCGAAAACGAACCCGAAAATCGTGACAAAGTCGATATCTTGTCGATTTTTTCCAACACCTTGTTGGGTAAACTACCATGAAAACCGAACGACACACATTCGCGACGCGCTCCTCGCGCCATCTTGCACTACCTGAGGAACAACGATGGGAAACGTATCCGCTGTCGACGTCGGGATCGACGTCGGCTCGACAACAACGAAGATCTGCGCGCTCGACGCGCGCTCGCGCAACCTGCTGCACACGTCGTACGAGCGGCACGGCGCGCGCCAGGCCGAAAGCGTCCGCGCGGCGCTCAACTCGCTCGCGCGGCTGTTCCCGCGGGCCGGCATCAGGCTTGCGCTCACCGGCTCCGGCGCGGCGCCCATCGCCGACAAGCTCGGCGTGCCGTTCGTGCAGGAGGTCGTCGCCAACGCCTGCGCCGTCCAGGCGCTCTACCCGCGTACGCGCTGCGCTATCGAGCTTGGCGGCCAGGACGCCAAGATGATCTTCTTCCGCGCCAACGAAACCACCGGAGCGCTCGACGTCGCCGATATGCGCATGAACGGCAGCTGCGCCGGCGGCACGGGCGCGTTCATCGACGAAATCGCTTCAGTGCTCAACCTGCCCATCGAGCAGTTCGATGCCGCCGCCTGCCGCGGACGCACGGTCTACGACATCTCCGGTCGCTGCGGCGTATACGCCAAAACCGACATCCAGCCCCTGCTCAACCAGGGGGCATCCCGCGACGACCTGGCCTTGTCCGCCTTCCATGCCATCGCCAAGCAAACGCTCGGCGGCCTGGCGCAAGGCATCGACGTGTGCCCGCCCATCATCTTCGAAGGCGGCCCGCTCACGTTCAATCCCGCGCTGATAAGCGTTTTCAAGGAGCGCCTCAACCTCGGCGACGACCAGGCCATCGTCCCCGAGCACCCTGAAACCATGGTCGCCCGCGGCGCCGCGCTATCGCTTTCCGGCATGTTCGCCGACACGCCCGCAACCATCGATCCCGCCGCAGCTGCGCAAACGCTCGCCGGCTTCACCAGCGCCGACGACGACCACGCTCCCGGCAGGCCCTTCTTCGAAACCGCCGCCGAGCGTAAGGCTTTCGAGCGGCGCAACCAGCTGCCCGAGGAACCGCACGGCCCCGAAAGCGACGCCGCGAAATCCCACGTACGCAATGGCCGCCTTCGCGTATGGCTCGGCATCGACTCGGGCAGCACCACCACCAAGCTGGCGCTCGTCGCCGACGACGACCAGCTCATCGACAGCTTCTACGCCAACAACGAAGGCGACCCGCTCGAGGTGGCGCGCGGCGCGCTCGTCAGCCTGCGCGACCGATACGCTGCCGCCGGCGTCACGCTCGACATCGCCGGCGTCGGCACCACCGGCTACGGCGAGCTGCTGTTCAACCGCGCGCTGCACGCCGATTACCATACCGTCGAAACGGTGGCGCACGCCCATGCCGCCACCCGCTACGAACCCCACGCCAGCTTCATCCTCGACATCGGCGGCCAGGACATGAAAGCCATCTGGCTTTCCGACGGCATCGTCGGCAACATCGTGGTAAACGAAGCCTGCTCGAGCGGCTGCGGCTCGTTCCTCGAGAACTTCGCGCAAACGCTCGGCATCCCCACACCCGAAATCGCCGACGCGGCGTTTGCCAGCGAACAACCCGCCGTGCTCGGCAGCCGTTGCACCGTGTTCATGAACTCGAGCATCGTCAGCGAGCAGAAAAACGGCCGCGCACCTGCGGATATCATGGCAGGCCTATGCCGCTCGATCATCGCGAACGTGTTCACGAAGGTCGTGCGCGTTCCCAACCTCGACAGCCTAGGCGAGCATATCGTGGTGCAAGGCGGCACGTTTCGCAACGACGCGGTACTCTGCGCCCTCGAGCAGCACATCGGCCGCCCCGTCACGCGTGCGCCCTACCCCGGGCTCATGGGCGCTATCGGCGTCGCGCTGCTCACGCGCGACCACATGGCAAAACAAGCATGCGAACAGGCAAAATGCGCAGAAGGCGAAGCCGGGTCCCGCACACCCGCCCCCGCCGGCGCGCCAAACCCGGCCCCTGCGCCCAGCACCTTCATCGGCCTTGATGCGCTCGACGCGTTCTCCTACCATCAGCGCACGAACGTCACCTGCCCGTTTTGTGCCAACCACTGCAACCGCACCGTTATCACGTTCGCCGACGGCGCCGCTTTCGTCACGGGGAACCGCTGCCCGCGCGGCCAGATCGTAGGCGACCCGAAAGACCCCGCCACGCGTTCAGCGCTCAAAACCGCCGATGGGCAGGCGAAGGTAGGCGAAAACCTCTTCGAAGCACGCCAGAAGCTCCTCTTCCAAGACTGGCCCATCGAGCAAGTCGCGCCCGACCGCGGCGTCACCATCGGCATCCCGCGCGTTCTGGCGTTCTGGGACACCATGCCGTTCTGGAATGCGCTGCTGCGCTCGCTCGGGTTCGCCATCCGCCTCTCCCGTCCGTCCACGCGCGCCATGTTCGAAGAAGGACTGCCCCAGGTCGCATCCGACACCATCTGCTTCCCCGCGAAGCTGGTGCACGGCCACATCCACGAACTCGCACGCGCCGGCGTCGACCGCGTCTTCATGCCCATCATCACCACCGTGCCCAGCGAGAACACCGCATCCACCAGCATATCCATGTGCGCCGTGGTGAAGGGCTATCCCATGGTGGTGAAAAGCTCCGACGATCCCGCAAAGCACTGGGGCATCCCCTTCGACAGCCCGTTGTTCCACTGGTACTCCACCGAGGACCGCGATCGCCAGCTCGTGGATTACCTGGAGGGCACGTTCGGCATCCCCGCCGATCAGGCCCTACGTGCCATCAGGCAGGCGGACAAAGCCCAGCGCGCGTTCAAAGCGCTGCTGACCGAGGCCGGCGCGCACGCCATCGAATCCGCTCGCAGCGCCGGAACCTACGCCATCGTGCTTGCCAGCCGCCCCTACCACAACGACCCGCTCGTCAACCACGACCTGCCCAAAATGCTCTCCGACATGGGGCATCCCGTGCTTCCGCCCGACGCCGTCCCCGGCATCGCCGACGTCGACCTGTCGGCAAGCCGCATCGACATCGTGAACAACTTCCACCAGCGCATGCTCGCCAGCGCCGTCATCGCCGCCGACTCCCCCGCGCTCGAGTACGTGCAGCTCGTCAGCTTCGGCTGCGGCCACGACGCCTACCTTTCCGACGAGATCTGCCGCCTCATGAAGGAACGCTTGGGCAAGCAGCCGCTTATCCTCAAGCTCGACGAATCCGACGTCGCCGGACCGCTGCGCATCCGCGTGCGCTCGTTCATCGAGACCGTCGACGAGCGCCGCGCGCGCCAAGCCGCCATCAAGCGCGCCGCCAGCGAAAACGCAACCGACTCCCCCAAGGGAAGCGCACTCGCCCGCCCTTCGGCAACCGCCAACCACCCGCTGCCCGACCCCTACCCCGTCAAGTACGTCAAGGCCGACCGGCGCATCAAGACCATCCTCGTGCCTAACACCTCGCACGCGTTCTCCCTGCTCATGTCGGCATCGTTCGCCCGTCAGGGCGCGCAGGCCGTCTCGCTTGACATCGGTCGGGAACGAGCCATCGAGCTGGGAAAACGCTACGTTCATAACGACATCTGCTTCCCAGCTCAAATGACCATCGGCGAAGCCCTCGCCGCGCTCGACAGCGGAAAATGGGACCCGCATACCGTCGCCATCGGCACCGGCAAATACATCGGCGACTGCCGTCTGACGCACTACGCGGCGCTTTTGCGCAAAGCGCTCGACGACGCCGGCTACGGCTACGTCCCCATCATCACCAACGATGACAAGGACGCCCACAACATGCACCCGGGTTTCAAGATGTCGCTCGGCAGCGCCATCCGCGTCGCGTTCGGCCTGCCCATGATCGACGCACTCGAGGACCTGCTGCGCAAGATGCGCCCCTACGAGCTCGAGCCCGGCAGCGCCGAAAAGGCGTTCGATCAAGCCATCGAGTGCGTCACGACGGGCATACGGGAACGCGGCGTGCGCGGCGCCGTCAACGGCTTCAAGCAGGCCGTGGCCATCATGGGGACCGTTCGCTACGACCGCTCGAACCCGCGCCCGCAGGTGCTCATCGTGGGCGAATACCTTCTGAACTTCCACCCCGGCGCCAACCACGACATCGAAGACTATCTCGAGTCGAACGGCCTGGAAATCATCGAGGCGCGCATGACCGATGTCATCCGCAAAACCTACTTCTACCAAGATGCTCAGGCGCGCGAATTCCACGTCTCGCAGCCCCTCGCAACCAAAGCGTTCAACCGCGTGGCGAACCGGCTGTTCGAGACCGCGCACAACGTCTGCGACGGCATTGCGAAGGCTCACCCGCTCTACGAGCCTGCATGCCGCATGCCCGAGCTCGTGCGCGAAAGCGACCCCATCATCCACCACACGTTCGACGCCGGCGAAGGCGTGCTCATCCCCGCCGAGGTCCTGCACCACGCGGCACGCGGCTGCCGCGCGTTCGTCATCCTGCAGCCGTTCGGCTGCTTGCCGAACCATGTGGTCGGACGAGGCATCGTCAAGCAGCTCAAGGCGCGCTACCCCGACGCGAACATCCTGCCGCTCGACTACGACCCCGATGTCAGCTTCGCCAACATCGAGAACCGCTTGCAAATGCTCATCATGAACGCGAAGGCGCAACACCAGCCCACGCAAAACGCCGAGAACACCGGCACCAAGGACCAGGAGTAGCCATGGCGCGACCGAGGAAAAGCGAGCGCGGCACCGCCGGCATCCGTCTCGCCAACGCATTCTGGACTCTGCTCGAGCATCATCGACTCGCCAACATCACCGTTGGCATGGTCGCCGAGCAGGCCGAACTCAACCGCGGCACGTTCTACTACCATTTCAAAAGCATGGACGACCTCATCGACCGCGCCATCGAGGACGAGGTCCTCGGCAACGAATCGGTCATGCAAAACGTGTTCGGCCTAATAGCCGGGTCATCAACCGTCGATAGCTTCGAGACGCTCATCAACCGGAAAACGGACAGATTCGCGCTGCTCATCAACCAAGGCGGCATGGACTTGTTTTCCGTCAAGATCAAGCGCCTCGTGTTCGCCACCTGGAAAGCAATCCTGTGCGACGACGACGAAGAGCTCGCGCCGAACACGCGATTGATCATCGAATACAGCACCAGCGGCATCATCGGGATCATCACCTACGGAGCCCGGCACGAAACCGAGAGCACGTCCCCCGAGTTCTTCCTGTCGTTCGTGAAGAACAACTCGGAATTCCTTGTGAGCCAGATCGGCATCGCCCAGGGAATCCCCCGCGACGCCGTGCTCGAGCGGGTCCGCGCCACGCTGCGCATCGCCGGCATGAACGACCGATAGCCAAAACCCGCCCAAAAAAGAACATGCCCGACGCACACCAAGCACGTCGGGCATGTTGGCCCATAGGCGATCCGAAGCCCTCCCCCGAGCGCTTCGCACCCGGTCACGAGCACGTCGTCACCCGTGGAAACCCGCCAAACATGGGTACATCGACATCGTCTGAAAACGGTTCGCCATCACATCGTTGCCATAATGCGCGGCGAAGAGGCGCTGCACAGCATCGGCAGGCTCGGCGCCGGCCAAGCGGTTCATCCAGCAATCGAACGCCGCGAATGTCACAACCGTATCCACCAGGAAAAACGCCAGCAATCCCCATGCCAACGGCGCACGCCATGCATTAGGGACCGTATCGGCTGCGCGCTGCATCACCGGCAACGCCAGCTTCACCCACGCCACGCCGGCAGCTCCCCACACAAGCGCGATACCCAAACACGTATGCCCGCCCAGATTGAACGGTTGCGAAGAATAATCCCAGGCCACAATGCCGAACGCGTTCTCCCAGAACCATCCGGCGAACCACTCGAACGCAGCCCCGACGACAGCCGCCACACCGAACAGCACGCCGCCGCGCGCATCCGACAAGCGAGCGAGCGCCAACGTCATCAGAACGCCGCCAACACCGTAAATCGGGCTGAAAGGCCCCCACAAAAACCCGGCGCGGCTCTCCCATCGGCCATCAACGAAATAGCTGACCACCGTCTCACCGATCAGCCCCAGCACACTGCACACCGCGAAAATCCACACCAGATGATACAGGTCCAACTTGATCGCCTCGGATTTCGCGGCGTCGCATAAAGCCGCATCCTCGGCTGCCCTAAGCGAAGCGCCGGCGCCATCGGGGGTATTGACCGCAGCGGCCGTCCCCTGCATCAGCACGCGATCACGATCGGCCGACCGCGATGAATCATAGCGAAGCATGTCACCCTCTTCCCCTTTCATTTCCCCAAATGGTCATTATGGCACACCTCGGCAGGCCCGCCCAAGGCGTAAACCACCGGTAAACAACCCGTCGTCTTTGAAAGAGCCGCCACTCACCGAGTCGCAAGCGGTCCCGCAATCTGCCGCCAAACCCGCCCCAAAACGCCCGGCTGCCGCCGCATCGTTGACTTCGCCCAAAAGCAAACCCACCATATAGCTAGATTTAGTTCGCAAACCGCAACCGCACACGCCAAAGGGGGCTTCATGCGCTACATCAACTGCTTGAACAACATCTCCGCCAAGGGAACCGACCTGCTCGGGTCCGACTACCAGCTCACCGACGACATCGCGCAGGCCTCCGGCGTGCTCGTGCGCAGCGCCGCCATGCACGACATGGACCTGCCCGAAGACCTGCTCGCCGTCGCCCGCGCCGGCGCTGGCGTGAACAACATCCCGCTCGACAAGTGCGCCGAAACCGGTATCGTCGTGTTCAACACCCCCGGCGCCAACGCGAACGCCGTGAAGGAGCTCGTCCTGTGCGGCATGCTGCTGGCAAGCCGCGGCATCCTGCCCGGCGCCGCCTGGTGCCGCGAGCACGCCGATTCCCCCACCATCGGCAAGGACGCCGAGAAGGCGAAGAAGGCCTTTGCCGGCCAGGAGATCTCCGGCAAGACGCTCGGCGTCATCGGCCTGGGCGCCATCGGCGCGCTAGTGGCCAACGCCGCCATCGACCTGGGCATGAACGTGCTCGGCTACGACCCTTACGTTTCCGCCGAGGCCGCCTGGCGCCTGTCCCCCTCCGTCGAGCACGTCACCAACCTCGACGATGTCTTGCATCGCAGCGACTACGTCACCATCCACGTTCCCGCCATGGATTCCACGCGCGGCATGATCGGCGCGCATGAACTCGAGGTCGCCAAGCCCGGCTGCTCCGTCATGAACTTCAGCCGCGACACCCTGGTCGACAACGCCGCCATGGCCGAGGCCCTCGAGGCCGGCCGCGTGGCAACCTACGTCACCGACTTCGCAACGCCCGAGGTCATGGCTATGCAAAACACCATCGTGCTGCCGCACCTCGGCGCCAGCACCGCCGAGGCCGAGGACAACTGCGCCATCATGGCAACGTTGCAGATGAAGGATTACCTGGAGAACGGCAACATCAAGAACTCGGTGAACTACCCCGCCTGCGACATGGGCCCCGCTCCCGCGCAGGGTGGCCGCGTCGTCGTGCTCCACGCCAACGTGCCCGACATGCTCAGCCAGATCACCGGCGTGTTCGGCGAAATCGGGGCGAACATCGACAACCTCACGAACAAGGCCCGCGGCAACGCCGCCTACACCATGCTCGACCTCAACGCCCCCGCAACCGACGAGCTTGTCGCCAAACTCACGGCCATCGAGGGCGTCCACCGCGTCCGCATCGTGAAGTAGCGAACGCAACATCCCCAGTATCTCGCAAAAGGGACCGACTCGCCTGCTGCGGAGTCGGTCCCTTTCTCTTCGCAGCAGGCCAAGCTGCCCTACGTTTCCGCACAAGCAACCCGCCGAAGCGCCCGAAGATGCCCCAGCTGCGGAACCCGGCTCAACCGCTCCCCCCGCTGCAGCCTTTCTCTTTGAAATCCCAGGTAAACCGTTATTTAGACAACTTATTCGCTGGTCTCTATCGTACCCCCGCCCACAACGGCGTCGCCATCGTAGAACACCAGCGACTGCCCCGCCGCCGGACGAGCAACCACCAGCTGGTCGCCCTCCATAACCGCCTCGGCAGCCTGCGCTCGTTGGCGGTAATGGGTTTTCGCCGTAACGCGCATCGGCTTGTCAAGCTCGGCCACCGAGATCAGGTTGACATCCCCGGCGCGCACCTCGCGCACGCCCAACTCGCTACGCGGGCCTACCACCAGCACGTTCTTGCCGGCGTCTTTGTCCACCACGTACAACGGCTCGGGCGCAGCAACGCCGATGCCCTTCCGCTGCCCAATCGTGTAGTGGACCAATCCAGTGTGCCGCCCAAGCACCTTGCCGCCAACGTCGACGATATCCCCAGGTTCGAACGCCGCGGGGACCGTCTGCTCCTTCCCGCCACCACACGCGGCATCTCCCCCGAACCCCATATACCGGGCAATGAACGACGCATAATCGCCATCGGGCACGAAGCAGATGTCCTGACTTTCCGCCTTATGCGCATTTCCGAACGAATGCTTCTCCGCCAGCTCTCTCACCTGCGGCTTCGTCAATTCTCCCAAGGGAAACAGCATATGCGCCAGGTCATCTTGCGTCAGATGGTACAGCACATAGCTCTGGTCTTTCGCCTCATCCAATCCACGACGAAGTTCGAAGCGACCCGTTCGCTCGTTGAACGCCCGGCGTGCATAATGGCCGGTAGCCACATAGTCGAAGCCAAGCTGCGCGCGGCGGCGCTGCAAAGCGGCGAACTTCAAGTACCTGTTGCAGTCGATGCACGGGTTCGGCGTGCGGCCGTGCAGGTACGCATCGCAGAACCGATCGATCACCTCGCAGCCGAACGTTCCCGTGAAGTTGAACGTGAAGTGCTCAAGCCCCAACCCGAACGCCACCTGACGGGCGTCCTCCACATCGCTTTGGCTGCAGCAGGTGCTCTCGCCCACCACACATGCGCCTCCGGCGCCGGCAACCTCGTTGTCGAACAGCTTCATGGTGACGCCCGTTGCATCATAACCCGCGTCGCGAAGCAGCAGCGCCGCCACCGAGCTGTCGACCCCGCCGCTCATCGCAACCAGCACACGCTCTTGCTTCTCACCATCCACCTGGGACTACTCCTTCAAACAACCTACCGTCGTACCACCATCGAAGCGCATGTCGCGCTCATCAGCGAAGTCGCTCGCAGACGCACGCAGGGTTACGCTCAGCGTAACGATAAACCACTCGCCCAAGAACCTAACCGGCAAGCACGCTCGTGGGCTTCGCAGATTCCGCTTCGCCACCGAAAGGCGGCACAGCAGCCCGCCAAAACCGGCGGCGAAACGCGCCCTCGCACAGTTCCATGGTCCCACGCGAATCCTTATGCAAGCGTTTGGCTCGCTAGCACATCTAACCCTTTCGCGGAACCTAGCCAAGCCCACGATTCTAAACGATTCCGAAGCTCCCCGGCTCCAGCCATCAAGCTAGATATAATCCGCGAACTTGACCGCAGGCCACACGGCGTTCGGATCGCATTCCTCACGATCGATGCGCAGGCAATCATGGCAACGCCCCTCGCGGCAGCGCATCTGCCGCGCCTCGTCGATCAAAGCGCGGAACAGCGGCGCCATATGACCGCCCTCCACAAAGTACTCGGGATGCCACTGCACACCCATAAGGAAGCGACAATCCTTCGCCTCCACGCCTTCCACTAGACCGTCGGGCCCGTAGGCAGCCGCCGCCAAATTGGGAGGCAGCGCACGAACGCCCTGATGATGCATGGAGTTCACCGCAGCGGAATCGCAGCCCAGAATCTCGCCGAGCTTGCTTGAGCGCATAATCGAGACCGTATGGGTGGGATGCCCGTATTCCTTGGTTTGCCAATGGTTCACGCGCACGCCCGATTTCGTCTGCACGCCCTCTGCCGGCACAGGGATATCATCGGCGGCGCACATGCCGTCGAACTGCTCTTCCAGGTCCAGATACAACGTGCCCCCGAAGAACACGTTGACCATCTGCATGCCGCGGCAGATGCCCAGCAGCGGATAGTCGAATTGATACGCGTAGCTGAGCAGCAGATACTCCACTTCCTCGCGCTCGGGCGTCAGCTCGGATAGCTTGCCGTAGGTGATATCGCCACCATAGCGCACAGGACTGATATCCTGGCCGCCCGACAGCACGAAGCCGTCGATGCGCGGCAGCAACGATTCGTACACGCTCACGTCGCTGGTGAACGGGACGATCAGCGGCGCCCCTCCCGCAGCGACGACGGCCTGCGCATAATGGTTGTTCATGCGAAGGATGCCCTCGTTCGGGTCGTACGTCGGCACGATGCCGATGACCGGCCGCGATGCACCCATCGCTTTCGTGGCAATATCTTCAATGCTAACGGGGCGCTGCACGCTTTTCATAACGCCCCCTACAAAGTGCCGAAGATGCGATCACCCGCATCACCCAAACCGGGAAGGATATATGCCTGGTCGTTTAGCCCGTCGTCCAGCGCGCACGTCCAGATGCGGACGCCCGAATCCTCCTGCAAAACGGCGCGAACACCCTCGGGGGCGGCCACCAGCACCAGGAATCGGATATCGCGAACGCCTTGCTCTCGCAGATAATGAATAGCAGAGAGCGCACTACCGCCGGTGGCCAACATGGGGTCGATCAAAAACACCGTCCTGTCGGCGATGC
>OGCM01003590.1_pt1 | contig 11735 bp, 10 predicted proteins | sample 1570151 | NCBI WGS metagenome assembly OGCM01 (sample SAMEA4370582, study PRJEB24528) | human gut metagenome
CGCGACATGGACGGCGCCTGGTGGGCGACGCTGGCCAACGGCAAGGCGGATTGGGTCAAGGCCGACAACGAGGGCAGGCTCCCCGAGGGCTGCACATACCGCCTGCTGCCCGACGGGTGGAGCACCGGCTGGAGCGCAAGTTCGGGCACGGTCCACTTCTACGGGACCTGGCAGAAGTCCTACACGGTCCGGTACCACGCCTCGACAGACGCCGAGGCGCTCCAAGAGAGCACGGCCGTGGAATGGGGCACACCCACCCCTACGCTGACCCCCTCCGAGCTCGGGCTGGGGAACGGCTCGTCCGCGTTCGCCGGCTGGCGATGCTACCGCGACATGGACGGCGCCTGGTGGGCGACGCTGCCAGACGGCAAGCGCGACTGGGTCAAGGAGTCCGGCGGGCGGCTGCCCGATGGCTGCGCCTACGCGCTCCTGCCGGCAGGGTATGAGTCCGCGTGGACGACGAGCACCGGCACGGCGCATTTCTACGCCACATGGAAGGACTCGTACGCCGTCGGCTATCGCCAGTCGGCCGCCGATGCCCCGTCCGGCGTGACGACTCAGGTCGCATACGGTAAATCGGCCGCGACGGAAACCGTCTCGAGCCTCGGGTTCAACATGGATGGGAAGGCCTTCGCAGGCTGGCGCTGCTTCCGCGACTCCGACCAGAAGTGGTGGGCGACGCTTCCAGGCGGCAAGGCCGGCTGGGTCTCCATGGAAAACGGGGCACTGCCCGAGGGGTGCTCCTTCCGCCTCCTGCCCGACGGATGGGAGACCGGCTGGTCGACCAAGTCGGGTGCGGTGGAGCTCGTGGCGACCTGGAAGGACGCATACACGATCAGCTACCGCCTCGACGATTCTTCCACTGCACACTCGACATCCACCAAGGTAACTGTGGGCACAGAGACGGCCATACCGTCCGTCTCCGAATTGGGCTACAGCAAACCGGGAATGTCTTTCGCAGGATGGAAATGCTACCGCGACTCCGACGGGAAATGGTGGGCGACGCTCCCAAGCGGCAAGGCCGGCTGGGTCTCCCTGAAAAACGGGGCGCTGCCCGAGGGGTGCTCATACCGGCTGCTCCCCGACAAATGGAAATCGGCGTGGTCAGCATCAACGGGATGCGTGCAGCTCTACGCAGTCTGGAAATAAGCCCCGATGCCACTTTTTTGGTGCGCGACAAAGGCCGCCAAAAACCACAAAGGGCGGGAAGCCCGCCCTTTGTGGAATCGCCAGTCCCCCTGGCGCTTTTAGCCCAGAGGCACTATACTGAAAGCCGTATTTGGATGTGGTGTCCGCACTATATGTCCCGATGTGCACAGGTTATAAGCAAGGCCTTCTTCATTGAGGTTAGGTGGGATTACCCACTATTGGCCGATTTGTCGAAGGCCTTCTTATATTTCAGGAAGTCATAGATTCTGATAAGCCTCTTCAGCTCGGTGTTGCCGTTGATGACCTTGCGGTCATCCCCAACAAGCCTTCGCAGGTACGCGAGCAAATCATCCAGATTAAGCTCGCCCTCATCGAGCAGCACGAGCTTCTTGTAGGCCTCGCCGAAGCCTTCCTCCTCCACGACAGACCGGACCGAGCGAACCGTGCCGCCTGAGTGGTAATTCAGCTTGGCCCTGCACAGGCTGGAGTTGAGGAAGTCGTCGAGCTTCCTCTTCTCGTCGATCTCCTTCATGATCCGCCTGTCCAGAATCTCGCCCGAATAGGCGCTCAGGTATTTGTACATGGGCAGCCCGCCCGAATTGGTGCCGAGCAGGTTGGGGAGATACTCCTCGACGGCGAGCTTGGGGGCAACGTGCTCGTCATCGAACACGATGTCGCGGTAGAGGAGCTCCGCCTTGATCATGTGCCCATGGCCGACCGCGGCGTTCGCGACGCCGACGCCCAGCAGGAACGACTGGCCCTCCGGTATGCGCTCCAGGTCGCTGAAGCTCGCCTCGACGACCAGCGAGCCGCTCGGCTCCCCGCAGTCGACCATCTCGTAGATGCTCTTCCGCAGATCGCGGATCACCCTCGGCGAGAATGAACATTTGGATTGCCCGATGGCCTCGTAGACCGCGCCGAAGTCGTTCGTCTCGACCTGGGTCATGCTTATCTCGCCGACGCCGGGGTAAGAGATGGTGCGGGTGGAAATCCTGTCCTCGCCACGAGTCACGAACACAAACCTGTCCCGGAGAAGGGACAGGTGGCTGGGGCCGAGGCAATGCGCTATCGACTGGAGTATGCTCTGAATGTCGGGATCGCTGAGCGAGTACCCGATGAACACCATCGGGTACTCCATGAATATCGTCAGCAGCTTCGCGGCGAGGTAGTCCTGCGTCTCGGCAAGCTTCTTATAGTCCGACTCGTCGAGCACCATCGACTCGGGCTTGTCGGCCGACCCGTGGATCTTGTAGATCTCACCGACCTCGAAGGTCCTCTGGAATATGAGGTCGTCCTGCCCGACGAACACCTTGAACTCGGGGAAGACGGACTCGAGCAGGCCGTCATAGTTGGTGGTGATAACGCCCGAGACACGCCACCTGCCGGCCTCGCGCAGAGCATCCAACTCAGAAACAAGCGAGCTCACCTTGAACGAGCCGAGCCTCTCGGCCGCCATTATCTTGAGGATGGACCGCCGGGCGCGGATGTCTTCGGCATGGGCCTCCCTGAACGGTTCGAAGCGGCCCTCCTCGAGGACGGCCAACCTCAGGTCCCTGTCCAGCATGGTGGCAACGGCGACATGCCGCCACACCGCGCCAGATAGGCGTCGAATCGAAAGGGGTCGTCAGACAGCCGCGAGCAGAGGTGCCTGAGCAGCCCCTCCCAGTCGTCGGTCCCCATATACCTGCGCGAGAAGCCCGAGCCCACGAAAAGGTAGGGGCTCCGCCCGGCCCTGTTTATAAGGCGGGTGGCGGTCTCCTTAATGACATCCTTCGCCAAATTCGCTCACCTGACCAATCGCCGACAAATCGCCTCCATGTGCATTGGAAACAATATAATCCAGCGATGCGCCGTCCCGCGATCACGCAGGGCAGTTTTTCGGAAATGCGCAGCAGGCGAGTGCAAGGGGCCGTGCGGCGGCTAGCCGCGGCCTTTCCCGAACAGCCTCCTCCCCCATTCCCGGGCGCCCTCCGCGACGACGCGGCGATACGTCGTGCCGAGCTTCCCGCAGAGGTACATGGGCCACTTCCAGTTGTTGCATGCGACCTGCGACAGGGCCTGCCCCAAGACGATGCCCCATGCCCCCATGCCGAAGACGCCGCAGAGCAGGCACACCGCCGCCATGCCCATAACGGCGGCCGCGATGTAGGCGCGCATGTAGGGGATCTCGTTCATGCTGATGACGTAGTTGCAGAAGATGGAATGCTGCTGAAGGAGCCCGAGGTAGGCGCACATGCCGAGGAAAAGACCGAAGTCGACGGTGACGCCAGGCTTGAACAGGGGCAGCAGCGGCAATATGACGGCGCACACCCCGGCGGCGCCCAGGGCCATGAGGGCCCAGTACCCCACGATGCCGGTCGAGACATACTCCCTCTGCCGCTCAACATCGCCGTCGGCGAAAGCCGACTGCATCGCCGGGAAGAAGGCCTTGGGATACGCGGCGGCGAAGTTGTACACGGCGTTCGCGAACTGCAGCAGTATCGAGTAGGTGCCGGTCTCGGCGAGCCCCAGGAAGATCGAGCACAGGATGCTCATCGCCTGGGTCGACGCGTACAGGGCCACCTGCACCAGCCCGTCACGCCACGCCACGTGGAACACGGTGGAGAAGACCCCCCTCACGGCCGCCGTGCCCACCGGCCGCCCGTCGGAGCGCCTGCCCGCCTCGATCTCGCGGTGTCGGCGGAGCAGCGCGACCGCCGACAGCCGCATGGCCACGGCGTTCGCCAGATAGCCTGCCGCCGCCCCCAACAGGCCGAAGCCCATAACCAGCAGCGCGGCGCTCACCGCAAGCTGGGCGGCCTTGCCGATGACGGACGCCTTCTTCTCCCCGGCGATGTCGCCGTAGCCGCGCAGCACGGTGGTGGACCAGAGGAAGTACAGGTTGAGGAAGGTCGCCGCGCAGAAGAGAGCCCAGGAGCCCCAGACGGCGACGGGGTCGACGCCAGCCGCGATGAAGCAGACGTACGCCGACCCGGCCGTGGCGAGCAGCGCGAGCACGGCGAGCGCGATGACGGCGTAGACGACCCTCGAGGCCTTGATCACCGTGTTCAGAAGGTGCCAGTCGACGCCATCGCCGACAGAGTCCCTGTCGCAGCCTTCCGCGGAGAGCCTGCGCGCGCCGCTCACCACGTAGACGATGTTGCGCGCGAAGGTGGGGTTGAACCCGAACTCGAAGAGCATGGCGAAGTTGGAGAGGGCGATGAAGACGTACCAGAGCCCCAGCTCGTCGTCGGCCAGATAGAGCATGAGAAGCGGCAGGAGGATGAAGCCGCTCGTCATGGAGAAAATCGTCCCGATGTAGTTCCAGATTACATCGGACTTGCGGGTTTTAATGCTAGGCACGAGGAACGACACTGCCTTTCTTACGCACAGCATCCCGTTCTTCAGAGGGCCTGGACAGCTCTTTCGCTACGGGGGATATGTACAAGAGCTCCGCACCCAGCGCAAAGAGGAAGTAGTTGCACTCGAAGCGAACGCCAAGCGTTTCCGAGAAACCATATACGGCCATAAGCACAATGCCGAAAAGCAGCGCATCCCATCGTTTCCCGCGAAGCATCCTCAGGAGCAACAGCCCATACCCAGTGATAAAGGCAAAGGCGGGCAAGACCCCAAATCGCAGAATCAGATGGCACCATGCATTATCCACAACAAACGCGTACGTCTTCCCATTCTCCCAATAAATCGGGGCATATCCGGAAAAATCGCTACCCAGCAACGTCAATGGCTGCATTAGGAAATAACGGTGGGCCAAGTTCAATCGCCCTGAAAGAAAATCGTTCAACGCTGCCTGCCAAGCGCTGGACGCATCGAAAAAGACCATAAAATATATGCTTAGTGCCACCGCAAGAAACACCACAGCTCCGAAGCAGAAACGCGCCCTCCGACGCGCCGTCTCGCTTCGTAGGACATAGAATGTCACGAGAAGAGCGGCTTGAAGGGCAGAGAGCAGGACGGTTGTTCTCGAGTCCGCAGTGGCAAGGTTGATAGCATCGGCAACGCCGATCAAGGCCAAATCCGGCAGGGGGTTCTTCCCAAAGCGAAGGACAGAGAACGACATGCAGACAATCAAAAGATAGAGTCCGAGGAAGTTCGCATGAGAAAAACCCATGGCATATCGCGTTACGCCTGCACGCGTAGTCACAACGTTCTCGATGATTCCTGCGCCCGCGAAAGCCATTGCGGTCGCGACTGTCACAAGGGACAGCGAGAACGAGAGCCAAGCCAAGGGTCGAAGCCGAACGCCGGGGGAGCAGACAACGAAAAGGGCAACCCAGAACAGCCACCCCTCACCTGACTGTCTCCAGGAGAGAAAACCGAGAAGCACCAGGGCAGTTGCAATCAACCATCCTTTGAAGGAGGCTCGCTGCATGCCAAATTTGAGAAGCAACAACATTAGCACCGCGACCTGCAAAACAGATTGCAGGATGTCAACGGGAATAAAAAGGAATTCGGTAAAAGTCGTATGCTCCAGTGCGCCAATAATAAAATAGAAAGAAAATGCCAGGTAATAGAGACTCTCGTCGAGCATCAAACGAAGGAGCGGGTTCCTTTGAAGTGACTTGTCTTTAATCATCATCACCTGCGCTAACGGTAGCCGAGCTTATTTTTTCCAATATGTTCTCGGCCAGCAAAAAATCATCGAAGCAGTCTATGTCGACGGAGCGCTGTGCGTTCATCACATAGGCTATTGGGTTGTCGTTAAGGCTTGTCTCGCGCGTAAGAGACGCCACTTTATTGATGTAGATGGCGCCGTTAACATGGTAGAACTTCGGCATATCCTGCCTGCGGACGGTGCTGCTGGTAGGCAAAAGGGGATGCAGTACGCCCGCGGGGTCAACCCTTCTGGTCAGCACCGGGTTCTCAATCGCTTCCGATACCGAAGCGACCCCCAGCGACCCATGGGAATAAAATGTCTCGATAGAGCAATCAATGTCTACTGAGGTTCGCAGCGGGCTGGTCGGCTGTAGCAAAACCACAGCGTCGAAAGTTCTCCCCATGTCCTCCAAGGTCTCAACCGCATGGAGGACAGCGTCGATCGTCTTCGAGCGGTCGTCGGCCAGTTCAGAAGGGCGCATGAAGGGAACAGACGCGCCGTAATCTCTAGCTATCTTCGCAATTTCGTCACTGTCGGTTGTCACGACGACATCATCTATATAACGGCTGTTTCTCGCGGCAGCGATCGTGTAGGCAATCAAAGGACTTCCGTGGAGGACTTTGATGTTTTTCCGAGGAATGCCCTTCGATCCTCCTCGTGCCGGTATCAAGGCAAGAATGTTGTGCTCTTTAAACATGGGAACCTCACTTATCGAATCCTTGCTTGGCTGCAAGTCTTAAACGCAGAATTGCGACGTACAGCCCGGGAGCTTGGCAGGCCAGGCGGTAAATTGCCTTATCCTTTATCGGAAAGCCTTGGAACACAGGGCCTTTAAAGGAGATTCGACATTTGCCCAATGCGTAATCGCGCAACTCGCGAAAACGCTTGCGGCTAGCTTCGCAGCTGTCGAGCAAAGCAATTTTTGATGCTGTGTTGATCAGACACAGCCGAAGGTAATAAAGCCGAATCGGCTCCTCGAACTCATAAAAGTAACCGGACGCCTCGGCGTCGGCGAGTGCCATATCCGCTGTGGCAACTCTATCCCTAATCTGTACCTCAAGGTTATCGGTACGATGGTCTGTCGACGAGGAATGCTGCCTGTAATAATATCTAGGAACTTCTTCAGTGAGAGGAATTGGCACGACCTTGTTTGCCAGGCAAAGTAGGCGCAAGCACGTTGGATTGTCTTCGAAGAAGACGCCTTCGGGAAACCGAGTACACCCCTCCCGGAACAGCCTTGCCGAGTAGAGAGAGCAAACGACATGGGCAGGATGAAGAATCAGCCTCCCAAACTGTGACTTGCGATCACCAGAGGCATCATTTCTCGAAAAGGCCCAGATACACGGGGACTCGACATTTAAATCCTCATCGGTGATCACAAAAGGCGCAACGGCGATATCCGCCGACTCGCCCTCCGCGGCTCTGTATAGCGATTCAAAATAGCCGGGGTCAATAACGTCATCGCCATCCACGAAACCGATATATGACCCCCTCGCCGCATCAATCCCTTTGTTGCGCGCCGCCCCCTGCCTGCCATTTTCTTCAGAGGAAATCACCGCGAAACGGCAGTCACCTGCTGTTTCCGAGAGCATGATTTGAAGAGAGTCATCGGTGGAGTGGTCGTCAACGAGCAGAAACTCAATCGAGCTAAGCGTCTGAGCTTTCAAGGACGCTATCAGCGACATAAGATAACTTTTCTCGGCCATGTTAAAAACAGGAACGACCACGCTCACTGCTGGATGGGGGACAGTGGACGCCTTGAGGGTCCTCGCGCCGCATGGCTGGTATCCCTCCATCCATGCGGCCGTACTCGTGTTCACCCTACGGTCATCCCAACGTTTCATTTTTAATATCCTCAACGTTGGACAGGCGGCGCAAAAGACTCTCAAGCTCGCGCATCGAAGCAGGGGCGAATACCTTATCGCCTTCCCCGTAAAGCGCCTTAGCCTCCGAATAGCACCTTTCCGCACAGGTCCTGTCGATTCCGTCATTCAAAAAATTATGCAGAAACACCAGTGTTGGTTTTAGTCCGAACATCCTTACAGGATTGATCTGAGCGGTTGACCCAAAGCCGAATAGAACAGTGTCGTCATCCACTCCCCCGTTGAGGCAACGAATCTCCCACATCGACTCGCTTCTGTCCTGGCTGACAGCCGCCGCAACCGACTCGGGGAGTTTTCGGCTTCTGGGATGAGGGCGGTATAAGAGATCCGCACAGTGAGAGGCAACGCAGGTCACTATAGCTTGAATACGCTTGAATTCCGACTCAGTGACGTCGCAATCGGGATTCCCCAAAAACACCCATTTTGCTTCAACGGTATCCGCCAAATCGCCAAATATCCTCCGAACAACCGCTGCCGGTTCTGCCGACAAAGGGGAGATCTGCCGCAATTCGATTACCGGGCGATAGATGCCCCCATCTACAAGCTCAGGCCTGTAGAGATATAAGCTATCTGGGTTGAAGCGCAACTTGTGACGCGAAAGCAAATCGACTAACGTTGTTGCAAACGACCGTGTCGGAGACTTGCTGCAGCGTAGAATTTCACGGTCGAAACAGGCGGCTGATTTCACGAAATTGCCCAGATAGGAGCCTTCCCCCTCTTCGAAGAAGGCCGTCTTGCCTTGAGGACAAAACTGAATTTTTACATCCATGGCATATGCGGTTGCACAGCCAGCCAGAAGACAGTCATAAGTTTTATGGGGAACACCTCGGTAGTACTTCTCCACAGCCTGGAAATAAGACTTGGTCATTAGTCCTTTTTTCATCGAATTGAGAAGAGTCCCAATCTTAGACTGCCTTGAATAATAGGGCGTAACGACGTTAACACTATTGAACAATCCGCTAGATTCAATTCGCTCCCTAACATCACCCTTTAACTCGAATTGGTTAATCACGATAAGGTCAACAGTGGAGAACTTGCGTTCAGCTTCGAAGCTCTGAAGCAACGCAATAACGTTCAACAGATGAAGGGGCGTTTCACAAACAGCTATTGTATTCATACAGCAATCATCCATGTGATCCCCTAAAAGAAATTTGCGCATAATGCGCACTCATAAGAGATGTTCATTTCCTCTTAAATCCTCTTCAAAACCGCATGCGTGAGCTGCCAGAAAAGGCAGTATGCCGAGTAGAGGGGATTTAGCCCCTCGTTTCTCGTGTACTGGTTCCAGGTACGGGCGACGGCCTTGGTCTTGGCCGCCGAACGCGACCCATCGTGGCGGCGGTACTTTGCAAGCGGCTCGTCAATTCCTCGCGCCACGATACCCGTCTTCAAGACACGCAGCCACGTGTCCAAGTCCTCGGGATAGTCGTATGGCACATCCCTGACCTCGCTCAGAAGGTCCAGGGGCGCCCGTTCAAGGTCGAACATGATCGTGTGCGAGCAGGTGATGGTCTGCTTCAGGAAGTCCTTGTAACGCATGCTGCCCGGCACGTGGACGACGTTGCGGTGCGCCCCATCCTCCTCGATGGTCTCGTAGCCGGTGAAGCACATGGCGGCGCCCACGCCTTCCATGAACTCGAGCTGTCGCTCGAGCTTGCGCGGAAGCCACACGTCGTCGGAATCAAGGTAGGCGATATAATCCCCGCTCACATAGGAAAGGGCCGCCTGGCGGGCCTTGGCCGCGCCTTGGTTTGAGGCCAGGGAGTACAGCCTCACCCTGTCCCGCCCATCCCTTTGGGAGAAGGCTTTCACGATGTCAGGCGAGCGATCGGTCGAGCAGTCGTCGACGACCACGAGCTCCCAGTTCCCGTACGTCTGGGCGAGCACGGAGTCGAGCGTCTCCCCGACGAACCTCTCGCTGTTGAAGAGCGGCATGATGATCGAGACGAGCGCATCGTCGCGAGAGACGGTCATGACCAGCACCCCGCAGGGAATCGCCCAAAGGCGGAGCGCGGGGCCGCGTTCGAAAGTTCGCGAGCCAGGGTGGTCACCCACAGCTGCGAAACAGGCCAGGCGCTCCATCGAGCGGGACGCGAAGTCAGCCACGAGTCACGCCCCCCCCCGATCTCAGGGGCCTTAAATAGGTATCCGTGCTTCATGAAGTAGTAGCCAAGCCCCTTCACGTGCTCGACGTTGGTCTTGCTGAAAAGCCTCTTGTGCGAAAGGCGCTGGTACTCGTGAACGATGCGCGCGTCGTGGCAGCGCACCACGCGCAGGCCCGCCTCGTGGCACCTCAGGCACCAGTCGACGTCCTCGGGCGCGTAGAAGATCCTCTCGTCCAGAAGCCCCACCGTCTCGAGCGTGCTATATGGCAAAAGCCAGCACGCGGAGAGCAGGTAGCCGACGTCCTGCAGGCCGCCCTCCACGGGGGCGTCGGGAACCTCGGCGTCGGCCGCCCTCCTCGAGGCGCCGCCGAGAGGGCAGGCTTTCCCAAGCTTGATGCCCAGGGTGGGCAGCGCCCTGCCCGAGAGCTGCACCTCGCCCTTGGAGTTCGCCATGGTAGGGCCCACGACCCCTATCGTCCTGTCGGCCAGGACGGCGGCAAGGCACTCGAACGCCGCCTGGTTCACCACCGTGTCGGAGTCGAGCACGCAGACGTAGTCGGTGTCGGGGGCGACGCGCCTGAGCGCCTCGTTGCGCGACACAGTCGTGCCGAGGTTCTCCCCCTCGCGGATCACATACAGCCTGCCGTCGCGCCCGGCGATGCGTTCCAAAATCTCCGGCGTGTCGTCGGTCGACCCGTTGTCGACGACCCACACGTCAAGCTTGCGGCATTGAAGGGCGAGCACCGACTCGACGCACTTCTCGATGTACGCAGCCGAGTTCCAGGAGATGATGACGAAGGCCGTCTTCGAATCCCTGAACGAAGGCCTCTCCATCACGCCTCACCGGCTTCCGGAAGAAGCTCGCCCCAGGATATGCACACGTCGAAGGAGCTGATGCAGACCGCCGCACTGCGCTCCAATGCCTTCAGCGGCTTGTAGAGGACCCTGGACAGCCTTCCTGTGTCGTGGGCAGCCGTTTGGAGAGAGACGATGCCCGACCTGGCAGTCATGGCATTCTTGACAAGGGCCCTAACGCTTTCATTCAATGGCGCAGCCGCAGAGCCCTTAACGATGCCGGAGCCCAAAATGGCCCTGAAAAGCGGGTCAGCTTCGGCGATGAGGGTCGAAAACTCCTCGGAATGCTCGCCCATGTCGTCCACAATAGGGTCAAGTTCTCTGGCGAGCTCCATCATGAGCACGAGCGCCTCGCCAGGCAACGGGGATTTCTCCTCAATCTTCTGCGTGGTCTTCTCAAACGCCTCGCCGACCCTAGCGGTGTCGTCCATGAGCGAAGTGAGGCTCTCGAACATGGCGTCAGCCTTTGTCGGAAGGCCGTCAAGGGCGTCAAGGACAAAGCCAGCATCATCGTCGCATGGACTTTGACACTCAGAAGGGACACCACCGATGGCGCTGATATCTCTCAGCGCAGCGCTTTCCAATGCGCGCTGTGCCTTCAGTATCCCCTGCGCGAGCGCGTTGATTGCCTTGCGGTACTCTCCGCTGCCCCTGTCCATAAAGCGCATCGACGAGATATCCTTGTATTGGAAGCCTTTGAGCTTCTCAAGAATACGGTCGTCAGCCCCCCTCGTAGCAGACGGGTCGATCATCATCAGGGGCAGGATTAAATCGCCCGCCCCGGCCTTCTCGACCTTGGCCAGGTACTGGCTGAGCTCTTTCATGAGCTTGAGGCCAGGTAGCACGGGCTCACGACGGGGAGAAACACGCCGGCGGCGTCCACGCTCTCCTCAATCGACTTCTCCCAACGTTCGCCCCACTCAATGGAGTCACGATCGAAGAAGAGCTCAAGCTCGTCCCCCGTGAGGACGCGGTACTCGTCGCAAAGGTCGTTTCGGAGGTTCGTCAAGAACCCGAAGGTGTCGTCCGAATGAGCGTACGAAAAGAAGCCGGTAATTTCCGAGAAACCCACTATCTCCCCTTCCTCATCGCCTTAAACGTCTTCATGAACACGCGGGCGTCCAGCCCCAGGCTCTGATGCCGCACGTA
>OGCM01003591.1_pt1 | contig 11733 bp, 10 predicted proteins | sample 1570151 | NCBI WGS metagenome assembly OGCM01 (sample SAMEA4370582, study PRJEB24528) | human gut metagenome
AAATCTGATCCAGGTGATACAGGGAGGTAACATCGCTGTAAAGTTTATCAATATAGGCATCATCAATCTCCTGTTTTCTTCGGACAGATTTGGTCACGCTTTCAATCAGCTGTCCTGCAGCATCACGTAAAGAAGCGGAGCCGTTAAATACAGGGGTGACAAAAGTGTGCTCCATATTGTCAAGGAGCAGCCTGGACGCTTTTATTTTTACATCGTAGTAAGTGGAATTGTCTTCCCCTTCCCTGGAAAGATAATCCTGATACTGGTCGGATTCCTGGGCTTTGCTGGTAACCGGCACATAACCTTCCGTTTCAGAATAAGCGGTCTGTACGTCATTTGTGAGCAGATACTGTGTAAAGAGCCAGGAGGCCAGCACTTTCTGAGGGTCTTTCTTATTGAAGATACATACAGAAGGTCCCTGTGAAATCATCTGCGGATTATCCGGATCAAACTGCGGAATGGTCATAACCTCTGTTTCAAAATCCACCAGAGCATCAGAACTGATGTCCACAAGAGGGGCATTTGTACCCATCCAGGTGGAGCCTGCTGTGGAATCAATGGCAAAGATACATTGCCCTGCATTCAGGAAGTTAGCCGGATAACTGGAAATTTTAAAAGTGGAAAAAGCACCGGTTTTTACATGCTCCGCGATGGTATCCAGCAGACTTGCCGTGGTGTCGTTAAAAAGCTGGATCTCTCCGCTGTCAGTGGAATATCCTGCATTTTTCTGCTTTAGCATTTCAATCATCATATTGTCTGTGGACTTGTCAATAAATGGAATCAGCACATTCTGATCGTTGACCTTGTAGGTTCCATCTGCATTTTGCGCCATAGCGGCTTCACTTACTTCCCACACAAAATCCCATGTGAGGGTTTCTGGAAGGGTGTATCCAAGCTTTTCCACATAGGTTTTATTTACATAGCAGGCTTCTGTGGAGCGCATGAAAGGCAGTGCATAATAGTGACCGGAAAAAGAACACTCCTGTAAAAAACGGGGAATGATCTCATCTTTTTTCACTGAGGCGAATTCAAGCTTATCACCGCCAAGTCCGTAGCTGGAATCTGCCATCAGATCGTCCAGAGGGACAACGGTATCGTTTCCCGTAAGGTAGGTGGCAATATGGTCCGGGTAGGTGATACATACGTTCGGAGTGGTGCCTGTGGCGATGTTGGTGATTACATCGTTGTAGATTTTGCCGTAGTCCGTGTAAAGCCGAAGATCTACAGTGATATTGGGGTACAGGGCTTCAAAATCGGATATTGCCTTTTTATAGATTTCGGTCTGGGTTTTGTTTGTGTCGTTTTTGGCCCAGAAAGTGATTTCGTAATCTCTGGAGGTGTCAAATTCCCCGGGAATGGTAAAGGCACTTTGGTCCTTCGCGCCATGACAGCCTGTAAGCAGAGTCACAGAAGAAAGGGCAGCCAGGGAAAAAAGCAGGAAAGGCTTTTGGTGGAACGCTCCAGGATGTTTTTGTCTGAATAGTCTCATCCTTTTGTACCTCCTCTTGAAACTCCTGACATAATCTTGTTTCTGAAAAGCAGGAACAAAATGATCAGGGGCAGGGAAATCACAACTACCGCCGCCATCATAGCAGGGCCATTTTCACGACCGAAACCGTTTTCGCGAATCTCCTGGATTCCGTTGGAAACTAGATAGTAGTTCTGGTCATCGGTGATCAGTCTTGGCCAAATGTAGGAATTCCAACATTCGATTACCTTCAGGATAGCAATGGTGACCATGGTAGGCTTACAGATGGGAATCATCACCTTGCAAAGGTATTTCAGATCTGAGGTTCCGTCCACTTTGGCTGCACGGTAAAGCTCATCCGGTACCTGTTCGAAATTCTCTTTCAGAAGATAAATATAAAATACAGAGGTGACAGATGGCAGGATTAGCCCAAGGAAGGTGTTCCGCATATCCAGGTTGGTGATGGTCACAAAATTGGTAATGATCACAAGTTCGTTTGGAATCATCATCAGGGAAAGGAATAAAGTGAAAGCCAGATTTTTCCCTCTGAATTCAAGCCTTGCGAAAGCAAAGGCGGACAGTGTGATCACAACCATCATAATAGCAGTGGTGGCAACTGTGAAAATCAGTGTGTTCAGCAGATATTTTCCCAGGGGCACTGCTGTAAAGGCATCTGCATAATTCTGCAGGGTGGGCGTCAGTGTAAAGAAGGTGGGAATGTGTTCTGCGTTGTAGGAACTGTAGCTTTTTACAGAGGTAAGAAGCATCCAGTAAAAAGGAAACAGTACGACCAGAGCCCAGATGGTAAGCAGCAGGTAGACAAGGATGTTTCCTAGGGAATGCCGTCTGGCGGCAGTATGCTCCGATTTTGTAAACTGAGTGGTATCTTTTTCCATGTTTTCTCCTTTATGAAGACTAGTACATCGTTTTCGAAATAACTATACCACTCACTTGTCTGTGAATCCGATTGCACAGGTATAAAAGCCTCGGCGTAGCCCGCTACGCCTGCGTTTTTATACCTGCACACTCGAATCCACATCCTACGCGATTGGTATAGTTATTTACGAAACGATGTACTAGAGCGTGTTTGAAAAAGGCTTTCTGTAAGATGTGCGTCACAATTTGTGAGAGATTTTGCCCGAAAATACCTTTCAGATAAAGAGGGTGAACCTTCACCGTTACGAGTAGTATACATGTTTTTTGCTTACAAGCAGGTTTATGCAGGTGATTGTCAAAACAATAACAAACAGCAGGATCGCTGCTGCTGAGGCATAGGACGGGTAGCCGCCGCCATTTCCGTAAAGCATGTCGTAAACATAGCCTACGATGGTGTTCATGCCAGCTGCGTTTAAGTCTGTGCCAAAAAGGGCAACTGAATCGCTGTAAGCCTTGAATGCACCGATAAAACCAGTGATGATCAGATAGAAAACAGTGGGAGAGATCATCGGTAGGGTGATCCGGATAAAAATACGGAATCTGGAGGTACCGTCTACCCGGGCTGCATTGTAATAATTCTGGTTTACAGAAGCCAGGGCACTGGTAAGGATCAGTACCTTAAAAGGCATAACGATCCAGATGGTATAAATACATAATACCAGCATCTTCGCCCAGTATGGTCCGTCAATAAAATCTACAGGTCCCTGTCCAAACAGCTTCAGCACCAGGTTTATCAGTCCGTCGGAATAAGCGGTTTTTTTGAAAAGAATCATGAATACCAGTCCAACGGCCAGTGTGTTGGTTACATATGGCAGAAAGTAAATGGTCTGGAAAAGTTTTTTCAGAGCCTTCACAGAACTTAAGGCAACGGAAATCAGAAGTGCCAGCAAAGTGGAAAGGGGCACTGTGATCACAACCAGGATAAAGGTATTCCGGATCGCCTGGAGAAAATATGGGTCATGAAGGACGTAGGAATAGTTGTACATACCTGTCCCATAGTAAGTCTGGGAAGCGGAATTATAGCCCTCTTCAAAGGAATAGATAAAAACATCGATAAGAGGGTAGACCATGAAAATACCCAGAAAAAGCATAGCCGGCAGAAGGTACAGCCAGCCTTTGAAGTTTCGTTTGTTCATAGGAGCCTCCCTTTAAAGGTTGATCCGTTCACCAGTATCATGCCGGAACAGGAAGATCTTGTTTGGCTTGATAGAAAAACGGATGGTTTTTGCATCAAGCCGGATCTGGGTGTCAGAGCTGATGATGGAGCGGATCACAGGATTTACGGAGGATGCATGGGTGGAGACAACGGAGATGTCACGGCCCATTACTTCCATGCCGCCAAGCTGGCAGCAGAGCGCTCCCTTCTCATCGGGGATAAATCCCTCCGGACGGATTCCCACAGAAACCGGCTGGTCGGAGATCCCAGGTGTGAGAAGAACTGCATTTTCACCGATGTAAAGGCTTCCGCCACGGATCTGCCCCTCAAATACATTGATGGGAGGGGTACCAAGGAATTTGGCAACAAACAGATTTACAGGGCTGTCGTAAACGTTCTGGGGCTTCCCGATCTGTTGTACCACACCATCCTTCATGACTACGATCATGTCGGAAATGCTCATGGCCTCCTCCTGGTCATGGGTGACAAAGACAGTTGTGATCTTTGTAGCCCGCTGGATCTTGCGGATCTCTTCCCGGGTCTGGAGGCGGAGTCTGGCATCCAGATTGGAGAGTGGTTCGTCGAGAAGCAGTACGCGTGGCATTTTTACAAGTGCACGGGCAATGGCTACGCGCTGCTGCTGACCGCCGGAGAGCTCGGAAGGACGTCGGTCCATAAGCTCTGTGATCTGCACCAGACGGGCTGCATTCTGAGCCCGCTCATCCATCTGGGATCTGGAAAGCTTGTCCTTTCCTTTCAGATTCTGAAGAGGAAAGAGGATGTTCTGCTTCACTGTGAGGTGGGGGTAAAGTGCATAATTCTGAAATACCATACCAACGCCGCGCCGCTCTGGGGGAAATGAAGTCACATCATCATCGCCGAAAAGAATTCTGCCGCTGGTTGGTTTCTCCAGACCGCAGATCATATTCAGGGTAGTACTTTTCCCGCAGCCGGAGGGACCTAGAAGTCCGATCAGCTGACCGTCAGGAATTTCGAAATTGAAATCGCTTACAGCTGTGACCGGCTCCTGAGCCTTTCTTCCACGGGGCGGAAACTGCTTTGTGAGATGTTCTAATACTATTTTCATAATTTCGCTCCTAAATGTTTAATAAAGGTAACTGTCCAGTACCTTCACAGTTACCCGCTTCGCACTGCAGCGGAAAGCCTTTTTCAAACACGCGCTGGATGTCGCTGGAGGCGACCAGCCGCAGGCGGAGAATCCTACTTGCAGGATTCTGTTTTATTGGGATTTCTGCGAACTGCGTTCCAAAAAACACTTTGCAGAAAATAGCTGCTTAATAAAGTAATTATAGCGAATTTGCATGAGTTGTACAATGAAATTTGGAAAAAAAATCCTCCTGCCTGTCTGGCAGAAGGAAATAAGACTAAAGTATGTCTGAAAAATCATTCCCACAAATTGTGACGCATATCTTGCAGAAAGCCTTTTTCAGATACGCTTTAAGCTTCTGGATTGTCAGCAGAAGCGTTGTCAGAAGAAGCAGAAGCAGTATCTGTGTTATCCGTTTCAATGCTGTCAGGTGTGGAATCTGTACTGCTCTGAGGCATAAGTGCAAGCTCCAGGGAAGTATCTGAATAGAATGTATTTGCATTATACAGATAAAGTACTTCCTGAATTTCCTCTACCTGCATCAGTTCTTCCAGATCGTCATAGAAATAACGAGGGTCTACCATAACAATCTTGCGGTAGTAAGGCGCCAGGAAAGGGATCAGGCTGTTTGCGTAGGAGTCTTTGATCACAAGTAAGGTACGGTTTTCCTCTGTAGGGGTGGTGATCACAACCTTGCCATGGTTTCCGTTAAAGAACATGGCGTATTTGTCTCTGGTTTCCAGCTTGCTGGTATCGTAAAAGCTGGCTGTTTTTTTCTGTTCGTCTACATAATTTACAACAGAGGAAGGAACCGAGTCATCTCTTGGAAGAAAGACATCCATTTCTTCTTTCTCAGAAGCACGGAAACCGCTTTTGGCAGAAAGGGTTCCCTGGAAGCTCATGGAAACCGGGAGCTTGTCGTAGGAGATGGAAGAAGAATCGATTCCAAGTACCTTTGCAAGCTGCATATAAGCAAAGTAAGCTCCCTGAGTAGTCCAGTGATGGTCTGTGTGGTAATAAATTCCGTCATCCTTGTGCTGGGAAAGGGTGTCACGCACATCCACGAAAGTGACACCTGCCTTTTCAAGAGCAGCGGCAGTTGCGTCCAGATAAGGATTCTGGTCAGTGGCAGCAGCCAGGGCAGGGAGCTTATCTGAAAGGATATTCACGGCATTTGGCGCGATCAGCGCATACTGGGGAAGATCAGAATGCCTTGCTGCAAAATCTGTCATAGCGTTTACAGTACGGTTCAGACGCTCCTGGGAGGGCGCTGTAAAATCCTCCATCAGGTAACCGTTTTTGCCAAGAAAAACGCCGTTTTCTTCCGTATTTCCAAGGATACGCTGGGCTGTGGCGCGCAGTGTGATCCACCAGTCACGAAGAAAAAACTGGTCATTTACATAGGTTTCATAACCGTCAGCAAATTTGCCAGATGTGAGCTGTGAAACGCTGATAGCCGGACGGGAGGCCAGCACACGGTTTTCCTTCTGGGAAAAGCCCCGGTCCGGAACTAAAAAATTGATTATCAGTACTGCCAGGATGAAGATTCCGAAAAGGCATCCGGTCAGGTGACAAAAATAGCGGTATCCGTTTGGTTTCTTTTTCATGGGTCCTCCAATTAATATGGTACCAGTTCAGGGCTTTTTCAAATTTACTCTAGAACTGCTGATACATAAATGGTGTGTAGGAACTGTAGATCATATACGCAATACAGAGGAAAAACAGGATTGCGTTTATCACTGCGGCAAGGTAAGTATTGCGTCTTGCAAGGCGCTTGAAATACTGGTAAAGCCCCGGACGGCAGCTGATCACGGAAATGATCATCAGGATCAGTCCGGATTTCAATGCATACAGGGAGGCACGGTCTGCGAAGCAGGAAGCTCCCAATCCAAACATGGCTCCCAGCATTTTTCCTATGGCTGCAGGTGTGGTCTGGCTGAAAAATACCCAGCCGATGATCACGGCAAACATGGTATATAAATTGCGAAGCCAGACAGGTGCCTTCTCAAGAAAACGTCCAAGAAGGAATTTTTCTGCCAGAAGAAGGAGACCGTAGTAAACACCCCAGAACACAAAGTTCCAGCTGGCGCCATGCCAGAGACCGGTAAGTGCCCATACCACAAAGATGTTGCGGATATGTCGGCCTGTGGAAACACGGTTGCCTCCCAGTGGGATGTAGATGTAATCACGGAACCAGCTTCCAAGAGAAATATGCCAGCGGCGCCAGAATTCAGAGACGCTGGTGGAAATGTAAGGATAATCAAAGTTCTTGTTGAAATTGAAGCCCAGCATTTGTCCAAGACCGATGGCCATATCGGAATATCCGCTGAAATCGAAATACAGCTCCAGTGTATATGCGCCAATGGCAAGCCAGGTTCCCACAAAAGAGGTAGTACCGGAAGACTGAAGGGTGGTGTACAGAGCGGAAAGATTGTCTGCAAGGAGAACCTTCTTGGAAAGCCCCTTGATAAAGAGCTCTGCACCTGCACCGAGGCGCGTTGTGTTTATACTGCGGCGGCTGATGGATTCCGAAATGTCAGTGTAGCGGACAATGGGTCCGGCTGTCATGTGCGGAAACATGGTGCTGTATACGGCATATGGAAAAAATCCTTTACAGGGTTCTGTTTTTCCCATATAGATGTCCAGGATGTAGGACAGATTCTTAAAGGTATAGAAAGAAAGTCCGATGGGCAATGCAAGCTGCGGATAGGTAAGCTTCAGTCCTGTGACACCGCTGACGGTATCAAGAAGAAATCCCCAGTATTTGAAAAATCCCAGGATCAGAAGGTTGATCACTACTGCGAAAATAAGGTTTCGCTTGCGGGACGGATCTTCATCGGTAATTTTCCCAAGCTCTTTGCCCATGTAATAATTGAAAAAGCTGGAAAACAGCATAAGAACCAGATAAGTAGGATCTCCCCATGCATAAAAGAAAAGGCTCCATGCGAAAAGTACCGGATTACGGGCCCTGGCCGGCACGAAATAGTAGATCAGCAGAAATATGGGAAGAAAACAAAATATAAAAATTACACTGTTAAATACCATAACGTCAATTCTCCTATATCATGGATAATAAAGCCTGGCGAAGTTCCTGGGCGTTTTCACCGCAGAAATACCAGACATAGGCACCGCGCTTTTCTACAGAAGCTTCTCCGAGAAGTGCCATCTGATCAGTTCCATAGCCTTCGAAAATGTTCTTCTGACTTTCAAGATGAGCCTGAGCTGCTTCTAAATAGGCGCCTGCCTCAGAAGAAGAATTAGCCTTAACTACCAGAACTTCGTCTACAGACATTGGGGAGGCTGCTTTACGGAAAAAGTAGCTGTCTATGTCATTCTCATCAATCTGATAAAAACGGCGAAGACCGGAAACCCCTGGCTCACTAAGGTCCGTAACACCGGAAACCTGTTCAAGGGATGCAGATATTTTGTCCATGGATATGTCTGCTGCGTAGTCGGACACATAGAGGCGTCCCAGATAGACAACCAGGAAAATTACCATGACGGATTTTATGATAAGGGAACCGGTAAGCTTGAAATCAGAAAGGATGCTGGTTCCCTGATTTTTATTTTTCTTCAGATTGCCGCTCAGTTTGCCGGAAAAATCTGAGAGGATATTTCGTTTGGTATTCAGCTTCATACAAGACCTGCCCTTTCTGCCATATAAGTAAGCCATTTGGGGTAGTAGTTGTAAACCATATGCTCACCATCCGGCTCATACATGCTTTCGTCTACAAGGAATGTATCGTCTATAAAAGTGCATCCCATTTCGTCACAAAAGTCCCTGAGTGCCTGATTAAAGCTGTCATAATAAGCAAGGGCAGGACTTTGGTCGATGGCGCTTTGCTGGATGGGAAGAATGCTGTTGATGTAAATGGCAGTATCCGGAAGAGCATTCTGGATCTGTTTCACTTTCACACGGTAGGCGTCAATAAAAGCAGAGGAATCACCATTGTAAATTTCCAGGTCATTTGCTCCAAAGGACAGGAAAAATACGCTTGGATTCAGACTGATGGCGGTATTGATCTGGTCATCTGCATCGTCAATACGAAGTCCCAGCTTGGCAACTACAATACTGGTGTCAAGAAAACCATATTCTGCAATTGATTCTGTAATAGAGTCTCCTACAATAACAGTTCCCTGAAATGCCTGTTTAATTTGTACATCTGTGAGAATATCGCCAAGAACACCCTCCTCTGAGTCCGATCCGGTGGGCTTTTCTTTCTCGGAAAGTGCACGGATCGCATCCTCTATACTGGAGATATCGGCTGTTTCAAGCTTCTGAAGACGTTCAACTGTTTCCTGACATTGTTTGTCAGTATTGCCTGAACGAGAGCAAAAAAAAGCTACCCCTGCAGCCAGCACTACGACAGCTGGGATAACGGCAAGAATGGTTTTGTTGTTTTTAATATTTTTCAAAATTTAATTCTCCGATAAAAAATTAGATATAATGGAACTGTTCCCTGTTTGAACAGTTACGACATAATTCATTTTCCTTCGACATTCATTATAATACCACAGGGAAAAACTTCAAGTATAAAAATGGATTTTTTATATAGGAAATTATACTCTTTTTCCGGCTTTTTGTGGACGAATTTCACGAAAAGGTTTATACTGTCCAAAAAGAACCGGAGGATAACAGGAGGTTAAATGATGGAAGAGAAGAAAAGCAAAATTTTAAGAGGACAGATTCCAACATCTGTATTTTATATTCTTTTTGGACTGTGTCTGGCATTGATGCCTGTAGAAACGGTGAATGTTCTGTGCAAGGTGGTATTTGGGCTGGTTCTGATCGGGGCCGGTGTTTATCACATTCTGATCTTTGTTCTGGAAAAGGATAATTCTACCATATTGGATCTTTTTTCCGGTGTGATCGTGTTGGTGATCGGTATTTTTTTGTTTATGAATCCAACTGTGGTTGTGAAACTGCTGACTCTTATGCTGGGAGCTTTTATTCTGGTGGACAGCATCTGGATGATGCGCGGCAGTATGAAACTGAAGAAGCGCGGGCAGGGCGTTTGGAAGGCATTTCTGGTTGAAAGTCTGATTTTTATAGGACTTGGAATGCTGATCCTTGTAAATCCATTTTCTGAAATCAGGATGACCGTACAGATTTCAGGATGTATTTTTGTAGCGAACGGAGTGCTGGATATTATTTTTTATCTGATTCTGAAACACGGGCTGAAAAAAGAGATTCAGGATGGATCAGCTGGTGATGGAAAGAAAGAGGATAAAGTGACAGATATTGATGTGGCTGTGAAAGATGCTGAAACACCGGACTTAGGTTTTGAACCTGCGAAGAAGGTTGACACTGAGACAGTCGAATCTGGTGCTGAAAATACAGGTGCTCTGGAAGAACAGGCAAATCAGAAAGAACAGACAAATCAGGAAGATCAGACAGATCAGACCGATCTAGAAAAGCAGGCGGATCAGAAGCAGGAAGAAGAGGAAATTCTGGAGGAATGGAAGGATTGAAGCGGAACATTGTGATCATGGATTTTTCTGGAATTTACCAGGAAGAGCAGTTCTATGAGGGAGAGCAGATTTCCTGGATAGACCTGAGTGATATTTCAGGAACCAACTGCTATTGCGATGGAGATGCCCAGGCGCAGATTCTGGAACGAATGGAAAAATATCCGGTTTCCGGAATTTATTTTATTGATTCCGGAAATTATCATTATATGAGCAGAATCGGGATCGGGCGGGTGAAAGAGCCCTTCAACCTGCTGGTATTTGACAATCATACAGACATGCAGCTTCCTGCTTTCGGAGGGCTTTTGTCCTGCGGGGGGTGGATTGCAAGTGCACTGGAAGAGGTAGAAAAGCTTCAGGAGGTCTGGCTGATCGGGCCGGATGAGGAAGCGTATGGGCAGGTGGAAAAACCCTTTAAGGACAGAGTGCATTTTTTGTCCAGGGAGAGGCTGGCTGAGGCAAGGTCGCATATGGCTGAGAAAAAAGGTTCTGAGGAAGAATTGATCAGAAGCTTGGAAATTCCTGCCAATATACCGCTGTATATTTCCATTGATAAGGATGTGCTCTGTCCGGAGGAGGCAGCCACTACCTGGAGCCAAGGAGATATGACTTTAGAAGAGATGTTGAAAGTACTTCTGGCATTGTGCTCTCATTTTGAAAAAGAGAATGGAAAAATCCTGCAGGTGGATATCTGCGGGGAATGTGATCCGGATAAGAGTATGGAAAGTCCTAAAAATGATCATGCAAACAAGGAACTTTTAAGGTTCTGGAAAAAATGGTTTTGAGTGGAGAGAATAATTTATGAAAAATGAACTTCTGCGGATTGGTCCATTTACGATCTATGGGTACGGACTGATGATCGCCATTGGAATTCTGGCAGCTTATTTTACCGGAGAATACAGGGCAAAAAAGCGGAAACTGCCCTATGAACACGTTTTTTATCTGGTGGTATGGTGCGTAGTGGGAGGATTCCTGGGCGCCAAGATTCTGTATTGGATTACAGAATGGAAAAGTATCCTGGAAAATCCTGGGTTTCTGAGTGCTACTCTGACCGATGGCTTTGTGGTATTTGGTGGAATTGTTGGTGGAATTTTCACGGCGTATGTATATTGCAGGGTGAAAAAACTGGATTTTCTGAAGTTTTTTGATACGTTAATGCCTTCTGTAGCACTTGCACAGGGATTTGGAAGAATTGGGTGTCTGCTGGCAGGATGCTGTTACGGAAAAGAAACGTCAGGTGCTTTTTCCATTACGTTTCATACGTCTGCTTTTGCACCAAATGGGGTGGCGCTGGTTCCTACGCAGATTTATTCCAGTATTCTTGACTTTCTTCATTATGGTTTGCTGCTCTTGATTTTGAGAAGCCAGAAAAAAGATGGAGAGACAGCGGCGGCATATCTGATTTTTTATAGTGCAGGAAGATTTGTGCTGGAGTTTTTCCGCGGAGATCTGGCAAGAGGAAGTGTGGGAGTACTTTCTACGTCGCAGTTTATTTCGGTCTTTACATTTTTGGCAGGAATTGTGCTTCTGATACAGAGGAAACACGCTCTAGAGCGTGTTTGAAAAAGGCTTTCTGCAAGATGTGCGTCACAATTT